>Ga0315282_10004647_pt1 | contig 23833 bp, 20 predicted proteins | sample YL17G07_20_MG_FD_203693 | JGI IMG/M metagenome (GOLD analysis project Ga0315282, IMG submission 203693) | Sediment microbial communities from Yellowstone Lake, YNP, Wyoming, USA - YL17G07_20 | ecosystem: Environmental > Aquatic > Freshwater > Lake > Sediment | place: USA: Wyoming | collected... | reverse complement strand
TTAAAGGACTATCAGCATACTCTAGAAACGACCGTCATGTCAAGGAACCGCAGTCTGAGAGCTGTCGTAAGATCGACTGTTCGGCTGAGACCGCTCGTTGGCAAAGAGTCCAAGAGAGTGGTTCCAGCGATAGTCCCCCGCAGAGTGCTTGTTTTTGCACCCCACGCCGATGACGAGCTGCTGTCATGCGGAGGAACAATCCTGAAGTATGTTGAATGGGGCACAGAGGTCGTCGTTCTCGTCGCAACTTCTGGGTTAGGGGGCACTTCAAGACCGCGGAGATCTTCTGAGGTGGAGAAGATCAGGAGCAAGGAGTTTGAGGACTGCAGGAAGGAGTTGGGACTGTCTGGGGCGTCGGAGTTGCTCGGCATCGAGGAACCGCTTGTCCGTCGGGTCAATGTGGAACTCTTTACCAGAAGGATTAGAGAGTTGAAGCCTGATCTTGTTTTTCTCCCTCATCCCGAAGATCGACATCGAGTTCACAGGGAGGTATCGCTTCTGACACTGGAGGCTCTGTTTCACTCCCCAACTCGGGCGTATGCAGGGAGAGGGAGGGAGTGGCTTCCGTACGGAGCCTACTTCTATGAGACTCTGAGCGGGATGTTTGGAAGCACGATAGCAGCCAGAGGTCTGGCGATTTCAGACATAACGGATCACTATGTCAAGAAGATGAAGATCATGCGAAAGGCGTACAGAACCCAAAGACATCTCTTGAAGACATATGCGTCTTGGATCGGGGAAATGGCTCGACTCCGAGGCGTCGCTGGGAGATGCAGATACGGAGAGGCCTTCGTGCCAGAAACGGGACATGTTCCTCTCAAGATTCTAGTCGTGTAGAGGTGTCGAGAACGGGGCTCGTCTTGTCAGAGAGAAGAACCGATACGGGAGCAGCAATTGTTGTCCCCGAGGCAACGTGGAGATTCGGCTCAGCAAACGGCATGGTGCCTCAATCCTGCGTTGACCTTTGCTCAGACGATTTCGGTACGTTCTGAGTTCGCTGAAATTGCTTTCAATTAACCAAGAGAGGTCATCAGCGGGTCGTTACGCTAACGGGAGGAAAGGATTCTCGCGCAGATCTGCTGGCATGAGGCACCATTCTTTGACTGTGATTAGACCCGCTTGAGTACCACAGAGATTGTCAGTTTACTGACTCCTCCTCTAGACGAGAACATCATTCGGCCTCTTAGCTCGTCATCAACAGCGGTCAGTTCCAGATTGACTGACAGTTCGCCAGCACCCCAGCCAGCGTAGTCTCTCGGTGGAGCGAATCTGTATGTTCCTGTAATCCTGCCTTTCTCTGCCTTGAAGTCTGTCAGATGTTGTTTTGTGCCTTCCATATCAGTGGCTGTAGCTTGCGTCGTTCCTTCAATGTTCAGGTCCAAGGAGAAGAACCCGTATGGGTGGACGTATTCTCCTCGCCAGGAACCGGTCAGGTCAGCGGTCTCGTTGATGGTTAGAGGCTCCTCGACGTGGCGAGGAATGACTTGGTTCTCGATGTCAAGTCGGTGAATGTTGCCTTTTTCGTCGCCCTCGAATGTGAGTTCGTATCCATCGTAGTGCGTTCCGTGGACACGGTATTTCATCTTGCCTACCTTCTCAAGGTATAGTTCTGCGTCCATACCTCTCAAGATCAAGTAGCCATTCTCGACCGTCACGGTTACCTGTTGTCCTACTCCACCATATGTTCCCACAAGCTTCTTCCATTCCTCTGGAACCGTCTGTATGGCATTCGGGTTGAGCGGACTCTCCTTGGCTATGATGCGTAGCGCGGTTGGAGCCGGCGGTCTCCAAGCAGTGCCGTCGTTCAGATTGCTGAGCCAGCAGACACCAATCTTCGTGTCAGGATAGAAGGCGATGTGGTTGGTGAAGCCTGGGACACTGCCCGTATGCGAAAGCATTACGTGACCGTTGTGCATGTTTCTGAACCAGCTTAGTGCCATGCCGCTTCTTGAGTTGCCTGAACTCACTTGCAGCTTGTGCATTTCTCTTACAGTGTTTGCCTTCAGGACTCGGCGTCCCTTGTGGACGCCACCATTCATGTGAGCGATCAGAAACTTTGAGAGGTCTGCAACGGTTGAGAAGAGGCTACCAGCTGGATCCTGGGGAACGGTTCCAAGGATGTACGGTTTGACCGGCCGAGCATGGTCTTCACGGTTGCCATTTCGTTCGTATCCTTGGGCAAGGGATCCCTCAATCGTCTTCGTCAGACTGAAACCGCTGGAATCCATGTCCAGAGGCTTGAGCACGTTTTCCTTCACGTATTCGTCATACTTCTTCCCAGAGAACAGCTCGATCAGATGACCTATGATGGCAAAGGCGGTGTTACAGTAGGCGTAGGATCTTCCAGGGGGCTGTACTGTTCTCGCCGCCTTCGAAACGTACTCTCCAAGAGTCGGGGCCTCCCTCTCGTCGTAGTATATTGGTGGGACACGGGTAGGCATTCCCGAATAGTGTGTCAGCAGATCTCGTATGGTAGGCTTCTTCTCAAATCTGGTCTGGATCTTTTCCTCGAGATGCCGGTTCACTGGATCGTCGAGATTGAATTTGCCCCTTTCCATTAGCTGAAGGAAGCCCGTGGCCAAGACAGGTTTCGTTACAGACGCACACCTATATGCTGTCTCAGCAGCTGCGCGCGTTCTTTTTTCTATGTTGCTATATCCGAATCCCCAGACCCAAATCGTCTTGCCACCCTTGACTACTGCGACAGAGGATCCGGGGTGATTTCTACTTTCCAGTTCTGCACAAACAAATCTCTGAAGCTGTTCGAACATCGATCCCCACTCTATGCGGACTATAGAATATGGAACTATAAGCGTTTTCCACCACCATATCCTCGCCAGATGATTCTAACGATTTCATTAGTCGAGAGACCGAAGGAGGTTTGTGACTGAACGAGCCTTGTGATTGGACGATGGGATTAATAGCAACTTCTCTGGCAAGAGATTGTGAGTTTCAATGAGAATCAAGATTGCCCACCCATACCATGACGAGGAGATTGAGGCCTCGGTGCTAGCGGTGCTCCGCTCGGGTCGTCTCGTTTCTGGCCCGGCTGTAACATTATTCGAGGAAGAAATGGCAAAATACCTTAGCGTGAGAAATGTCGTGGCAGTGAACTCTGGAACGGCAGCCCTTCACCTCAGTCTTCTAGTCTCAAATATCAAGCAAGGACACGAAGTCATTACGACCCCTTTCAGTTTCGCTGCAACCGCCAACACAATCATTCAAGCGGGGGCAACACCCGTCTTCGTCGATGTTAAGCGTGAAACGTTCAACATAGACCCGGTGCAGGTCGAAAAGGCAGTGACAGCGAAGACCGTCGCTGTCGAGCCAGTTCACGTTTTTGGCGAACCAGCAGAAATGAGACCCATCCGAGAGACCGCAGAGAAACATGGCTTGCACGTAATCGAGGACGCGGCCGAAGCGATCGGCGCAGAATACGATGGCACGAAGATAGGCGACACAGAGGAATTCGCTTGCTTCAGCACTTACGCCACCAAGAACCTTCACACTGGAGAGGGAGGATTCATAACAACAAACGACGATCAGGCAGCCAAGACATTGAGAGTTCTCCGCAGTCAAGGGCAGGAAAGCAAGTATCATCACACCAAGCTAGGCTATAACTATCGGATGACTGAAATCGCGGCAGCGATAGGTAAGGTGCAGATCAAGAAGATCGACGAAGTCACACAGAAGAGGATAGGAAACGCGCGGAATCTATCCAGCAAAATCCGCGATATACCTGCCATCACTCCCCAGGCCACTATCCCTAACGTCAAACACGTCTATTATCAATACACTGTAAGACTCGATGAGAAAATGGCGGGTATGACAAGAGAGGAGCTTCAAAGCAAGCTCGCTGCGAAAGGAATTGAGACTGATGTTCACTGGCCGGCCCCTATACATCTCCAGCCATGGTACCAAGAAACGTTCGGATACAGACCAAGTATGTTCCCGAACTCGGAGAAGCTTGCTGAGACCGTGCTGTCCTTACCTATCCACCCGGCCGTGACACCTCAGGAAATCAAATACATCGCAGATGCCCTTCACGAAATCCTTGGCAAGTAGCGAATCAAAGCAGGGATTCATAATGATCTTGTAGGGCGATGTGAAAGACTGGATCTAACGCGAAAATCGATCTTAGGACAGGCTGTGCGCCTCTCGCGATTGAATTCCAGAGCAGGGGTCGTTGAAAGTAAGGTGCATGCATTGCCGACAAGTCACGATCGCAACTGCATTTCTGTGAACTTGAGCTCAGAGAGAGGAGGCAAAGAACGACTTGAGGCGTTCCTCAATCGGCCTTCCCATCGCATAAACAGCATGCCCGACATCAGGGAATAGTTCCAGAGATACGTCTCCTCCGGCCTTCCGTAAAGCCTCGGCCAGGGGGACTGCGTTCGTTTCGGGAGGTATGTTCGCGTCCTTTGCTCCGTGACATATGACTGTCCGAGGCAAGGGCATTCCTGCAGAGAGCCTCTGAAGCTTTGGCAAGGGGTCATAGACCGCAATCCTCGTGACAGCTTCGTCATCAGGCGTGTCTTCCGGCAAGCCATAGCCTCTTAGGCAAGGAGCCTTGAACTTGTGCTCCCTGATCACGGCGCTGAGGCTGACCACAGCCTGCAAGACGGCTACGGCCTTCACACGGCCCGAGAGTGGGCCCAGAATTGAGTTCCAGACGAGGGCTCCCCCGAGACCTCCTCCCATCAACCCAACCCTTTCACGGTCTATGTGGGGGCAAGTGGTCAACGCACTGAATAGTGCGCCGTCAGCGGCGACTGCCTTGGGATTCCCCCAATGGTCTCCACATGCGTGAGATCCCGCAACAGCACAGCCACCACCTGCCATGACGGCTCTCAGATATGCGATTTTCTGCTTCTCATCTAGCCAGTCGGCCGAATTGCTCTTCACGTATCCTCCAGCACCATGGTGATGAATCACTAGGGAGACGGGTTCATTCCTTCGGAATGACTCAGGAGTCCAGAGGTAGCACCATTCACCTCCTGCCTGAAAGAAGACCTTCTGTTCACCGTTCTCAAGTTTCGGTATACAGGCCATAAACCCACCATATAGTTGAGAGCAGACACCTTTGTCTAATAACGCTAGTTGATTTGAGCACAGTCGTGCATGAAACACCTCTATGAAGGAGCAGTCGAGGGGCATCGGTCACATATAGAATTCGCATAGAACCCAAGTCATCATGCCTTCCTCAGCGAATTGGGTCGGGGTTGTTAGTCAACTCTAGCGGGGTCTACGTTGATTCGATCCGCCCACAAAGATGGATACACGAGAACCGATCAATGTCATCTTGCGTGAACTGATGTCAAGCAGAGCAGTATCCCTTCTGAAAAAACGAAAGGCCCACACGACCTTGGCAGGCCACTCGCCCAGATGCTCAGACCATATCAGTCAGATACTTAAGTAGGCGACCAGTCAAGGTCGACACGCGGCGCTATTTTGTTGTGATAGTGTATCTGCATCCGGTCGGAGCTAGGACCGTATCCAGCTTTCTGATGAGCTTCCTCAGGTTCCTTGGCGCTGGTGCTCCACGCCACTCTATTGCGAAGTCGTAATCTCCTAGAGTCTGCGCTCCGTCGTTTATCATTTGCTTCGTCATTAGATCCATTGATGGATCTGTTGTTACGACTATGCGACTCATGCTAGTGTCTTCTCGGATCTCTTCTACCATCTCTTCCAATGCCGACAAGGCATCAGCGATTCTCGGACCGTAAAGCTTCAGACAGCTCTTCATTGCAGTAACCTCGGCACCAGATACGAACTCATCTCAGATTTAAGCCGTGCGAACGAGGCTCAAATGATGAGTAAACCCTGTTTCATGAAAGAGTGGTGGTTACTCCAATAAGAGAGATGTCAGAAAGACAAGTGCAATTGACTCGGAAAAGAGCTTGAGCCTTGACCATATCTCCACTGGAGAAAAACGGGATTTTCTAAGTCTACCGACTAAAGTGAGTAGTAGCCAGCGGGTATTCAGATCAGAGAGCTAGGCCAGATTCTTTCTCAGCTCAGCATGCTTCCGGACATAAGTTCTGATACCGCTCAGCGACGTTGTTCCGGCACGGACGATGAGGTTGTTGAACCACTTTACGTCGAACCTGTGCCCAAGCTGCATTCGAATCTCGTCCCGAAGCCTCTCCAAGGAAACTTTGCCGAAAAGGTATGTAGACTTGTATCCTGGCGTAAGAAGAGTGCCATTGACTTCGTTGGTTGCTCTCACTCCCATTGTCTGCTCATAGAAGTCGACTGCTTGATCGTACGTCATTTCTCCTGTGTTCAGCCCGACATCTGCAATGATTCTGACTGCCCGTGCGATCACACTCATGCACAACTGCATCATCTCGACCGGCGTGAACTTGTCTTTCAGAAACTCCTCTGCAAGCATCGCCCACCCTTCGGAGACGGGGACTCTAACCTGAGTCCTTATCTTGAAGGGCATCGGCGCATACTGCCCGATATTGATCGCGTGCACGTGATGACCAGCATAGCACTCATGTGCCAGAAGGGCCCGTGACGGCGGTGGCATAGGCCCGCTCACTCCCGCAGTCCTTGGCGTGACCCGCAGTCTCGACGTAACTCGTCCTCCATACATATCGTCTGAGCTACATGAGGCACCAGTCGCAAACGTTCTACGCCACTCTGGAGTTGCTGAAGTCTCAACTGATTCGCCAGCCGGAAGATCGACCACATCTATCGCTTTCAGGGCCCGTCTGACGCTCTCCAGTAACGTCCGATGGTCGTTCACAATCTCCTCCTCGGTACTGGGGTTGTAGGTTCGGATCTTCCTCCAGACTGTCTTCCAGTCTGTTGCGCTCGGATCGATCTGTTTTGCATGTTCCAGCATTCGCTTCGACCATAGTTCGAGCTGTTCCTCGCCGACCTTCTTCAAATCCTCCACTGAAACGTCTAGACACCACAGTTCTTGAAGCATCCGCTCATACTGGTGTCTCTCTGGCGTGATCTGATCGGGTGCACCTTTCGTCTTCGACTCAAGGTACTTCAAGTATTCATTCGCAGCCCGAGCAGCTTCCACTGACGCCTCGACGAGCTGCTCCTTTCCACTAGTCTCCTTGAAGTTTGACGGCACACCCTCTATGAAGGCTACAACCGCCTTCCCTTGTTCGAGTGCCAACTTGATGTGAAGTTTCGACAGTCTCTTGGCTTGAATCATACTGGCCTCGAAGAGAGGTTGTGAATGCTTGAGCTTAGCGACCATCAGCCGTATCTTTTCCGGCTCTCCCATGAAGGGATAGTCGAGTATGTCCTGAACTGCCTCGGCTAGTGTCTGGATTGGATAGACAGGATCGGCCGTTTCCCATTCCACTTCGATTTTAGTCGAGCATATCATTCTACGCATCTCGTCAACCTTGAGCTTGTCGTACCAAGACACCTCGCTTTCCTGGAGTCTACCTAGAGATGATTCAATGAAGGCAAAGTCTCTGAAGAGCTTCCGTATGTTCGCCGGGGTAGGAATGAAGATGTGATCGTTGTATCTATGAAGCCCTACAGGACTCCTCAAGTACGCCATAACGTCAACAAATCGTTCCACTATTCCATCCAATGCAGACATTGTAGATCAATACTTCGAGGTCGATGTGGGGTTTTAGACGTTTCGGTTTCCCTTAGAACTAGATGATCGAAGGAACTTCAGGCAACATCAGTACGAGAGACACCGTTTTGAGTACGGCTTCATCGATGAGTGGCATTCACTGCTGGCTCATTATTTCCTCTGAAGCAACGACACAATTACAGTGACCGCTCGTTGCAGAATTCATATACATCTTTCAGTACTGAAGCGCCGCACATAGAACAAACAGCCGCATTCGACCTATTGTCTTTATCGAGAGTCCTTCCACATCTTGGACAGAACGACAAGTCTTAACTCCTGCTCGCTCTTGGAATCTCTGCTCCATATCAATCCTTGTAACAGACTGTGTGACTCGGCTAATTTGCCGGTATCGGGCTCGAGGATTTGCACTTTAGGAAGTTACATTGAACGGGGCGTCAAACTGAGTCCCGAGTTTGTTCGAAGGCAAAGACTTATGGAGACGCAGACGGGTACGTCTCCGCACTCGGAAGGATCGCGTCCATCAGCACAATACATGCATTAGGAGTATGAACCAATGACTGGCCTAGATAGATTGAAAGAAGTACCGCCCTCGCCCATCGGAAGATTGTACAAGGCAAGCGCCGGTCTCAAGGACATTCTGAATCTTGCACCAGGAGAACCTGACTTCGACACACCGCATCACATACTGGCTGCGTTGAACAAGGCGCTGGAGGACGGCGAAACGCATTACAGCTCCTCACTTGGACTGAAGGAACTTAGAAAGGCCGTAGCACTGCATTACAAAGACTTCTTCAATGTTGAAGTTGATGAGGACCAAGTGCTGATCACTCACGGGTCAAACCAAGGCATCTTTCTCGCGTTGAACAATCTGTTGGATCAGGGGGACGAAGTCATCATGTTCACTCCATCCTGGTTCGGCTACAAGCCAGTGATCCAGTATTCACAAGGAGTGGCAGTAGAGGTTCCCTTGAAGAGAGACGACTGGAGTGTAGATTTCGAGAGATTCAAGAAAGCCATCTCTGAAAAGACCAAGATGATTCTGCTTTGTTCGCCTAACAACCCGACAGGCAGCATTCTCAGGCCTGAGGATCTTGCGAAGATAGCGGCGATCGCTAGTGAACATGAGCTCACGATCATCGCCGATGAGATCTACAACCGCTTAGTCTATGAGGAAAAGGATTTCAGAAGTGTCGGCACCTTTGAAGAAATAAGAGATCGACTGCTTATCGCAAATGGTTTCTCCAAGACGTACGCCATGACCGGAATCAGACTTGGATACTTGATCGCTCCTGAGCGAATCATCACAGAGCTGGGCAGGATTCAGGGCTTTTCAAACGTCTGCATATCCCCTGCTGTGCAAAAAGCAGGTCTTGCAGCACTGACTGGGCTCCAAGACTGCGTGGGGACCATGGTAAGCACCTATGACAGACGGAGAAGATGGCTGACAAAGGAACTCAACTCGACAGAAGGCCTCTCCTGCAATTTGCCAGCAGGAGCCTTCTATGCATTTCCAAGAATAGAACTGACCTCGATATCATCTGAGGAATTCTCAGACGCCCTACTGAGAGAGCAGCATGTTCTTACGGTGCCAGGATCAGCGTTTGGTGTAGGAGGAGAGCAATATCTCCGAATCTCTTATGCGACTTCTGATGATGTTCTCAAGCAGGCATTGGATAGGATGCACAAGATGTTGTCCAATCTGCATAGAACATAACGAAAGGTTTCCTAGAAGTAGACTCCTCTCGAAAAGCCTTGCTAAAGCATCTCCGTCTTCGAAATGTGTCTTTGAGACCCTTACTCCAGTTTCTCAAGACTCGCTTCAGTAGCAAGGGAAGAGTGAGATCTTTTCCTCTTTCCACTGTGTTGCGTAGCTGATTCCTTGTCGCGCGACCTTCGCATCATCTACAGCGGGAGATTGATTCGGCGATCAGAAGCATGTCGGAGAAGACGGCGTAGGCGGTCTGAGCCAACCCTCCCTTTTGCTCAATGATCGTGATGTTGTCCATGAGATCCGTCTTCAGGGTGAGTGCACCTGAAGTCCCATTGACGGACCAAAACGGACTGTCAGGTCCGACGAGCTCAGGGCTGACCTTGGTTATGACCTCTTCTCCGACCCTCTCTGCACTTGCGATGAGTTTGATCTTTCTGTTCTTGTCCGTCGCTTCGTTGATGGAGTTCGGGGCGATGTCCCTTATTCCTCGTCTATGGACTTTGCTGGGGGTGGATCGGGCTTTCATGAACACGTTTGCCAGGGCAGATATCTTGGCTGCGGCGTCCCAGCCGTCAATATCCATTGAGGGATCGGCCTCCGCAATTCCTTGGCTCCGAGCCTCGCTCAATGCTTTGTCCATACTCATGCCCTTCGCCATCATTGTGAGGACGAAATTGGTTGTGCTGTTCAGTACGCCTCTTAACCCTTCGATGGTACAACCGGGCAGAGTCCTCTCCACTAGGCTGAAGATCGGAGTTCCGTCCATAACAGTCCCTTCGAATCTGAAGCGAGCATTTCTTGAAGAGGCTAAGGATTTCAGGTCGTCATAGGCAATAGCGACTGGCCCCTTGTTTGCAGTGACTACGTCAATACCCATTCTGAAGGCATTCTTGATGTGATCTATGGCAGGCTGGCCTGAATGTACATTTAGAGTGGTGAGTTCGATCATAATGTCGGCGCTGCAATTCTCGATTATGCTTATCGCTGACATGTCTGTCGTTTCTGGCCCATATGCTGCAAGGGAGCCTTTGGTTTCGATCTCGCTTAGGATCCGTTTGAGGTCCAGTGCCTTCTCAGAGAGCAGTGATCCTTTGGTTCTGGTGGCTATGGCGGTCACTTCAACATCCAATCCTTGGACGCCTAGCAGCCAATCTCGCTTGTGCAGCATGAGCCTCACAAACTCCTGACCCACTCTGCCGAATCCCACCAAGGCCAACCTTAGCTTCATGTGACATCCACGGCTTCTTACGTGGACTGCAAAGCGTTAAATGTCACTGTCTGAAGCCCTTTCCTTTGTTTGTGGGAGGTTCGAGCTACGAAAAAAGCTCTGCTTGACTCTGTTGAGAAGTTCTTGGTCAAAGGGATGGGTGAACGAGGTGTTCCTGGCTTCTCAGTCGCCATTGTTAAGGACAGAGACATACACTGGACCAAAGGGTTCGGCTACTCGAACTCGGAGGAGAAGATCCCGGCAAGTTCTGAAACGGTTTACCGGGTTGCGTCCGTCTCGAAACCTGTCATAGCGACAGGGCTGCTACAGTGGCTGGATAAGCGAAGGTTCTCACTCGATGACCCCGTCAACGTTCTTCTGAAGAACGTGAAGATCAAGACAAAATTCGACAAACAGCCGACGGTAAGGAACATTCTCTCTCATACTTCAGGGCTTCCGGTCCATGCGGACCCGACCTGCTTCGAAGTAAGTCAGACGGTTCCGCTTGAAGAGATGATCAGAAAGTCTGCCATCACTGTTCGACCGCCAGACGAGGAGATTGTCTACTCGAACACTGCCTTCAACATAGTGGGCTACCTTGTGGGACAGTTCGCAGGAGAGCCTTATCCGGTCTACATGAAGAGGAATGTGTTCGAACCGCTGGAGATGAATTCGAGTGCGTTCGAGCAGACACCGGAGATCAGGAAGAAGATGGCGACACCGTATAGTCGACGGAAACAGAGTGATCCTATCGAGGCAGTCAAGCCATGGTATGGTGGGTCGTTTCCTGAAAAGCCATGCGGCTCGCTTTTCTCTTCAGTGACTGATCTCAGTCACTTCCTCATGGCTCAGATGAATGGCGGTGTCTACAAGCGGCGCAGGATTCTGAAGAAGAGGACACTAGAGGAGATGCATCGACTTCAAGCATCTGCACACTCCTCGAGGAGTGGGTACGCGCTGGCGTGGAAGAGAACATGGCATTACGGAAGGCTGATGCTGTCACACACAGGAGGCAACTTGGGATGGACTGCCCACGTGGCCTTCTACTCGAGGCTCAAATTGGGGATAATCATTCTTTGCAATCTCAACGACAACTCTGGATGGAGACCTCCCGCCGAAGAGGCACTCCACATCCTCACTGACGGGGTACCTTCTTTCGACCCTAGGTCAATTAGACCGAAGACGACTCCGAAAGAGTGGAAGACCCTTGTGGGCACTTATACTCGCGAATTTCGCAACGTGTACGTCAAGATTGGGGATGGAAATCTGATTCTTCAAAGGGGATCTGAAAGGGAGTATCTGGAGAGACTGAGCAAGACCAAGTATCTCGTCCACGGTGGAGGGAGCGATGGCATGGAACTGACCTTTGAGTTTGACGAGAAGGGTCTTGCAAGGCAGTTCGACCTAGAGACAGAGAGCTTTCCACGGTATGTCAAAGATAAGCGTCCGATAGACGAGAGCGCAGACCTTACTGGAACATGGCGTGGGGAGTATGTGCACTCTTACGGGTACTTCACGATGAATCTGAGAATCGAGGACCAAGTGAGCGCCTCGACTGAAGACATGGTGGGTAACAAAGTACACATCAGTGATTTCAAAGCGGATCGCGGAAAGGTTACAGGCATCTTCAGGTCCAAGATACCTGCAGAATATGTGGGATGGGGTGCAGAGGAGTTCGAGGCAAAGCTGGAGCTAGCCGCTATCGAAGGCAAACTGGAAGGCCGTGTGACTCTGAAATCAGAGATAGGCGAATCAATCGTTCCGCTGACTCTGTCGAAGACCTGAGGCTGAGTACACCTTCCCTCTTCTCGAATTTCTCACGAGACAGGAGCGGGTCTGAGGAGAGAAGGGGGACCGAAAGTCTACTCTCGTTCCATATCTTCCCTTAGAGCCTTGACAATGCGCTCTGTGACCTGTGGGATGATCTTCTGAGCCAGCTCGGCCTTCGCGAGCGTTGGATCGCCTATGCCTCCAGTGACATACTGATTCTCAAAGTATGCTGCTGCCGGATCGCGCGTCGTCGGTCTGTTGGGACTCTCGTATTGGTATCGATTCTCTTGCTTTCGCATCTTCTCTTTCCGGACAAGGTCTGGTCTGAAATGCAATATCATGCTGGTCTCGTAGAAACATGCGTGGCCGTAAGGCACTCCCGGGAACCATTCCTTGACCAGATCTGCTGCAAAGCTCGTCCAACCCACGAAATAGACTTTGAGGCCAATCTCATGTTCGATCTCTGATCTGGCAAGTTGAATCGGCAGCATGTTGCCTCCGTGATAGTTTACGACTAGAAGCCTCTTGCCGCCTTGCTGCTTCACGCTCCAAGCGATGTCTTTAATGACTTGCATGTAGGTCTCTTCCCTGAGAGATATGGTGCCAGGGAAATGCGTGTGGTGAAGGGATTCGCCATATGCGAGTGTGGGCAGCATGACCATCTTCAGCCCTCCTGAATGATGAACGAGGTACCTCGTGAGTTCTTCCGCGCGGATGCTGTCCGTTGAGACTGGCAGATGGATTGAGTGCTGCTCTATGCTTCCGGCCGGAAGAACGACGAAGTCAGCTTCTTTGATTGCCTTTCCTACTTCCTCCCGAGTCATTTCCCACAAGAGAACCTTGTCTGACACGACAGATTCACCATGAAAAGAGAAAAGGGAGAATGGAAGAAAAGGGTTTGGCTAACTTGCCGTGGAGCTTTTCCGTCTGATGAAAACGTCTGCAATGACGATCAGGAAAGCTACGGGTATTAGGTACCAGGCTGGAGCTACAAAGACGCTTGTTAGCGTACCTATCACGATTGAGAGCCTTCCCATGATCGTGTTTGCGAAGTAGGCGCCCATCGTGAGCATCAGCACGTATCTTCCAATCTTCGGCAGGGGTCCTGCCAACTTGGATGCCCTCTGTTCGTAGACGAAGTAGAGAAGGGCACAGACTACTCCGATCATGTAGACGATATTCTGTATGCTTGTGAGTGGTGCCAGCGCCCCTTGGATCTGCCCGATCACGTTGACAAAGATGAGCCCTCTTATTGAGAGTGATAGGCCGACCGCGAGCATCAGTGCAATCGATATGCGTGCCAAGTATCTGAGCTTTGAAGAGAACTGGAAGTACAGAAAGACGCCAAGAATCATAGGTATTATGTAGGCGATTCCGGAGAGGTTTCCTGTGGCGAATCCACTCTGGAATTTCCTCCACGCTAGATCTCGAATCTGGAAGATTGCCAAGACTATGGCATGGCCAACTGTAGCCCCGACCATCAGATGCTCTCCTATTCTGAAGGCGGGATTCTCGCGGTACAGAATCGTGTATATTGCAAGTATCAGTGTGGTTGAGATCAGAATTGACAATGTAGCTGAGTCAATCATTTCTTAGTCCTCCTCTGTGTCACGTAGATCACGTTGCACATTATGATTAGAGCGATGTACAGCAGGTGCGCGAGGGACTGGGCGTCCATGCCTGTCACCGCCATACCTGGCTTATGGATCAGGTTCTCGTACTGTGCGGCGCCCGAAAGGCTCTCTATAATCCCGAATATCTGACCTGCCATGTAGTAGGCATAGGCATCTGGAACCTTTATTGCAGTCAACCCAAAGCCTACTGGCGTTCCATAGCTGGCGTACGCCTGATTCAGCCAGTACTGCGAGTCTGCACTTGCAGTGAAATCAATCACAATAGCGAAATCCTTCGCGCTTCCGATATCTTTCATCATGGGAAGGTCGCTGAGGGGCTTGCCGCTGTAGTCCACTTTCAGTAACGAATGCACGTCTCTGCACAGACTTGCTATGGCCGCTTCTTCTCCAGCGATGTAGCCGAGATGGACAAAGTCTGTGCCGTATGACTTTCTATTGTAGGCATTGAGCTCTTTGAGAGCTCTCTCAGCCCATATCGGCGCCTCCGTTCCGTGGCCAACGAGAAGGATCTTCACACCTGGCTTTCGGAGCAAGTGTTCGAGAATCGCTATGTACTGTGGGTAGACTTCTGCGTAGATTGCTGCGCCTATGTTGCTTCCGATCACGGCGACGTCACCTGATTTGAGTGATTCTATCTTGTTGTAGACTCCCAGTGTTGTCTTCTGCACTGGGACGGGAAGCCCTATCGGGTTGAACAGCGGTATCGCCAGAGACAGAAAGAGGCCCAGGTAGATTACCTGCTTGTAGTTTCGACTTAGTATCTCTCGAGCAACCATCACTCGGCACCTCCGAGAGGCGTCTTCTCTTGCCCGATTATCACCCTGAGGCCTAGTGCAAGTGTTCCGATTCCGATGCCGATCAGCAGGGCTCTCATTCCTGTTGCTCCCGCGAAGTCCCAGATGACTCCGCCAATCTGCGGCAACACTGGTGAGATTACGCCTCCTATGGGTGCGTTCTTCAGCATCAGGAAGATTGCAGAGACCAAAAGCACGATCGCTTCCCAGCTTCGGGCTTTGAAGGCTCTGTACGAAGCTGAAGCGATGAAGAACGCGTTCATTCCGTAGAGGGTGCTTGAGACTGGCATGACGAAGGTGGAGTAGATCCAGTTGTACTGCGGGCTTGTTATGCTTCCGGTGATCAGACCTGTGACTGTGAATACAAACATAGTTACCAGGAGGAGCAAGCTGTATGGCCACACCGGCCTCTTCTTTGCAATCATGCCTCCATGTCTGAGTATCAAGCTGTACGCTCCGATGCCTAATGCAAACGCTCCCACGACCACTGCCCAGTTGCTGAGATCAGTCGCTAGGCTTTGCAGGGCGGGATTCTTGAAGGCGAAGTCGAATAGAATGACTAGTGAGACGACTAGGAGAATAGCTGTTGCAGTAGTTCTCCATATGCCTGCCATTGTCTGTGTCCTCCTAGCTCTTCAGGAAGGTGAGGAGTATCTTCGAGCCTGCAGTTGCTAGAATCGCTCCGATTACGATTAGAGCCACCGAGATGAGTTTCGCCAGATCCTGGCCGAATACTACTCCTTTCTGCGCTGGATCTGGTGACAGGTAGGCCGCTGCGGCTAACTGGTCCTCTCCGATCAGAGTATAGTCGCATGACACGATGAACATAGGCAGCTGATACACATTTGTTGATCCAGCAACCTGCATCGCACCCACGGTTGCTCCGGTCTCTGCCAAGATCAGCGCTTCAGCAGCGTGTCCTCCGAAGAGAAAGTTGGCAGCGACGCGCTCCCTGTGCATCATCCCCATGTAGTTTGATGTGAAGCCCCATTGGTCTGGAGAAAGGAAGCGGACAGTGTCTCCTTCCACGTATTCCTCTGCCTTTCCTTCTGCGGTGTATGCGGTCTTAACTATGGCTTGGGCCACCGGAAGTACAGTTGGCGGTGCTATGCCGACGATGAGCTTAGATCCGCTCTTGATAGATTCCCTTGCCACGTAATCTAGGATTCTCAGGGCGGCAGCCGTGTCTCCGGCGTACTTTGCATCGTAGATAGATGAAGTTCCAGGAGAAAAGCTGACTGGACGCCCCATCTCTGCTGCTCTGCCTATGGCTTCCGTGATCGCCTGAATTCCAGCATGCTCTCTGATGTGAGGGACATAGATCTTCTTGGAGGCCAGATAGAGGGCCACGAACATCAGAACTGAGAATACCAGAGTAATCACGGTCCAAGATAGTTTGCCTGCAAACAACATTCTTCGCACTATTCCCCTTGTTCTTGGATATGGGTGATTCGTTGAGAATATATAACGCTTGGCTTGTAGAGTGGGCGTCATCCGGAAGCGTTCTCGAGGAGATGTGTAGGAGTGTCTGTGGCTACTCATTCCAAGCCTGAAAGTGAGATGAGATTCATTCTGGCAACAGATGTGGGAAGTACAACGACTAAGGCCCGGTTCTTCCATCTGAGGGAGGGCGAGTGGAGGTTCCTTGTCGCCGGTGAGGCGCCTACGACTGTGGAGACTCCGTATGAGGATGTCACTTTGGGCGTGAGAAATGCCGTCAGAGAGGTTGAGGAGATGACTGGGCACCGCATCCTCTCGGAGAGCGGGGATCGTATAGTGGTTCCGTGTGACGGCAGGATCGGTGTCGATCTTTACTGTACGACTAGCAGTGCCGGAGGAGGTTTGCAGATGATGGTTGCTGGGCTCATAAAGACGATGACAGCGGAGAGCGCGTACAGAGCTGCATTGGGCGCAGGATCCATAGTGATGGATGTGATTGCGCGTGATGATGGTCGACGTCCGCACCAGAAGATCCAGCGGATAAGAAGCCTGCGCCCGGACATGATTCTTCTTGCTGGAGGAATAGACGGCGGTGAGTCAGCTCATGTTATGGAGATCGCCGAGTTGATCAATGCTGCTGAGCCCAAACCGCGACTTGGAGTCGACTACGAGCTTCCAGTCGTCTACGCAGGCAACAAGACCCTGAGGTCTCAGATAGAGAAATTGATGAACAAAGGATTCGCTCTGAGTATAGTTGACAATATCAGGCCGGTCCTAGAGGCTGAGAACACTGAGCCTGCACGTGACGCAATCCACGAGTTGTTCATGGAACATGTGATGAGCCACGCCCCTGGATATACGAAGTTGATGAAGTGGACTTCTGTGCCGATAATGCCTACACCGGCCGGAGAGGGATTAGCTATGCGCCTCATCGCCTCCACTTACAAGATGAATGTTCTGGGCGTGGGGTTGGGAGGAGCGACCACCAACGTCTACTCCATTGTTGGCGAGCGATTTGTACGAAGCGTAAGCGCGAACTTGGGAATGAGCTACAGTGTCACTAATGTGATGAAGTCGGCAGGCATCGAGAACATCGTGAGGTGGCTCCCTTTCAAGCTAGGGGAGGAAGATGTGGCGATGAGACTAATGAACAAGATGATTAGACCCACAACCATTCCCCAGACGCTTGAGGATCTGGTCGTCGAGCATTCGGTTGCAAGGGAGGCACTTCGCCTAGGCCTTGAGCATCACAAGACAATAGCGACCAGGCTCAAAGGTATTCGGGTGGAGAGGACGCTGGCCGACACCTTTGATCAGAAGCTCGAAGAGACCTACATTAGGATGATGGATATTGACATCATAGCCGGAACAGGAGGATTGCTCAGCCATGCTCCGGACAGAATGCAGACGATGCTCATCCTGATCGACGCCTTCCAGCCTGAAGGAGTCACAAGGATGTTTCAGGACAGCGTCTTCATGATGCCGCATCTCGGTGTCCTGTCTACCGTGTATGAGAAAGCGGCTTGGAGTGTATTCGACAAAGATTGTCTCGTCAGACTTGGTACGGTCATCGCATCTGCAGGGGGAGGTTCCGAAGGTGAACCTGTGATGAGTGTGGAATTGGCGATGCCTGATGGAAAGACGGTGAGAGAGGATCTGAGGTTTGGTGAGATGAAGCGTGTAAGCCTCGCAGAGAGACAGGAGGCAAAGGCGATTGTTACGCCTCAGAAGAAGTTTGATGTTGGCGGTGGAGCGGGCCACAAGGTGGAATCCACTGTCATGGGAGGAGTTGTCGGGATAATACTCGATGCAAGAGGACGTCCCTTGCGACTCCCGGATAGCGATGCGGCTAGAAAGGAGATTCTGATGAAGTGGTTCCAAGCTTTGAGCGTGTATCCAACAGATGAGCTTCAGAAGATGTTGTAGGGTGAACGCGATTGGCTGAGAGGAAGGAAGAGTCGGCGAACTCACGAGAGGCATATGCTTACACGCCAGGATTGAAGGTTAAGCGCACAACGACCGTCTCGAAGACTCGAAAGCTGCCGATACGGGGCGAGGTGTGTGTCAAGGTTGGAGACACAGTCAACTTCGACAAGGTCGTGGCGAGGACGCAGTTGAGCGGCAACCCTGAAATCATTAATGCGGCAATGCTGCTCGGAGCGGAGGCTCAGGAGCTTCCAGAGTATGTCACAAAGGGAGTTGGAGAGAAGGTCGCAAAAGGCGAAGCCATTGCCGCGAGCAACTCGTTGTTCGGGTTTGTGAAGAAGCAGATAACCTCTCCGGTGGATGGAACAATGGAATCCATCTCAGAAGCCACCGGCCAGATCATAATCAGAGGCACGCCGGTACCTGTCGAGACAGACGCGTACATTCCAGGCAAGGTTGTTGAGGTGCTGCCGGGAGAAGGCGCAGTCATCGAGACGAACGCTGCCTTTGTGCAGGGGATCTTCGGAATAGGTGGAGAAACACACGGCAAGATAAGAATGGCAGTGAATTCCCCCAATGAAGAATTGACACCTGACAAGATCACACCACAGGACAAAGGGAGCATCGTAATCGGCGGCTCACTTGTCACGATGGAGGCGCTAACAAGAGCGGTTGAGATTGGTGTGGCATGCATCGTCGCTGGAGGAATCACTCACAGAGACGTGAAGACTCTCGTGGGAGAAGAAATCGGAGTCGCTATCACGGGCCAAGAAGAAGTAGGTTTGACACTGATCATAACTGAAGGGTTTGGCAGGATGAACATGTCTCAACGGACTTTTAGCCTGCTTAAAGACTTCGAAGGTTACATGGCGTGTGCGAATGGAGCGACTCAAATCAGGGCGGGAGTGCTGAGGCCGGAACTGATCATACCCCATGAGGAGACTCTGAAACGGGTTTCTATTGATGAGCTGGCGGCAGGGATGGTGCCAGGAACACCTGTCCGTATCATCAGGCTGCCCTACTTCGGCGCCATCGGCAAAGTCACTAGCCTACCTGTTGAGCTTCAGAAGGTTGAATCGGGCTCCTATGTAAGGGTGCTAACAGTTGAACTCGATGATGGAAGAACTGTGTCCGTTCCTAGAGCAAACGTTGAGATAATAGAAGAGTAGGGACGCGCTTCCTCTGCACTCAGATGAGATAGATCGAGGTAAGTTGACTCGCTGCTATCAGATCTCTTAGGCTGACTATGCCTAGAAGCTTCCTGTCCTTCGTGGCTATGGGGAGGTGCCGAACCTTGAATCTTTTCATCAACATCAGAGCATCCAGTATGCGACATGATGGGCCGCATGTGACAATCTTCTTCCTCATGTAGTCTCCAACCCTAGACTTCCCCATGTCGCATCCGGTTGAAGCGAATCTCATGAAATCGCTTTCCGTAATGATTCCGATCAGCTTCCCTCTTCTTACAACCACGATGCTACCGACATGGTTCTTCGCCATCAGTCGGGCCGCTGTCGCGAGATCAGCTTCAGGACTTATTGTCACAACCTTCTTCACCATTATCTGCCGTATGTCGTCAACGAGTTCAACGCTGGTCAAGCTTAGATCCCCGGTCTTTCCACTTCACCGTCAGAGAGTACTTATGACTTTGGACATTGTTTGCCAACATGCCCTTCCGTCACTAGATCACATTCTCCCCAATAATGACGATATTCAATCCAGACTGAAAAATCAGGGATCGCGTGTTCTGAACAAACGTCTTCTCGATACCCGAAATGATCGAAACGTATCATTCAGGGAACTTCAGGATGGAGCTGAAGAGTCGTCCTTGCTTGATATGAGGGCAATTGGAGCTTACAAGTTGTGAGCGTTTCTTAAATACGGACTTGAGTTCTCGTCACTGAGATGGATGAGAACTTGAAGATAGAAGAGAGAACGACGATTGAGATTGACACCGTCGAAGGAAACCTTGTAGTTGGTGAGCACTCAACGATCAAAGCGAAGGAGGGAAACAGAATCGTGGTTAGGGGCACAGTGGAGTTCCAAGGAGACTGTGAGGTTCTATCGAGCTTGGAAGCAAGAAGCCTTGACGGAGAGGAAGGCGACATTCACGTTGTCGGAGATCTGATTGTCGAGGAATCGATTGATCTGGATGATGGAAAGCTGACTGTTGATGGCGAGCTTCAGGCCGCGGATGTTGAAGTGGGAAGGAGGCTCAAGGTAGGCAAGGACTTGAGATGCAAGCACCTCAGTATAGGAGGAAGACTTGAAGTTGACGGTGACGCGCAGATCGACGAAACCGACGTAGGCGGCTCAGTCTCCGTGCATGGAACATTCAAAGGCAGGTCTCTAGACGTCGGAGGCTCTGTTGATGTGAAGGGTGTAGTCGAGATAGGAGAGCTCGATGTGGGCGGAAGAGCGGAAGTTGGTGGTGGAGACATAGGCGAGATAGATGTTGGAGGAACGTTCGAATCATCGGGCAAGCTGAGATTCCAACAAATAGACGTGGGAGGAACCGTTCGGCTCGCAGCTGTCGAAGGATCCGGCAGCATCTCAGTGGGAGGGAAACTCGATGTGGACGGAAGCATGGACTTTGACGAAATGGACGTAGGAGGCATCGTGAAGATCAAGGGGCCAGTCAAGGGCAAGAGAGTGAGGGTCGGAGGGAGATTCTCGGCAGATAACGATGCAGTCATCGAAGAGGAATTGAAGGTTGGAGGATCTGCTGAAATACATGGTTCATTGAGATCAGGGGAAGTAGAAGTTGGCGGATCCTTGAAAGCGGAGACATGCTTGGGCGAGAGAGTTGAGGTTGGTGGAAAAGTTGAGACTGAGAAAGGAACCAAGGCGAAGGAGTTTGAGATAGGCAAGAGGGGGAGAGTCGAGGGCCCGATAGTTGCTGAAAGAGTGAAGATCGGAAATCATGCTGAAGCAGAAGACGTCTATGCTGACAGGCTGAAGATGGGAGAGGACTCATCGGCACGCAATATCTACGCCAAGCAAGCCATCCTAGAATCTGGCTGCGAAGTCACAGGCGAGCTACTCTATGTTGAAAGCCTCGAACTTGGAGAGGGTGTGAGATCACGATCAGAGCCAAAGAAGGTAGAGAAGCTGCCGGACCCTCCGCTTTGAGCAGGCCTTCAGCTACAAGATCGAAAAGAACGAGAATCGAACTATATGCAGACGTACTGAGGACTCTTAGAACCCATTCGGGAGGATGCAGAATAACCAGGCTGTCTTACGGATCGAATATGCCTCTGGACCGGATGAGGAAAGTAGTTGATGAACTGATCTCCTTTGGACTGATAGGTAGGAGGATAGATGATCCGGGCATCTATGCAGTCACTGCAAGGGGAATGGAGTTCTTAGACGCATTCAAGAAACTCGCAGCATTCATTGAATGATATTCTGGTTTCTTACACTGCGCCTCGTGGTTATCTGGAGTATTGGCTTGCTCAGGGACTGAGGAATCGCAGCGCAATACCGAGCATTCCGCAGGAGATCACAAGCAACGAAGTATTGACTCTGAATCTCAATATGACTAGCGTTGCAATGACGAAAACGGCAGCTGCCGGCAGGTCTGGAAAGGCCACCTTGGCCAGTGATGGAACAACGGCAAGAATGACTCCTACAGTCCCGGCCTTCACTCCTTTCAAGAATCCTTGCAGCCAAGCGTTCGTTCGCATCTTCCTGAGAAACGGTGCCAGCAATGTGACAATGACAAAAGGAGGAAGAAAGATTCCGGCCATTGCTGCGGCCGCTCCGCTCAGGCCCGCAACCTTGTAGCCCACAAAGGCAGCAGTCTTCATGACCGGGCCGGGGGTAATCTGCCCCAGAGTCACTCCGTCGAAGAACTCCTTGTAGCTCATCCAGCCAAAAACGTTCACCACATCAGGTGCCAGCAAAGGAATGATGACAAGCCCAGTGCCAAACATCAGTACGCCCCCTTTGAGGAATTCAAGAAACAATTGCAGCAATATTGGGAGGCTCTCAGCATTCTGAACTAGTCCGAGACCAAAGGGGAGCAAAGCGAGAACCGGTAAAGAGTGTCTCTTTGAGATCTTGCCGTAGAGGAGAATCCCAGCAAATCCTGAAAGGAGCAGTATCAGTGCTTCGTTTAGGGCAGTGAAGTATGACAGAAGAACCGTTATGATGAAAATGCAAGTGAGCTTCCAGTCAGACAAGGAAACTCGGCCCAGCCGGACAAGTGTGACTACGATTATGGCGACGACAACAGGGTTGATTCCGTAGAAGAGCCCACTGACCGTGGGCATAGAACCATATTGGAAGTATAGCCAACTCAGAGCGACCATGATGACGAAAGAGGGGATTGTGAAGGCCAGGCCGCTTATGATTCCGGCAAGTTTCCCGCCCCTTGCGTGGCCTATGTGGATGGCCATCTCAGTGGCATTGGGACCCGGGAGCATGTTTGTGATGCCAAGCATCTCCGTGAACTCTTCCTTGTTCAGCCACTTCTTCTTCTCTACGCAGTCGTCCTCCATCATTGCTATGTATGCTAGGGGGCCGCCGAAGGCTGTCCAAGACAGGCGAAAGAAGTAGAGAAAGAGGTCGAGAAGTGTTTTTCTTTGCAGTTTGGCAATTTGCATTTTCTATCCACTCGGGCATCAGGGCCCGACTGCTCTTTAAGGAGAGGTGGGCGTTCCGGGCACTTGGCTATTCATCGTCATCTTTCTTCTTGTTTTTTCTGGTGAACCACAGTATCCCTGCTATGAGTCCGATGCCTGCCAATACTAACGCTGCAATAGTTTTCTTGTTTCTTTTGCCCTTCTTCTGTTCGTCCATAGACATCTTCACCTCCTTCGGTCAGGTCTCCGCATTCTGTCTGATGTTTTGACCATACAAGCCACGATGGAGGGACGCTGGCTCCATTTAAAGCCAACTATGCACTACGTTAGAGGCATCAGCTATTCTCTTCACCAACTCACGGTTCCGTTCACTGACGAAATCCTTGGTAGAATTGCTTGTTTATCCAGCGATGGTCTGGGTTAGACCAAGTCAAACGCGTATTGTCTGAACTATAAATAGCACTTCGAAGCGCATGTTGATCCCAGGTGGAACTGTTGCCTCTTGAGAAAGTCACTGATCGAGTATATGGAAGCGTTAATCCTGCGGGCGGGAACGCAGGAATAATTCTGTTGGAAAGCCAGGTTGTGGTCATTGATTCCCAGTTTCTGAGTCAGGCTAAAGTGCTTAGGCAAGAGATCGAACGCACGACACCGAAGAAGATCAGGTTCCTGCTTCTAACACATTCTCACAGCGATCATGTCTTCGGAAACGAGGTCTTCCGAGACTGCAAGATTGTGGCTCATCGATCTCTGAAGGCACGAATGGAAGAGCTTCTCACGACCACCTGGTCTAAGGAGAGCCTGAAGAAACAGATAGCCGAGTTGAAGAAGACCGATCCCGAGAGGGCTTCCAGGTTTGAAGGAGTTCAGATAACCCTTCCAACACGTGTATTTGATGAGGATTTCAGAATCGCTGAGAATGACTTGGAAGTAGTTATGAAGCATGTCGGTGGCCATACAAAGGACTCAAGCATTGTCTATTTTCCAGCTGAGAGAGTTCTGTTCTCAGGGGATCTTGTCTTCGCTGAAAGCTTTCCTTACGGAGGCGATCCAACGGCAGATCCGGACGAATGGCTTCAGGCACTCAATGACATCATGAAAATGCCGGTGAAGACTATCATTCCTGGGCACGGCCCGGTATGTGACAAGCGGGAGGTTCAGGCATACATCAAGTTCATCGAAGGCG
>Ga0315282_10004646_pt1 | contig 23834 bp, 24 predicted proteins | sample YL17G07_20_MG_FD_203693 | JGI IMG/M metagenome (GOLD analysis project Ga0315282, IMG submission 203693) | Sediment microbial communities from Yellowstone Lake, YNP, Wyoming, USA - YL17G07_20 | ecosystem: Environmental > Aquatic > Freshwater > Lake > Sediment | place: USA: Wyoming | collected... | reverse complement strand
TCTGTGGGTTGCAGGCCATCGGGGCACCGGGCATCCTGGTGGTAATATGTCCACCTCAACGCCTCCCTCGTGGAACTGTTCTGTAGTGATGGATATCTCGAACCTTTTTACGTGTCGGAGATACTGAATAAGCAGCAATACTTATATGTCCCAATTTTTAATCTGGTTGAAGGTAAATATGGAGAAACGTGCTTTAATCGTTTTGCTTATATCGGCGTTCATGATTCTTGGATTTGCCATACCAGTGGTTGCGGCGCAACCGTCTCCCCCGAGTCAACCGCAACCTCCTTCGGTATTCCCATGTCCAATCTGTCACGAGAATTTCTCCCTCCATATGGAAATGTTGGCTCACCACTATTTAGCCCACTTTGAACTCCAGCAGGGCAAAACATACTGTTTTATATGTGGCACGGAGTTTTCCAACTTATCCGAAGCTGCTACCCACATATTAACCCACACAGCAACAGATAGGCCAATGTACTGCCCATTCTGCAGGTATCCAGTTCATGAAAATGACTCCTGGTCATATGCCATGTACGTTCACTGGACAACAGTTCATGACTGGTGGCCTTCGGCTTTCGCGCCTCCCCAAGATATGGGGTGGCCTGGGGGGATGAGGCCCCCTTCGGACTGGACTCCTCCTACAACTTGGGAAGTACCTGAAAATCTCCTCACGGATGTCGTGCCTCCATGGATGCCTGATAGTAGCTGGAAGAGGCCCGAAAACTGGACGCCGCGCTCAGATTGGATGCCCGAGAATAGTTGGAAACATTCCGGAATGCCGCCAGAGAACATGCTCCCGCCAGAAAACAAGCCGCTCTGGACATGGCAGAGTGACAATGTCACTACAGGCGCCCCAGTCGGTTTCAGCATAACTGAAGATTCAACACCTTTCATACGCTCCGCTGACAATGGACCTTGGGTTCCCGCCGAAATAACTGCGGAAAATGTGGCCGTGGGAGGGTTAAAGATTAATGTAAGCGAGAACGTGTCCGATGTCATCATAACGACTTTGTCTTTGGAGCCAGAGGACCTGCCGGAGAATGTACCTCTGCCTGCGGAGAATTCCTGCGAGCTCTTCCAAGTAGGCACAAACATTCCGACCTTAATAGAAAATGCCGAGATAGGGATCAAAGTCGACCAAGACTGGATTACCGCAAACAACCTCGATGATGATTCCATAACGCTGAATCATTGTGTGGATGGGGTATGGACCGAGCTGCCCACCACGATAACGGGAGAGGACGGCAACTACCTGTACGTCTCTGCGCAGACCCCAAGCTTCTCGGTATTCGCGGTAACAGGAGAAACCGCGGCGGCATCGGAGATCCCAGCGGAGACACCGACACCGGGAGTTCCCTCAGCTGAGATTCCGATTACAACAATAGCCGCGATTGGAATCGGAGCTATTGTAGTTGTATTTGCAATAGTGTTGCTGATGCGGAGAACGAAGTGAACTGGCCGGAACTGTTCCTGCCTTGTGCATCTTCGCAATAACAACAGGTGGAAAATCCTTTTAAGCCCGTGGCAAGTTTCCAGATGGGGAGATGATTGGGACTATTCGACAGGCTTAACCCGATAAATGCGAAAGTGTCGGTCCAGTTCGACAAATCGGCATTTGCAGAGGGCGAGCAGGTCACCGGCAACGTGTTCCTTGACTCGGACGAAAATGTTCATGCCGACGAAATCAGGTTGGAGGTTCGAGTAACGGAAACATACCAGGCCCCGGCTTGGAGAAGTTCCGGGGGGCGCACTTACCAGACAATGGAAACCCATGTCAACAATTTGCACTCCGAAAACGTCAGGGTATCCGGCCCGTTCGATGTAACGAAAGGGATGAAGGAGACCTTTCCCTTCAGCTTTAACATCCCGCCAGTGAGACCGACAATGCCGAACGGGGTAATTGAAAGAAGGGTAAAAGGCGTGGTCGCTGTCAAGGGGCGGCCGGACAAGGCCCAAGAGGCCCAGGTCAATGTTACATTCACCCCATATGGTCAAGCGGCTCCGCCATCGGGCCAAGTCGTGGTCAAAGAGGTAGTCAAGGTGCCCTGCAAGTACTGTGGTGCTCTCATACCCGTGGAAGCTCAAAGATGTTCTAACTGCGGGGCCAAGCTGGGGAGATAGCTAGCCTTTTTACTACAGTTCTTTTATGAAACCTTTCATTTTTTCAAAAATATCTTGGGCCATGATTGTGTTGCCGCAGTACTTACACTTGAACATCGACCCTGTGGAAGGTACGTCCAATTTAGCACTACATGATGGGCATTTCACGGTAGTAACAGTCACCCCTCCTTTTTCCATTTCCGCCTTCAGGAAAGAGAAGTCTATCACATATTGAATTTTGCTCTTCCGCTTCTCCTCTTCGATAGCTTGCAGGCCAAGAGTAACTTCATTTGCCAACGTGTTTTTTAAGTCTTCCATCCCTTGTTTATCGAGATACGGCTCTCGTGAGCCCAAAAGTCCTACGCGACGTTTTTTCCCACCGGGCTGAAACACATGAAATCGGACTTCACGTGTTTTACTGCCGGATTCTTTTGTCATGGAAATGTAGGGAAACTCACCACCCACCGCCGTAACCCCTCGGATAGACTCGAACCCGGCCTCAAATATTGGTGAGTACCGTTTTTTTGACGTTCCTTCTCGCCCCATCCACACTAATCGCTTATTAGTAAGAACAAGAAATCCATCGCTATGACTTTGCCAGGTCATTTCGCTAAACATGCTATTATCCGTGTGCCCCGCCCAACAGCCTTTCACGTGTTCTTTTGGCTTGAGGACCAACGCGCCCGACAATTCTTTGGGCAGAGTTATTTCACCCATGGGTTTCCCTGTAGACACCACTCCTTTTCCTCTTAAATTAAGATTGCGTGGCGCGTCCGCGCACGTTCAAATAGCTTAATAAAACCCCTTTCACTCTTAAAATGGGTCGAGGATGGAGAAGTCGCCACTTAAGAAGGTCGAAGGCGAGAAGGCGCTACTTGAGAAAATCTCGCTGGCAATCCCGGGGTTCAGGGGCTACAAGCTGAAGGAGATGAGGCGAGAGGCAGACAAGCTCATAAGGGACAACATCTACAAGAGAATTTCAGATTCCAAGTCAAACATGAGAGAAATCTTCCAGCAGCTCGTCATAAAAAAACAGACTGATGTTCTGCAGGAAACAGACCGCCTGATTGCGAAGTTTGACAGGGTGGCCGAGCTGATAAACCACGCCCCCTACGGGTACGCCGGATTTTTCAACGCAGTCAAGATCAAAGAGGACGACCTTGAGAACATGATTGACTTTGACATGAAGCTTTTGGACAGCGCCAAGGGGGTCGAGGATAATGTCAAAAAGTTCAAAGCGGATGTCATGGGTGGAAAGCTGGAAAATGTGCAGGACCACTTGGGCAACCTTCTAGGATTGATAGAGGGACTGGAGAGCACATTTGACGAGAGGAAAGAAGTGATAATGGGGGTGCAGTTCTAATGCCGCAGGTGATAGAGTGGGCGAGCCCGGGAGCGAATGACATAGTCTGGAAGTACCCGGATGAAAACATCACTTGGGGGGCGCAGGTTGTCGTTCGGGAGATGGAGGCAGCCGTTTTCTTCAGGGACGGGAAGGCCTACGATGTATTGGGCCCCGGAAGGCACACGCTCACGACCCGGAACCTTCCTTTGGTTGGGAAACTCCTCACGCGGTTGGCAGGGTACAAGGACACGCCGTTCAAGTGTATGGTAGTGTATGTTGCAACCAAACAGTTTGACGGGAAGTACGGGATGAGGGCCCAGACGACGGAGCTGGCGCCATTGATGGCCCACGGCTCCTTCTGGTTCAAGATTGAGAGCCCGCAGCTCTTCGTCAACGAGGTAGTCGGGGGGCAGGGAGCATTTCACACGGTGGATGTTGACGAGTTCCTGAGAGGGTTTGTGAATGAAAAGATGATTGACGAGCTTTCCCAGTATGACTTGGTGACGGTCTTCACAAAATTGGACGAGACTTCGCTGACCGTCAAGGCGAACCTCTTGGACGCGTTCAAGAGGCTGGGGATTGAGCTCATAGACCTGAAGTTCGAGGGAGTAGACACGGAGCCAGAGTACAGAGAGAGGCTGTTCTGGATGAAGTCCGGTCAAACCACGCCCTCGGAAGTCCTGAGGATGGAGACGGTGAAAACTTCTGCAAAGGAGCTAGGCAAGTCTCCAGGCGCAGGTCTAGGAGCAGGGATGATGATAATTCCTCCGATGTTTCAGCAGCCGGCAGGCCAAGCTGCACCAGCAGCGCCGTTGGTAATCTGCCCGGGGTGCAACGCCCAGGTGCCGTCGACTTCCAGGTTCTGCCCGAGCTGTGGGGGTGCAATCTCTGCTCAAAAAACCAAGAAGTGCCCCAAGTGTGGCGAGGACATGCCGGCCAAGGCAGGCTTTTGTCCAAGCTGCGGCAAGAAGATCCCCAAGTGACTGGTGGGGTAACCTTGGTGTCAGAAAAAACAAAAGCAAATATTGCAGGAGTAGTTGGAGTGGTCGGCGTGGTAATCGCGCTGATAATTGTTTTGTTGTTTGCGTTTGGAAATTTATGGTCTAGAATGTTTGCAGCTGATAGGGTGACGTTTACATCCGAAGGAAACTTGGTAGTAATCGCCCTTGCAATTGGAATCAGCATGGCGGCGGTGGGAATAAGCACGGCTGTAAGAATCGCGAAAAAAGGGATCAAAGAGAGAATAGCTGATTTTGCAAATCCAGTCTTGAAATCCAAAGGGAAGGTTTCACTTCGCGAAATAGCTGCCCACCTTAAAATAGATGCCGCCATTATTGCGCGGGAAAAATATCTTGAAAATATGGTTCAAGAAGGCTACTTTGAGGACACCCGTCTTGAGGGCGCGTGGTTGATAAGAGATACCTTCCCTTGCCAATACTGTAAAGAGCCAGTCCGGTTAACTGATAAAAAATGTCCAAACTGTGGAGCGACAGTCAAAAAGTGAGTTAACAAGACGTGGGTGGGTCAGAGTTTTTTTGCCATATATGGCCCTTCTTTTTTGTAGCCAAAGCGTCTGTAGTAGTTCCGCGTCCCTATCCCCGCCAGCACGATGACCTTGCGCGCGTCGAACTCCTCGCTGGATATCCTTTCAGCCTCCAACATCAGCTTCGCCCCCCAGCCGCGGTGCTGCCAGTCTTTCTCGCCACCCTTTTCCCCGACCTTGACCAGAGGCCCGTAGACGTGCAGTTCACGCACAAGCATCGATTCGGCGCTGGCTTCTGGGTTTTTTGCCGTTGATGAAGGTTTCCGCAATCTCAGGAGCCCAATCAGGATATCCCGCTTAACGTCCTCAACCGTCAAGAATAGCTCCTCCCCCTCAGAGGCGCGGTATTTCTCGACCACAAGTTTCACATCTTCCGCTTTAGGTTCAATTCCTAGCCTGTACTTCACTTGCCCGACCTCACGGCAGCGGATGCACCTGCAGCGAAGCCCATCCTGCTCAAGCCGCTTTTGAACAAACGCCCGGAGGTCGCCGCGCTTGACGCCGTCTGAAATAAGGTTTGAGGGTATGTCGCGCTGGATTCTCTGGATGCGGACCCATGGAGGAACAAGCTTTTTGATTTCCGTGACCAGCTCCACCATCTTCTCATGTTCGTATGGTTTGTACTCGCCTTTTTTCCACATCTCGTGTAGCTTGGTCCCCGGCATCACGAGGGTCGGGTATATCTTGATGGCGTCTGGTTTGAATCTCGCATCGGAAAAGATGGTTTTGAACATCTCCAGATCTCTTTCGTAATCAGAGCCGGGGAGCCCGGGCATCATGTGGTAAACAACGGCGAAGCCAGCGTCCCTGGCTATCCGCGTTGCTTCCACGACGTCTTCGACTGTGTGCCCACGTTTCACCAGCTTGTAGATGTCTTCATAAATTGTTTGCACGCCGAGCTCAACCCTCGTGGCGCCAAGCCTGAGCATGAGGTCAACCTGGGGCCCCTTGCAGTAGTCCGGACGGGTCTCTAGCGTGATGTCGCTTATCCTAATGGGCGCGTTTTCGGCGGCCAGCTGCGCTTCCTCGATTGTTTCAGCATTTGACCCGGATATCGCGTTCAGGCACTGCACTGTGAACCGTTCCAAATATTCCTGCGGATAAGCCGTCAGCGTGCCGCCGAACATTATCAGCTCCACCTTGTCGACTTCATGTCCAACCGCGCGGAGCTGTTCAATCCTGCTTCTTATCTGGCTGGTGGGGTCGTAGTTGCACTGCAGGGCCCGGGCCGATGCGGGTTCCTTTCCAGTGTAAGATTGAGGTATGTTAGAATTTGGCCCACCGGGACAGTAGATGCACGGCTCATCCTTCGGGCATGGGTACGGCTTGGGCATGACGGTGAGGACGGTGACACCCGAAATCGAGCGCACCGGTTTCAGCTTCAAAAGCTTCAGGAGCTTTTTCCTCTCCTTGGCGTCGGCGGCTGACAGGAGTTCCGAGTTCTTGAGCGGCCGCGGCACCCCAAACTCCCGGCAGGCCCTGATCTTGGCCCTGGAAAGTCCCCTGGCGTCTGAAACCTTGCCCGACAGTATGTCAGTCAGGATAGCACGGGCTGCTGCAGAGATTGAATTCGTCGACATGTTACACCATGATTAACCTCGGTGAAGAAATATTTGACTACAAGGCCCTTTAAGGCGGTCAACCTAACGGGGTCTGAACGGGGGCGATGGGTTTGGACGTGATTGAAGTATGTAAAAAATACGGCCTTCCGGAAAAAGTCGCCGAGGCTCTGGAAAAGTCGGGCGTAAAAAAATTCTACCCGCCACAGGCAGATGCAATAAGGGCGGGGGCGCTCGACGGTAAAAATCTGGTCCTTGCCGTGCCGACCGCCAGCGGGAAGACCCTAATTGCCGAGCTCTGCATGCTGAAGTCCGTGCTAAATGAAAAGGGGAAGTGTTTGTACATAGTCCCGCTTAGAGCACTGGCCAGCGAGAAATATGAGGAGTTCAAACAGAAATACGGGCCGCTTGGGGTGAAAGTCGGGATTTCAACCGGCGACCTTGACATCGTGGACCCTCGCTTGGCCCATTACGACGTCCTTGTTGCCACTTCCGAGAAAGTGGACTCCCTGCTCAGGCACAGGGCAAAGTGGCTCGCCGACGTGACATCGGTAGTTGTGCTTGATGAAATCCACCTGATCGACGACCCCGGACGCGGCCCGACGCTCGAGATACTCACTGCCAGGCTGCGGCAGGTGAACCCAAAGCTCCAGGTGGTCGCGCTTTCGGCCACGATAAAAAATGCAGAGGAGATCGCGGAGTGGTTAAACGCGGAGCTGGTCAGGAGCGACTGGAGGCCAGTCCCGCTGAAAAAGGGAGTCTACTGGAAGGGCGAGATCGAGTTCGACGACGAGAGCAAGCGAAAGGTCAAGGTGGACGCGGAAGAACTCGCCGCTCTTGTCATCGACACGGTGAAGGAGGGCGGTCAGGCGCTGGTTTTTGTGAGCACTAGGCGCTCGGCGCAGACGTCCGCCGACCTCGTGGCAACTTATGTTCAGAACTATATTTCAAAAGAGGAGAAGGAAGAGCTTGTAAAAGTTGCAAAAACTGTGGAAGGGGCGCTCGGGGAGTCCACTAGGACTTGTCGTCAACTCGCAGATTGCGTACGGCGGGGTGCGGCTTTTCACCACGCCGGGCTCCACCCCACCCAGAGAAAGGCGGTCGAGGACGCTTTCAGGAAGATGCGCATAAAGGTAATTTGCGCGACCCCTACCTTAGCTGCAGGAGTAAACCTGCCCTCGCGCCGAACGATCATCAGGGACTACCGCAGATACGTTGAGCCGTACGGGTCCGTGTTCATCCCGGTGTTGGAATTCCACCAAATGTGCGGAAGGGCTGGCCGCCCCCAGTACGACAAGTATGGCGAAGCGGTGGTGATCGCCCACGGGAAGAAGGAGGTCAATGCACTTTTCGAGAATTTTATCCGGGCGGAGCCGGAGAACATAAGGTCCAAGCTGGCCACCGAGCCCGCCCTCCGGACTCATGTGTTGGCGTCGATTGCGGCCGGATATGTCAGTGACGAGGAAGGGCTGCTGGAGTTCATGGGTCGGACCTTCTTTGCACACCAGTTTGGGACTAGGGATGTCGGCAGGGTTGTCCGACTCGTTCTTGATTTCCTCGAAAAGGAGGACATGATAAGGAGGCAGGAAAAGCTCCTGATTGCCACACAGTTCGGTGAGCTCGTCTCAAAACTTTACATAGACCCTCTCTCGGCCGTCGTGATTAGAGATGGTCTGAAAGGGGTGACTGCAGGCAAACCCACTGACATCGCCCTCCTCCACCTCATCTGCCGCACCCCGGACATGACCGTCCACTACCTCAGGGAAAGAGAGTATGAGGAGATGGATGCGCTCCACCTGAAACATGCTGACGAGTTGCTCGTCCCAATCCCGGACAAGTACCGGGAGCCCGAGAAGTTTGAGGACTTCCTGGCGGAGCTGAAGACGGCGAAGATGGTGCAGGAGTGGATCGGGGAGGTGAGGGAGGACGACATCCACGAGGAGTTCGGGGTGGGCGCCGGCGACATCAGGAGGACGGCCGACGCTGCAGAGTGGCTTCTCCACGCCTCCCACGAGCTGGCCAGGCTTTTCAAGGCCAGACCGGCGCTCGGACCTCTGCGGGATCTCCAGGCGAGGGTGAAGTACGGGGTGAAGGATGAGCTTCTGGAGTTGGTGCAGCTGAGGGGGATCGGGCGCGTGCGCGGGAGGAGCCTGTTCAGGGCCGGGTACAAGAAGCTGGCGGACATCGAGCGGGCCACCGAGCAGGAGTTGGCGAAGGTGCCGTACATCGGAGACGAAATCGCGCGGAGCATAAAGCGACAAGTAGAGTCGGGAGCTGAATTAAGCACAACTCCGCCAGAGTAATCCAAAATTATTCAAATATAAACTAGATGAACCTTTCAAACCGGTCCTTCTTTGCCTTGCATACGGGGCAGACTTCGGGCGGCTCGTCCCTCGCGCACAGGTATCCACAGACCTTGCATCTCCAGACAGGCAGCGGGAGGGCGGGCACGCTCGTCGGCAGCGGTCTGGTGCTCTCCTTCTTTCTCTCCTCAAGCGGCGGCCGCCTTTCGGGTATTGATTCCACCTTCTTCTCGCCCTTCAGCACAGCCTCAGAAACATATAGCGCGCAGTAGCAGGCCCCGTACTCGTTCAGGTCCGGGTCCCTGTAATCGCATGGGCAGATTATGTCAAGATCTTCATCCCTTTTGCCGGAGGCCAGCCTGCAGGGGCATGACTGGTATGAGTACCTGCGCTCGTTTGCCAAAAGGCCTTTGACAAGCTTCTTCGTGAACTCCACGTCGGGGTTCAGGTGGTAGCCCCCGGCCTCTGCATCCCTGTCCAACCTTTTGTAAAGTTTGTCCACCTCTTCAGCGCTTATTTCATTTTTATTGCTCAAATTTTCAACTCTTTTTTTATTTTTCTCTCGTCAAACCCGACCACGCAGCTTTTGTTTATCACCAGGGTCGGGAAAGTCCTTCGCGGGTTCCAGCGCTCCACCTCTTTCATGACCTCTTCTCTTTCCTTTCCTTCCAGCAGATCCACATAAACATATGAGAAATCCACGCCCAGATCCTCAAGAAGATTCTTGTCTTTTTCGCACCACCCGCAGGTGCTCAAGGCGTAGAGTTTCACTGAGCCCTTGTCATTGCCTTTAACGTGCTCCATTTGCATCCACAGAAATTTATGGTTAGGGCAGCATAAATTCTTAATCCATAAACCCAAAAATGGCGCCATTGCATTTCAGAACTGGCCAGTCACATTTTGTATCAGGCGGAGATTTTGTGACGTGAATTCTCCCTCCGTGGGGCTTATTTGGGTCAAGGCTGATTTTCTCTCGGGCCCGTGGCGCAGCCTGGATGGCGCGGCAGGCTTCGGACCTGTAGGTCGTGGGTTCGAATCCCACCGGGCCCGCCATTTTTGAAAGGTCCGCTCTTATTTCAGTGTCAATATATGATAATGGGCCGGTAGTCTAGCCTGGATAGGACGGAGGCCTCCGGAGCCTTCGACACGGGTTCAAATCCCGTCCGGCCCGCCTATCTAACGGAGTTAGAACATCCATTAACTAGTTTGAAACCAGTTTCATACTTCTTATACTTAAGGTGTTTCATCGAACGAAAAGTGGTAAAAAATGAAAAAGATGGCAGTCACGCTCGGCATCCTGCTGGCAATCGGAGCAGTGGCGGTGGGGATAGGAACAGCCGTTGGAGCTACCGGAGTGTTTCAAGGAAAAGCTGAGAATATTGAGGCTAGGGCAGCCGATGGAAGTTTGCTGATATCTACGCGGGGCAGGTTGATCGACAACATCCCGGTACACGGGTTCCCAGAAATGCGCGGCACCCTGTTCATGCGAGGTAGAGGAGTAGAAAATGCCAAAAATGCGGTTGTTGGGATGCCGCCCCTGGTTCCCGGGATGAGGATGACGGCAAGAATGATTCCAAAAGGAGTAAGAATAGACCTGCACTACTCCCCTCTCGAAGAAGTCAATCAAATGAGTGAGAACGATGTAAAAGTTGTTGACGAAGCCATTGGAATAATCGAGAACCAAAAAGAAATCTCAGTGGAAAATGTCAGGGCACACGTAATGAGAAGCCATGAGAACATGGAAGAAATAAACGCAGTGGAGCTTTGGTTTACTTACGTAGAAAATGGCGAGACGATTTTCGGTCGCGCTGTTGTGGATTGGAAAGATAAGGAGATAACATCGTTTGAAAATATCAGCGAATTTGGCTCCATCCATGTTCCTACAGAAAATGTGATGGCAGTAGAGGAGTTACAAGAGATGAAATCAATCGCTATGCAGGATAACCGAGTCATGGAAATAACGGAGGGAAAATGGTACATCATTTTGCCGGGCATGGCGGTGGAAAATGAGGGTGAGTTAATTTTGAGGGTAGAATCGGTCAGTTACACTATTCTCGTGGACCTCGAAAACAAGCAAGTTAAATCTGTGGAGGAAACAGAGATGTCCCGGCCGCCGTTTCAAATGCCGTGGTGATGTGCGAGGGGAGTACATTGCGGAAATTAGTCGAAGTAAACGGAAAGATTGTGCTCGCAGCCGCACTGTTCGCTCTTTTGATGTTTGCGATTTTTCCCGTCCCAGTTCAGTCTGCATCTGCCAAAATAGTCCTTTGGGATTACAGCTACGACGGGAATAACCTACAAATCACTCTTAAGAACGTGGGGGACAACCAAGCCGATGTTCTTCTATCATTGAGAGACGAAAATGGAGTTCTCGTCGGCGTCCCTTTTTATTATGACTTGGGAAGCATGGACGTCGGAAACGTCAGAGCCGTCACCTTCACGCTTCAAAAAGAAGTCTCAACCGTGAAGGTCGTTTTTGAGTACAGTGGGCAGCAGGTAACGGAGGTAATCCACCTTTCTACACCTGCCCCCACAACTTATAACCTCTCGATTTCCTCGTCCGTGCGGTGGTTGGAGGCGGATCTTGGAGAAACGGTTTCATATTCAATACTCTTGCAGAACGAGGGCATTGCAGGGCGGTTCAGGTTCATCGAGAACGGCTTGCCGGGATCAATCGACGCATCCTTCTATAGCGGCAGTCAAAAGGTCTTGGCAGCAACGCTTGACGAGGGGGAATCCAAGACCCTGAGCCTATACCTCACTTTACCTTCACAAGCTCTTGATTTCGCGACAGAAAACAGCATAAACTTCGACGTGTTCGCGCTCGATGAGAACCAGCTCGCGAAATACGAAAACGGTGTTTCTCTTGATAATATCGGGGCTTCGAGTATAGAGTTCTCCTTAACTCCTGTGGGGGCCCCCGTGTTAGGACTTTCACTTGATAATGTGTTCGCGCGTACAGAAGCTGGCAAGGACATATACATCACGGGGGAAGTGACAAATACCGGGTCCCAAGCGGCTGAGAGCGTGGAAATAGCGATAGCGGATTTACCGTACGGGTGGTCGGCATTCGCAAGCCCGGACACAATATCGTCAATCGATTCCAGAGGAAAGGCCGATATTGGCATAACCGTGGTCCTGCCCACAGATGCTGCCGCTGGAAGGTATGATCTTTCAATCTCCGCTACCAGCGGAGATAAGGAGGCAAGCAAAGACTTCGAAGTTCGGGTGGAGACGGCGGGTGGTAGCCCAATCTTGTGGATTTTGGCTTTGATATTCGTGTTCGTAATCATTGCCGGAGTCATGGTGAAGTTAGGGCGTAGGTGATGGGACGACCGAGCCAATGGTCGAGATAAAGAACCTCGTGAAGGTTTTCGAGGACGGAATGAGGGCAGTTGACGGGGTCAACTTGGAAATCAGGAAGGGAGAGACTTTCGCCCTCTTTGGCCCAAATGGCGCGGGGAAGACAACGATGATAAATCTGATGCTGGACTTCATCCCGCCCGATAAGGGGTCTATCAAGATCGCTGGAATCGACGCCTTGAGACATCCGCTCGATGCAAAGAAACACATTGGGCTAATTGCCGAGAGCGCAAAACTCTATGAAATATTTTCGGCTAGGCGAAATCTCCGGTACTTCGCTGACTTGAGTGGGAAGAAAATCAGCGACAAGGAGATAGACAGAGTATTGACAATGGTGGGTTTGGGCAATGCGGCTGATAGGGCGGTGGGTAAATTTTCCGCTGGGATGGGACGGAGACTTGTCGTGGGCGTGGGGCTGCTGAAGCGGCCGGATTTGTTGATTTTAGACGAGCCGTGGACCGCGCTGGACCCCGAAGGCGCTGTAGAACTTTCGAAACTACTCAACCAGCTGAAAAAAAAGGAGAAGATCACCATGCTCATAAGCACTCATGACATATTCCAGGCTCACAAGATAGCCGATAGGATAGGGATAATGGTGAAAGGGAAAATCCAGAAAATCGTCAAGGCTTCCAAGGTCAAGGATGTGGAAAGTCTCTATCTAAAGACAGTGGGGGTGGCTAAATGATTCGGACGATAGCGAAGAAGGAGTTCCTAGAGAATGTACTATCGCGCAAGTTTCTCTTGGCCTTTATCTTAGCTGTTATAATCCTGGGCACTGGGGTCTTCGCCATGAGCAGCGCCTACGAGGAGAAGAAAGACTGGTATGATACTCAACTCAGCGACCTAGAACAAACGCTGGAGAATGGAACGTCTGGGTACAGTGAGATAGCCCAAGTGGAAACATTCACGGAACTTCAAAAGCCCGAGGCACTGTCTACTCTGATCAGCGGCCAACAAGCCGTCCAAACCGGGTTGGGGGAAGTGGGCACAATGCTCAGGGAAGCTGGTGGCACGGAGGGGACGAGTTACACCTCGCCGCTGTGGGACCGCTTTGGGATGCTCGACCTTACCTTTATCGTCGGGACCTTGATGAGTCTCATGGCCGTGATCTTCTCCTACAATTCTATCTCGGGGGAAAAGGAAAATGGGACGCTCAAGCTCACGCTCACCAACAATGTTCCAAAGGACCATGTGCTGCTCGGTAAGTACATCGGCGGGACTGCCAGCGTCCTGCTCCCATTCGTCCTGTCCATGCTCCTCGCCCTCAGCATCGTAGCTTTGGCGGTCGGGATACCCTTCTCTTCGGCAGACGGCATAGCCATCGGCGTTCTGGTGATCATCGGGTGCGTGACAATCAGTGCCTTTTATCTGCTCGGCATGCTGGTCAGCTGCCTCACCAAGCGAAGCGCGATATCCCTGCTTATGTGTCTTTTCATCTGGATTTTTCTGGTTCAAGGGGTTGGAAACGTGGCGTCTCTTACGGCGACAGCGACCACCCCGGGGATGAGCTACGACGAATACCGCACGGAGTACCTGTCAATTGCGCAGCAGGCGATGGGGGGGTACGGGAGGGAGAATTTCACAACAATTCAACAGGAACTGAACGCCCTAACTACGGAGTTTAGGCTGCAACAAGAGGCGCAGCTGAATACGGCCCTGAGCGTGTCGATAATATCGCCAGCTGAGAGCTACAGGAACATAGCCCAGGCACTGGCCGGGCTGAGCTGGGCCGAGGGAGAACACATCCAGGAACAGGTGTCCGATTACACTTCCGCGCTGAGTAGCGAGTACCGTGCGTGGCTGGCAGAACAAAGAGAAAACCAAGGGGGGGAGAATTTCCCCGGCCAAGGTGGGTTTTTCGGGACAAGTACAGGGTCAAGTGAGAACTTCAGCACCACGCTTAGTTTGGGGGACTACTACCAGCCATGGGGGCTGGACGAGCGCCTGGGAAGCGTGACGAACGATTTGGTTGCAATAGTCATGTTCAACATCCTCATATTCGTGGCGGCCTACGTGGCATTTCTGCGCTACGATGTTAGGTGAACGAATGGAAAAAGGAGAGTTAAAAAATGAACCAGAAGCCGCTGTCAATCGCTGCGGCGCTTGTCATGATTTCGATGCTCGCGCTTGCGGCTCCGGCTTTTGCTGAGAACGATCAGCCGAGTGGAGGTCAGGAGTTCGGCAACATGTTGGAGAACTGGGGTATGGAGGGGCAGTCGTCCATTGGGATACCGTCGATAAGCCCCGAGTCCCCGGCCACTGCGATGGTCGAGAACACATGTATCATCAAGCTGACAATAAAAGTTAATGAAAACACATCTAACGTCGGGTTGGTCGTTCAGCAATTAGTTGCAGAAAACTTCGGATCCTATGGGACTACTGGCAACTTTGGGTTCCCCAGCGGTGCAGAAAACTTCGGATCCTATGGGACTACTGGCAACTTTGGGTTCCCCAGCGGTGCAGAAAACTTCGGACATTCCGGGACAGCAGAAAACTTTGGGTTCCCTGGGATGTCCACTTCGTGGGAATCAACCGCTGCTCGGTCACAGATTTACCACTATTTTAAGGTCACTGCAGAAAACATGACCGACTCTCAAATCGAGAACGTGGACATAGAGTTTGCGGTCAAAAAGTCGTGGATTTCCGAGTACTCCATAGACGAGGAGACGATAACCTGCAACAGGCTTGAAAACGAGTCGGTGGAAATTCCCACCTCTGGAGGCGGGACAATCTCGCGGGAAAGGCTAACGCCAGTGGCCCTTCCCACGACCAGGCTGGGCGAGGACACCACATACATCTATTTCACCTCAACCTCGCCCGGCCTCTCCTACTTCACGATAACCGGCGAAAGCAGAGACAACACGTCATCTGGTGGCTCGTCGTCCGGTAGCCTCGTGCTGGGAATTGTGATAATAACAATGGTGGTGGCCTCCATTGCAGTGTTGTTCTACGAACGGAGAAAGTGGGTATGATACTGCAAAACTAGTCCCTAAAGAGTGAACGAGCTAATCTCAAAAACGTAATAAAGCGCCCGTAACACATAGCCTTGGGGAACAGAATGGCGCTCAAAATTCATGGAAAAATCGCGCTAATGATCGTGTTGTTTATCGTTGCAGCGTTTATTCTCGGCATGAAGTTGCTGAATCCCACGCCAATACAAATTTACGTCGGAGATAACGAGACCACCGTGACCCAGATCCCGGGATTCTTCACCAACGTGGATGTTGCAGTTCTTGTAGTAGCTTCAATAATCCTCGGCATCAGCGGCGCGTATCTGTTGTTCCCAGGCTCGGCTGAAAAACCTGCTGAGAAATCAGTGCTGGAAGAAAGAAAAGAGAGATGGAGGAAAATACCGAAAACTCTGAAGGACGACGAGCAGAAAATATACAAAGCGATACTCGATTCTGATGGAGTTATTAATCAAAGCGAACTTGTAGAAAAGACCGGGCTTTCAAAGGCAAAAATCAGTAGGTGTTTGGACTTATTGGAAAGCAAAGGGTTAGTCGAGAGAAAAAGAAGGGGAATGGGGAATATAGTTTTGGCAAAGTCCTAAAAAGTTGGATTCGCTCTTCAGCCCGACCCGCGCAATTTTAGGCCAGAACCCCATCTTGGCCCGTAATTACGTGGATTGGACCGTAAAGACAGTCCCCATCCTCACTCTTCAATTGTTCTCGCAAGCGGGGACATGGTCATGATTTTTCGACAAATCCTCGGGTACTGGGCTATGAACTTGAGCTCATCCTGCACGAGGGGCTTCTGGTTGTGGACGTTCGCGTAGCGTGCGAGCTCCAGTATCGTCCGGGCCTCTTTGTCGTTTTTGAACTTGATTTCCATTCTATCGTAAACGTTCCTGAAACCCTTAATGCCCGAATATTCTCCGACTGTGATCTGCCGCCCGGTCTCGATAATCTCTGGCTCGCCCCTGCCCAGCTCCTCGTAATCGTAAAGTTCGTAGTTTCGCCTGTCCTTCAGTGCGCCATCGGCATGTATCCCGGACTCGTGGGCGAAAGCATTTGCGCCCACCCCCGGCTGGTTTATGGGGATTGGAACCCCGAAAGCGTAAGATGCATACTTGCCGGTCTGCCAGGCCATCTTCAAATTAATATTTTCATCGAGGGCGTACTTCCCTTGGATGCCGTTGCCATATTTTATCGCCAGAATCACCGCCACTAGGTCAGCGTTTCCTGCCCGCTCGCCCATGCCGTTCACGCAGGTGTTGATGTAAGCGTCACATCCAACGTCGTTCGCTGCCATGGCTCCGCACACGGATGTAGCTGTCACCATCCCCAAGTCGTTGTGGCAGTGCAGTTCGATGGGGATCTTTACCACTCTGGCGATTTTCTTCACGCGATCGTAAATTGAGAATGGACTGTCATATCCCAGTGTATCACAGTAGCGGAACCTGTCTGCACCAGCCTTCTTCGCCTCCTGAGCGAACCTGATCAGGTAGTCCATGCGAGTTCTCGAAGCATCCTCTGCGTTCACCCCGATTGTCTTCGCACCGAGCGCCTTCGCACGCCTCACGGCGCTTGACATTTCCTTTATTATTGCCTCGTGGTCAAGCTTTCCCTTGAACTTGTGCATAATCATTTGGTCAGATGTCGAAATCGAGAGGTTGAGGTGCTCTATGCCGGGGACCAGCTTGAACGCAAGTTTCACATCACTTTCGGTCGCCCGAATCCAGCCCCCCAAGCGCATGTCGCCGAACACGCCCATTTTTGCCAGTTCCAGATTGGCGTTGAGGTAGTTGGTTTCGTGGTATGTCATGGGGAATCCAAACTCGGACTGAAACACTCCCATCTGGCTCAAGTAATGGTTTATCATCGTCTTCTGCAGCTTGGAAAGACAGATCTTCGAAGTCTGCACCCCGTCCCTGTTGGTGACGTCGATGATGTAAATCTTTGCCATTTCACCCACCATTAAACTTTAGTTCCCCCATTAAACTGTAATCTTTCCCACGAACTCCTCGATCCGGTCCATCCCTCTCTCTATGTCCTTCATGGAGGTGGCGTAAGACAGCCTCAGGTAGTGGTCGTCGCCGAAGACAGCTCCAGGAACCACTGCCACCTTGGCTTCCGTGAGCAAAAGCTCCGTCAATGAAAACGAGTCCTTTATTACATGCTTGCCGTACTTTCGCCCAAACAGCTTCGACACGTTGGGGAAAGCATAGAAGGCGCCTTCGGGCGTCAGGCAGTTTATCCCCTCGATGGAGTTGAGCCGCTTCACGATGTAGTCCCTCCTCTCGGCAAACGCTTTTACCATTTTTCTCACACTCTCCTGCGGGCCCTTCAGGGCTTCCAGCGCCGCCTTCTGGCTGATTGACGTCGGGTTTGAGGTTGAGTGGTCCTGCAGGTTGGACATTGCTTGAATGACCTCCTTTGGGCCGGCAGCGTAGCCTATCCTCCAACCGGTCATGGAGTAGGGCTTGGAGACGCCGTTGACAACAATCGTGAGCTTCTTCATCTCCGGGCTCAGCGAAGCTATGCTGACGTGCTCTTTGCCGTCGTATGTGATTTTTTCATATATTTCATCGGAAATACAACAGACCCCCGCCTCCGCCAGGATTTTTCCGAGCGCCCGCAGCTCTTCCCTGGAGTAGACCATCCCGGTTGGGTTTGACGGGGAATTCAGGATGAAGAGTTTTGTCCTCGGCGTGATGGCCTTGCGTAACTGCTCCGGCGTGACCTTGAGGCCGCTTTGATGCGTGGTCCTGAGCACGACGAGCTTTGCTCCCACCAACTTAATCATCTCCGGATAGCTAACCCAGTACGGCGCCGGAAGTATCACCTCGTCGCCCTCTTCGCACAGGGTAAGGACAGCGTTGAATATCGAGTGCTTCGCCCCGCAGGAGACGAGAACCTCTCCGGGCTCGTAATCAAGCCCATTGTCCTTCTTGAACTTCTCGCAGATTGCCGCCTTCAGCTCCGGAATTCCTGACGTGGGAGTGTACTTCGTGAACCCGGCGTCTATCGCTTTTTTCGCCGCTTCCTTGACGTTCATCGGCGTGTCAAAATCTGGCTCCCCCGCACCAAAACCTACGACATCGATGCCTTCGGCCTGCATCTTCTTCGCCTTGGCAGTGATTGCCAATGTCGGCGATGCCCCTATGGAACTCGCCCTCTTTGACAACTTCATGATTTTCTTCCCCCTGCTGGAACGACGCGGAACTTGGTCGGTTCGATGTAGTCCCCAAACTTCTCTCTCGCTGCCATCAGCCTCCCCCTCTGTTTTTCAAGTACTTCATAAAGAACCTTTGGGATGTTTGGGATTTTTCTGTAAATCTCAAGAACTCTGTCTATCTTGGCCAAGTGCTCCTGAACCCTCAGCTTGAATTGTTCCACGTACTCTCTCTTTGAGTAATTCTTGCTCAACACCTTCTTGAACAGTTTCTTCAGATCCTCATACTCGGGAATCATCCCCGTCGGCGTTTCCACCGCTCCAACCTCGTTGTGCGAGCGCAGCTCCATCCACTTGAGCCACACTGCCTTGTCGTCCTTTTCGTTCAGGAAGTTGCCCTTCGCGTCTTTCAAAAAGTAATTAACAGAAAAAATTCGGGGTGGAGATTCCAAAGCACGGCCAAAATTCAAATGGTTTTTCACGTATCTGTCCAATGGGATGGAGAGGAATGACAAGTTTGCCATGGGGTTGAATTTTCTGACCCCTTCCTTCCCGAGCGCGGCGGCTGTGGTTTCCGACTCCAACGATGCACCTTTGGTCACCACTCCGTGCACCCAATCGAAAGATTCCTCCACCGGCACCCATGTGTCAGAATCCCTACCACCGTAGATTATCCCGCTCACGGGGACCCCCTCCGGGTTATCCAACTCCGGATCCACGTTGCCCAAGTGCTTGAGTTCGAGGGTGAACCGTGCATTTTTGTGCGCCGGCAGTATCTCGTTCCCTTCCGCATCCTTCTTGCCCAGGAACCACTCCCCCGAATAGTTGAACCCTTTTTTGGGGACATCTCCCGCCCCGCGCCAGTAAACTTTGCCGTCTTCGGTTACCAGCACATTTGAGAATATTATCTCGCCCGGGCTGTGAAGGACCTTCCACAGGAGGGGGTCGTCTTTGAGGTTTATGCCGTCCAGTATCCCGAATATCCCCTTCTCCACGTTGACGGCGTGCATTTTTCCAGTCTTTTTCTTCAGGTAGACTATGTCGTCCCCGACGATGGTTTCCCCTTTCATCATGGAAGTGGAGGTTTTCCCGCAGAGGGACGGGAACGCCCCCGTGAAATAACTTACCCTTCTTTTAGGGCCGTGGACACCCATCAGGAACATGTGCTCCGTCAACCAATGCTCCTCCGCCGCCTGATGGATTGCCAAACGCATCGCCAGCTTCTTGTGGCCAATGGTGTTGCCACCGTACTGGGTGTTCATGCTGTACACGGCGTCATTCTTGAGGTCTATGTATATCCTGCGCAGGTGGATGTTCCGGCTCACCCTGCCCTCAAGCTCCCCCTCCGCGTGCAGGAACTTGAAAAACAACGGGGAGTCACCCAGCCTTTTGAACTCCTCATAGCCCGGCCGGTAGAGCAGAACAGATGAATGCGCCACGTAACTGGAATCCGTTATTTGGACGGACGGCAGGGAGAACTCGGAGTTGTTCGGCCCCAAGCAGAAGAAACATATGTACATCCTGTGCCCCTGCATGACGTTTCTCAGGAGGTTGGGGATTTCCGATTCTTCGCCTTCCGCTGCGGCGTTTATGTAGGCGCCATAGTTGGCCCCTTTTGGCACAAGAAATCTGACGCTTTTTTCATCCCTCCCCTGGTCGTAATATCCATCGAAATGAACGGTGTGCCCTTTGATAGCAAGTTTTCTCTCCTCGCCGTGCGCTATCGCTTGTTCTCTGAAGTAACGGAAGTCCTCTGGTAAATCCGCGGAGACGAACACATCGTCCGGATTGCAGAGTTCCACATACTTGGCGACGAAACGGTGAAGTGTCGGGTTATTCAAGCCGAAGAGTCTTTCGTGGTTTTTTCCTCGGAGCTTTTCTTCCAGTACGTTTTTCATGCAATCTCTCTCCTCATAAAAGTGTTAAGTTTTTAAGAGTTTCTAAACGTTTCTATTAACAAAATGTCAAGCGCCAAATGAAAGATTATGGCGGCAAAGCACCCGCAATCCTTATAACTTCCCCTCCAGACAATCCCCCTGAGGAGGTTGTAAAATGGCTAAGCAAATTAAACCAGGCAAGCTGGTGGAACTCGTTGAGAAGAAGAAGGTGAAAGCATATGACCTTACACAGCCGCTCGGCATCCACACGCACTTCTGGCCTTACTACCCGCCGTTCGAGATGAAGTACTTCAAGCGCAAGTCGGAGCACGGGGTGAACGCCCAGATTATCACGAGCTCATGGCACATCGGCACCCACCTAGACGCGCCACGGCACTTCCAGACCAAGGGCAGGACAATAGATCAGTTGCCAATGGAATGGATGTTCGGCCCGGGCGTGATCGTGGACCTAAGCAAGGACATGGACGACCTGGACGTCTACACGCCGGAGATGATCGAAGAAAGGGCTGACGTTCACGAGGGGGATATTGTCATCCTCCACACCGGCTGGCACAAGTACGCCGCGTACGGGACGGATGCAGATGAGGAGCGCTACATACTCAGACATCCCGGAGCTCACCCAGACATGGTCGACTGGCTGGTCAAGAAAAAGGTACACATCTGGGGCGTGGACGCCGTTTCCACAGACCACCCGATGGATTTGCCGATAGGCAGATTTCTCGGCAAGGGAACTTTCGGCCAGTGCGATAGGGTCCGGGCCTTCTGCGAGAAGAAGTTCGGCAAGGCGCAGTTGGAAAAGCTCTTCCCGGCCGAAGACTACCAGCTGACGCACAACAAGCTGTTTCCGCACGAATGCATCCACCTGGAGAACTTGGGCGGGGAGATAGGCAGGCCCGAGCTTCAGAACAGGCGGGTGATTATCTCGTGTGCCCCTATCAAGATCGAGGGGGCGGAATCTGCTTGGACGCGAGTGCTGGCGCTGGTCGGGTAAAGTAAAAGCTATGGCCCCGCAAGCGTGGACGCGGGGCGTTATCTTATTTTATTATAATTTGATGCGCACTTTCAGCCGCCAAATGCCTCTTCAACCCACAACAGCTTTCTTTGCAAACTCTTCGGGTAGATTTGCTTCCAGTCGTAGGCGCTCTTCTTTGCCCAGATGGCGTAGACCCTCGGGTCTATGTAGCTCTTCAGGGAAGTGCTGAGGTTGTAGTTCCTTGTAGTCCTTGCGAGCTCCAGCTTCAGCTTCATTGTTTTTATTTGCTCCCGGAGGGACTTCATCCTCTTGGCGCGTTTTTTCGTCTTTGGCTTGCTCCTGAGCTCCGTGAGTTTGGTCTCCAGTTGCTTCAGGCGCTCCTCCTTCTTCGCCATCGAGTTCTGCCAGCTTGGCGGGAGCTTGCGCTTGTGGTTGCAGGCTATTGCTGCCTGAAGGTTTGCCATCGTGGCCACAGACTTTTTCTTGATTTCTGAGTCAGAAGATGAAACCCGCTGGTTGGAGAGATAATCGCTTACGATCTTTGTGGCGTGGTATGTCCTGAAGACCTTCGCTGTTAGTCCAAGCATCGCCTCGTTGAGGAAGGAGTTGACGAGTTCCGATCGGACCCCCTCAAATATCATGTCCCTGGGCCCCTTGATGAACGATTTCAAGTTCTCGGTTACTTGCAGCGGAAACTCCATCGTTTTCACCCACCTCACGGAATCCTTGCCTAGGAAGTCGAACCTCACCTTTCCGTCAGAGTCTACCTTCACATGGGCGCCACGCAGAGTCGTGGCACCGACAGTGTCTGCTTCATCCGTTTCCTTTTCATCCCCAACCCTGAGCTTGAGCGTGTCAATCAGGTAAGCGACAGTGGCCACCTTTCTCCTGAGGATGTCTTCCGAACCCAGATTTTGGATGATGTACTTGCGCACGTTGTCTATATTGTCCTGCAACTTCAGGGCAGAATCGTACTTTTCTATCTCCCGCTCCTGCCTTGGTCGCGCAGTTTCCGATATCCAGACGTACTTCATCTTGTCCGTGAGCTTGTCTTTCCACCTTGCGACCCAGAGGGCAGTTGGGTCAAAAACCCTCCCCGCCCACCGCCTTCCATTTGGCAGCTCTGGCGTTGTGGCATCTTCAGAAAGGTTCAGGGTGATGTCCTCATATTCAACCCTGGGCTTCCATCTCCCGCGGAGTGGGTGTTTGCCCCGCCCCATGAATATCGACGGCGGCTCCACCGTGTAGTTTGCGATCTCCACCTTCTCGTCGTTCAGGATGGAGTACCCATATTTTTCCTTGTTTTCGTCCCGGATCTTCTTCCGAGCCTCGGTCAGGGCCTTCTTTTCCTCCCGGGGCATTTGTTCCTTTCTTAGCCTTTCTCTCTCCACCCACTGGATTATCTTGGAAAAGTCAAAATCCTCCACCCTGACATCGCGCTCTAGGCCCAGCGCTTTTGAGAAATCGCTGAAAAAGTTCTTGATAAACACCGGGTCTTTCACATAGTCTGTTCCCAATTTCTTAACCCACATCAATGCCATTTCTTCCTGTACGGGGGTAAGTTGTAGTTCTCTTTTTCCGTACAAGATTTTAAACCCGTTTGGTTCATAAAACGGGATTAGGACTCCTTTGTGGACAAGTTGCTTTATTTTATCCATTGCTTAGACCTCCGTTATTTTTGCCGTTCGGATTATCAGGTGTGATGGCGATATACGATAACTTTTTAATACAGGGATTGATAACATTAGCAAATTCAACGCATGCCGTTTTCTTCTCTCCTGATTTCCATCCGCCTTCTCGCCCCTTACCAGTAGAAAGGCAAAGTGAGTAGTATTTTTCTTTGTGTTTTCTGATTTTGAAATTAAAGCCGAGTTCTTTAAGCAAATCTTTTACCAGTAACAACCGCACCAAGTCCTTGTTCCACATTCCGATATAATAACCTCCGTTTTGGTTATGCCACATTAATCCCTCTGATTCGTAAAAACCGCGTATAAAGTCAACCTTGAACTTTTTTGCTAAACTCTCCCGCTCTGCCAACGATAAATTCTTGAACCATTCGTAAACCATTTTCGACCTAGCTTCAGCGTGCCAATATTCATTAAATCTAACGGATGGTTTCAAACCAATCTGTTGCAAAGCACTAGCGAAGCTCTGAACAAAAGAAAAGCTAGAGGTTTTTAAACGAATAACGTACCCTCTGTTGGCTGAACTGTACCAGACACTACCATCTCCTTCCAAGACCCCTAACACATACGCCAGTACTGGCGACGGCTGTAGGTCCGCATCTCTTGGTCCCCAAGGAGTTAACTTAAGGGCAGCAATCCGCTCCCTTCTTTTAATGTCATGTTTTTTCATCCAATATTTTACTGTGGAATAACCTTTCTCTTTGACCTTAGCAATTTGGCGCATGCTGCGTTTCTCTTTCCAATACATTTCTCTCAGTTCTTCTTTATCCATTATCTTTCCTCCGATTCAGGGTGAACGCTTATCCTAAACTAGAATACCAGTACTCCCGCAGGTAAATAAAACTGGCTGATTCTTCCTGTCTCCCGCTCAGTCGAGCATCATTTGAGACGAATGTCAACTGGTTTTGGCGGCGGATTTCCATGAATCCATGCCCGCTTCAACGC
>Ga0315282_10004645_pt1 | contig 23837 bp, 22 predicted proteins | sample YL17G07_20_MG_FD_203693 | JGI IMG/M metagenome (GOLD analysis project Ga0315282, IMG submission 203693) | Sediment microbial communities from Yellowstone Lake, YNP, Wyoming, USA - YL17G07_20 | ecosystem: Environmental > Aquatic > Freshwater > Lake > Sediment | place: USA: Wyoming | collected... | reverse complement strand
TTGGCTAACGGGAGGTGTTCTTTATAGATGTCCTCAGCGAGGTCCTTTATGTAGATTCGCTCTTTCTTCAGTTCGGTCGCCTCCAGCCTGCTCAGCTGCAGAATCTGGTCGATCGAACTCCTGAGGCGTTCTGAGTTTCTATTGAGCATATCAAGCAACTTCGTCCATTCTTTCTCGCGTCCGATTGGAGCGATATCTCGCAGCAGAGAAATGTTGCTGAGGATGACTGACAGCGGCGTCTTCAGCTCGTGGGTGATGTTGCGTATGAACTCGTCCTTCACTTCCGACAGCGCCTCGAGCTTGAGGGAATAGTTCTTGATCGTTTCCTCAGCCTTCCTTTGCTCGGTGATGTCTCGAACAGTCGCCTGCAGCAGCTTTTTGCCTTCTATCTCTGTTCTCGTTAGCAGCACGGTGGCCGGGAATTCCTCTCCATCGGCCCTCCGGTGCGTCCATTCGAAGAAATGTGAACCTCTCTTCATTGCAATGCCGATCATGCGCTTCGCCTTCACCATCGAAGGCGTGCCGTCCGGCTGCTTTGGTGGAGATAATTTCCATGGCCCCCTGGAAGTGAAGTCTTTCTCGTTTTTCGCCTTGAACATTTTCACTGTGGCGGGATTGCCCGAGGTGAATCTCCAGTTGGGCGGCTCGAGGGTCATGATCGCGTCGGCCGAGGAGTTGAATAGCGTTCTGTACTCCTCCTCACTTTCCTTTAGCGCCGTTTCCGTCTTCTTGCGCTCGGTGATGTCTCTCTGGATGCCCAGGAAGCCGATTATGTTCCCTTTCTTATCAAGAATCGGATTCGCCGAACCCTCTACGTTCAACATCCTGCCATCCTTAGTCTTGTTGACAAGTTCTCCTTTCATGACCTGTTTGTTGAGGATTGTCTTCCAGAATAACGTGTAGTCCTTTCTCTTCATAATCCCGCTTTTGAGTATCCTTGGCGTGGTCTTGCTGACTACCTCATCACTTTTGTAGCCGTATACCTCTATGAATTTAGGATTGATGTACGTAATCATTCCTTCACAATCTGTTAGGAATATGATCTCCCCTGACCGCTCGACGGCTCTTGAAAATCTGATAATCTCTTTCTCGCTCTTTTTAAGTTCGGTGACATCCATTATCGTGGCAATGTACTCGACCAACGCGGTCTCCGGATTCAAGACGGGGATCAGATGGACGGAGAGAGTCCTGTCCGCGTGTTTCCATTTAAACGGGCATTCGAAATTCTGCGGCATTTTTGTCGCTATAACCTTGTCCACTGCGGCCCGGAGGTTCGTGGTGAGGTAGGCTGGAAGGATGGTTTCTATCCTTTTGCCGAGAAGCATCTCGGGGGCAACGACCAATGGTGTGCCTTTCTTCACCAGCGGGTTGGCGAACCTAAATTTCCTGTCAAACTGGAATGTGATCGTGCCTGGCGTGAGCAGGAGCCGAATCGCTTTCTTGTATAATCCTGTAATCTCCTCGGGTTTATTTGCCATGCTCTCTCCATTCGATTCCAATTCGAAAGCGGTCGCTTGAAGCAGATGCTTTACTTCCTCTTCCACTAGTTCGCTCTTAAATCTAATGCTTATTCAATCCGCACGCTTCCCCTGTACTGAGCCGCCACCGGCAAAGCCCTTTCATTTCACAGCCGGAAAGTGATGGATTAAAAACCGTGCCGTCCATATAGATGCGTTCTTAGTCACTTCGATAGAAAAGTACTGACCCTTAAGCTCAACTAAGGCCAGTGGGACTAACGTTAAACATTAAATATGTTAGAGATGAGGAATTAACAGCGCTAAAGGCTTGGGTGGTGTAGTGGTTAGCATTGGAGCCTGTCACGCTTCCGACCCGGGTTCGAATCCCGGCCCGAGCGCTCCTCTTTTTTCCTAATTTTAAAATTCAGCGCAGCCTAAGCGACGTATCTATGAATCAGCATGGTCAAAGACTGATCAGATCTATCAGTAACCCATCTCGGAAGCGATCCCTTTCATGGCGTCCAATGCCATCTCGAAGAACACATTCCGCTGCAGGCCTACTTTCTCTATGTCATTGATCAGTTCACGGCTCACTTTCGCAGCGAACGACTTGTCCTTGAACTTCTTCGTCAATGAGCTTGCGTTAGCGCCTTCGATCTTCTTGTTCGGGCGCATCAGGACATATGCCACTATCAGTCCGGTGACACTCTCCGTCGCAGCCAGGCAATAATCCATTTTTGATTCCCTTTTCACTCCCAAAAATCCCAGATTCTCAGCATGCGCCCTGATTGCATGGAACATCTCCGGGATGGAATACCCTTCCTCTTCCAGGATGCCGCATGCCCTCTCGCCATGCTTCTCGAGATTGTTCATCGTCTGTTCCAGATCAAGATCATGCAGCAGTCCGGAGATCCCCCAGATCTCTTCATTCTCTCCGAAATGCCTCGCGAGAGCGCGCATTATCACTTCGGTCTCTCTCGAGTGCTCCAGCAGGTATTCCTGGTGGAGGTATTTCTTCAGCAAGCCATTGGCCTCTTCGATCGTAATGCTTGTTTTCATATCCTACAACTCCACTCATGTTTCATGCCATTCTTTTCTCTTATGAATCTTTTCAACCAAATACATTCAGACCTTCAGTTTCCAGAACTTCGCCAGCTCCTTGAACGGCAGCGCGTTGATGACATCCTTCTTCTCCGCCCATCCGCGCCTGGCCGTGGCGACCCCCAGCCCCATGAACCGCAGCCCTTCGGTCTCGTGGGCGTCGGAATCGATCACGATCTTGACGCCCATCTCTATGGCCCTCCTCACGTTCTGGCCGTTCAGGTCGAGCCTGTCGGGTATGGAGTCTACCTCGATGGCGATCCCTCTCTGCGCCGCTTCCTCGAATACCCTCTCGAGATCGATCTCGTACGGCTCCCTCTGGTGGATGAGCCGCCCAGTCGGATGGCAGAATATCTTCAGGCGCCTGTTGGTGAACGCGGTCAGCACGCGTTCCGTCATCTCCTTCTTGTCCGACTTGAACCGCGAATGTATCGAGGCGTTGACTATGTCCAGCCTCTTCAGGTATTCGTCGCTGTAGTCGAGCTCTCCGTCCGCGGTGATGTCCACTTCCGACCCGGCGAGGACCTTGATCCCCTTCCTTGACTTCGCAACATTCCTGATCTCGTCTATGTATTCCAGCAGCCTCTCCTCGTTCATCCCGTTAGCGACTGTGGTCGACTTGGAGTGGTCCGTGATGCAGATGTATTCGTATCCCATCTTCTCGGCGGCGTCCGCCATCTCCTCGATGGTGTTGCTGCCGTCCGTCCAGTTCGTGTGCACGTGAAGGTCGCCCCTGATGTCGCCGAGTTCTATGAGCTTCGGCAGCTTCCCTCTGATCGCAGCGTCGATCTCTCCTTGGTTCTCCCTGAGCTCTGGCGGCATCCATGGGACTCCGAGGGCCTTGTAGACGTCCTTCTCGTCTTTGCCCGCCATCATCCTGCCTTTCTTGTCGAATACTCCGTATTCGTTCAGTTTGTATCCCTTGCTGATCGCTATCCTCCTCATCGCTATGTTGTGCTCCTTGTTGCCGGTGAAGTACTGCAGCGCGGCGCCGAATGACCTGTCGTCCACCACGCGCACGTCCGTCTGTATGTAGTGCCTGCCGCTGCGGAACATTATCGCGGACTTCGTCGGGCCCCGGGTGAGGACGTCTTCCACCTCCGGCATGGACGTGAACATGTCCATGATCGGCTCTGGGTCCTTCGCAGTCACAAGTATGTCGATGTCGCCTACAGTCTCGGCTCTCCTGCGTAGCGAGCCTGCGGCCTCGATGCGGACGACGCCCTTGACTCGCTTCAGCCTTCCTACGATCTCATCCGCTATCGGCAGCGCCATTCCGAGTAATGTGCGCTCCTGCCCCTTCTTCACGAGCTCGAGCGCCTTGAGTATGTTCGTCTCGCTTTTCTGGCCGAATCCTTCGAGCTTGGCGACCGTGTGCTTCCTGCACGCCTTCTTCAGGTCGGACAGGTTCCTGATCCTCAGCTCCCGATACAGCCTGTACGCCTTCTTTGGGCCGAGGCCCGGTACAGACACGAGATCGGCGAGGCCTTCCGGCATCTCTTTCTTCATCTTCTCGTATTCGTCTACCTTGCCGGTATGGAGGAACTGCTCTATCTTCTTAGCGAGCGCCTCTCCGACGCCCGGGATGTCCATCAGCGCCTTGAGGCCGCCCTTCTCGTAGACGTTCTCTATCGGCGCCTGGAGCATCTCTATCATCCGCGCCGCCTTCCTGTAGGCGTTCGGCTTCCACTGGACCTTCTGCATGTCCAGTATGTCTGCCATCGCGTAGAATATTGCCGCGATGTCGGCGTTCTTCATGTAAAAGGCTCGTGCGCCGTGGCTTTTAATAATTATCTTGTAATTACTAACAACTGAATAACAGGTTCAACCAGGGATATCATGAAGGCCACACTGCCTGACGGCAAGCCATTGGAATTCAGCAAGGGCGAGACCGCACTCGACGTAGCGAAGAAGATAGGTCCGAGGCTAGCAGACGCCGCGGTGGCGTGCAAGATCAATGGCGAGCTGAAAAATCTCGGTACTCAACCGCAGGAGGACTGCAAATTCGCTATCGTCACCTGGAAGGACGAGGACGGGAAAGAGGTGTTCTGGCACAGCGCCAGCCACGTGATGGCCAAGGCGGTGAAGAGGCTGTTCCCGGGCACCAAGCTGACCATAGGCCCTCCGATTGAGGAAGGGTTCTACTACGATTTCGATTCGGACCACAACTTCACCCCAGAGGATTTCGCCAAGATAGAGGCGGAGTTCGCGAAGATCGTCACCGCGGATGAGAAGTTCGAGCGCAGCGAGCTCAGCACCAAGGAAGCCAAGGAGCTGTTCGGGAAGATCCACGAGAACTACAAGGTGGAGATGATCACCGAGTTGGAAGGGATGGGCGAGCACAATGTCTTCATCTACACCACCGGAAGCGATTTCACCGACATGTGCAGAGGCCCTCATCTTCCATCCACAGGCAAGCTGAAGGCATTCAAGATCATGAAGAACGCGGGAGCGTACTGGCACGGAGACATCAAGAACAAGATGCTCCAGAGACTCTATGCAGTCGCGTATCCTGACAAGAAGATGCTGGCAGAGAGGCTGAAATTCCTGGAAGAGGCTGAGAAGAGAGACCACCGCAAGCTCGGAAGGGAGCTCGGCCTGTTCATGACTCACGAGTATTCATTGCCAGGCAGCCCATTCTTCCTCGGCAAGGGCACCGTCATCTACAACGAGCTGCAGAAGTTCATAAGGGAGGAATACCTCAAGCGCGGCTACCAGGAAGTGATCACCCCGCAGCTGTTCAAGAAGAAATTATGGGAGACATCCGGCCACTGGGACCACTACAAGGAGCACATGTTCTGCCTTGAGGTCGACAAGGAGGAGTATGTCCTCAAGGCGATGAACTGCCCTTCTCACCTACTCATCTACACTGCGTCATCCTACAGCTACAAGGACCTGCCGCTCAGGATAGCCGATTTCTGCCAGCTCCATCGCAATGAGCTGGGCGGAGTGCTCGGAGGCCTGACGCGCGTCACGAAGTTCGCGCAGGACGACGCCCACATATTCGTAACGCCGGACCAGATAGAGTCGGAGATCGTAGGGCTGCTTGACCTCATGAAATTCATCTACAAGGACGTTTTCGGCTTCACCTACAAGGTCAAGCTCTCCACCAAGCCCGAGAAGGCGATGGGAGACCCGAATCTTTGGGAGAAGGCGGAGGCCTCACTCACCGCGGCGCTGAAGAAGGAAGGAATGGAGTACACTATCAACGCGGGGGACGGCGCGTTCTACGGCCCGAAGATAGACGTCGATATCACTGATGCCCTCGGCAGGCCATGGCAGTGCGCCACGTTCCAGCTCGACTTCCAGATGCCCCTGCGTTTCAACGCAGAGTACGTGGACGCTGACGGCGCGAAGAAGCCGGTCATCATGATCCACCGCGCCATACTTGGTAGCATCGAGAGGTTTGTAGGCGTGCTGATAGAGCATTATTCTGGCAGGTTCCCGACATGGCTCTCGCCAGTTCAGGTCGCCATACTTCCTCTCACCAACGATCAGGAGGCGCACTGCAGGAAGCTGGACGAGGAGCTGAAGGGGCTCAACATCCGTTCAGAGGTGGACGGCCGCAACGAGAAGCTCGAGGCGAGGATCAGGGACGCCCAGCTGAAGCAGGTGCCGTACATGCTCGTCATCGGGAAGAAAGAGATAGAGAATAGCGTGGTGTCAGTCCGGAAGAGGACTGGTGAAGTAACCAACAATGTCAAGAAGGATGACTTCGTCCAGAAGCTGCAGGTTGAGATCAAGAGCAGGTCCAACGAGCTGAAGTCTTGACAGAGCGAGGGGACTGGGGTTTACCGCGCCGGAGAGCAGGACTGACAACAGATTGCCTGGTCTTTCAGTGGATCCCCATCGAGCGCTTTAATTCCGCTAGTCCCTGGCGAATGATTCCCGCTGTCTTCGGCCCGCATCCCCTGTAGATCCGCAACCAAATGTGGGATCCGGCGTTGTAGTGGTGGGGATGGCCGATTTCAACAAGCTGTTTCTCAAGGTCGCCTATTGTGCTGATTCTTGCGGACCTGAGCACGTTCCGGGCGCGGGTGCTGATGTCGAGCGCATCGACGGACATCTCGCGGATCGGCTTGGGTTTGGCTCCCTTCTCTTTTATGGCGCCAACAGGTTTTTCATCCGCGATGTTGGCCAAGCGCTTGATTCTCGCGAGCTCACAGCGGATCGTATCCACTGTCTTCAGCCCACACCCCCTATGGAGATCGAGTTTAGTGGACCATATACTGTAGTATCCCCGAGAGGGAGGGTATTCCTTTTCCGAGAGGTAATCCTCCAGCATGCCGAGCGAAGTTATGCCTGCGCCCCCGATGATGTTGCGCGCGCGTCCGCTCAGGTCGAGCAAATCGACGGAAGCGTCCGGAAAGAGTTCTGGGTGTGTCCGTAGCTTCATCAATTCTGTGTCCCTTAGGATCCGCCAGTTAATCCTGGCAAGCGCTCCATTTTCCAGCTGCCTGACTCTCTCGAACGACAGCCCGACCCGCTGGCCTGTCTCCCTGAGCGTCAACCCGCCCTTCTTCGCGAAGCGCAGCCTCAGGATCCTCTGTTCCCTCTCCGGTAGTCTGGATTTCTTCATTATGCTCTCCAGCCTGCCCACGGCCCTGATGGTCGGCTTGCTCCACGCCGGTCTCGGCTGATGGGTCCCATCATCCGCTTTTTCGCTCCGCTGCATATTGATGATGGTCGGTCCAAGTATAAATAGGCTATGCAGCCACAGCGTCAGTATGTGGTGTCCGCTCACTTCTTCCCTTTGCCTACTTCTTATCTGGTACTTAGCTGGAATGAATTGCCAAAACCAAACAGAATTCACTTTTGACTTCGCTTTCGCAAACTCATTTAAATCCAGATAAGAATACGACACTCATGAGGTATGCGCTCGAGGCAGAGGATCTCTCCAAGGTCTATGGGAAGAAAGTGGTCCTATTCGAGTTCTCTCTCAGCGTCAAGGAAGGCGAGACCATCGGCCTCCTCGGCCCGAACGGCGCGGGGAAGAGCACGTTCATCAGGATCCTGTCCGGGCTGGAGGAGCAGGATTCCGGAACCATCGATATATTCCAGAAAAGGGCCGGGAGGGACAACCGGAGGGCCCTCGGCATCGCCCCCCAGGAAAACGCGATCTATCCTCTCCTCACATGCATGGAGAACCTGATGTATTTCGGCTCGCTTTACGACGTGACTGGGAAGACTGCGAGAACGCGCGCCATAAAACTTCTCGGACAGCTCGGGCTCGATGATAAGAAAGATACAGTCGCCGGGTTCCTCAGCGGCGGCATGAAGCGGAGGCTCAATCTCGCGTGCGCGCTGATGCATGAGCCGGGGATCATAATCCTGGACGAGCCGACCACCGGCCTAGATCCCGCGTCGCGGACTAGGATGTGGGAGACTGTGAAGGAGATCGTGCAGAGGACAAAGGCAACACTCATACTCACCACCCACTACATGGAGGAGGCGGAAGCGCTCTGCGACAGGATAACGTTCGTGAACAACGGCCATGTGGTGGCGGAAGGCACTCCCAACGAGCTGAAGAAGATGGTGGGGAAAGAGGTCGCGAAGCTGATCACCGTCCCAGGCGAGTCGGACAAGCTCATACGGATAGTGAAGAGCATCGGCGATATGGGCAACGTCACCGCGACCGAGCGGGGGGTGCTCATCGAGGGCAAGGACATCGCCTCGAGGCTGCCGGAGATCTCCAAGGCATTGGAGAAGAACGGCGAGACCGTGGTGGAGATGTCGGTCTCCAGGCCGTCCCTGGAGGACGTGTTCCTCAAGATCACAGGATTGAAGCTGCGGGAGGTAGGTAAGGTTGAGGCTGCTAAGCGAGATTGAGAAGGACGCCAAGCAATTCATGCGCGAGAGGCGCACGCTCATCCTACTGCTAGGCGCGCCGCTGCTCGTCCTCTTCATCATGGGCGCGATATTCTCCGGAGACTCCACATTGGTCGGGAAGAGCGCCATCGGCATATGCGACCTCGACAAAAGCAATTCCTCGGTATTCTTCATCGATGGGATAAAGAACAGCAGCGAGATCACCGACTACGGCAGCAGCGTGAACTGCAGCTCGGCGATGGAGAAGGATGTCCGCAACGGCAAGATCGCCGCGGGGCTCGTGATACCGAAGGGATACGAGGCCGGGATGGAGAACGGCGACACCCAGATCATATCGATGCTCCTGGACAATTCGCGTTTCCAGGTCACTCCCTCCATCGAGGCGTTCGTGAAGGCCAATGTCCAGGAGATGGACAAGCGCATAGGCACGCAGTTCATACTATCCGTATGGCAGAGGCTGGACAAGGCGAACTCAGAGCTCGAGACGATATTCTCCGACATGAATGAGACGCGCGAGAGGGCATGGGGGATGAAATCGGACCTGAAGGAGACGGCGGATTCCCTGAGCTCCCTCAATATCAGTAATATAAGGGACGAGCTCCGCATCGCGAACGGGACCGTCGCCCAGGCTTCAGGCTCTCTCGACGAAGCCGAGCGCAACCTCACCAAGATAGAGTCGAATTTCGTCAACTACACAATCGCGCTCAACCAGACCGAGAACGACCTCCTGGACATCAACGACACTCTTTCGAACGTGAGCGGCCGCATAAACGATTCCAGGGCAGGGATCAATTGCAGCGACATCGTGTTCGTCGCCTACTGCTTCTCGCTCGATTCGCTCAACGCGAGCATCGGGTCCGCGCAGCAATCCGTCGAGCAGAGGATAGGGCGGGTCAGGGAGGCGCAGAGGGGCCTGGCCGACGCGAACGTGACCGTGCAGGAGTTCAAGGCGAACATCGCGTCCGCGAAAGTAGGCGTCAACGACTCGCAGAGGAAGATAGGCAACATGATGGAGTTCGTCGACGAGCTGGACCGGAACAGGGCCGAGGCGCTGCAGACCATATCCAAGGTGGATGACTCCCTGGACGAGATGGTGGCGAAGACGTACGAGCTCGAGGACATCATTTCCAACAGCAGGCGGCAGATCAGCGAGATAACGTCCAGCTCCCCGGAGTTCATCATATCGCCGATGCTCGTCTCCCCTAACAGCCTGTTCGGCAAGAGGCCGTTCTTCGAGTTCATGCTGCCGAGCGTCCTCCCGCTCATACTGATGTTCATATCCCTCTTCCTGGCGTCCACATCATTGGTGAAGGAGAAGTACGGGGGCACGCTGGCGAGGGTGTACGCCTCGCAGGTGAACCGGTTCGAGTACGCGGCGGTGAAGGTGCTGAGCTACTCCATCGTGCTCATACCCGAGGCGGTGATGCTCGCGCTCATCGCGTCAGTGGTGTACAACGCGTTCCCTGTCTCTGACCTTGGGGTCTGGCTCAACGTGATCCAGGCGCTCGCGCTCATGGTATCCGCTTTCGTCGCCATGGGGGTCCTCATCGCCATTTATTCGGAATCCGAGGCGACAGCGTTCCTCGCCTCCCTGGTCGTAGGTCTCCCGATGCTGTTCATGAGCGGCCTGCTGTTCCCGTTCGAGTTCATGCCGCCCCTGGTGTCGTTCTTCGGCACCATCTCCCCGCTCACCCAGGCGATCATCAGCATGCAGGCCACCCTGCTGTACCATTCGCCCCAGCTCGTGAGCTCTGTCGCTCTCCTGGCCTATACAGCGGCGCTCACCGCCCTCGCGGGGCTGTCGCTGAAGAAATAGGAAAACAAAAAAAAAGAGATCACTGCGCTTATTTAGCTAACTTCTTCCTCTTGCCGCCGTCATTGTCCGTCGACTTCATCACCATCGGGAAGACGAAGGAGAACGCGATCAGCAGCACGCTGACCACGACAAGGATGATGGACTGCACCAGCATGTCGCTGAACAGCGGCCTCAGGAAATCTATCGCGGTCTGCGCGGTCAATGCGCCGCCGGCCGGCATCATCGGGCCCAGCATGCCCGCGACCGTGCTTGGCATCAGGAATGATGTGATCGCCAAGAGCACTCCTGCGACCAGCATCGGCCAGCCGATCGTCCTAGCGAACTTGACCATGTCAAGCGTGAAGAGGAATATCAGTACCAGCAGGGCGATGATCGCTATGAGCAGCACTCCGGATAACGACATGAACGTCCCCACGATGGATTTCGCTTGCTTGAGGCCGTCCTTGATGCCAGGCATCAGCGTGGAGAGGTCGAATGGGTCAGGTATGCTGTTGGTGATCGATTGGGCGATTATTCCTTCTGCGTCGCCCGCTGAGATGCCGAGCTTGGAGGCCGCGAGCTGCGCGAGTCCTGCAGTGAGCTTCGGCTTGATGGAGATCGACAGATTGACTCCCTGCGTCTGGTCCGTCATGTACCAGATCAGGCTGTTGATCATCCGGGTGGACTCGTTCTTCACCCAGTCCTTGGTTATCGCTGTCGCCATCGCAGTCCTCAGCTCAGTCTTCGTGGCCCCTATCATGGACAGCGAGCTGGCGTCTATCTGGCCGGTGAACGTGTCAAGGAGAAGAGCCTGGACCTTCTGGTAGGCGTTCATGCTCTCCAGCTGGGTCTGATAGAATGAAGGCTGCAGCAGGGTGGCCTTGATGGAATTCGACATGATGAACATCGGCACTGCCGACATCAACATGAGAACGAACACTGCGATGAAGAAACCCTTGACCAGACCGATGATCCCCATGATACAACCCCTTCCCGCGCGCTTGAGCCGCGGTTTATCGAGGGCTGGCGTCGCAGGTTTAAATAGTTTTCTTACAACCTCTTCTTAGGCAGTCTTATGGTGAACGGGGAGACGGGGGGTGTCGGCGGCATGCCGGAGAGGGACAAGGGCGAGCTGCTGGACGCCACCGCGTACTACGAGAAGGGCAACACCTACTACGAGCAGGGCGACTATGACCGCGCCATAGAGAACTACAACATGTCCGTCATACTCAACCCGAATTTCCTCGAATCCTACTTCAACCGCGCATTGTGCTACTACAACAAGAAGAACTACGACAAGGCGATCGAGGACTATACCCGCGCCGCGGACATCGATCCGGACAACCCGCTCATCTACAACAACAGGGGGGACGCCTACTACAGGAAGCAGGACTTCGAGAAGTCCATCGCGGACTACAACAAGGCGATCTCCCTCAACAAGGACTACCTGAAGGCGTTCTACAACAGGGGGCTGGCGTACGCCTGCCTGCAGGACTACGAGACCGCGGTGGAGAACTTCACCAAGGTCATGGAGATAGACTCCAATTTCGCGGAGGCGTACAACGCCCGCGGCCTTGCTTATGAATATCTCGAGAAGTACGAGGAGGCGGTCGCCGACTACGAGAAGGCGGTAGAGCTCAATCCTGAGTTCACGGAGGCCAAGGAGCACCTGGACGCGGCGAAGAAGAAGAAGTCCGAGAAGGAGTCCGGAACGAGCGGAGAGGGAGTCAGCGCGGTCAAGTTCATGGCCAAGCCGAAACAGACATTCAAGGACGTCGTGGGCATGGAGGGAGTCAAGGAGCTCATCAAGGAGTACATCGTCTACCCGCTGAAGGACCCCGACCTCGCCAGGAAGTACGGCAAGCTCGGTGGCGGCGGTGTCATATTCTACGGCCCGCCAGGATGCGGTAAGACTTTCATCATGAAGTCGGCGGCCGGTGAAGTGGGCGCGAACTTCCTCAACGTCAAGCTGTCCGACGTCCTCGACATGTATGTCGGAAACACCGAGAAGAACATCAGGAACATATTCGAGGCGGCGAGGAAGGCGGCGCCGTGCATCATATTCATCGACGAGATCGACGGCCTCGGAGGCCGCAGGGAGCAGATGAAGGAGTCAGCGCAGTACATGCGTATGGCCGTCAACCAGCTCCTGTACGAGATGGACGGAGTGGAATCGAGGAACGAGAACGTCCTCGTGGTCGCCGCGACCAACGCCCCATGGGATGTCGATCCGGCCCTCAGGAGAGCGGGTCGTTTCACGAAGATGATCTATGTCGGAGAGCCCGACTACAATTCCAGGAAGGCGATGTTCCAGTTCTATTCCAAGGGCAGGCCCGTCGCGAAGAATGTCAACTGGGACAGGCTCGCGAGGGCAACCGAAGCGTACGCATCATCGGACATGAAGGCTATCAGCGACGACGCGGCCGCGTTCCCGTGGCTGGAGGCGCTGAAGACAGGCAAGAACCGGGAGATCAGGATGTCCGATTACGTGCGGGCGATCGACCCGTTCGCCGCCGACCCGATCGGGTACCTCACCTCCGGCAGGAAGCTGAAAGGCAAGAAGTCATCGCTGCCTCCGTGGTACGAGTCCGCGAAGAAGGAGATCGGCAAGCAGGAGGAGATAGAGACCGTCGAGGGCAAGGAGATCAAGCGCATCAAGGAGGCGAAGATGCCCGCCGGAGAGCGCGAGTACTTCAACGAGCTCATCAGCCTCATAGAGGGCAGGAACAAGCCGCTCAACAAGTTCACGCTGTGGGCCTGGCGGTTCATAGCGCTCTACCAGGACTACCTGATGCCCGTCGCCGTCGCGTTTCTGGCCGCCCTGCTCTATCAGACATTCCTCTTCAGCATCTGAGCCGTCCAATCTCGCGGATGAACAGCGTTCCGTCCTTTCCGTTCCTATGATGCCTATCCATCCGACCGCGCGTTTGTAGGTTTGTAGATATCCAGTCGTTTCGTAAATCCGCTATAAAGAAATGTATATATAGTTCAATGAAGGTAAACCAATAGGTGCTACATTGTCCGATTCGTTAATTCCAAAGGTAATGCCAGACATCCGCAGGCTGCCGTTCGGCAAAACGGTGCACTGCAAGCGGGAGACATTGATGCCCGAGGACAGGGTGAAGAGGCTATTCAGCGGACAGAAGCTTATCGTCGAGGAGAAGATGAACGGCACCTCCGCGCTGTTCCATGCGGATGGCAAGCGCTTCATAGTATTCGCGGAGGATATGCTGATATGCAAGCCTGGCCTGAACACGGGGGTGTACCGCGTTCCCGCGAGGTTCGCGATATTCGATGTCTTCGATACCGAATCGAGGCGGTTCATGTGTTTCTTAGGCAAGCAGGATTTCCTTAACATGATAAAAGGAGGGAAGGTCGGGTTCGCCTCGAAGAATGGCTGGGATTTCTTTTCGGTCCCGAACCTGGGATATGGCAATTTCACTCCGGAGCAGGTAATCTCGCTTCTCGATCTGAAGTCGCGTCTCGCTTTCGATTACAAGGCCAACGAGCCCGCACATATGGAGGGCGTGGTGGTGAAGCCCGCACGGGAGCTGTTCCTCGTCGAATACGAAGATCTGGTCGCGAAGCTGGTCCGTAACGAATTCTGTTATGGATCAAGTAGGATACAGGAGAATTACCGCAGGCTGCCGACCCAACACAACGAGATAAATCCGTCTTTCTTTCAATCCGAACTGTGATTAGACCGATCCGTGATTAGACGGATCAGACAGCAACAGCGAGCTTTTGCCTAGAATAGCCCCACTTCAGCACCCTTACTGTGCTGCAGCCTCGCATCAGCTTCTGGAAATCAGTGTCCCTTGTGAGTATCTGGAACGTAATGTCGCCCAAACCGACGAGATCCCGTATGTATTGGACTATGGACGCGTCCCCCGCCCCTATCCGCTTGTTTCCCTTCCTGTTCCTTGCCTCGAGCATGGCGCAGATCTCCTGCCTCGTCTCTTCGCTGCATGCCACTTCCTCGAGCTTCAGGATAGGCGCGGTGCCATCCTTGCATCCGTATATGGTCTCATGCAGCTCGTTGAGGGCATTGCTCGTGAAGATGTATCTTCCCAATTCGTTGCATCGCGGCCTGCCGTTTGGCCCGTCAAGCTGCGCCGTCAGCTCATCATAGATCTGTCTTGTCATGATTATCTCGAATCCGCCTGGCGATTTCTTCTGCAGGTTCGACTTCAGGTCGGTGAGGACCATCTTGACGCTGTCCTCCTCCGTGACGATCGAGTTGATGTAGGATGTGTCTATCAGTACTATCTGGAGCTCTGACTTCGTGATCTTCGGTTTGGCCCTGAGGAGAGTGAAGAGCCCTTTGGTCGTATCGTAAACCCTAGCCTCCAATCCACGGTCCATGTCCCCAATTCCTATTAGCGTTATATCCTCGCCGGAAGTGTTGGCGGGCTTCTTCATGATCTTCTCGATCATCCCTTTCGGCGGTACCCGGCCCCCGTATACGTCTACGGTTGAACTCGTTGCCGTCTTACAGACGTCCGTGGCTGGGTCCGCTGCCGTTTTCCTGTATTCCATTTTTTTGTGCTCCCCCCTTCGAGGGTAGGTATAACTCAATGTGCATAATTTATTTAAATCTTTCTGTCAAATTGGTCGTTGTACTCCAAAATCGCCCCACTCCCTCGTGTTTTGGTTTTTACCATGGGGAGAATCGCTGTCTGTTTTAGCGCTGGCAACCTATCAACGAGTCCATCTTGTCTTCGGATCTACGGATTGAGCCTCCAAAAAGTATATATACTTCTTTTAGATACTATATCCGTGTCCGTCAGCAGAAACTTCATTGCGGCCGCATCGGCTGCCAGCATGCTTTGCGCGCGGAACGGGAGGATTTGATATGCATAGAGATTTCAGCGACCCGAGATATCACAGACTAATCAAGAGGACGAGACCGGAGCGGAGGCTGGCGCACGCCCTAGAAGGCGTGTTGTCCCAAGACTTCGAGCCGAGGGAGCTGGCGAGGATACTCGTCGAGCAGAGGATCTGCGTCCCGAACAGCACGATGAGCTGCATCGAGCTCGCGACGGACCACCTGGACAAGGTGAGATTGGATATAGGCGACAGCCTCATCACTTACGTGATATATGGGGGTGTCGCGAGGGAGCCCATCAACGACAGGCGCCACAAGGATATTGACGTGCTGGTCGTGACGAAGCGCGAGATGAAGGTGCCGCGCCTGTACAGGCGCATCAATGTCCAGACAGTATGCAAGGATCTGTTGGGCTACGACCATCTCTCGAAGTCCACTCCGGCCCATCTATCTTCGAAGATGCTCAAGGACGATCCCGCGGCGCTCAGGAGGACATTCGCGCTGCCGATAATCCCACTGTACGACACGAACGACTTCGTGAGCCACGTCCGCGACATCGCCAGGAAATGCCTAAGGGTGAACGACATGAAGGGTTACGTCGACGTTCATGTGGCCAACCGGCTGAAACTGCTCAGGAGCGCGGGCAAGAAGCTCACTTCCGAAGATGAGGCCATCGTGCGTGAACAGGTTCTGGACGAGCTCAGGGTGATGAGCGACCTGAAGACCCTGCTGTAATCTAATACATCAGTCAAGCGTGCGTTCGAGTGGTACGATGCGATTCGGGAAAGGCGACGAACAGGCGGGAGGCGGTTCGGCGACGTCAGGAAGGCGAGATACAGGATGCCGCATCCAAGACCAATCTGGATCAGAATCTGCGGTCTACAATAAACGAGGCGCTGGAGCGCCTTGCCAACCAGATGTACTGATGCGCGTTTGATGCTGTGTCATATGGTAATCAGGTGATAATATGGAACACAAATGCAAGAAACAATGGAGATCATCGAAGCCCACATGGGCTCTCGGCATAATCATCTCCGACCCGTTGAACAACGGCAATGGCGTCGGAAAGGTGGTGAAGCTCTCAAGGAAGATGCTCCGGGAATCCATCATCAAGGTGGAGCGGGGCAAGAACCAGATGTATCTGGATCCCGCTCTGAACGAGATCGCGAAGATGCAGCGCTCGCGCAAGCGATGATACAGCGCAAGCAAGATAAGGAAGACTGAGGGAATGATAATATGGCAATGAAACAAAATGACAATCAGAACCGAAACGATGGAAAAAAACCGAGCCGCACGGAGGAGGACAAGCGCATCGAAGGCATTCTCATAGAGAGGATGATGACGGGCGATTCGTCTCCTTTGAGTAAGGCGGACGAGAGGGCTTTCGGTAATTCGATTCCCGAAATGCATAAGGGATTCAACAGTGTCATTATCGACGGCGCTACCGAGCGCAGCATGCATAGGCACCGAAACTGATCGGCGCGCGACGAGATACTCTGCAACTCATTCGATGAGTCAGCCGAACCAGCCTTCGAGCTTGGACTGGCCTTTCACTTCCTCTTTTTTCGACATCTTCGCCAGCGCGGTCTCCACCCTCTCTATCATGAAGTCGTGCTCGCCGCACATGAAATCCATGATCCTGTCCTTATCGGGCTCCTTGAAGTGTATATGCGGTTCGTTCTTCGGTTTCGGCGGCTCCATGAAGAACCGCTCTATCTCATCAAGGTCGTCCTTGTTCGAATCGTACAGCTCCACTGATTTCGCGAGCTCGAAAGATTCACGGAGAGAGGATGATTTCTGCACAATCGCCAATCCTTTCTTCGGTCCGATGCCCTTCACCCCTTCGAAATAATCGGTGCCGATCATGATCGCCGCCCATATCAGTCTCCTGCGGTCTATTCCGAGCGCCTTCAGGCTCTCGGCGGCGTCTATCATCTCAGGCTCTATCTCGATCCAGACTCCTTTGCTCGGCAGCTTCCTTCTTCCGCTGAGCGTGAGATTTCTGACAAGCCGTGTCGCTCCGAACAGCACTGAATCGTAATCCTGCGATCCGACAGCATATGCCATCCCTTCATTCACCATGCGCGAGGCTTCCGCCTCCCCCTCGCTCGGCGCCTGCACCACCGGTATGCCCATCATGTCAAGCAGGCGCTTGGACTCCTCCAGTATCTCAGGCGTCAGCCGGACGGTCTGCTGCGCGTAGGTCTTCAGCTCCTTCTCCCCCCGCGCCCTCGCCTCCTCCAGTTTCCTCTGGGCCTCCACTTTCAGTGCCTTCCTCGCTTCTATGGTCTTCTGCTTGAACTTCGGCGGCTCGCCATCAAAGACGAAGATCGGCCTGATATCCATCTCCACCATGTTGGAGACGCGGTAGAGAAGGCCCGAGAGATGGCTGGTGATGTGCCCTTTGCCGTCCATCAGCGGAGTGCCGTCTCGCTGCCTGATGATCGATAAGAATTGGTATATCGTGTTGTAGGCGTCTACCGCTACACGCCTTCCCTGCAGCGCATCGAATCCTATGGGATGCTTCACGAGTATCGAGCCTATGTCCACTCCCATACGATCACGCGGCGGTCATTGGATGAGCCAGGATCACTTCTTCTTCGGCTTGATGTTCACCGTGTCGCCGAGCGTCAGCCCCTGCGACTGCTTCGGCAGCATCTTCGTGGCTCCCGCACCCTCGTCAACGGACTCAAAAAGCTTGATCTTCAGGAAATGCTCCAGTTTCCTCCCGATCTTCTCGGTCGGGACCGCCTGGCCCTTCTCGATGCGGTCCATGAACGACTCCTTCTCGAAGATCGCGGCGCAGAGATCCTTGCACGTCATGCCCTTCTTCTCCCTCGCTTGCTTGATGAGCGCGGCGTAATTGTCCACCGGCTCGAGCTCGATGTTCGCGTTCTTCTGGTGCCCTGGCATATCCGCGCCGCCTTCTGCCTGTTCAACGTACACCACCTTGCCGAATCTGGAGCAGTTCTCGCACACCCTCATCTTCACGCCGTCTATCATGGCGTCTATCCTGACTTCATGCATTCCGCACATTTCGCAATCCATAGTATCGCCTTTGGTCCTCTTCGGAGAACGTATAGTAGAGACATCTTATGAAACTAATATAAACATAGCCGTGAAATCCCGTCCATGCTGTTCATGCGCACCGATGTGTTCATCGCAGTATTGCTGGTCGCCCTCTCTTTCATATCATTCATGTACATAGTGACCAGCGATCTCGGCGGGTTCATGAAAGGTCTCATCGCCGTGCTCCTTCTCTTGGTCACCGGCCTCGTGCTGAGGCAGGTCACCAAGGCCGACGGCTGGTCCGGCTTCATGATGCTGAGGGTGAAGGAAGGGATTTCCGTCATCAACTGGATGAAGAGGAAGTTCGGCAAATTCTGGAACGTCATCTGCGACATGGGCCTCGTCATGGGATTCGGCCTTTCGTCAAAGTGGGCGTTCAAGCATATCAGCCTCAGGTTCCTCTTCCTGTCGTTGGTCGCGCTGTTCATCTTCACGTTCGTCATCTATCCGTATCTCATGGTCATCACCATGACCATCATGGACCTGCCTACTGTGGACGCGGGCAGCAGCGACGGGATGGCTTTCCTCTCGCTGGCCGCGCTGCTGGTGTTCGGTTTCGTGGGCATGGTGCTCGTAGGGCTCTTCGCCAAGGCGCTGTCCATAGTCCTGTCGGTGGCTGCGTTCATCGCGGGGGATCCGACTGCGCTCGCTCCGGTCTCTCCAGGCGTATCGTTCATAATTCCCGGGCTCACCATCCCTCTGCTTGAGGGCATAATCGCCCTTTTCGTTCTCCTTGTCGTCCATGAGGGAAGCCATGGCATCGCGGCGATACTCGCCAAGGTCAAGATACGATCAACAGGTTTCCTCCTCTTCGGTTTCATCCCAGTCGGCGCCTTCGTCGACATAAACGAGAAGCAGCTGAGCAAGAGCAAGCAGGTGAATAAGTTGAGGGTCGCTGTAGCCGGTTCCGCAGCCAACCTAGCGGCGTGCGTACTATTCTTCATACCCACCATGATAATCCTCCTCTCGTTGCCGGCGTTCTTCGACAATCAGCTTCTTGTCACAGGGTTCACCCGCAATCTCGCAGTGTCAGGAGTGAACATCACGGCAGGCACGGTGATCACCAGCATCAACGGTATCGCGGTTAGTAGCCTGTCCGACTACGACAAGATCAAGGTCACGCTGCAGCCGGACACCGATGTCCAGCTCATCACGGACAAGGGGCCGATGAACATAACCACCGACGCGAAAGGGAAGATGGGCCTCCTCCTGACTCAGCCTATAAAGGCGGAGTTCTGGTGGGTCAAGTTCGTCTACGTGACATTCGGCCTGATCGCGGTGCTCAATTTCTTCATCGCCGTCATCAACCTCGTGCCGATGCAGGCGTTCGACGGCTACAGGATACTGCAGGACAGCGTCAAGGACCAGAGGATCGTGAGGGTGATCGCCTACGCGGTGCTCGCGGCCCTCCTTCTCAACATACTTCCTTGGGTTTGGCGTTAAGGGCATCAATCAGAGCACGATCAGTTGCCTGGCGAGCCGAACTTGACTCCGATCCCCATCAGTTGATCGATCTCCTTCTCAAAGGCCTTAGCCGTTCCTTTACTGTCATGTATAAGCACGATGTTGTTGGATCTGATGAAGTTAGGTGTCTCTTTCTTCTTTCCATTCCGGTCGAAATCCCTTGTATCATATGTCCAATACGTATCGACATCCCCCCTCAGGCTCCGCCACCATCTGTAATTGATTCCTTTGTATCCCGGCCTGCTGTACGACATCCGCTTCAGCAGCGTCTGTATCGCCTCGATCCGCTCCTTTTTCTCCTTGGTGCTGCCCCGGTCTCCGATGCCCCCTCCCCTGTCGCCGTACGGGAAGCGGAATACCTTCATCGTCCTCTTCACTCCAGCCATCCTGTAAAGCTCTTCGATGATTGCATCCGTCTTCTCAATCTCGTCTCTGACCTCTTCGATGGAGAGAGCAGAAAATCTCGGATGGCGATAGGAGTGGTTGCCGATGACGAATCCCTTCTTGATCGCATAGATGATGTCATCCGGTCTCTGCTCCATGAAGCTGCCAAGGCAGAAGAATGTCGCAGGGATCCCGTGCGATGAGAGATAATCCACCTTATGCCTGAAGTCAGCCGACGGGGCGTCGTCTATCGTGAGGTAGACGATGCTGTTCACTTTGCCCTGCTTCGGAACGGCTTCCTGCCGAGGGATGGGGCGTGCGATATCGATCACCACGGCTTCGAGCGTCCCAAGCTCGCTCCACATATCGATTTTCTCTCCATGGCCGCTTCTCGCGGCCCTGCTCCTCTTCGTGATCATGGTGAGGCGTTCGGTGAGGGGCTTCTTCTGCTCGAGGCTTATCCCATATAGCGTCTTGCCGATTTCCTCGGTGATCCCCTCCGCGATCGATCTGCGGGATCCTCCGGTGACTATGTATCTCTTCCTGCTGCTCATGCGCTCCGCCTCTCCCTTGAAATCCTCGAGCGCACGGTTGAATCCTCTATTAGTCTTTTCGATCTCCGCTTCGATCCTTCTCCTTTCCTCGGTGGCTATGATCTCAGCCCTTCTCTTATTTTCCGCTTCCTTGGCCTTCTTCAGCGCCTCTACGGAAGGCACATGCGCCCCAATGTTCGGCCCCTGCATCTGGAATGATTTAGGCTGTTTCAGCGTCTGATTCAACTGTTCGATTCGCGCCTGCAATGAGAGGAAAGTGCTCATGAAATTGTATGGGCGCCCTTTGATGGCGAATGCGGCGGCCACAGAGAGTACGCTGGCCAGACCGAGCTTTCTGTAGAATGGTGATATTCCGAATCGTGATGTTCTCGGCCGCATGGTTCCGGCCGTTTCCGTCTTCGGCTCCTGCCTTTCCATCGCCGAGGCCAGGCGTTCCTTTGGCGCTCCGGCATCAATCACTCTAGGCCTCTCTTTTTCAGCCTCTCCCATGCATACACTTCTTCCAACTTATATTTAAGTCTTTCTATAATCTCCGACGTGGTGTGCAATAAGGGAAAGGGAAGTCATGAAGACGATCGCGTACGCTCCGATATGCGGATGAGAAAGGAAAAGAAGAAGTAAATGGGGTGGGCTGGTGCTGGAGGCAAATCGGAACGCTCTACCGGCTGATGGAAGAAGGCAGGCTCAAAGAGAAAGGAAGATCAGAAAGGTGGAAGTAGTAGAGTTCAGGTGGCGTTGCTTAGACTGCCTTCCTACCAAAAATCATACTTGAACATGCTATCATAATTACACCGATGTCGCATTTATATTGGATGGTCGAGGAAGTCCGGAGTCCTCTTCTCATTCGGGGATACTAGGATTCGTGTATCTATCGCGCAGCCCGGGCTCGTCGCGATGAATCGGTCCCCTGCGATCCTCTCCCTGATGCGCCTGGCCGCCATCTGCACCGATTTCGGCTGGTCCCCGCCTGATGCGCTCTCAAGCGCGACGGTTCCTTCGTAGTAGATTCCAGTGCGATACGCTATCTTCCTGATCGCCCATGCCGCCCTGATCTTCTCTTTGACTGGCGATCTGCTCTCCAATACGCTTGATAGCAACGGCACAGCGCCCGGTCCCCCACGTTCGGAGATTGTCAGGAGCGCCCTGTAGCGTTCAGCATGGCTGCGGCTGTTCAGCCGCCGGATCACCCGCTCCTCCTTTATCTGGACCGCTTGGCGCATGCTACTCTCTCTCTTTGCGGATATAAAAAAGAAACAGATGAGGAAAAGAAAAGATGGAAATAAGAAAAAGAACAGGTGAAGAATGGTTCAGCGCCAGAGGTAGCTCTTCGGCGCCTCTTCCTTCTTCTTCGGGGTGCCGTAGATCGCCTTCAGGGCCTCTCCTTCCTTTAGGCCGGTGAAGATGACGATCGCCTCTATCCTGTCGAATGAGGCGGGATCCATCCTCGCGCCCCAGATGACATCGGAGTGCGGGTCGACCTCGGTCGTGAGCTTCTCGCCGATCATGTTCGCGTCTCCGAGCGTCATGTCCGGTCCTCCGCAGAGGTGGATGAGCACTCCTTTCGCGCCAATCGGGTCGACGTCGAGCAGCCTGTGGTTGAGCGTGTTCTTCACCACCTCGTCCACGCGGTTGTAGCCCTTGCCCTCTCCGACAGCGATCATGGAGATGCCCCCACCGGACATGACTGCCCTCAGGTCGGCGAAGTCCAGGTTGATGAGCGACGGCTGCAGCAGCGTGTCCGATATGCCTTTGACAGCGCGCGCCGTGATCTCATCGGCGATCATGAATGACTGCTCTATCGGCAGGTTCGGCACGAAGTCGAGCAGCTTCTGGTTGTCTATGATTACGAGAGTGTCGCAGACCTTGCGCATCTCCTCGATGCCCAGCTTGGCCTTCTCCAGCCTCGCCTTCTCTATCCTGAACGGGTAGGTGACGATGCCGATGACTATCGCGCCTTCCTTCCTCGCGAGCTCCGCGACGACGGGGGACGCGCCGGTGCCTGTCCCTCCTCCCATTCCGGAGACGAGGAAGACGACGTCAGCGCCCTCAAGCGCGAGCTGTATCTCTGGTCTGCTGGCTTCGGCGGCCTTGTGCGCCACATCGGGGAATCCTCCCGCACCCAGTCCGCGGGTGATGCTCTGGCCGATGAGCACTTTCTTGGCGGGCTGGCCGATCGTGTCAAGATGTATCCTGTCAGTGTTGATAGCGACGAGATGGGCGCTCTTGGTACCGTAATCCATCAGCCTCTTGATGGTGTTGCAACCGCCGCCTCCAACTCCCACTACTACAATCTTCAGACCTGACGATGAGAAATCCCGAACCATTCGAACCACGCTCTGCCCTGTCACGAATATACGTACTAATTCGGTTATGGGCGCCTCTGCCTTCTAATGTTGTCTAGAATTTTTAAACCTATTCGGGCGCCCGACAGGTTTAAATCATCGGAAGCGTATTAATCACATGAATAACGCCCATTCAAGGAAGCATGACAGGGAGGGGACCGCAGCGACGCCTCTGCAGGCAGTGATGCCTCCAGTAGCGCACGAGGGCCCGCGCCAGATGAGGGACTGCTGCCCTACTGCGACGAAGAAGCTGCAGGGCTATTTCGAGAGCGGAGAGAAGGACATCCAGAAGATGGACAGGTGGACACAGATCCACCTCGAGCACTGCAGCGCTTGTTACAACTCCTTCCAAGAGCGGATCAATCCCGACTTCGAAGAGGGACACTGACCCGCTTCCATGTCTGGATTGCGAACCCTTTTTTAATTCCATTTGAGAGTGTTAGCCATGCGAGCGTTCATCGCCATTGATGTTCCGAAAGACATCGCGGAGAGTATAGCCAAAGTCCAGCCCGAGCTCCCGCAGGACGTGATAAAGCCTGTGGACCAGAGCGACATGCACCTGACTCTACGCTTCCTTGGCAACGAGGTCAAGGACGAGCAGGTCCCGAATCTAAAGGAGATCATCTCATCGATCAAGTTCGAGCCGTTCACCATCAAGTGCAAGGGCGTCGGAGTTTTTCCCAATCCGCACTACATTAGGGTGGTGTGGGCCGGAATCGACAGCGGCGGAAAACTGGAAGAGATCAACAAGGAGCTCAATGAGAAGATTCAGGAGTTCGGTTTCGATAACGAGCCGTTCACGAGCCATCTCACCATCGCCCGCGTGCGCAGGCGCGTTGACCTGAATGACTTCTTATCAAAGCACAAGGACGACGTCTTCGGCGAGTTCGCAGTGAATCAAGGCGCGATAAAGCTCAAGCGCAGCCAGATCGTGCCCGGCAGGCACATCTACACCAACCTCTGAGCGCCCGCTACCCGCATAATAATACGTATACTATAGTAGACCACTGAAAT
>Ga0315282_10004644_pt1 | contig 23838 bp, 35 predicted proteins | sample YL17G07_20_MG_FD_203693 | JGI IMG/M metagenome (GOLD analysis project Ga0315282, IMG submission 203693) | Sediment microbial communities from Yellowstone Lake, YNP, Wyoming, USA - YL17G07_20 | ecosystem: Environmental > Aquatic > Freshwater > Lake > Sediment | place: USA: Wyoming | collected... | reverse complement strand
ATGTCAACGACATCGGCACTTGTGAGGGCGCGGATCTGTCGGGCGTCGTATTCTGTGCCTTGATGTGAAAGTTGAATGATAGACTCGTAGGTTACTGCTCTCTGAAGAAGTTTCTGTGCCTGACTACCGTAGGCTGTTATGGCATCCGAGTTTGTAAGAGACCAGTTGCGATCTCGTGGGTCAAGAGCAACTCCTGCATCAGTCTTTAAGACTGCATATACATTATCGGTAGCTTTGGCGAGGCTCCAAGCGCGGTTCAAATTTTCAGTTATGGTCCAGCTTCTATCTCTAGCATCATAAGCTACGCCTGCATCTGTCCTCAGAACAGAGTAAACTTCATCTGTCGCCTTGGCAAGCGCCCTTATTGAGCGCGGGTCTATCTCCACGCCAGCACTTCTAAGCTGAACAATCAGATCATAGGTTGACGCTCTCTGTAGCAACTGCTGAGACTGTGAACCGTAGACTATGCCGAGAAGCCTGCCCGCCCGGTCGCCGACGTCGTATGTGCTTGGAAAGTTATTCACGTCGAAGCCCGTGTTTCCGATGTTCTGTCCTGCCTTGAAATAGTCGGTTGGGAAGTTGCTGACTCCGACGCTCCAAGCGCCGCTTTGCACGGCGCTTATCACGTCTGCACTCGTCAAAAGTCGGATTTGTCGGGGGTCAATGTCGGCGCCAGCGTTTCGGAGCTGAACGAGAAGGTCAAGTGTCGAGGCTCTTTGGAGGAGTTGGCCGAGGCTTCCGTAGACTATGCCGACAAGTCGGCCGGGTCTGTCGGAAACATCAACCGTGCCCGACACTGAGATAATGCCGTCAACCCTGAGCGTCCCGTCTGCGTCTGCAAGAACCTTCACTGGATTGCCGAGAGAGTCTACGGCCCAGAGGATTAACCCGCGGCTTGACATGTGATTTACCTCAACGTTGAAATTTTGGCCGTGGCCGTTTTCCCTGTGAGCACCCACACTTTTACTTCGGTTACTGTGGGTTTCCTGTCGGTTCCGAACGTTTTTGATTCTCGCTCCTCAAGTTTTGCAGCGGCATAGTCGGGACTGCCGTTTGCCGTGGCGTAAAGCGTGTCCGGCCCTTCGTTGAAAACTTCGACGGTGAACCATTTCCAAGGGTACGCTTCCAACTTTCTCATGTTGCCTGAAAGGCCGATTTCCTGTTCTTCAGATCTGCCTTCAGGAATCCAAGTCGGTACGACCATGTTCACCAACTTTCAGAAAGTATTATATTGCTTCGTGTAGATAAAAGGTTAAGGTGAAAATGTTGCCGTATGAAAAAACGTATGTTGTGACTGGAGCAAACCTTGATAGCAAAGAGCTTGCTGTTCTTCAACTGTTGGATGAAGCCTCATCTCCCAACCTTGTCAAAACAGTCGTCGCCCGTTTGGGGCTTTCAGACTACCTTGACCTCGGCGTCGTCCTCGGCAAAAAAGTTAAAGTCACGATAACCGTCGTGCCCGACGAAACTAAGCCACTGCAAGTCTAGCGTTTATAGAGGAAAGCCAACAAGCCGAAGAATGCCAACAAGCCGACTATGCCGACTATAGCGACTATGGGCACGTAGTCTCTCTCTTTTCTCATCATGAAGTATTGTTCAGGCTCAACCGTTAAGGGTACTACTGTAGGCAACTGCTTGTACCTGTTCTCGATTCGGCGTGCTGTTTGAGGCGCGAAGAGTTGAACTTCTCCCTCTTGGAACAAGGTCATGGCCGATCACTGTGGATATAGGAGGGGAAAGTGTTTTAGGTTTTCGGTGAACGCTCGTCGGGCCATGTCGTGTCTCAGAAAGTGAACTATGGTTAGACCGAGGCCCCATGGAAACACGTTTACGACGTCGAATCCGGCTGATTGAAAATGGCGTATGAAATCGTTCTTGTTGAGGTTTCTGTGCATCTCGATTATCCATTCGTAATGTTGCTGTAGGAGGGCCGGCTCAACTTTTAATAGGTGTTTTTCGGCTCCTTCAACGTCAACCTTCACGGTTTCTGCCGTGTTGGCGAGAACTTGGGCGAAGTCGCCGGGTGACTGAATGTTCCTGTAGACTGCAACACAGTTGGGCAGGAAGCGCATGTTAGCCTGTAATTGCCTGTAGAGCGCGGGGTTTCCTTCGACGCAGACTACTCGGATGGCGCCCTTGCGGATGAAGTAGTAGGCCGTGCTGCCGTAGTCAGCTCCGAAGTCGATGACGGTTTTTCCTTGAACGTTAACGGGCCAATGTTTTGAGTAGTCTTCGCTGTAGATCGGCCTCTGGACGCTCACAGTCTCACCGAAAAGTCGCCCATGGCCACAAGGTTTTCTCTGTCGAACCGAAGATATTTAGACGATTCCTTGTCGCCTGCTGCCTGTGTCTCTTCACAATAGTATGCGAACGCATCCTTTGTCGCTTGGATGGCTTGGCCGAAGTCGGCTCCCTTGACGAGCTGTAACGCGGGCTGCAAGAGGCTGAGGAAGAAGGGTTTGGCCGCCGTGTCCCTCTGTGCTTCTACGGTGTCGTCGTTGATGAATATGAAGGGTTCACGAAAACCCATGACGGCCTCGGCCCCGTAACTGATGAGGCCCTGCACAAGCTCGCGGCCAGCGTTGCATGTGAGAAGCAATACTATGCGGCCTTGGAACCATTCGGGGTTTTGGTTGTCTATTTTTTTGTGTGTGGCTTCGTCGTAGCTTCTTATGCCTATGAGGACGTTGGGGCCTACGGTTAAGGTTTTGAAGCCTCCGTGCCCATTTGCGACGATAAGTTTAGGATCATAAGTTGTTATGGCCGTGTAGAGGGCTTGGAGAGTGGGCGTTTTCTGAAAGATTACTGTGTGGCCGTGTTTTGCCGCGTGTTCGGCGAACAAGCGCATGTAGTAGTAGCCTATTCGGGTGGCGGGGTCAGAAGGGTTGGCGATTACGAGGACGGTTGCCACATTGGCGTGCCGGCTAGATTTCTTTGATGGGGGCTATAGGCACAATGCCATACTGGTTTGAGGCAAACTTGTGGCCTGTCATGCGAATCGACTGCATTACGACGACGCGGATGAAGTCTCCTGCGGAGACGATGAGCGCGCCTAACCCCAAGTTTCTGACAGTCTCGTGTTTCGTGTAGTGGCCTATTGCGGTGACAAGTCCTGATCCTCCGAGGAACAGCCATACGTCTAAGGGTGGCAACGGATCTACTGTTCCTATGAATGGAAATTTGCCAGTCCACTTGTCCGGGTTTGAGTAGTAGATTTGTTCGTCTAAGCCTTTCAAGCCTGCGGTTACTGCTGCGCCCACCATAATGGGAACGACTTGCTTTTTGAATTCACCTTTTTCCATTCGACTTCACCGTTCTAGTGTATGGGTGGTGCTGGTGGTGCTCCCCAGCGTCTAGTGACTTGGTAGCCGATGATTGGCAAGGCTATTGGCAAGACGATTAAGCCTAAGACTATGCCGCCTAAGAAGCTTGTTGTGTCGAAGGAGAACTTGAGTGTGCGCGCGTAGCTTCTGACTAGCCTCTCTGTGCCTTCATAAAGGATCGGCATTCATTTCACCTACTATCTGTTCTGCTGTTCTTGCTTATCAGCTTTTTTCAAAGCTTTTCCAAGAGTGGTGTTTCTGCGTTTTTCCTCTTCAACCTGCGCGGGGGTCAGTTGCTTGTCGAACGTGGCTATTTTCCTTTTTGTATGTTCAGACATGACTTTTCACGCTCCCTTCTTCTTAGGCAACGCCCTAGTTATTAGGTATATGCCTCCGCCTATGGCGACTATGCCGAGGCCGGCGAGTAACAGTGTTGCGACAAGCGGCTTAAGTTCCTTGGGAACAAGGTTGAAGATTTGTTCAATGACTTCTCTTGCTACTAGGACTATGTAGAGGATTATGACGAGTGCTACTAGAATCGTTAAGCAGATGATTATTACTGCGTATGGAATTGCGAAGGATTTAACTGCCATTGTTGAAGCTTCGCCGAAATAAGCTTCGTAGCGGATGTAGTAGTCTGTCCAGAATCCTTGCCATACCGCCCACTCCTTGAGGACGGTGTAGGAAACTATTTTTAAGCCTTTTTGAGCTGCTGCATTGTCGAGTGATTCTTTCATTGTGGCTCTTAACTTATCAGGGGTCAGGTAGATGCTGCCGACCTTGTAGACTTCAACTACTCGCCAGTAAGGCGCCTCTTGATAGACCTGTCTGCTTACGGATTTAGGCCGGACTTTCTGCGCTCGGAACACTGACTCATACAATAATGGCATACTGTCACTTTCTCCAAGCGAGTTTTGCGCCTATGGCTACGGTGACGCTTACTCCTGCGACGATGCCGAGGGCTACGGCCCACGTTGGAATCAGGTTCACAGTAAGCGGCCCGCTCATGGGAAGCGTTAGGGACAGTGACTTGCCCAAGTAGCCGGGGTTACTTATGGAAACCATGTAGGTTCCGTTCGGCAAGTCGAGGACGACTGTACCGTTAGAGGCTGATGTGTACTCTGTTGAGTTGGCGGTTACTTTAGCGTTGACGATAGGCTTGCCCGTTAAGTAGTCTACGAGTTGGAGTGTGCTGGACGGGTATGCCATTATGATCGTTAAGGTTTGTTCGCTGTCTTTAACCTGAGAAAAAGATTTGGGGAAGCTGAAGTTTTCGTAGAGGATGGGCAATTTTAGGCCCCGTGGCCTGATTCGATCAACAAGTTGAGTGTTTTGTTAGGCATGAGAAACGTCGGGACGTTGCCTCCTGGGCCTCCGAATGGGGTGGCTGCCCAAGTTACCGTTACGCCTGCATTCACAACGGACATATTGCTGCATGGTAGGCCGTCTAGGCGAACAAGTATTACTCCGGTGTCCTTGTCTTTTATCGTACACCAAATCGTGTCTGTGTCGCCTATGTTTTTGTATTCTACGTCGAGTCCGATGCCCTGTCCCGGATAAGCCTTCGTGATCTTGTTCAATGCTTGATCGTATGCCCAAGCGTCCAAAATGGTTCCATGGCCAGCAGCTAAAGTCACGGTCAAGGTTCTTTCTGTGTCCTTGACCTGCGCGAATCCTTTCGCTGGGGGTCGCGGTCTGAACACGTTTTCGTAAAGCAGTGGCATGTTAGATTCTTCCTTCTACTTTTTCAAACTAAATAAACTTGGAAAATAGGGAAAGGGGGGTTTGGGCTAGGCTTAGACTACGATTTTGACTTCTTCAAGCGTTGTGGGCATCACTGCGAAGGCTAAGAGCCATCCTTGAATCGTGGTTTGGCCCGTGTTGCTGAGGTTGTTGAACCTGAAGCTCTGATCGCCCCTGAAGGCGTAGGGTTCAAGTTGGCCGCCGTAGGCTCCCTGTTGTTCCTCGAAGAAGTAGACGGGTCTGACGTACCAGTCGCCGATGTACTTGGTGCCGGCGCCCTCGTACCACTTCATCGCAAACCATGTGATATCTTGGTTCATGACTCCCCATGGGAACAGTCCGACGTTGCTTTTCAGCGTGTAGTCCGAGTTTGCGCTTCCTGGCAGGGTGAAGATGGTCGCGCCTGTCGTGGTGTAGCCGAGGTGTATTGGCCTTAACAGTTCTATTTTGGTTTGGATGCCTCTCTGTTGGTATATTCGCATTGCTTCTGCTTTTGCCATGGCGTAGGCTTCGTCTATGACGAAGTGGAACTCCGGTTTGACGCTGCTAACGAAATACGGGTGTTTTGCTGACATCTCGTTCACCTTAGATTTCCTTGATGATCTGGCCGACGGGTGCGGTGAGTCCTTCATCGTGTGACATTCCGAGGGGAACGTCTCTGAACGTGTAGCCTTGGCTCTTGCGGAGCTGTTCGAGTACGAGTATGCTTAGGCCCGTGGCGAGGCTTGAAGCGCCGAATGCTAACAGTGCGTTCTTGTTCTTCTCGTCCATCCTCTTGACGCGATCTATCGTGTAGACCGCCGTTATGGGTACTACTCCCGCAACTATGCCGACTACGCCGCTCCACTTGAGGGGAACGCTTGGGTGTATGTCTGCTCCTTTAGCCGCGAATTCGATGACGATGGGAACGAATACTCCTCCCATCCCAGCCGCTACGAGTTTTACGGTCATGTCTTTCACCATTTCAGTTTAATGAGGTTTTATGCTCTCAGTAGCTCTTAAGTACTACGTGTGTAAATTTAGATGGTTAGTGACTTTAAGTGGTCAATTATCGTAAAACGATAGAGAATCAGTTTGCTATCAACGCACAACAGATTCTAACAGCTCACGGTTTCAAGAATGTTCTAAGAGGCCCTGAAACAGCTCCTTACGACTTTACAGCGGATAAGGATGGGAAACCATGTTTAATTGAGATGAAAAGCAGGTCTCCCCAAGCAACGACACAGTTTTTCGCCTTTAGACAAAGCCAAATAATCAATCTAAAAAGGTTGGCCGAAACAATTCCAGTCTATATTCTGCTGATTAACAAGTACGGTTACAAGCTAATCACGATTCAAGATTTTTTGGGTTTGAAGGATGGGATATACACTTTTAAATGCCACTTTGAGAAGAAAACCTCACAAAGCGTTTATTATTGGACTCCACTAGGATGGAGAGGTACGCATCAGAAGGCTAACACCCGTAATACTAGACGCATACATCTTCACTTGACCCCTGAGGTAATAGTGAAGTTAGAGGAGGAAGCATGGCGTCTTTTCGGTTCAAGGCAGCAGGCCATTTCGATGCTTGTTGAAAATAAACTCCGTGAAGCCTACAAACTAACCTAGAGATGCTGTTGTTTCTCTAAAAGCTTCTATCTGTCTAGGATGGCTTTTCTCATGTCCTTCGGCCCTCTAAACTATTTAGCCATTCCTTTATTCTTTCGGCTTCCTCAGCAAAATTCGCATCCTTCTTGAACTTTTCCGCTGTGGCCTTGCATAGTTCGATGTGGCGGTCTGGTTGCGACCATGTTTTAATCATTTCGATTGCCCTCTCAGTACCGAGATCCAAGTCTATGCAGTTCACTGAGTCTTCAAGCAGGTCTTTTTCTGGGTTGTTGTGTACTATCGCGTATCTTCTTCTTACGATGCACGGTCGGCCACAGGCAAGAGCTTGTCGAAGGACAAAGCCGCCGCCGCCGTGTGCTTTAACATGCCATACGAACGCTGAATCCTTCAATGCTTGAGGCATCAGTAAACGTGGCATTTCGCCGTCTCTTCCCTGGTGTCCGTGCATTTTAAAGGTAAAATCGGGCAGAGCGGATTCGCATTTGTTCCATTCGGTTAAATCGTATGGGTAAAAAGGCAGGTCATGGACAAAGTTGTTTACTGTTTTGTGGTTGGTTGGTGGAGTGTAACAGTATCCCTCATAATGTTCAGGGTGATAAATTATGTAATTAACGTTTGGGGGCATCGGCTCGCATGTTACGAGTAGAATATTTTTGCAGAACCCGAGAGGTAGTTCGTGAATATTTCCTATCTGCCTAACAAAAACAGCATTAGGCTTGTAGGTTTTAGTCAAGTTATAGGATGCCTCTTCATGGGCAGCGTAAATCGTTACGATAAAATCAAAGTCCATCTCTAAAAACTTGGCAAATGTAATGGCCTTCTGAGTGTAGTAGCCACGGTCAGGCTCCATCTTCATTGGAACATGATAAACACCTTCGATAAGTTGAGGTTCACCCTCCATCACGGTAGGATCGGTAGGATCGGTGAAGCGAAACCCTTTTGTTTGCCATTCGGGGCCTATTGGTCTAAACAGGTTCATCTTCAGCCTCTCCTCAAAAAGCAGATGTAAAGAATAGTAATGGTCGCTATGAGGGGTATAGTCTACAAAAACATTCATTCATTTCCTCTCCAAATTGTCTAAGAACTGTTTTACTTTTTTGGCTTCCTCATCGAAGTTTACGTCTCTTTTGAATTTGTCGGCCGTGTTCTTGCACATTTCCGCATGACGTTGAGGCTCAGAAAAATATCTTATTTTTTGAACGTTTTCTCTTATTGTGCCGAGGTCTAGGTCTATACAGTTAACGGAGTCTTCAAACCAATCTCTCGACATACTATAGTATTCATAACAATAACGTTTCTTTATGATGCAGGGTCTACCGCAGGCAAGGGCTTGTCGAGCTACATAACCGCAACAGCCCGCGCGTTTAACATGCCACACAAATGCGGAGTCCTTAATTGCTTGAGGCATTAAGTCCCCTGAGATAACGCCGTCCCTCCCAGCTATTCCGTGCATTTTAAAAGTGAAATCTGGAAGAAGCCTTTCGTACTCATAAAATAGGGGCAGGTCGGGTTCAACGAGAGGAGCAGCTATAAAGCTCTTTATCATCGTATGATTGGTCGGTGGGGCATAGCAGTATTCTTTGTTATGTTCTGGATGATATCGAATGAAATTCACGTTGGGCGGCATGGGCGTATTTGTTGCCAGCAGCACATTTCGGGTAGCTTGGGGTAGCTCAAAAACGTTGGCTATCTGCCTTATGTAGATAGCCCTTGGTTTGTATTTCTGAACTAACTCGGCGTATGGTAAGTCGTGTCCAGGGTATGACGCTATTACAAAATCAAAATCCATCTTTAGAAACTGCTCAAACGTGATGGCTTTCTGAATGTACTGTCCACTTCCCACTTTTACTGGAATATGGTAAACATCATCTATTAACTCGACTTCACCGTATTTCTGGGTTGGCTCTTTCTTCCTATCCCATGTTGCTTTGGGTACTCCTAAATATTGGTCAATGGTGTCGGCTGCGTTACCGTAAGGCTCGGCAATTTTCCAAAACCCTTTTTGAAACCACTCTAGCCCTATAGGTCTAAACAGATTCGCTTTGAGTCTTTCCTCAAAAAGCAGATGCAAGGAATAGTATAGGTCGCCGTGGTGATAGTCCACAAAAACGTTGGTCATCCTGTCCATCTCTAACTAGAGACTGTTAAAGAATCTGCGCCACTCTTCTTTTATCTTGTCCTTGTCGAAGAGTTCTATGGCTTTCTTTCTGCCTTCACTGCTGATCCTTTTTGCGAGTTCGTAGTCTTCCAGGAGAGTAGCCACGTACTCCCTAAGCTCAGTTGGGGAGTCTGACGTAAACCCGTTTATTCCATTCTGTATTAAGTCTGGAACTTCAATGTTGAACCCGGCGAGATTTCTGCCTATCGCAACTATGGGCGTGCCAGTCATCCAAGCTTCCATAAAGCCCATAGTGTAAGGCGCGGGGAAAGTGCATGTGTAGAAGAAAACTCTGTTCTCTCTCAATACTTGTTTAAGCTCCTCATAGGTTAAGGCTCCTCCCCATAACTCTTTATCTACGTCTTCGTTTGAAAAACCATACAGTTTGCGGGGAAGCCAACGTGTGCATTCTTCAAACATGCTAAACTTGAGGCAAACATCTCGTTTCCTCATCGCTTGTGCAACAGTTATCACCTGCTGTTTTTCTCCAGTCCACCCTTCATATTCGGCAGGGTCTTTGTAAAATCTAATTGTGACATCTCCTCCACTGAAGCCTGGAATAGACTGTTCAATCGGGGAGTACCTGACAATTTTTAAGCCTTCAGGCCGATACTTGCTTAAGACCCTTTCAGTACCTTCCACTGCCTGGCCTATTGACCTGAAAACTACATGCTTATGTTTAATCCTATCCCAATTCGGAGGAAGCCACGCCTCTATACCAAGAATGTAGATTAGATCACACCAGTCAACAAGTTCTTTTGGTATCTCATTTCCCCATTTCTTTAGTGCGCTCGCGCATAGGTTAGCTAACTCCTCGTTATAGTACGCATTTTCTAGCGGGGGTCTTGATTTATCTGCGGAGATACGGGGATCTCTGTAATTGCCTTGAGAAACTACTTCGTGTCCTAACTCTGTAAAAAGCTGAATGTCCTCGAACTCATTGATGCTGTGGCATGACAAATACAGTATCCTCATTCACATCGCCTCATCCATAAAGTTTGTCCGTGATCTAAGATGCATTGCCACTCTCCTGTTTCGAGAAGGAATTTCTTTGAAAGTCTGCTCTTTCCGCCATTCTCGAAATTGTTGTCATCTATGAGGATGATGCTTCCCTTGTGCAGTTTGTCGTAGGCTGCCTTAAGCTCGTTCAAGTTCTGCGTTTGAGCTTCTGTTGCATCCAAGGGCGGCAAAGGACAGTCTAAGCTGTCAAGGTAGAGCAAGTCAATTTTCTGATTGAACTCTCTGAGGAATTTCACTGAATCGATAAGCACATAGTTTATAGAATTCTTGTATTCCTCTGTGCACTCCTTTGAAACCTTCATGTTCAATGGGTTAATGTCAACAGTGAACAATTTTTTACCATGTCTTTTACAGAAGGCACCGAAAAGCGTTGTGCTGGAACCGCCTGGGTCGTCCTTTAAGCGTTGCGTGCCTGTTTCAACAATTATTTGCCCGTTGTTTTGGAGGAAAAGGTTGAGAGCTGCCTTAAAAGTGACATATTTGGGGCTTTTCACAAATTCTAGGTGGCTGAAGCGTCCGTAAAGCCAATCGTGTTCGAAAAAGATAAAGTCTCCTCCCTTCGGAGTAAGTAAATCTTCGCGCGCGCGCTTCTGTTTGTACTCTTCACTGTCCATGTTTATGCCTCACCTTTAACGCCGTTTTGTACCGACAGGAGGAAGCATACTTATGTATCGGAGTTTTTCAGCCTCGGAAAGTTTTTTCCACTGCTCATCAGTAATGTTGAAGTGGGCTTTGGCTCGTTCCTCATCAGTCTTTGGCATCCCTCCATGGTATAAAATGGGCAATCTTTCACCACCCTTCTGAACCCGTGTGCTCTGTTGTACCATGCTTCTGTTTGTACTCTTCGCTGTTCTTTAGCATCTCTGGTAACTGCTCGCGTTTAATGTTGCCTACAAGTATGGAGTCAGTGTAAAGCTGTTTTCCCTTGTCATCTGCTTTTCTGCCAAGAATCTGTAGGTACTGTTGCTCAACGTAGGCCATGACTTCAGAGGGGCTTCCTTTAGAGGGAGGTTCAGGCTTGGATTCCCACCCCTTCATTTCCTCTGGAAACAAGATGCTGTACCATGTGAAGGGATCTCGTGACTCGTTTTCGTAGTCCCATCCGGAATCGTTTCTGTGGTCGATGAAAAACTGTTTTAGGTCTTCGTCTATGTGGCCTTTTCTTATGTAGTCTCGCATGTGGGGCCAATCTGCCACGCCTCCGAGAGCAAATATGTGAGCTATCGCCCATGCCTGCCATTGAACGTACAAGGGGTTTCTTTCTTTAACGTTGTTGCCGCCTCCTCCACAGAAAACGTTTCTGGCGCCACTCTCTTTGATGTCTAGCATGGTTTTGTGGTGTTCGTAGTAGTATCGCGGGTCTAGGTTGGCGCTTCGCCACCCATGAATTCCGGGTAAGAGTGTTTCGTGGACGCTTCCAACGTATCTTACGCCTTCCTCGTACTTGAATATGAGCTGCTTGAACCGGTTTGAAACGTTTCTCGTGGTTTTGCCGTCTAGTTCCTTGATTACATCATGGGTGTTTATGAGTAGACTGTTTATGCCTTGTTTTTCCGCATCCATCAAAATTGTGCGTATGTCTGTTACGAAGCTGAGGCTGAACAGCTCGTCTGGATCTGAGACTATGACCCATTCCCCCTCTTCAACGTGGTCTAAGTAGGCGTTACGCTGCTTGGCGAAACGGTCGTCCCACTTCCGATAGACAAATTCGGCTTTGCGGTTTGAAAGCTTGTAGAGTTGATCTATCTGCGATGCCTTGGGAGTTCCGTCGTGGACTAGGACGCATCTGTTAACGTATAGAACCACTCTTTTGAGGCATTTGGCGACTTGAGCTACTCTTTCTCCGTAGAAGGTCATGCAGTACACGATTTTTACGGGAGATGGACTAGGGTTTTGAAAGGGTTTTCTCCATGAAGCCAAGATTTCCTCTTGGAACTTTTCGACTTTTTCATGGACTTCTCTTTTTTCTTGGTCTGATATTTCTACTTTCTCCATTGTTTCACACTTCATACTCTTGAAATTCTCGGATTATTTCATCCACTTCAGAAACTTCGGGTATATATCCTTCATGTTCCAGTTGGCCTTTTCTTTTTTGGCGTTGACTGAGAATTTTATGCGTGTGTTGTTGTCGGTCATGACGAGCATCGCCTCTATGAGCGCATCGACGTCGAAGTGATGGAGGCGTATGGCGTGGCGTTGTTGCCAAACAATATCTTCGGTTCTGTTAACGGGTACTAGGAGGCCAGTGTATCCGTGCTTGACTATTTGGTTAGTGTTGGGGCAGTCTACGCCTATTACGGGTTTTCCATGGGCGAAGGCTTCTAGGTAGGTTAGGCCGAAACCTTCTACTTCGCTGGGCTGGACGTAGAAGTTGCAGAGTTCGTAAAGTGCCGCGATCTTGTGCTTGTCCAAAAGGCCCCAACTGTTAGTGAATAAAAATCGCTTTAAATCTAGGGCTTGTTGGAGGGCCATGACGTTTGTGTCTCCCGGGCCTGAGTGGAGTATGAGAAAAGAGTCTTTCACTATTTTTTGGATTGTCTTGTAGGCTACGATGAGTTTGTCTAACGCTTTTCTCTGGACGTTGCCGGCTATGCAGAGCATAATGTTTGAGGGTTCAACGTTTGAGGGATGCGGGATTAATGTTTTGATTCGCTCCGTGAACTGTAGGTCGGGTTTGAGTTCTGGGTCTACGCCGTGGGGGATTACTCCTTGAACCTTGAGGCCGACGGCCTGTAGGCATTCTTTCGCAAAGGTGCTGGGCGTAATGAAGGTCATGCCCTGTGCTGCGTCTAGGCTTACCGTGTCAAGTATGGGGTTTCCCTCGGTTACAGCGTAGAAGACCACGTTTTTTTCGGGGAGAAACCTTTGAAGGTAATTGATGGTTAAGCTGAACACGTTGCCCATGAAGAGTATGTTGGGTTCTTTTATGTTCGGCGTGTCCCACGGGTAAACCTTGCATTCTGCACCTTGTTTCTTGAGGACTGAGGCGATCTGCTGGGATATTTCCCAGAAGCTTACGGCCTTCGGTTCAGAAACGATGGCTATGGGCCTAATCGGTCTTCACACCCAAAATGGCCAACGAGCCTTTTATCCACGTCTTGAGGAACTGTGTGCCGTTGTCGCCGTACTGTTTTATGAGGGCGTATGTGGGCGGGTTCTCGAACCGTAACGTGAGGAGGGCTAAGTCCATGTTTGCGATTTCTCTAAGTTGCTCTTGGTATTTTTTGGCCACTTTCAAGAATCCTCTGGCCGCGGCTATGCCGAGTCTGATCGGACTTATGCCCAAGGCTTTATAGGCTTGTTCGGGCGTTGTGCCCTTTTCTATCGCGTCTACGACTTCTTCGGGCTTTATGCTTTTGAGCCATTCAAAATACGTGTTGACGTGGCTTCTTGCGATGGGGTTAACCTGTTGGAGACGCTGCTGCTTCAGGAGTTCGTAGAGTTTAGGCGTCATCTCCACGAGTATCGTAGTTGGCAGCTTAGGTTTCGATGAATGGCTGATCTGTTTGGGTTTGCTGTCCTGTTTCTTTTTTGGTTTGGGCATTTTCCGCACCTGCTCCTCTAGGTTGTTGTTGTCCTCCTGGCATTTTCACGTTTATCCATCCTTCAGCGACGAGTGTTTGATACGCCCACGCTACTTGTTCGGGGGTTAAGCCCAAGGCGCGAGCTGCTTCTTGAATGTTCATTGTTCCCTCTCCTGTTTGAATCTTTTGCAGAATGTAGTTTTGAACTTGTTTCCTGATTATGGTCTGCATCTCCGTGTTGGCGGGTGCCTGTGGCTGTCCTTGTTGTCCTCCTCCTGCGGCTGCTTTTGCTGTCTCGACCTCTTTGTATGCTGTTACGGCTTCTTTCAGCGTTTCTCCCAAGGTGCTCACCGTGGCCACTCTCCAGTCGAGTTCGCCTGTCGGCTCCCTGTGGAATTTCGCTTCTATGCGGTCAATGATGGCGAGGATTGGGTCAACGTCTGCCAACGAGAGGTTTTTGGCTCCTGCTTTTTCGCCTAGCTTGTCCACGGCTTCTTTCAGCGAGTCGCTGATCTCCCTTATCTCGTCCGTTCTGTCAGGCGCGGCTGGCGGTGGGGGTTGCTTTGCTAATGCGTCAACCTGAACCTGTAAAGCCTGTAGCCGGGGGATTAGGTTCGCATTGACCGCGGTTATGATGTCTTCAGCGAAGGTTTTTCGGTCTTCCTCTGCCTTATCCTTCGCAAATAGTTCCCCCAGCTTTGCGACTTCGTGTTCCAAGTGTGTGAATTGGGCTTTAACTCCTTCAGAAACTTCAGACTGAGGTTGGGTCTTCTGCTGTCCGGGTTCGGCTTTCATGAGTTCCCCGACCATTTTCATTCCCATTATCATAGGCATGTATTTGTCCATGATTCTCTCCATTCGTTCCATCATGGGATCTTGGCTTGTGATTCGGGGAATCCTATCTAGCATGGCTCGTCCCGTTTTTGCTGCGAACATGCCGCCCACCGTGTCTTTAACCTTCATGGCCGTTGGCGTGTTCGGCAAGCCTTTTAACATAGTATTCATTTCCTCCATGGCTCCCTGCAAATCTTTCAGGTCTGAATATGGGTCTAAACCCATGTCATACATCATGTTTGTGAGCATTATGGCCGACTGTTTCCTGTCGGATAAGCCCATCTTCTGCATGAAAGTTTCTATGAACCAGTCGAATTCCGGCTTGTCAAGAGGCGTTTTGATTTCAACGATCTGTGCCGGACGCGGGGCAGTAGCCGGTTCTCTCGGGGCCTGTGGCCCTCCTTCCCCTGCTTCCCCTAATTCTTCTTCTTCTTTATTTTCTCCGGGTTCTTCAGTCAAGTTTTTCACCTTATAAGATTCGTACTCCCATAGCTTCTTCTATCCGGTTGGTTACGTCGTCTATGTACGGTTGATTCACGTCTATGCCCAATGCTTGAAGCTGCATTAGTCCTGTTGTCCAGTCAAGGTACATTCTGACCGCGGCCAACTGTTTAAACTGTGGTTTGATCGCTTGGGCGAACATTGTGCAGAGTGTTTTGAGCATGTCGTTTTCTTGGCGTAAGCTTTCGATTTGGTCGCCGTACTGTTCTCTGAGTTCAATGCACTTGATCACGTAGTCTTTGAGGCTTTCGCCCCTGTCGGCAGCATTCTTGGCGAACTGTGTGACTAGAAGGTTCCCGATTTCTTGCACTTGCTCGAAGAGAGCTTTGCTTGCGCCTTTGCTGATTTCAGATCCTTTCTCAGTTATTGTGTAGGGCGGTACTCCCTGACTTTCAACCCCGACGCCATCAGATTTCTGCTGACGTTTTCGCCACTTGTACCATTCACTGTCGAGTTTTTTGAAGTCGAATTCGTTGAACCCGAAGTCTTGAACGATTGGCCGTAGCTTGAATTTCTTGCCCTGCTTGTTCCTGAGACTGTTTAGAAACTCGAAAAGCCGTACTATCTCGTCAGTGCCGATTGACCCGTTCCGGTAGTGCTCGAACAACTCCTTGTTTTCGGGGCTAATATCTACTTCCTCGGACTCGCTCATGTTTCAGCTACCCCGTCAACGTTCATGTGAAGGTGAATCCTCAGCACCATTTCGACGTAGATGCTTTCCGCGCCCTTCCTGTTGCCGAACATTTTATGAGCCTCTTGCTTGACTCTTTTCTTCAGTTCCGACGTGAAGCATAAGAGAAACTTTTCGGTTTTAGAGGCTTGTGGATGCAAATGTATAACCAACCACTTCTAACAGAACCTAGTACGCTCTAACAGTTTAAAAAAGTTTCCATCTTTTTTGGGGTCTTTTGGGTCTAGCTTCTTCTTGCATTGGGGGTTTGAGCATCTTTCTTCTGGTGGCGGCGCCTTAGTTCCGAAAAAACGTGTCGAGCGTTCCTTTGCTCATTGTTTTTTAGCTCCCCTGAAGAATCTGCATGTGTCCTTGAGCTTGTCGGCATGTTGCTGTTTGATCTCCCTCATCTGGCAGGTCTTCGAGTCCAAGCATCCTTCTTTACACGCCATGATTTCACCTAAGCCCCCTCTGGCTCCTGCGGCCTAGTGAACTTGATTGTTTGGTCTTGGAAAGCCACATCATAGGTCTGGTTCACGTCCAACGGAATTCCCAGCGCCTCGTATTGTTCTTCCGTGAGGAACAGCCACAGTTTAGGGTTACTCCACTCCCTCATAGGCATAGCGCCTAACCCCTTCTGTAGTTGCAGCATGACCTCGCCGACGATCCTGCCCTCCTCCGATTGGGCTACGCCAAAACCGCCGGGCAAGTCTTGATCCTCAACAAGCTCGATCTTCTTTCCCAACGTGCCGGCGATGTCCCTGTACGATTCAATTCTGTTTACTCTAAGTCGAATCTGCTTCGCGTTCAATCCTGTTCAAGTCCTTTAACCATTTTTCAACGTCAACCCCAAGTGGGCCCAACTCATTTCGATGAAGAGTGACCAACAGAGCTAATCGACTTCTAAGATCTAGGGGTCATTTTGGATTACGCTGTTACCTAGCTCTTGCAGAGGACAAAAGTACCGTGGGCTTTCTGGCTGTATTAGGACTGAATTCACCAGAATCGGAAAGAACGCCTTTTTCAGATATCTGTACCCTAAAAATAGAGTGCCCATGTAGCTTTTGCTTGAATTCTTCTAGTCTGTTTGAGTCAACCAGAGCTACTAAGTAGTCCCCACCTCCAGCCCCAGATATCTTGGAGCCATAGGACGCCTCCCTCGCCAGTTGAATCAAATTCTCAATCTCGGCATCACTCACGCCCAAGGAATTAAGCAAGCCATGCTGCATGTTCATCAAGTCGCCCATTCTACGATAATCTTCAGGTCTGTGAGCATTAGCAAGTACCTTTTCCGCCTCCTCAACAATGTCGCCTATGCAGTCAAGAATTCCATCTATGATAGACGGATATGCGGTCTTCTTCTCTTGCACGCCTTGAACAAGCTTAGCAGTGTCACCCTTTTTTCCAGTATGAACAGCAATCAACGGACAATCGATCCATTCCAATTGTCTGGGAGCGTTGTCTTTAGCGTACCTTATGAACCCGCCGTAAACTGCCGCAGCGACATCACATCCCGAGGAAGGGCCTTTGTTGACCTCAGTCGTCAATTCACATCCCATCTTGTATAGCTCTTTCAGGTCAAGTCGCAGACCATAATGCTGAGAAAGTGCAGCTATAGTTGCCACAATCGCTGCAGAAGAACTGCCCAAACCGGGGGCCAGTTCAGAGCTGGTTGTGATCTCGAATCCTTTCTTTCTATCTGTTTCGCTAGCTTGGCTTTCAAACTTCCGAAGAGACCTTTCGAAGAAGCGTAAGCGTCTGCCGAGTCTACGATTTTTGAAAGGATATTCAGTTTTTGGCACTGGTGGACTTAAGTCTGGTGCTTCCAGAAAAATGCGGTGATCTGAACGCGGTTTCAGATAGACGTGAAGACGCTGTGTCAATGCGATAGACAAACAAGGTCTGCCGTACACGACCGCATGATCTCCGAATAAGATGATCTTTCCGGGTGCTGAGGTGTGAATCATTCTGTTTCCACCTTAAAATAAGGTAGATATTTCAGGAAGTAGCTTTGCCTTATCACAAATTTACGCTCCGTCGCCTTAATTACTCCTCGCACTTTCTTAGTTTCGTTTACGTCGTTTATGTATTCAGAAGTTTCGTTTATAAACACATTGCCTCCGACGTACAGTAACTCATCTCCGTCTCTTCCTCAGAGCTAAGCCTATTCAACTGGTCAGTATATTTGCCCAACGATTTAAGCAATATTTTATGTTCGACTTCAAGTGTTCTGATAGTTTCTCTCGTATCATCCTCAAGTTTGAGAAGTCGTTTAGCACGAGTAGCAATAGATTCATTGACTTGTTCTTCGAGTCTACTAACTCGACTTTCTAGGTCGTTCATTTAGACCCTTCTGCGGTTTGTACTCTATGGGTTTATAGAGAACTTTCCTATACTGTTTCATGTCCTTCAAGAATTGCTCGGCGATGAAAATTTTTCGTCTCACACGTGATTTATAAACTGCTATTTCTTTTTCAGAGTGTAGCTCTAATTGCTTTGCAGCAGCACTCGGAACCACACCCTCTAGGAGAATATTCATAACCTCCCTCTCACGTTTACTGACCCTACACATTTCAGCAACCTCTTAATAACAGTGTGTTTTTCATAATATTAATCCCGTAACCACCTTAATCATAAAGTGCATATATGGTTTTCTATTAACGGGAAGCCGCAATCCCCATACAACGGTTGTGTGTAAAAACAGAGGCTAAGCGGGTATTTCGGTATCGGCTAGATAGGGTCTTTGCCTTCGGCCTTTGGGTTCTTGGGTGGCCACTCTTCCTCTGACAGTAGCCAGCGGGTTGCACAGATTTGGCAGAGTCCCTTTCTGGTTCCGTCTGGAGACTGAAGATAAAGGACAAGCAACGCAGAGTGGGATCGCCTCAAGTAGCCGTCACAGATATGCAGATTCTCTTTCTGGTTCTTACGCATAAAAATCACCTTTGGGAAGGTCTATGGTTTGTAGGCGCCCCGTCCCTTTAAGGGACACCTTTCGGCTGCGCGCCTCGTTCTTCGGCATCCTGCCCGCTTCAGGGCCTACACCGCGGCAGTTGTTGGGGGAAATGTGATATGCCAAGGCAAGTAACAAGGATCGTGAGGGTCTTGGTCTCAGCCCAAGGCCGCGGGGATAACTAGATTACTCTTCCTCTTCGCCCCAGTCTTCGTCTTCAGTGTCTTCCTCATCTTCTGGTTCTTCCTTTTCTTCCGGAAGCATGTTTTCACCTCTCTTTTCAGCTAGGTATGCTAAACGAAATAAAAACCTTACTATTTGAAGAAGCTGTCAAGTTTTTCGGGTATGGTTGACAGGCGCTTCTTGATTATGCTGATGTAGTCAGGGTTAAGCTCTATGCCGATCCACTTGCGGCCTAACTTCTTGGCGACTACGAGTGTGGTTCCGCTTCCGCACATGGGATCAAGAATGATTCCGTCAGAGGGGCAAGCGGCAAGTATGGGACGAACGCATATTCGTTCAGGGTAAACCGCGTAGTGATGACCCTTGAAGCCTTTGGTTGTTATGCTCCAAAAATCGCCGGGGTTCTTGCCTTCCGAGTCAGATTCAATCTTTTGTTTTTCATAGTAGGTCGCGCGTCCTGTTGTGACGCTGGAACCGTGGTGAACTCCTATTCTAAGGACATCGCCTGGATTCTTGCCTTTCGGATGGCTTAAATCCATAGGTTTTGACGGGTCGAGTGGAACATACTTTTCTGCTTCTAGTCGCATAGTATGTGGGTTGTTTTGCAGGTATGGTTCCTTTTTAGATTGGAAAACGTCTCCGGGGTTTTTACCTCCTGGATGAAAACGTTCTTGCCATGGCCTCAAGCCCTCTCCCCTTTGGCCTGCCCATCTGTCGTGTCCGTGGCCTTCAGGCTGCACTTGTAAGATGTCGCCGGGATTCTTTCCCAGAGGGTTAGTTCCGTGGTCATGAACGTAGTTGATGTATCCCTGTTGTTTCTGAGGATCGTTTGGAAATAACTGCTTAGCGACTGTGTGTGAGTCTAGTCTTTCTTGGAATTGGGTTTGACCTCTTACGAGTCCCTGAAGAGTTTGGCCGTGTTCTTGTTTGGCATATTTACTGTTGTAGCCCTGAGCTATGGACTTAACCATTTCAGCACAACGAGACTGATTGCCTTTGCTGGGATCTCTAGGCCCTCTGAGTACGTCTTGTTTAACTCCTCCCTTCTGTTGGAAAACGGTGCTCTCAGTAACCCGTTTAATAGTTGATAGAGAATGCGGCTCTCTTACGGCGTCTAAGTTGTAGTAGTACCGGTTGCTTTTGACTAGGTGAAAAATGTACTCGTACGTTTGGGCAAGCCTGTCCTTCACGCTTGAGGGCATCGCGTTTGGCTTATGGCAGATGATCGCGTTCCGAAGTATCCATCCATCCTCCACCAGAGCGAAGGCTACTCTCCAAGGAATTCCCATGAGGCATTTAGGCTCATAATCAGTGGGCTTCGATTGGGGGCTTGGCTCAGTCATCGAACCCATAATCCTAGCGCGTTTTCTGTCTCCCCAGCCGTGTTGGCTTCCGCAGTGGCTTCCGGCAAACGTGTCTCCAATAACTAGATAGAAGCTCCCTGACTTTCTGAGGACTCTTCTAATCTCTGTGCAGATTAGCGTCATGTGGTGAACGTACATCTGCCATGTCGGCTCTAAACCGAGCTGCCCCTTCCAGGCGTCACATAACGCGCAGAACTGGCCTGTTGAAGCATTGCCGCCTCCGGAACTTGAAGGTCTATTTCTGTCTACGGTTTGAGGCACTTGGCCCTTGTGTAAAGGCTGCTTGTGAGGCCCCCATTGATGCTGACAGTCAGGTTTGCCATCCCAGACTAGAGAGGTTGATTCTTTGCCGTAGACCCGGAGGCCGTAGTATGGGGGGCTTGTCATCACGAAGTCTACGCTTTGGCCGGGAAAGGTTTTCAGGACTTCTAGGCAGTTGCCTTGAATGACCGTGTTAAGTGGCAGCATTTTTTTCACTTGGGTAGCTGTCGATTGTTGGGGTTTTTCTGTAGCGTTTCATCAGGTAAGCGTAGACTTTCGGGTTTATTCTTTGTATCTGTTCTCTCCATCCCTTGTGACTCATGCACCACATGCAGCCCACGCGGTCTAGGCCGTATTTGGAGTATGCTTCGTTGACGGGCAAGTTCTGTTGTTTCGTGTACTGCCAGACTTCCTCTTCAGTCCAAAACGTGATTGGGTGAACCTTGGCGAATCCGCTTTTGACGCTGTAGTAGTCCATGCCTTTCTTGCAGGCCACGAACATTCTATGTCGGCTTTCCAGGGCCGTGATGCCAGTGAACGATCTGGTTATGTTGTGGGGGTGTATCCATTTTTTGAAGGGCTTTTCTTTGAGGTGGTAGCAGCAGATGTTAGAGTGTTTGCGTCCATCGTCTAGTCTGAAACCTTTTTGGAGGGTCATGTCGTTTATTTTGAAAAACGTGGTTTCTGGTCGTAGCTCAACATAGTTCATGTTGTAAGAGGAGACTACCTTATCTCTGAGCTTCAGGGTTTCAGGAAACTCTATTCCGGTGTTCTCGAAGACTACTGGGAGCTTCGGGTTTTCCTCTAGGGCTAGAGCCGTGACTACCATGCTGTCTTTTCCGAAGCTGCAACTGACGCATGAGTTGCCGGCGTGGGAGTGAAGTTTGATGAGCTTTCTTGCTATCGCTAGTTTTTCATCGAATGGTTTCTCAACTTCACCTCGAATACTATTTAAGATTTGAAGGTGTGTCGGCAATTTGCCTCATCTGTCTATCAACTGTCTCGTTCTTAAGAGATCCGCGAGGCAATGCAACGTTATTTTTGAGAGGGTTTCGGGTTTATGTGTGTTTAGCCATTCCTGCCATGTGTGGGGCACGTCGGCGCCCGTTATGTTGGGTTCTTTGAAGACGCTGCATGTGCAGTCAGTCAAGTGCACCCGTATATATGGGTCGTAGTCTGGGTTGTTCCAGTCGTAGCCTCGCCTTTCTGCGTATTGTGTGAGGTCGTGCCATCCTTCTTTTATGTTTAGGAATTGGCTCTCGAAGCCGGTGTTGTAGGCGTACCGGGGAAGCGGGGTTCGGGTTGCTCTGTTGTGGCAGTAGGTTTTAAAGGGTTCGTATAGTGGCGTGGTGAGTTGGTGTATTACGGCTCTGTCTTTTTGGAGTATGCCCATGGTTATTATGTCGTCTGTTTCGGGGTTGAGGCCGGTGGTTTCTACGTCAATCACCGAGCCTTTAGCCAAATGGTGTTTTTCGGGTAGCTTGATGGTGAAGGGGATGAATTCGGGGTAGGGCCGGAACATGAAGTAGGTTGAGAATTCGTGTTGGAGATGGTCAGCGTCCAAGTAGGTTAGAGGCTTCATTCGTGTAGCAGCTCCTTTCTCCTCTTTTTGTTTGGGTCATAATCTTTGAAGCCGCATACCGTGTATAGTCTATAGTTAACCCATCTATCGAAGTCATTTAGGATCTTTATGTCTTTTCTGTCGTTGTATTTCATGACGTAGGGGTTTGCGCCTAATTCTCGTATGACTTGGAATCGGTGCATGTCCTCGGCGAAGTCGTATGGTTCTTTGAATCCGGCTAGGATGTAGAAGGTTTGACGCTTAGACTTGATTCCTGCCTTGTTGAGTATTGCTACGCCTCTTCTTACCTGGTCTTCGTGTGTGATGTCGTCGAAGGCGAAGTAGAACATGCTTGTTTTGAAGCTGGGCGTGTAAGCGTGGATCTTGTTTAGCGCTTGGGCTTTTTCAGAGTCTACGAGTCTGATGTCTAGGCCCTGACAGATACTTACTTTCACTTTGTTCTTTGCTATGAAGGTTAAGGCTTCGTTCCATTCTGGACAAGCTAACAAGTTGTTGTCGAGGAGAACCAATTTTTTATGGGTTGGATACAGGAACTCGGTGATGGGGGCATTTTTTCTTATGTTGCCTTCTTTTCGGGGGACTATGCACCATGGGCATTTTCTGATGCAGCCCCTTGAAAAGAATCCCATGCTGAAATCAGCGTGATAGAGGCTGTAGTCAGGCATTAAATGTTCAATTTCTGGGGGAAGGCAAGTTTTTAAATCGACTCCTGGGCCTCCGATCTCTACAGGACAGGTGAACATGCGGGCTATTCCTAGCGCCTGCGACCTATTCTCTCTGAATATGCAGGAAATGTAAACTTTGTCGGGAACGAATGATCTTCTGTTGGTTCCAAACTTTTCTAAGACGACAGTATCCCCTTTCATTTTGTGGCCAGCAGAAATGTGCATCAGAGCTAAGTTAGGCATTTTCGAGTCTATGTCAAGCAACAGAACTTTCAATCTTTGAGCAGCTCCTCTAATGCTGTTATCCAACCTTGGAGTGTTGCCTCGATGGGTGTGCCTTTCGAGACTAGGATTTAACCCTATCGTTTTCGTCCTCAATCCTAATTTACCTACAGCTTAAAGGCTTGTGTGAACGTTGCGGTGGCCACTATGCCCAGAGCGGAAGCCCTGAGGATGACGCTTCCAGGCGGGACGTCTGAAGGGATAACCCATTCAGCGGTGAAGGCTCCCTCGGAGTCTGTTGTCACAGCGGGCAGTTCGACGTCGGTTTCATCCGTGTATGTGACGGATAGGGCAACGGTTTCGTTGGCTACTCCTTCGCCGTCTTCTTCAAGGGTTCCGCTGATCTTCACGGTTTCGCCGTGTAGGTATTTCCCGCTGGGCTTGTCTACCGTCACGGTTACTTCTGGCACCGCAACTTTGTTCCTCTTGCTCATCCTTCTGAGCTGTAGGTAAATTAGGATGAGTATGAATAGTATCGCCGCTTCAAGCACTATGCTGATGTGGCGATACAATAACGTGGTTTCGACCATTGCGACGCTTATAAGCTTCAACTGTTGTTCAACCTTCATTTTAATCATCTACCTCTTCCAACTCCTCTAGTTCATCCGGCATTGGATCATCTCTTGCTGGACATTCTCTACATGCTTCACTCAGATATCTCTCTTTGCAGACGCAACATCGGCTAAACTCAAGTCCATCATCGCTCATAGGGCTATCTCCTCGTAGAGTTCTTGGACTTTCCGTTTGTGTTTCATTGCCTCTTCACCGGCTTTTTTCGCTCTCGCTAGAAGCGCCTCAGCTTCCTTCACAAGTTGGGTGGCACGGTACATGTGCCAACGGATCTTCAAACATTTTACTGTACGTGACATTTCTTCTCACCGGCCTTCTTTTCGATGTCGAGTTTTTCTTCGTTCGACTTGTTTGGCAACGTTGGGCCACAGCTTGATAGCCTCTTCGCAGTAGTCTTCGCCTTGGCCATCCAAGCATTTTTTAGCTCCCTCGCCTCCGTGAAGGCAAGCTCGCCTCATATCTCTCCAACAAATAGCTCGTGGCACAGGTTCACCGTCCTGTAGGCTTCTTCGCTATGAATTTGAGGGTGTCGGATTTGACGTATGTTTCGATTCCGTGTGTGAGGCCGAATTCTCTGAGTGTCTTAACATCCTCGGCGTAT
>Ga0315282_10004643_pt1 | contig 23840 bp, 14 predicted proteins | sample YL17G07_20_MG_FD_203693 | JGI IMG/M metagenome (GOLD analysis project Ga0315282, IMG submission 203693) | Sediment microbial communities from Yellowstone Lake, YNP, Wyoming, USA - YL17G07_20 | ecosystem: Environmental > Aquatic > Freshwater > Lake > Sediment | place: USA: Wyoming | collected... | reverse complement strand
CTTTATTGCAAAGGAGCGGAAAATCCGCTCGCGGAGCTCGCTATCCATTTTCCGCAAAAAATCTGCGTGTCTGAAAAATGGAAAAAGAGCGTAAAATATAAAAACAATGCGAGGTTAAACATAGATGGCTTTTATTTCCGTTCAGGAGATTATAGACATAATAGCAATGACTTTTGCTATTGGATTCATTTTCTCTAGATATTTCCATAGAAAGCCTACTGAGGGGTATGATCCTCTTACTTACTATCAGAGAAGCTCGCTATGGGGAGATATTAAGTATGGGGCGATTATTGCAGCACCAGGAGTGGTAATTCATGAGTTGGCGCATAAATTTGTGGCAATGAGTTTTGGAGCGACAGCTACCTTGCATGCTCCATATTCCATGTATTTTATAGTTATATTGCTTATGCTTATCAGGTTTCCGTTTATATTCTTTGTAGGAGGCTATGTTTCACATACACCTTTACCTGCAATAGAATCGTCTATTGTTGCTGTTGCAGGGCCTTTTGTAAACCTATTGTTCTATGGTGTGGCACTATTACTGATACGTGAAAAACTTGTTAAGAAAAAATATTATGAGCCTTTGACATTAATGGGAAAACTCAATTTGTTTTTATTTGCCTTTAATATGATACCTATCCCGGGGTTTGATGGATTTGAATTCTTTAGGGGATTGATAAGCTCTTTTTTCTAGATTTATGAATTATCCGATATTTATCAAATTAGAGGAGTAAATAATTGGAGCTGAAAACAGAAAGGTATTTATATATTGGAGTTAAAAGTTATAGTTATTGAATTAAGAAGGTGATAATATGAAGAAATTTACTATTTTATATTTTATTGTTGCGATATTTTTTTTAAGTATAATTACTGGCTGTCAAAAGAGCGGACAGTCTACTGCTACTGCATCTAACTCACCAACTGCTAATCCAACCACTTCAGAAGCTAAAAAATGTCCGAATGGGGATAAGGATTGCGACGATCCATATACATGTTCTACGGATGGCAAAGAAGTGATTTATTGGAAATGCAAGGAAACAGAACATATATGCGAAAAATCCTCTTATTCATGCATTTATCCTCTTAGATGTAAGTATAGGATTATAGAAGGTAAAAAACAGGGCACGTGTGCGTATAGTACCTAATTCACGTAACCTTTTTTCTATATTCTAAACTGCTTTTTTATTCCATTAGAAATTCTAAAAAATACCCCCTACCTATTACTATTATTCTTTGAGAAGGCTCCAAGATTGAAATTATTGCAGGCTCCCTAATCTTTAAGGCTTTTTTAAATTCCTTTTCACTAAATATTAAATGATTGATTTCTTTACCTATTAAATTAGATAATTGGGAACATTTTTTAGATATTTTCTCATCCTTTTGCTTTGCTATAAACAACAAATCAATATCTGAAGTTTCTGTTATTGCTTCTCTAGCGAAGCTGCCAAAAACCACACAACTTAAAATATTTTTATTATTAGAGAATAAATCCTGCAAATTTTTGATTAATAACTTTAAATCCTTATTTTCAGTCTTTAACTTGTAATCTTCAATTGTTAATAATAAATCAGGATAATCAGGCATTTTTTTATCCAAACTCAGAAGAATTGTTTTTCCTGCTTTTCTTTCTTCTAATATCGGTTTTAGGGACTTAAGTGTCTTTTGCAGCGAATAAGGGTGAATTTTAAGGGCTTTTGATGTTTCCTGAAGATGCGTTTCCTTTTTCTCATAGATAAATCTCAAGACTTTAAGTTTGTTTTCAGTTAAAGGCAATAATTTTACAATCATTCTATCTCACTCAATATTTTGATTATCTCCTTTACTTCTTTTACTCTTTGTTTTGGAGATTCTTTTAATTCTCTTTGTGTTTTTGGAAGGTAAAGGTATTTATTTCTAGAAATTCTGATTTTGCTTATTTCCTCAAAGAAATTGTCTTTTAGTTCAATCTCAGTAAAGACTTTCTTCTTTTCTTCAAGCATTTTGTGGATTTTCTCAAGGATTTCTTTAGAAACAATATTGTTTTTGAACAAACCAATAATCACACATCCATGATCTTTGGAATAAAATCCTGTTTTTTTAACAAGGAGACCATTACAATAAAGAAACAATGCTTGGTAAGCTTTAGCAATTGCCCATTTATCATTTTCTTCTTTATCAGCAGACTCTAAATCAGAAAAAGCCTCTTCAAAATAATCTTTATAGCTTTCTTTATTAACAGTAACGAAGCTTTTCTGACATCGTTGGTATTCTTTTTCCAAACCTTTTTCATTTTTGGGCAGCATTTTAACCATAGTTGTACATATGTACAACTATAGTTGTATATAAACTTTTCTATTTAATTGGTTTTCTAACCCTATTTTTATATGGCTTGATCTTTGTTAACATACAAAAAATTAGTTAACAGAAAATATTATGAACCTCTAGCATTAATCGAAAAGCTTAATCTGTTTTTATTTGCCTTTAATATGATACCTATCCCCGAGTTTGATGGTTTTCAGTTTTTTAATTGGGGGGACTGTGTTTCTGGCGCTTAATGTGTTTCTGAGAGTCCCTCTCACGCCCCTCTAATCCTTGAAATTTAGCGCTTTTTAGCTGCTTTTTCTAAAAAACTCATAAAAATCAAAAGCTTTAAATATAAATAGGCCTATAATTAGTACTTATATAATACCTTAAGGTATACCTTAGATTAAACCTAATTATAGGCCTAAATAGATAAAAGAGGGTTTTGGAAACATCATGTCAAGCAAAAATAAAAAAGAGGCTATTTCCTCGTCGGTTCAATGGCTTGATGAGTGCAACAGTCTTCTATTTCTTGGGTGGTTTTTGACATGGTAAAGGTTTTCCTTTCTAAAAACGGGCAGATGAAAGTTACTATTCCTAAAGCTATAGCCGAGGCTATGCAACTCAATCACAAAGACAAGGTTGCATTCGTCTTCAATGGAAAATACTGGGAGATCAGGAAAAAAGATGGTTAAGGCATTCTTGAGCAGGAACGGGCAGATGAAAGTTACTATTCCTAAAGCTATAGCCGAGGCTATGCAACTCAATCACAAAGACAAGGTTGCATTCGTCTTCAATGGAAAATACTGGGAAATAAGGAAGAAAGAAAATCAAGATGGATAAACATAGAAAAGAGCTACACTGGCACATAAAGCAGCGTTTGAATAGAGGGTGTGCTCTTAACAGTATCAAGGAAGAATTTAGAAAAGTTGGATATAAGGAAGACTATATAGAGAAATTATTTAGAGGATTTTTATTCAAGCAATATGCTGTAAAATCATTCTTATATTCAATTATTCCTATCATATTAGTCATGAGTCTATTAATTGTTAAACCAAATATTACTGGTCAAGTTGCATATGAGCAGAACTATAATTATACAGATCAAATTAGCATAGCATTCAATCAGAACGATAGTTATGTATGGAATTTAGGTAATAGAGGTAATTTAACATCAATCAGCTTATCTGGTTCAATCACAAAAGCAGGATTTGCAAAGGTCTATCTGCTATATGAAAATGAGAGATATTTAGTATTTGATAGCACGCAACTTGATGATACAGCCTTAATGCCTATAACTGGAGCAGCAACAACTGATTTAACAAATGAAAGTATGAATGTAACAGATAAAGAAAGAACTATTAGAATCAATTTAGCTTATCAAGATAATTCACAGTATGATACTAATAATGATGGAGTGGAATCAACTGATGGAATCATAGACTTTACTGTTGAGGACAGCAGCTTTAGTTGGGATGTCAATAAGAGTAACTTATGCACAAAGTGGGAGGTTTATAATCAACAGAGTTCAACATTTGTATGTTATGGAGCTGAGAGATGCTGTAACTTTATTGACTTAACTTCAAGCTCAGAGAATTGGAATGACAGCTTCAACTTAAATTATGGTAAGTATGGCGCTGGATTGGATAATACTGTAGCTGCTCAGATCATATATGCTGATTATAGCCTTGATGCAGAAAATGCTTACAGCAATATTTATTACTCTGATTTATCCTCACTGAAGGCAGTGTTCCAAGCTGAGTTATTCTCATTCAAAGATATTTGCTTGGAGACATGCATACTACCTCAGTTAGGATATGACAATTATACATTAATAGTTGAAATAAATAATGCAACATTAAACATAAATTCAATAAGTTATATTGTTAAGCAATCAGTTACTAACATAACTAATGTGACAATTGTTAACGAGACATTGATACAACATAAGGCAGTAATTAATGAACCAGTTAAATGGAGCAAGAAGGTTAGATTAAGTAAGATTTCAAGCAACTTGTCTGTTGAGATACCTGAGGAAGCAGTCAATATTACAGTAACTAAGATAGAAAATGGATATGAAAATGAAGCTAAGAATGCATTTATTAAGGTAGACAATGATAAAGCTAAACTTAAATTGTATAATCAGGTTGTTAAGGATAAGAAATCCAAGAGAAATAAAAACTCTACGGTAATTATTGAAGAGCCAGTAGAGGAAGTCAATATTGAATATTATACAGAAGCACCTTTAGCTTCAGAAGAAATCATAAAGGATTATAGCAAGAAAATTGTAATAAGTTCAGATACTCATTATACAGACATACTGGCAAAAACTTCATTACCTCTTGAGGCTACAAAGGCATCAGTACATCTATATTGGTTGACAAATGGTACAAGACAAGTAGTCGATTACCAGGAATATGATACAAACAACAACAGCTTAATTGATTATATTGAATGGACTGTACCAAGCTTAAGCAATCAGACCTATGAGATTGAAATAAATATAATCAATGTCCATTCTTATCCCAACTTGTATGGCAATTGGACTGTGATGTTCAACACAACTGGAACTGCTAACTTAACAATTACTGCTTCCAGAGATATCAACTATTCTGAGGAATATACAAGATGGAGCGATTCATCTGATAATGAAAGCTTATTTGATCTAAGGTTCCTTGAGATTAAATGCGGAGAAATTGTGATGAACTATAGTTGGCAAGGAACAAACTGTTCAGAAAACGAATGCTCAGTTGTTGTACCTGATTATACATGCGATCAAACTGCATTTGAGATAAGTAATGTATTAACACCAAAACGACACGTACTTAAGTTTAACTTCGGAGGACAAGAGGTTTATGCTTATAATGATGTGAATATCAGCTCTTGTTATACAATTACTACTTCAGGAACATATAATCTTAATGAGAGCATTTATTCCGGAACTACTGATTGCATTAATATCCAGGCAAATAATGTTATATTAAACTGCATGGGTAACCTTATTAATGCGATTTCTGGAGCAACAAGTGGAATTTATATTTATAGAGGAACTTCAACAAATGCAAATGTTACAATTATCAATTGCACTATTACTAATTGGAGAGGATCTGCAATCCGTATACTAAATGCACATAACGTTAACATGTACGACCTAACTATCTATAATAATCCAGGTGCAGCCATTTATATAGGAGGCAGCTCAAATAATACTGTAGAGGGTTGTAACATATGGAACAGTACTCCTGGAATACAATTAGCTTCAAGTTCAAATAATGTAATCTATAATAACTTCTTCAATAATACGGAAAATTTAAGGATAACTGGAGCTAGTATATGGAATACCTCTTTAGCATCTGGAATAAACATAGTGGGAGGCAGTTATTTAGGAGGCAACTACTGGGCTAAACCTAGTGGAACAGGCCATAGTCAACTATGCAATGACACTAATGGAGATGCTATATGCGATGAGGTATATATAATAAATTCCAGTAATACTGATTATCTACCACTTAGATATCCCGATTTAATAGCGCCAGTTGTTCATTCAATCAGCCCAAGCAATGCATCAATATTAAATCTGGACAAGCCAACGTTTAATTGTACTATTACCGACAATAACTGGATTGCAAATTTAAGCTTGTATATCTGGAATTCAACAGGAGATAATATTTTGATTAACTCAACAAGACTGAAAGGAATATCAAATCAAACAAGCTGGAATTATCAGTTTGCCTATGATGATAATTATACGTGGAGTTGTTTAGGTGTTGATGCTGCTGGTAACTATAATTGGAGCGTAGAAGGCAATTACAGTCTTATAATAGATAGAGTTAAGCCAATCATTAATTTAATAAGTCCATCTGATAACACGAGAACAAATGAATCTGCAAGAAATTTCAGCTGCAATATTACTGATAACATAAGGATTGCTAATTTAACTCTTTATGTATGGAATAGCTCAAAGGCCGTTGTATATATAAATACAACCAACCTTACTGGAATGTATAATGAAACCAATTGGAGCTATACATTCCCCTATCAGAACATATTCAACTGGAACTGTTTAGGATATGATATTGCTGGAAATTATAACTGGAGTAAGCAAGGTAATTATAGTATTACTTATGATTTCACGTCTCCAGTTGTCCACTTAGCAGGGCCTGCAAATGGGTTAAAAACAAGCGCTCCAACACAGAATTTCAATTGTACAATTACTGATAATGTACAAATTGCAAATCTATCACTATATATTTGGAATTCGACTGGAGACCTTGTATTAAATCAGAGCACGGCTTTATCTGGAATCTCTAACCTAACTAATTGGAGTTATACTCTACCTTATGACAATATTTATAGATGGAACTGTATAGGATATGATACGTTTGGAAACAGTAACTGGAGTGTTGAGGGCAATTATACATTGACTTTGGATAGGGTAGTTCCAGTTATTAACTTAATAGGACCTGCAAATAATACTAGAACTAATGCATCATTGCAGAACTTCACCTGCAATATAACTGATAATGTGCAGATTGCTAATTTGACCTTGTACATATGGAATTCGTCTGGATTTATAATCTACAATGCAAGTAAATCGCTTTCTGGAATGTATAACTATACTAATTGGACCTTCAGACTACCTTATGACAATATATACAACTGGAACTGTTTAGGATATGATACATATGGTAATTATAACTGGAGTGAGCAGGGCAACTATACTATCACATTTGATGCCACAGCACCTACTATACATTTATTAGGACCCGTCAATAATTCAAAAGTGAATAATCCAACTCAGACATTCACATGTGGTATAAATGATTCAATGGGGATTGCTAATTTAACATTATTTATATGGAACTCAACTAGAGATAATATACTGGAAAATACTACAAACTTATCTGGAAAGAGCAATCAAACAAGCTGGATATATACTTTTGCAGATGATGGGAACTACACGTGGAATTGTTTGGGTTACGATACTATGGGTAATAATAATTGGAGTGTTGAGGGTAATTACACTCTCATATTGGATAGAGTTGTGCCTGTGGTATGGTTAGTAAGTCCTGCTAACAATTCAAAGGTTAACAATGCGACCCAAACATTTAGCTGTAACATAACCAATACTGTTCAAGTAGCTAATCTGACATTATACATCTGGAATAGCACCGGGACCAATATATTAACTAACACAACTTCTCTATTGGGAAGATACAATAGAACAAACTGGACATATACATTTAGCAGCGACGGTAATTATAGTTGGAATTGTCTAGGATATGATGCTGCCGGTAATAGTGATTGGGGTATACTTGGAAATTACACTATTACTTTGGATAGAATTAAGCCCGTCATTAACCTACTCAGTCCTGCAAACAGGACATTGACATACAATAGCACGCAATTATACAACTGCAATATATCCGATTCATTAGGAATTTCAAATGTAAGCTTGTATATATGGTATCTAAACGGCAGCATAGCTTACTTGAATACAACTAATCTATCTGGAACGCGGAATGGAACAAACTGGACTTATACATTCAATAACTATGGAAACTATTCTTGGAACTGTCTAGGGTATGATATCGCTGGAAACAGTGATTGGAGCCTTGATGGTAATTACACTTTAGTGTATACTCATAATATCACAGACTGCATAACAATCGAAGTACCTGGTACTTATTATTTAGTTAAGGATATAATTGATTCATCAACATTCATGTGCATTAACATAATAGCAGATGATGTTGTCTTGGATTGTTTAAGCCATAAGATTGATGGGGATGATTCGATGTCGTATGGCGTATATGTTGGAAGGTCCTCTGCTACTGATTCCAATGTAACATTAAAGGATTGCGAGGTAACAGATTGGGCTGGTGACGCTATTACCTTTGAGTATGCTAATAATAACTCAATAGAGAATCTCAATGTCCATTCCAATCCAAATACAGGAATCAGATTTACATATAGTGATTATAATAACATTAGCTACTCTAACTTCACTGACAATGGTGATTCAGGTATATACTTAGATTCAAGCTCTAACAATACGATGTCAGGATTATATGTTACTAACAACAATAATGGAATCTATGTTTATGTAAGTAGAACTAACCGGATCCTGAATTCCCATGTAAGTGATAATAATAATGGATTAACCATCTATTCTAGCATAAGCAATACAATAGCTAATTCCTATATATCAGAAAACGATAATAATGGATTCTATATGTATGATGGTGAGGAAAATTCCATTTATAATAACGTAATAAATAATACGGATGACATATACTTTACGAATGTGGTATATCCTAATACTTGGAATACCTCATATCAACTAGGACCCAGCATCATTAATGGAACTTATATGGGAGGAAATTACTGGGCAAAACCTGATGGAAGCGGTTATAGCGAGAATTGCACTGATATTAACGCTGACAGAATTTGCGATAACAGCTATTATCTAGAAGTAGACAACGCCGATTACTTGCCTTTAGCTGCTCCTGATCTAATATTACCTAGCGGCACTCATATTGCTATTGCTAATGGGACTATAACAAACAATCCTCAGGTTACATTTAGCATCAATGCTAGCGATGGCATGCAACTTGCCAATGCAACCTTGTATGTCTGGAATTCCACTAATGCGCTTATATACACAAATACTACCAGGATTTCTGGGACATTCAATCAGACAAACTGGACTTATACATTTACATACGATGATACATTCTTGTGGTCTGTTTTGATTTGTGATACTGCTGGAAATTGCGATTGGACACATGCTTCACCTGCAAACTGGACATTTACTGTTGATACCTTGGCGCCCATAATAAATCTAATAATTCCAACAAACAATACAAAAACAAATAATGTTACACAAAACTTCAGCTGCAACATAACAGACTTTGTGGGAGTCAAAAACCTTACTCTTTCCATCTGGAATAGCACCGGAGGTATTGTGGTAACAAATACTACAAATGTTACTGGAAATGCAAGCCAGGCAAGCTGGTTATATACCTTTAACTTTGATGGTAACTATAGCTGGAACTGCCTTGGTTATGATGTCGCTGGCAATAGCAACTGGAGCAGGCAAGGCAACTATACGCTATACATAGATAGAGTTGTTCCTATTATACGTTTAATAATTCCTCAAAACAGAACCAAAACAAATCAATCAACGAATATATTTAGTTGTAACATTACAAATAGTGTAGCAGTAGCTAACTTAACCCTTTACATCTGGAATAGCACAGGAAGCAATATCCTAATTAATGCTACACAATTATCAGGAAGAATAAATCAAACCAACTGGACTTATGCATTCCTTTATGAAGATAACTTTAAATGGAACTGCTTAGGTTATGATGCTGCTGGAAATTATAATTGGAGCAAGGATGGCAACTTTACCATTACTTATGATAATACTGCTCCAGTCATACATCTAGTCACTCCTCAGAATGACACTAGAACAAATGTCTCCAGACAAACCTTTACCTGTAATATAACGGATTATATGAAAATAGCTAATCTAACACTTTATATCTGGAATAATAGCGGATATGCTATTTATACTAATACAACTAATCTAACTGGAACAAAGAACCAAACAAACTGGACATATACATTACCTTACGATAATATCTACAACTGGAATTGTTTGGGTTATGATGATGTTGGGAACTACAACTGGAGTGTTGAAGGCAATTATACACTAACTTTGGATAGGGTTGCTCCAGTGGTACACTTGTTAAGCCCGTCCAATGATACAAGAACAAATGTATCAACACAGACATTTGTATGCAATATTACTGATAATATCGGGATTACTAACATTACATTATACATATGGAACTCATCAGGTGAAGTTATATTAAATAATGCAACAACTCTTTCAGGAACCTCGAACCAGACGAATTGGACTTATACATTACCTTACGATGATATGTATCAGTGGAACTGTTTAGGATATGACTACGTTAGAAATTATAATTGGAGCATAGAAGGAAACCGTACACTTACTTTAGATAGGGAATCTCCTGTGATACACTTGTTAAGCCCGTTCAATGATACAAGAACAAACATATCAACACAGACATTTGTATGCAACATCACTGATAATGTCAAAATTACTAACATGACATTGTATATATGGAATTCCTCAGGAGAAATTATAATGAACAATAGTAAACTCCTTTCAGGAACCTCAAACCAGACAAATTGGACTTACACCTTACCTTATGATAATATCTATAACTGGAACTGTCTAGGATACGATTATGTTGGAAATTATAACTGGAGTGTAGAAGGGAATTATACACTTACTTTAGATAGGGTTGCTCCTGAAATTCATCTATTAACTCCTCTTAATAACACAAAAACAAATGAATCAACACAGACCTTTGTGTGCAACATTACAGATAACATTAAAATTGCCAATATAACATTGTATATATGGAATTCCTCAGGAGAAATTATAATGAACAATAGTAAACTCCTTTCAGGAACCTCAAACCAGACAAATTGGACTTACACATTACCTTATGATAATATCTATAACTGGAACTGTCTAGGATATGACTATGTTGGAAATTATAACTGGAGTGTGGAGGGAAATTATAGCTTAACTTATGATGCAACAGCCCCTGTTGTACATTTGGTAAGTCCTATTAATGATACGAAAACAAATCAATCAAACCAAACCTTTACATGCAATATTACCGATACTGTAAAAATTGCAAATCTAACTTTATATATCTGGAATAGCTCCGGCGATAACATATTAATGAACACAATGAGTTTGTCTGGAGTTGAAAATAGAACAAGCTGGAATGTAACGTTACCTTATGATAATGTGTTCGTTTGGAATTGCTTAGGTCATGACACAGTTGTGAATTATGCTTGGAACTTAGAAGGTAATTATACACTCACTTTAGACACTACACCACCTACCTGGAGCAATAACTCAAATAACATAACCAATGGAACTTTGAGATACAACTATAGCGTATCCTTTTGGATTAATTGGAGAGATAATATCAAATTGGATTCCATAATCTTCAGTTGGAATGGCACTTATGGAGGATCTCTAATAAATGAATCTGCTACATACTGTGGAACTAAGAGTTGCTTGGCTAATGTTAGCAAAGTTGTCAACTTCACAAGAGGAAAACAGCTTTGCTGGATATGGTATGCAAATGATACAGTTAACAACTGGAATTCAACAGATCAATTGTGTTGGACAGTAAACAATACTCGGCCAACACAATCAAAGCCTATTGTGAATTCAACAAGCGGAAAAAATACCACTATAGATGATCTATATTGTTACAATCAATCATTCTATGATATAGATGGAGATGGCTTGACTGCATTATATCAATGGTATGATGACTTTGGCATATTAGTCAATGAAAATAACTGGAATCTATCGCATGATATAACAGTCGAAGGTCGCAACTATACATGTGTCGTATGGGCGTTTGATGGATATGATAACTCAACACCTGCAAATGCAACTATACTGGTCCTGCCTGGATTGACGATAAATATAACAAGTCCATTAAATGGCTCAATTATAAATTACAGCGATCATGTTCCATTCAGCTTTAATGTCAATAGATTGTCCAATTGCAGCTGGACATTAGATAATGGGGATTATACAGGTCTTGAAGATATTAATAATTACTCTACTACACTCAATATTTATTCGAATGGCTGGCATAATATAACTATTAATTGTACTGGAGAGGGACTATATGACACAGCTACGACGCTATTTATAATAAATGACACTACGCCTCCGAACATAACTTATACCAGCCCATCAGGAATTATTTACCAGACTAATGTAATCATGACAGCTATGACAAATGAAAATGCTACATGCTATTATATACCCCATACAGAGGGTACTATAGATACAAACTATTCAGACATGCCATATAACTTTACAGATGAGGATTTAGATCATTACAGGAATTTGACTCTGACAAATGGTTATTATGAGTTCTATGCAAGATGCGCTGATAGCCTTGGAAATGCCATGACATCATCAGCAAATATCTCATTTACAATAAATATTCCTGTGATACAAATTCCAATTGCAGGAGGGGGCGGAGGAGGAAGGCGGGAAAAGAATATTACTAAGACTGTGCTATTAGAGCTGCATGTCCCATCTAATCAAACATTATTCTCTGGAAGTGAGATAAAGGTAGTAGCTGTGCTGAAGAATAAAGGGGAGATTGCATTGCATAATATAAGGCTGGAAACAGAAACAAATGCTCTTAATGTAAGCTTAGAATTATCAAAGAGATTATTTGAGACACTTAGCGTAGGAGAAGAGCAAACTACGCTATTAACCATAAAATCATTGGTTGATCCAAAATCGAGGATAGGACTGAACAGGTATTTTGTTGTTTTATATGCGCATGTTGCAGAACCTGTTTATGATACTTTGACAAGATTCTTTGTAGATGTGGAAGAAAGAGATTATGAACTAAGAATGGAGAATTTAAGGCAGATACAATTCTCACAGGATCTATTCAAGGAGCATCCAGAGTGCTTAGAGTTTAATGAGGTAATACAACAAGCGCAGAACTCCTATGATGCATATGACTATAAAGGATCCCTTTCAACGATTGAGTCTGCAATTAAAGCTTGCAGAGGTTTAATAGTCTATAAACAAGGCAAAAGGAATGAATCAGTGGTCAGTGAAGAACTAGAAAAACCAGCTTTAGAGAAAAAGATAAGCTCTGTTACTTATGTAACTATAATAATACTTCTTTTAGCAATAATGTTAGCTTTACTATACTATTATAGAAGAAGGAAGGGCAAACAGCCGAAACTGCCAAAGAGGACTGCAAAATCCAATCTGGAGACCAGATTTGATGACTTGTTTAATGAAACAAAGAAATATATGAGATTCAGGAACTGGGCTAATGCTAGGTCTGGATATGCTCGATTGATATACATTTACAAGATGATGAGGTCAACAGCGCTTCCTGGATATATCAAGTCAGAGTATTATCAAAAATTATTAATTATACATAAGAAATTGTCTAAGATATTGAGAGAATATATGAAATAAAACAAATATTAACTAATATTTTCTTTTTTATAATTAAGAACGGATTAATTTGTTAATTCTTCATAAGGGGGGACTGCGCTACTTGCGCTTGCTGTTTTATTATCAGTCCCTTACACCCCCTTCTAATGATTGGTATTTATTACGCAATCTTGCTCATTTTTAGAATTTTAGAGAACTATGACCAATGCAAGACTGCTTAATCCATATTTACGTGTCTCTTTTTTGTTATTAAGTTTTTCGCTGTAAAACTATTCAAATAAACTGCAAAATAACCAGATAAAGAGTCTTTGCTGTAATACCTCAAAATCTAATTCAATAAAGCACATATCGTTTCACATTAAAACTAACTATTTAATTTATTATAGAAATCCATTATAGCTGGCCTGATGGCTTCTTTTTCCCTGCTGATTAGCGTATCATATATCTTTAGAATCTCTTTATAATCTTCTCTTGCCTGCATCACATCCCTGTTAATTAGTTTTTCACCCTTTTTTAAGAGCATGTTTATTTTTTTCTTTTTTTCTTCCAACTCTTTTTTGAATTTTGGCACTGCCAACTGCTCCTCTTCAGTTGTTGCTTCAATTATATCTCTAAATTCATTGATCAATTGAACAAGCTCATCATAGGTTACCTCTTTCGGACTGTAGTTAATCATATTCAGATTATCGGAGAAACATATAACCTTGTTATCGTTCTTTTTAAGTTCTTTATCCAATTCTTCAAATGTGAATTTATATTTGATTTTGGAATATTCAGTAAAAAATTTTTTTATAAGTTCATTCACCTTTTTGTTAGTTTCCAAGGTATTCTCTTTTGTCAAATTGCCTTTGATGACTTCCAGTTCTTTGAAATAATCAGTTTTTGCCTCCTGCACTTTTTTTTCTATTTTTGGTGCTGCTCCCAGATCCAATGAATCTTCAGCCATGGATAGATCTTCACCAAGATTATCACCAAGGCCTTCTTCTGGGAGAGGCCCTAATGCATCTGGTATATCTGGAACCTGTTGCTTATTCTTCCTTTTGTCCCGTATAATCATTGCAATAAAAACAATCAGAAAGATTAGGATTAAGACTATTGGGACCAGTACAACCATGGAAATTTCCTGGCCAAGTATTTTTACTGCTTCAACTATTGGAATAACAACTATAGCAAGAACTAATACAAATAGTTTCCTCATACCAGCAAAAATACTTCTATCATATAAAAAACATTATAACTACTTTGAAGTATTAAAATGGTTTCATTTATTATCCTGACGCTGTTGCACAACTAGGCATTTTCATCAAATTTCATAAATTTTACGAATAAAGCATCTAAAAAAAGAAGCCCAAATGGAGGTAATGCAACAGCGTCATCCTAAAGGCAAACAAAACATATATATATGAGTGTTGCTTAGATTTAGGCATGCTAGAGCCTGAAACTGAAACTATAAAAGAAGGCGTAAAAAAATATTGCCCCATTTTGGAAACCGTCAGGAAAGAGGTGCATAAATCCATTGTCGGACAGGATGTTATTATAGACGCCCTGTTAAGGGGATTATTGGCGGGTGGAAACGTACTAGTTGAGGGAGTCCCGGGGATTGCAAAGACCGTTACAATTAAGTCACTTGCCCAGGCTCTTGGGTGCAAATTCAGCAGAATCCAATTTACTGTAGATTTACTGCCTACGGATATTGTTGGGATTACAGTTTACGATGAAAAAAGAGGCTTTTACACAATAAAAGGACCTATTTTTTCAAACTTTATCTTAGCAGATGAAATTAACAGGGCTCCTGCCAAAACACAATCAGCCTTAATGGAAGCAATGCAGGAGCAGCAGGTCACAATCGGCAGAAAGACCTTTAAGCTAGAGTCTCCTTTTTTTGTGATGGCAACTGAAAATCCTTTGGAATCTGCCGGTACTTATAAACTGCCTGAAGCCCAGCTGGACAGGTTCCTCTTTAAACTGATGATGGACTATCCGGATGCTGAAAGCGAGAAGCTTATCATCACAAATAACATGAACCTGAAGACATTTGAAGATTTCAAAATAGTGCCGGTTTTAGGCCCGCAGGAATTAATTGAAATGCAGAAGTTTGTAAAAACCATCTACCTAAAGGATGAAATAAAGGATTATATTGTTAATCTAATTGAAGCAACAAGAAAACCAAAAGAATTTGGGATAACCCTGGGGAAATACCTTGAATGGGGTGCATCTCCAAGAGCATCTATTAACATGTATATCTCTTCAAAGGCTGATGCATTGATAAAGGGGCAACATTATGTTACTCCACAGAATATCAAGACTGTTGCTGCTGATATATTGAGGCATAGAGTATCAATGAATTATGAGGCTCAGGCAGAGGGAATAACTACTGATCACTTTGTAAATGAACTTCTTTCCAAAATTCCTGTTCCGTAGAAAATGGAAAAATTAAATCTGGATATATCTGGCTCTATAAGAAGATTAGATTGGATTGCCAAAAACTTAGTCAGCACACGTCTTTTGGGTAATTACAGGAGCATATTCAAGGGGCATGGATTGGAATTTGATGGTTATAGGGATTATACTTCGAATGATGATTCAAGCAAAATTGACTGGAAGTCCAGCAAGAAGGCAAATAAGCTCCTTATTAAGGAGTTCAAAGAGGAAAGGAATTTGAACTTATTCTTTCTGGTAGACGCAAGTTCCACTATGGTGTGCAGCTCAACAAAAAAATTGAAGAACGAGTATGCTGCTGAATTTGTCGCTGCTTTGGCCTATATAATGTACGGACAAGGGGATCGTGTGGGAATTGCGCTATTCAATGATGTAATAATAAAAAGCCTTCTTCCTGGAAGGGAGAATTACCAGTTTTATGCTCTAATGGAAATATTATCCAATCCTTTATTTTATGGAGGGGATTATGATTTGGCTAATGCCCTCAGATATACGTTGAATGTTATAGATGAGCATTCAGTAGTTTTGGTCGTATCTGATTTTATAGGGTTAAGAGAGGGATGGGAAAAAGCACTACAGATTGCGGCAGTGAAATTTGATGTAATAGGGGTTATGATAAGAGATCCATCTGATATGGAGCTACCTGAGGATACCCATCAGGTAATGCTTGGAGATACAATCTCAGGTGACCAGCTATTAGTAATACCTGATAAGCTTAGAGAGAGATACAGGGAGTATACAAGGAATCAGGTGAAATTGATTAAAAGCACATTTTTAAGGTGTAATTGCGATTTTTTAGAGCTTATCACCAATAAACCTTTTATGGATGAATTAATAGGATTTTTTAAGAGGCGTGAAAAAAGGGTTGTATAATGGAAATTGCAGTAAGCCATATGGGATTTCTGTGGTTTTTAATAGCTATTCCTTGCTTAATCATAACCCATTTTATAACCTTAAAATACAGCAGAAAATCTGCGCTTAGGTTCTCTAACTTTGAAGCCATTGCACGAGTCACAAAAGAATACATATCCTCAAAACCATATGCCAGTCTTGTTGTAAACAGGGGTATTATTCTGTTAACGCTTAGGATAGTGGCTCTGACATTCTTAGTATTTGCAGTAGCTGGAACTGTATTATGGTACGAGGGTAAGACAAGCGACTTTGATTTTGTCATTGCAATAGATACATCAAGCTCAATGCTTGCTGATGATTTTACCCCTAATAGGCTAGAGGCAACTAAGGTGGCTGCAAGCCTTTTTGTTGATACACTTGCCCCAAAATCAAAGGCAGGCCTTGTTGCTTTTGGGGGAACAAGCTATGTTGACCAAAAACCTACTGATGATATCTTATCATTAAAGGGTAAGATAAAAAATATGTCTGTAAGCAGAGTTGGGGGAACAGATCTTGCTACCGCAGTCATCACATCATCAAACCTGCTAATGCAGGGGGACAGAGGCAAAGCTGTTATTCTTTTAACAGACGGCCAGAGCAATGTAGGGGTAAGCGTTGATGATGGGATAACCTATGCCAACAATGAAAATGTGATTATCCATACTATAGGGGTTGGCACAGAAGCAGGAGGCAAATTTCTTGGAGTGGATGTGTTATCAAAGCTTGATGAGACAACACTTAAAAGGATTGCAAGCCTGACTGGCGGTGAATATTTCAGGGCAGACAATAAAGAGGCATTGATTGAAGCATATAAAAAAATTTCTGGCTTAACAACAAGGAAGCTGTCTATAAATCTCACACCTATCTTTCTGTTGATTGCCCTTACACTATCACTTCTTGAATGGGTTTTGCTAAACACCATCTTTAGGACTATAGGGTGATCCTATTCTTTTTAATTTCTGCAAGATTATTCTAAAAATGAAAAATATATTTCAAAAATAGAAATTATATTTCAAAAATAGAAAATATTATAAATACTTACTGCCTTTATGGTATCATGGATAACATTTTTTCAGGTATAGTGGATGAAAAAATAAGGAGAATTCTAAATGTTTTTATTAATAATAAGGAAGAACTTTTTCACCTTTATAAGCTTTCAAAAATTTCCAAAGTTCCAATCAGTTCTTCATTTAGGCTAGTAAGGAAATTAGTAGATTCAGGAGTTATCAATATTATTAAAATAGGTAAGTTTAAGGTATATAAACTAGCTGATAATAAGAAAACGAGTGTTTTGATCAGGTTTTGGGAAAAATGAAAACTAAAACTTTAGTTATAATATTCATATTGCTTTTTTTAATAATCACTGTAGTATCCTTTACTTTGCTGGAGCCACGAAAAAAGCAGATAGAGGAGCCTGTAAATAAAGAGGTAAAATTTGGTACTGACTGCAATACTGATGCTGAGTGCGAAGATTCTTTGATAGCATGCGCTGACGGTTCTACTGTTAGCTGTAAGAATGGGTGTGTTTTTGGGATATGTACTGAATGCATTCCAATGTGCGCTGGGGAGTCCCAATGTGGCAATATAACCTGCTCTGATTCAGTTAAGGTGTGTTCAGATGGAACAACTGGTAGATGCACAAATTTTTGCAATATTGAAACCGGATCTTGCACAGCGTGTAATCCTCAATGCACCACTAGTGTTAATGATGCAATGAATTATCGCACTCAGATTGGCAATTATAATGTGGATGCCATTCCTTGCAGCAATATAAGCTATGCTGGCAGGACTGAGATTAGACCTGCTGAAAGCAATATGACTCAGATTGATTTGCCTGCAGGTTATTCTACGGTAATAGAGCCATTTAGCTTAAACTGTAATGGGCATATTGATCTTACATTAAGCATTCCTGAAACATATACTGATGTGAGGGCTTTAAGATGCAAAGGACAAGACTGCAATCCAATTGTTACAAGGTATGTAACTGAATTAAGATGTGGTGGAAAAATATCCAGAGAATTCCTAAGGGAAGAAGATTACCTAAAGCCTGAATATATGCCGATAAAAATCAGGGAAGTAGCCCTTAACATCTCTTCTAAGACAGAGATCCTTAGCGACAAATATTCCGTAAAAATCCAAGGTAATTCTGAGAATTTAGAACTAACTTTGAGTATGCCTCTAACTCAAGTTGAAGAACCAAAAAATCCAAACCTAAAGATAACAGGAACTCCTCTTATAATCAAGGTAAAAAGTCTTCCAGGGAATAGTGTAAATTCCATAATTACTATGCCCTATACCAAATTAGAGGGATTTGATGAAGATTCTGTTGGAATGTATGTCAAGGTAGATAGCGGATGGGAATATATTGGTGGAGAGATAAGTAAAAGGAACAGAACTGTGACTTCTTCCCTTAATAATGTAAGCCATTTTCTGAATGAAGATCATGAAATTATGGTGGCTTTGATGGAGGTTATTTGCTTTTCCTGTTATGGTTCCAGTTTAACTAAAGTATATCAGCCAGAAGAAGGAAGCAAGAACGCTGTGATACTCCTTCATGGTTTTGCCCCAAAACCAAATACATATCAAAACCTTATTGATGATATCAAGTTAACAAATCAACCGCTTGATGTATGGACTTTAGATTACCCTTCATCCAAATCTGTCAATGATACTGTAAAGGAATTAATGGTTCTTCTAGAAAAAAATCAAGCTGATTATGATAACATATATGTAGTAGCTCATTCATTGGGTGGCCTCATTATAGAGAAGGCGCTTTATCTATCTCAAATAAAAAATTCAGATCTACTTAGAAAAAGAGAGCCGCCAGCCTACAACTATCTATCAAAAGTAAGGAAGGTTATACTTATTGCCACTCCAAATGAAGGCTCACCATTACTGGATGTATATAGGAATTTTTTCAATAATTTTGTGAATGATGAGCAGGAATCTTTGTTTAATCCAAACAGCGCAGTGATGGATGATCTTGTCAATGGGGCCATTATACCAAGGGTTCAAGGTATTAAATATTATGTTATTGCTGGAACAAAATCTTATGGATTCAATCTATTGTCATTTAAATTGTCTGCAGAGCAATTGTTGGATACCTATGAGAAAAATGATGGAATCATTACAGTAAAAAGCGCCCAGCATGTTGGGGACGGATATATCAATAACCCATGTAAGGATTATTGGGAGCTAAACCTTAGCCATACTGAGTTAATACAACATCCTATAGCAAGAAGAATAATTGAAAAAATAATTTCTGAAGATCTATCTTCAAAAGGGATGGTTGGGCATACTAATTATTTTGATCTTTCATTGGATGACTGCTCTCCGAATGATAGGTATATGATCATCGGCAAGGAAATCAAGGAGCAAGAGGTTCTGGATAAAACAGGATGCAGTTGCGGCAATGGTTATTGCGGAGAGGGTGAAGATGAGACAAATTGCCCCACTGATTGCGCTAAATACGCACTTAGTCAGAAGATGATCCCATACAATCTTATAATAATCTTCATAATCACTTTCTCTTTATGTTCACTATACATGACTTACCGGAGATTTCATCATCCTGATATAAAATTGTTAGTAGATCATATAAAAACTAATTATGATATCCAGCCTTGCCAGGGATACACAAGCGAACAACTAATGCAGGCTTTTATGGCTAAGGGATGGCCAAAATGGGTTGTATACAGATGTTTTGAAAAATTAGGAAAAGAATTTCACGATACTTTCCATGAACCGCTATGCGCTCATGTGAAAAAACATCTTGAAAGAGGTTACACAAAGGATCAGATTATAAAGCGACTTCTTGATTCAGGCTGGAAACCAGATGCATTAGACAAAATATTTAGAGGTCAGAAGCTAGAGCCTGGCTATAAGTTTAGGAAAAGAGTTAAATTTCAAATTCCAGGGGAGAAATCCTACTTCGGAATGGGTAGATAGCTCAACCAAAATAGTGGGGCATCTCTTCTTTCATCTGTTTTGCCTTAGCTGCCGAGAAATGTTTTCCTATGTCTTCATAGGTTTTTTCCACTTCTTTTGAGAGGGATGGAGTGACTTTATTCAATGATTCTTCAAAGTGCTTCATAGTAACTTCTTTTGATTTTATGTCTTTTCTTAGAGCAAGCATCGCTGCTTCCCTGCAAACAGACTGAATGTCAGCTCCTGCATATCCTTCCGTTTTTCTGGCAAGAGCATATAATAATTTTTCTTTATCTGATAATTCCATAAAATCTCTAAACTTGATTTCTTTTTTCTTTAAACTCTTTAAATCAGACTCGGATACTGGCTCATCAGCAGCCATCTTAGATCCTATGTTTACTGGAAAACTAATCTTCTCATTTTTAAATTCCTTTTCTAATTCTTTGATTTCTTCTTTAGTAGGTTTTAGCGGCATATCTTTTGTGTGAACTTTGAATATTTCCTCTCTTGATCGGTTATCCGGAGCTGATACCATTATCATCCTATCAAACCTTCCAGGTCTAAGCAAGGATGTATCTATAATGTCAGGCCTGTTTGAAGCTGCTATTATTACAACATCTTCCATCTCTTCAAGGCCATCCATCTCTGTCAGCAATTGGTTCACCACTGTTTCATTGACGTGAGATCCTCCATACATTCCCCTTGTAGGCGCCAATGAATCTAGCTCATCAAAGAAGATTATTGTTGGAGCAGTCTGTCTTGCTTTTTTAAAGATTTCTCTTACAGCCTTTTCAGATTCACCAACCCATTTTGAGAGAAGTTCAGGTCCTTTAACAGATATGAAATTTGCATCACTCTCTCTTGCCACCGCTTTGGCAAGCAGAGTCTTTCCTGTGCCTGGAGCGCCATACATCAATATTCCTTTTGGCGGTTTAATCCCCATTCTTTTGAATGATTCAGGGTGTTGCAAAGGCCATTCAACTGCTTCCTTTAGTTCCTGTTTTACATTTTCCAAACCGCCTATATCAGACCATCTTATATTTGGCTTTTCTATGAGAACTTCCCTTAAGGCAGAGGGTCTTACCACTTTTAATGCTTCCTTAAAGTCATTCTGTGTTATCATCAATTTTTCCAGCAATTCTTTTGGGATAGCTTCCTCTTCTTGCAATCTAAGATCCGGAAGAACCCTTCTTAAGACAACCATTGCAGACTCTTTTGCCAAAGCTGCCAAATCAGCTCCAACAAAGCCATGTGTTGAATCAGCCAATGTCTTTAAATCAACATCTTTTGCCAATGGCATATTTCTCGTGTGAATCTTTAGAATATTTAATCTTCCTTCTTTTCCAGGAACTCCAATCTCAATCTCCCTGTCGAATCTTCCAGGACGCCTCAATGCAGGATCTAATAAGTTTGGGACATTTGTTGCTGCTATGACAACAACCTTGCCCCTGCTCTGCAGTCCATCCATATTTGCCAATAGCTGAGCTACAACCCTTCGCTCTACTTCTCCTTTTGTTTCTTCTCTTTTGGAAGCGATTGCATCTATTTCGTCTATAAAAATGATGGAAGGCGCATTTTTTTGGGCATCTTCAAATTTTTTCCTTAAGTTTTCCTCAGATTGACCATAATATTTTGACATAATCTCAGGGCCATTTATAAGAATGAAATGGGAGTTAGTCTCATTGGCAACTGCTTTTGCAAGCAAGGTTTTTCCTGTTCCAGGGGGACCATGCAGCAAAACTCCTTTTGGAGGTTCTATACCTAATCTTTCGAATATTTCAGGATGCTTTAATGGAAGCTCAACCATCTCCCTAATCTTCTTTATCTCATTTTGCAGCCCGCCAATGTCTTCATAACTTACTTCAGGGGCAACTTCCTCTGCTATCTCAATCGCTTCTGGATTAAAGATAAGTTCAGTCTGTTCAGATATTATAACTGCTTGTTTTGGGCTTGTATCTCCTACAACAAACTTAAGGTCACCAAAACCAAAACCAACTCCGCTGAGGCTTTCATCCAATACATTAAAGATATCTCCGAAAAATGGATTGTCTGTCATTGCAGTCCTTCTTCTTCTTGTACCGCCTAAAGCGACAATGTCTCCCTTAACTACAGCCCTTCCTAATAAGCCCTGCTTAAATATCTCAGGAGAAGCCCTTATAAGAACATCTTTTCTTGCAGGGGCTATAGTAACTTTTTTTGCTTCTTTAACATCTACTTTTCTTACTATTACTAATTCACCGATTCCTGTCTTTGCGTTTTTTCTTATGATACCATCCATTCTGACTATGTTCAAGCCAAGATCACCTGGATAAGCCCTATCTATAATAGCAACAGTTTTCCTGTCTCCTTCAAGTTCAACTATGCTTCCTACACTTACACTTAGCTCTTGCATGAAACCTGAATCTATCCTGATTATACCTTTATTTACATCATCCTGTATTGCTTCTGCAACTTTTAGTTTAATCTCTTTTGTAGCCATTTTCTAAGAAGAGAGAATAATTCCTGCTTTATAAACGTTTTGTTTAAAATTTTTAAATTAATAAATTAAATTGAAGATAAAACAATTTGATGTTTAACTGCACTACTTATATAATGAATCCCAGAAATTAAAAAAAATAATATAATAACTCCCTATTTATTGGGTTTCCCTATCTCCACTTTGGGAAGAGGTATTGGAGCTGGAAGATTCACTTCCCTGCTCAATATCAATGCCAAAATGTTGCATTTGTTTAGGATGTTATTAAGTATGTGGGTCATAACTTCTTGGGGAACCTTTTTTTCCTTTTTCCACTGGTCTAGAATTTCTTGTACTTTTTTGGTCTCTTCTATAAACAAAAGCTCTCCGCCAATGGATATGTGCCCAACATTAGGGTCATATTTTGAAGTAAATTCAAAAATGAATCTTAAGGCTTTCTGCTTCTCTTTGCCCAGATGAAGCTCTGTCTCATCAACGTTTGTTATCGCAACATTGTTGCTGATGCTTATTTTCCCATCTTTCATAGGTTTTCTATCAACTTCAATAGTTGTAAATCCAAATCCTGCTATTGCCATAATTATCACCAAGTTGAGGTATTGCCATGATATTTATAAAGATTTGTATTGATAGTTTGTATTAACCCTTAGATGATAGCTTTCAACTGCTGATAAGGATTGATATTTCTTAAGTCCCATGTCCCAAACAAGCTCATCATTATCTCTGTTGTTTTAAATCCTTGTTCAGACCTTAAAC
>Ga0315282_10004642_pt1 | contig 23842 bp, 26 predicted proteins | sample YL17G07_20_MG_FD_203693 | JGI IMG/M metagenome (GOLD analysis project Ga0315282, IMG submission 203693) | Sediment microbial communities from Yellowstone Lake, YNP, Wyoming, USA - YL17G07_20 | ecosystem: Environmental > Aquatic > Freshwater > Lake > Sediment | place: USA: Wyoming | collected... | reverse complement strand
ACCTCAAAAGCGGAGATTATTTTCAGAATCGCCGGTAAAGAAGAGAAGGCCCGGGTGAGAGATTACAGCCTGGGAGGGGTGTCCTTTCTCATGGGAAGCCATCAGCAGATCAATCCAGGGGATGAGGTGACTGATCTTATATTAACCCTCCCTCAGGGCAAGGCGGTGGTCTCTTATCCGATCGCTCAAGCCATCGTCAGGCGGATCGACGAGCATTTCGAGGAGAGAGGGAGGCTCTGTGGCCTGGAGTTTTTGAAATTGGAAAAAACGACCCAGCAAAAGTTAGCTCAGCATCTCTTCGAGGAACAGAGGTTATTACTGCGGCAAGGAAGAAAGGTTTAGAACCCCCATGACTAAAGTGGAAGCAATCCCGACCTTGGATTATTTCGCGTTTTGAAAACCGAATTGGATTTTAATTTAAGTTTCCACGAGATCGTGACGATGATTAAAAAAGAAAATGAGGCGTAAAAACAACACCTGTAAGTACCGTGAAGTATAAAGAAAATGTCCTACAGTGAAATCCTAAACATCAAAGAAGTTTCGGCCTATTTGAAGATCCCGGTTTCCACGATCTATAAATTGGTCCAGGATGGAAAAGTTCCCGCGGTCAAGGTTGGAAAGCATTGGAGGTTCATGAAAAGGGACCTGGATCTCCTCTTCAACCAAAAACCGGGGGAAAATTCCAAGTAATGTAGTAGATGAAATATTACCCCCTGCCCGTAATCGTTGTAAGTTCCCTAAGCCCTCAAGGAAGCAAAGTCGCTTTGGATGCCCTGGAAAACGGGGCCGTTGAGGTTTTGGCCAAGCCAGACAGCTCCTACTCTGTTGGAGGTATATGTTCTCAACTGGTCGAAAAGATTCGGGTGGCCGCCAAGGCCAATTTGAACCGCGTACGGACTTCCCCACGTCCTCCATCTTCCTCGGTGGGAACTCCCTTACATTCTCTCAGTGAAACGACCCAGAAAGTGATCGCCATCGGAGCTTCGACGGGGGGGACGGAAGCTCTAAAGGAAGTACTGATGAAGATCCCTTTGAACATCCCCGGTATTTTGGTCGTCCAGCATATGCCGGCTCATTTTACGACGGCTTTCGCCGAACGCCTGAACCAGTGTTGCCAGATTGAAGTCAGAGAGGCCAAGGATGGTGATTCCGTCTTGAACGGACAAGCCCTAATCGCCCCCGGTAATTTCCATATGCTTTTGCGGCGCAGTGGAGGCAAGTATTTTGTGAACATAAAAGATGGTCCATTCGTCCATCATCAACGGCTGGCAGTCGATGTTCTTTTCAATTCAACGGCCCAGCGCACGGGTCCCAATGCCGTAGGGGTCATCCTGACGGGTATGGGTGCAGATGGAACCAATGGATTGTTGAAGATGAAGGAAGCGGAAGCTAGAACCATTGCCCAGGATGAGGATAGCTGTGTGGTATTCGGAATGCCCAAAGAGGCGATCAAAATCGGAGGGGTAGACCGGATCGCTCCCATCGACCGGATTACCGAGGAGATCATACGGTCGATCAATTCTCCTGAAACTGACCATCATTCAACGGGACGATAATGGAAAAGACTAAAACCGACCCGATCGCTTTGGATCCCCGTCCCGCAAAAAGGGCAGCCCGGGAAGGAGCGGCCGCCCCCCCGGAAGAAAAGGAGAGCTTCAGGGGGAGGAATATAAAGGTTCTGCTTTTCTCCGTGGCGGCAATCGTTTTAATCGGGAGCGTGGTGGCAGCTGGGCTATACCTTGGATGGATTTCTTTTCCGGGGTCATCCTCGACGAAAAAAAAGGAAGTGGTTCCCCCTGCGGTAGCCATTGGCCCGATGCTAAAAATCAATCCGCTGATCATTAATCTGAAGGAAGAAGGTGGACGGCACTACATCAAAACCACCATCGTTCTGGAGATCGGGCAGCCAGAGTGGCTTGAAGAAGTCCGGTCCAGGGTCCCACTCCTAACCGATTTAGCGATTTTGACCCTAAGCGACAAGCAACTGAAAGAGCTGCAGAATGCCGAGGCGAAAGAGAATTTAAAAAAAGAACTCTTAATGAAAATAAACCAAGCGCTGGGTTCGCCAAAAGTTGCGCAAATCTATTTTGATGAATTCCTACTCCAGTAAGAGAAAAGGATCAGATCGGCAAAAATTGCCGGGGTTGGTTGGTACATTGAACTGCCCCTTCAGAACCCGGATCCAGGGGCTTGAGCCCCTTACAGGTTCGTTTCATTCAATCCATTAATAAATTTGAAGTTTCGTCAAAATGGAACCCCAAGAAAAAAATCTTATTCTATCGTGAATAGGCATTAAATTTGCATTCCTCATTACATAATTCAACTTCAAATTGTTAAGGCGGTGTACTATGGATATAAAAAAGATCATCAATGGAAGCATCTCGATCCCGGGGACAAAACAAAAAGGAACATCCGAGACGAGCCAGCTTGATTTTCAAAAATTACTGCAGGAGGCGAAATCAACCGCCAAGGCTGCAAGCCCCTCCGCCGCATCGCTGTTATCAAAAGGAGCGGGCGAAATCCCTCCCGATCCCGCCTTGGCGGTAAAGGCTTTAAATCTTTTGGCTGCACCGTTGGAAGCTCCCCAAGTCCGGTCTCAGGGAATCAAAGCGGCCGAAAATGCTCTGAGTCTTTTGGAAAAATATCAAAAAGCCATGGACGACCCGCAAATGACTCTCAAGAAAGTGGACCACTGGGTCCAGTCTCTGGCTCAAGAAGTGAATGATTTAATTTCGCTTTCTGATAAACTTCCCGCTGCCGACCCCTTAAAAGAGATTATTAGCGAAATCGGCATTGTTTCTACGGTTGAAATCCAAAAATTCAACAGAGGAGAATATATTTAGGCGATAAAATATCCAAAACCAAGGACCCGTACGGGTCGAGGGAACCATGATAGAATTTGAGGGTCTCAGGAAGAATCAGGAGCTGTTGGAAGGGCACGGCAGAGCCTAAACATGAAAATTCCGTAGAAATGTTCTCGATGAACCGCACCCCAATTAATATATTCGCAATTGCCTTTTTTCTTCTCCACCCGGCCTCCGCCTTCTCTGTGAAGATGTCCCCAGAAGAAATAGGAAAAAACAATCAGGCATTACCACGCTTGGTGGAAAGCCTCCAGACCGATGAAAGGAGTGAGAGAGGAACAGGAAGCAAGGCAATTGAGAAGAAAGATAGGCAGGAAGACAAGGTCTATTATTCCACTACCACCAAAGAAGAGGAAGCGGAACGTCGTCAAGAAGAGAAGGAAAAAGTCGAAAAATCCTTGGATATGTTAAGAAATATAATCATCGTCCCCAAGCGGACCCAGTAACCTTCCCACCTCATGAACCCCCCTCCGTGATCCTACTCCCGGTCCGATCCTAGCAAAGATAGTTCTTTTATCTGGAGTTCCAAGCTTTTTCTCACCCATCCAAAAAACAAAAGAATTGACATAAAAAAAATATATATTACAATTGCTTGTAGACTCCTTCGAAGGAAGAAAAAGTGAGTAGCGAAAAAATTCTCTTAATTGACGACTCGCCCGATATTCTCGCCCATCTTTCGGAATATTTAAGAAATGAAGGATATGATGTAGAGACGTCGGCTGATGCCCAGAAGGCCATTCCTTTGATCGAAAGAAAATTTTATGACATCATTCTCACCGATTTGATGATGCCCAACACCGATGGAATGGAAGTTTTGAAGTACGTGACCAAGCATTCTCGCGAATCCATTTGCATGATTCTCACGGGGTATGGGACGATTAAGAATGCGGTGGAGGCGGTCAAGTTGGGCGCCTTTGATTACTTAACCAAGCCCGTAAAAATGGACGAAATTCTCATCACGCTCAAGAGGGCACTGGAGTTTCGTGATTTGAAGCGGGAGAATCAAAACCTCAAGAATCAACTAAAAAAGAAGTACAAGTTCGAAAATATTGTCGGTGACAGTGAAAAGATGCATCGCATCTTCGAGACCATCGAGAAGGTGGCCGATACCGACAGCACCATCTTGGTTTTGGGGGAAAGTGGAACGGGAAAAGAACTGATCGCCAAGGCAATCCATTATAACAGTTATCGGCGAGAAGGCCCCTTTGTTCCGGTGAATTGTGCGGCGATTCCCAGTGAACTTTTGGAAAGTGAATTATTCGGTCATGAAAAGGGCGCATTTACGAACGCCATCCGGACCCGAATTGGCCGCTTCGAATTAGCCAACGGGGGAACGGTTTTTTTGGATGAAATTGGCGATATGAGTCCCAATCTGCAGAGCAAACTACTGCGAGTTTTGCAGGAGCGCCAATTCGAGCGCATCGGAGGAGTTAAAACGGTTAAGGTGGATATACGAATCATCGCGGCGACCCACCAGGATTTGAAAGTGGAGGTTGAGCAGGGGAAATTTCGTCAGGATCTTTACTATCGATTAAATGTCATTCCCATCCAAGTTCCGCCATTACGAGAAAGAAAACCGGACATCCCCCTTTTGGTCCATCATTTCCTAGCCCATTTTAACAAGAGTAAGAAAAGAAGAATCCAGGGCATAGATAATGAAGCCATGAACCGCTTGCTGGAGTATCATTGGCCGGGGAATGTTCGCGAGCTTGAAAACATCATCGAACGCATGGTTATCTTGACCAATAATGACACGATCTCCATCCACGATCTGCCCGAAAAAATCCCAACTCATTCCCGGGACGAGCAACAACTTTTATTGGAAATTCCGGAAGAAGGCATATCTCTGGACCACGCGATCAATGAATTTGAGAAGAAGTTAATCCTCCAAGCGCTTGACAAAACCGGCTGGATAAAAAACAAAGCGGCCCAACTGTTAAACCTGAATCGGACCACCCTGATCGAAAAAATCAAGCGCCAAAATCTCCAGCGTCCCAATTCCTAAGCCATTTACCCCTAAGAGCCTTTTTCTCAGTCAAAATAATGACAACGATCTGCTATTTTGACATTTTGGGAAGAGATTTGATTGTATAACCTTAAAATATTATATATCATTTTGAAAATTTAGGGATGGCATGGCGATTGCTAAATTTTCAAGAGATTTATTTTGATCCAATAATTTCCAATGGACCATGCGGTCCATTGGGGTCCTTATTCCCTGTGGGAGAAAATGGGTCGGTAAAAAGAATAATAAATGAGAAAAAATTCTATCTTAATCGTGGAAGACGATCCGGAGTTGAGGGGAACCCTTGGCGAAGGGCTTTCCAAGGGGGGCAATACGATCCATTTATCTGGTACCGCAGAAGAAGCCCTACGGCTCATCGATCAAAAAGCCTTCGATTTGGTTATTTCCGACGTAAAATTACCGGGCCTAAGCGGCCTTCAGCTGCTAGATTCTATAAAAAATAAGTCTGCTTATACCCCCGTGATCATGATGACTGGCTTTGGTACGGTCCAAAATGCCGTCGAAGCGATGAAAAAGGGAGCTTTTGAATATCTGCTCAAACCGTTTTCGCTCAGCATAATGGGTCAAGTGGTCGAAAAGGCCTTGGAGAATAATTTAATTAAGGCAGAAACACGACCGGTACCGCCGGACTTTTCTCCCCTTTCCATGCCGATCATCACAAAAGATAGGAAAATGCAAGAGATTATAGAGTTATGCAAGCGGGTGGCCCCGAGTAAAGCCACGCTGTTGGTCCAAGGTGAGAGCGGTACGGGAAAAGAACTCATCGCTCGCTTTGTCCACCGCTATAGTCAACGCAATCAGGGCGCCTATGTCGCTGTTAATTGTGCTTCTTTGCCGGAGAGCCTTCTCGAAAGTGAGCTATTCGGGCATGAAAAAGGGGCCTTCACCGGAGCCATTGGCAAGAAAATAGGCAAATTTGAGCTGGCCCATCGAGGGACCATATTGCTTGACGAAATCAGCGAGATGAATACATTCCTCCAAGCCAAAATCTTGCGGGTTTTACAAGAGAATGAAGTAGATCGAATTGGGGGCCAGCACCCGATTCCGGTGGACATCCGCGTGATTGCCACAACGAATCGAAATCTAGAGGAATGTATCGCCAAAGGTGAGTTTCGCGAGGATCTTTTTTATCGATTGAATGTAATCTCCGTGAAGCTTCCTCCGCTCCGAGAACGGGCTGAAGATGTCGAGCTCTTGGCCGAGTATTTTCTAAAAGAAATCTCCGAAGGCTACGGCAAACCGCCACATTCCATCTCTGAAAGTGCGGTGTCTTGGCTCAAAAAGCAAGAATGGCGGGGGAACATCCGAGAATTGAAAAATACCATCCAGCGAGCTGTCCTCATGTCCTCTCAATCGGTTTTGACTTCACAAGATTTTGGCTCCGAGGAGATGGACGTTCCAGAACAGAAGCGAGAAGAGGACCCCTCTACATTATCCTTGCGGGTGATGGAAAAAAATTTGATTTTTCATGCCCTGGAAAAGACACACGGCAACCGAACACATGCGGCCAAGATCTTAGGAATCAGCATTCGAACCTTACGGAATAAGCTCAGTGAATATAAGCAGGGGTTAATTCCCCAAGAAGAATCTTCTTAGGCGCTCACGGATGAAATTGTGCGCAAAATGGCGACAAATTTATTCGGTGTTCCTTGGCGTAGGGGCGACCGGCCGGTCGCCCCTACAACTCTGGTAGATGGCATGCATGTTGCAAGGATGAAATTTTATGGATGGACGCTTGATTTTTAGTAAATTATTCGATCAGACGTTCGGGATTTTGGAACGGTCCCTGGACATACGGACTCCTCGACAGAGGATTTTGTCAAGCAATATCGCCAACTCGGAGACCCCTGGGTATGAAGCCAAGGACATCCCTTTTGAAAAAATCCTTGAACGTTCGATGAACCAATATTCGCTGCTCCCTCTCAAGCGAACCCAAACCAACCATCTTCCTGAGGGAATGGTCACAGAAATAATGGCGGAAACAGTACCGGGAGGGGTAAATATTGATCGGGAGATGGCCAAATTGGCAGAGAACAATTTGCGGTTTCAGGCGGAAGTTCAAGCTTTGCTTAAGAAATTTGAAGCATTGAGGACCACTATTGCAGAAACGAGGTAGAGAGATGAATCTATTCAACGCCATGGAAGTCAGTACAAGCGGGCTCAATGCCCAACGCACGGCGACCCACGTCATTTCCATGAATTTGGCCAATATCCATACAACTTGGACCGAAGAGGGAGGGCCTTATTTACGCCAGCAGGCAATTCTTTCCTCTTCCCCGATTCCTCCAAAATTTTCGGGGATCTTGGCCGATCGGATGAACCCGGAACTGGTGGGGGTCAAAGCGGAGGTTCGGACGGATGATACCCGGAATCATGAGATGATCTTCGATCCGACGCATCCTCACGCTGATGAAAGTGGATACGTCACCTTGCCCAACGTGAATCTGCTGGAGGAGATGGTCGGACTCCTTGCAGCGGTCCGCAGTTACGAGGCCAACGTAACCGCCTTTAATTCAGCCAAGAGCATGGTGATGAAGTCTCTGGAGATTGGAAAATAATGATCAACCGATGAGGTGGCTTGATGGGTGACTTGAAGATCCAGGAAATGATATCTCCCCCTCTGGAAAGGGGGGTTGGAGGAAAGAGGGTTCCCCACGATCCAATCTCAGATTTCAAAAAAATCTTGAATAAATCAGTGCGAGAGACCAACGATCTCTTTGCCCAAGCAGATCAAGCGACCCAAGCGATGGCCCTCGGTCAAAAGGATGTCCACCAAGCCATGATCGCCCTCGAGCAGGCGAACTTGGCCTTCAGGCTGATGATCCAGGTTCGCAACAAGATGATCTCAGCCTACGAAGAGATTATGCGGATGCAAGTTTAATCTTCCCCGGGGAATTTGGCGAATATGGCAGACCCAATCACTCAATTTCTTAGCTCGCCGGCCAAAGGACGCAACCTTTTGATCGTGATCGTTTTGCTGCTGTCGGCCATCGGGTTTGGCTCCTTGATATACTGGAATAACCGCCCGGACTATCAGGTGCTCTTCAGTAACGTCTCCCAAGAGGATGGAGGGGAAATTCTCGCCAAACTGAAAGAAAAGAAAATCCAATATCAACTGACCAACAACGGAACAACGATTTTGATCCCCCGGGATCAAGTATATGATACCCGCATCACTCTGGCCGCCGAAGGATTACCCAAGGGAGGGGGAGTTGGCTTTGAGGTGTTTGACCGCACCAATCTGGGGACCACAGATTTTGTCCAAAAATTGAATTACCAAAGAGCCTTACAGGGGGAGCTGAGCCGGACCATTAAGCAGATTAAAGAGGTGGAACAAGCCCGGGTTCATATCGTGACCCCCAAAGAGTCCCTCTTCGTCGAGGAGCAGAAGAAACCCACCGCGTCGGTCTTCATCAAAACTCGCTCCGGTATGACCCTGGGGGCTCCCCAGGTGGAAGGGATCGTCCATTTGGTCGCCAGTGCCATTGGAGGATTGGAGCCCGGAAATATCACCGTGGTCGATACTTCGGGGAAAATCCTGTCCAAAAGGGTTGAAGCCGGCCTTATCGGCCAATTGACCACCGGTCAGCTCGATTACCAAAGGAATATCGAGGAAGGACTGAAGAAAAAAATTCAGGGAATGCTGGAAGAAGTTCTGGGGTTGAACAAGGCAATTGCTCGCGTTTCGACGGAGATCGATTTCCAGGAGATCAATATCATTGAAGAAAGCTACAACCCGACCCCCGTGATCCGGAGTGAACAGAGAAGTGCGGAGAAATCCTCCTCGGCTACGGGGGGAAATCCTCCCCGGGAAGGGAAAGCAGAAGCCGCGCCCGACCGGAAAGCCCCCCGAGGAAAAGCAAATGTTCCGGCGGAAGCAAGTTCAAAGCCGTCTTCCACTTTCCCATCTTCCCCGTCGAGCGTCAGCTCATCGGAGCGCCAGAATGAGATCCGCAACTTTGAAATTTCTAAGGTCAACAGGCAGATTAAGAATCCAGTGGGTAGTGTAAAGAAAATATCGGTTGCCGTGATCGTCGACGGAACCTACAAAGAAACCGCCGGGGCCAAGGGAGCAAAGACCAAACAATATATTCCCCGCCCCCCCGAGGAAATGAAAAGTCTAGAAGGGATTATCAAAAGGGCGATTGGGTATGATGAGAAGAGGGGGGATCAGGTTGAACTCATCAACCTGCCTTTCAGCTGGGCCATCCAGGAGGAAGAACCCAAAGCAGAAAAAAAGGTGATTTGGAAGGAATACGTTCTCGATTTCTACAAGCCGGTCGTAAGCCTTCTCCTGGTCGTGCTGTTCATCTTCTTCGTGGTAAGGCCCTTCTTGAAGAGAAGGCCTTCTTTGCCACAGGAGAAGGCCGTACCTTTGCTGGCCCAGAACGAGGCGCCCCCTGCTGCCGAAGCGCTTCGGATGGCCGGGGTCAAAAAACCTTTAGAGATCAGAGACCAAATCTTAGAGTTGGTCCAGCAGGATCCTTCCAAAACGGCCGGCATCGTCAAAACATGGATCCGTGAGAAGGGATAGCCATGGAGACGGACAGAATTACAGGTCCTCAAAAAGCAGCCATCTTTCTCTTTGCGATCGGAGAAGAACTGGCCTCGCAAATTGTCAAGAAGCTGGATGAGGAAGAGATTAAGAGGTTAGGTGGCACCATGGCCAAGGGTTCCTCGATTACTCCCAAGATGTTGGACAACATTTTCACCGAGTTCAACGAATTGGCCTCCTCCGTACCCGGATCGATGGCCATCGGCCCCTCCAGGGGCAGTCAGTTCATTAAGAACGTCTTAGCCAAATCCGTGGATGCGGGAAGAGCAAAGATTCTCCTCGAAGAGATGCAGGGAGAAACGAGATGGGACCTGTTCCAGCAGATCAAACGATTGGATCCGAAGACCTTAGCCAATTTTCTCAAGAACGAACATCCGCAGACGATTTCGCTCATTCTGGCCCATCTCGATTCGACGCAAACGGCCGGGATTCTGGCAGACCTTCCGGCACCGCTTCAAACGGACGTCATATATCGAATCGCCGAATTGGAAAATGTCCCTCCCGCTATTTTGGAAGAAATTGACCAAGCCCTCCAAGAAGGGATTTCGATGCTCGAAAATGTAGAGGGGCGGAAGATCGGCGGAATCCGCGCGGTGGCTGAAATCCTGAATCAGATGGACAGCTCGGTCGAAAGCGCCATTCTAAAAGGAATCGAAGAACAAAAGCAGGGCCTGGCGGATGAAATCCGTAAGCACATGTTTGTGTTTGAAGACCTGCTCCAGGTTGACGATCGAGGGATCATGGCCATCTTGAAAGAGGTGACCAATGAAGTTCTCCAGTTAGCCCTGAAAACGGGCTCCGAAGAACTCAAGGAAAAAATCTTCAAGAACATGTCGGAAAGGGCGGCGCAGATGCTCAAAGAAGATTTGGAAGTCATGGGGCCCGTTCGCTTGAGAGATGTAGAGGGCGCCCAGCAGAACATTATTAAAGTGGGCAAAAAGCTGGAAAGTGAAGGGAAGGTCGTCTTGACGGGAAAAGGTAAGGAGGAGATTTTTGTCTAAAGAAACGACCCTTCGCCATCCTTCCCCAAGAAGTTCGAAAGAATTCCAAATCAAAAACTTTAGAGGGGAAGGTGAGCCCGATCCTTCTTTTCAGGCGGCCTGGCCTCAACTGGATGGCAAGAAGTTTGCTCCTCAATTCAGACCCGACCTAAAAGAAATGGAAGCGAAGATCTTCCAGCAGGCCAAAGAAAAAATATTGGCCATGGAAAAAGAGGCCTACGAAAAAGGCTTTGCCCAGGGAGAAAAGAATGGATTGGAATTGGGCCAGAAAAGAATCGAGACGATGATCAGCCAGTTCCATAACGTGATCCAAGACATCGAGCGCCGGCGTACCGAACTCTATCACAAATATATAAGAGAGATGGTCCAGCTCGTCCTTAGTATTGCCAAAAAGGTCCTCCATCGTGAAGTCAACATCCAAGAGGATACCATCGCCTTTACGTTACAAGAGGCGAGCAAGTATGTATTGGATCCGAAAAAAGTTTTCGTCCATTTAAACCCGGTCGATTATCAATTTCTTATCTCCCATCGGGAGCGGTTGCCATTCGCCAAGCCGGAGATGCGGGAGATTAATTTGGTTGAAGACCCGGCGATCAGCCGGGGAAGCTCTCTACTGGAAACCTCCTTCGGGAATGTCGATGCCACCCTGGAAAACCAATTTGACCAGATTGCCTCCCTTATTTGGCAAGAAATCGAGCATTCCAACCCGGCCCTTCCTTCTCCCCAATGAACACGGATCCCAACTCCTTCTGGTCTCAATGCCAGCGCATCGTTCAGGGTGCGGAAACGATCAAAAATTATGGCCAAGTCATCCAGGTGATTGGCTTGGTGATCGAAGGGATCGGCCCCGCGTCCGCCATCGGGGACATTTGCTGCCTCAAGATAAGAAACGGAGAAAGGATGATCCCGGCTGAAGTCGTCGGCTTCCGCGAGCATAAAACTCTGCTGATGCCCCTGGGAGACACAAGGGGGATTGACCCGGGCTGCAAGATTATCCCCATGGGGTTTCCAGCCAAGGCCCGGGTCGGAAAAGGTCTGCTGGGGCGAGTCTTGGACGGCATGGGCAATCCCCTAGATGAAAAAGGGCCATTAAAACTGACCGAAGAATGTTCTCTGTATGCCACGCCTTCAAACCCCATCTTGCGACAAAGAATATCCGAAGCGATCGATGTAGGGGTCAAGGCGATCAATGCGTTGCTGACATTGGGAAAGGGGCAAAGGATCGCCCTCTTCTCGGGTTCCGGGGTGGGGAAAAGCACCCTCCTGGGTATGATGGCCCGCCATACGGCCGCGAAAGTTTGCGTGGTGGCCCTGATTGGAGAGCGAGGCCGGGAAGTGAGAGAATTTATCGAGAAGGATCTGGGAGAGGAAGGATTGCGAAGATCCGCGGTCGTGGTGGCTACCTCGGATGTACCCGCGCTGATCCGGATGAGAGGGGCCTATTTGGCGACCGCCATCGCGGAATATTTCAGGGATCAAGGAAATGATGTTCTTTTTATGATGGATTCGGTGACCCGGTTTGCCATGGCTTCCCGGGAAGTCGGACTGGCAATCGGGGAACCCCCGACCTCCAGGGGATATACTCCCAGCGTATTTGCCCAGCTTCCCAAATTGTTGGAACGGGTTGGCACCACCCCCCATCCGGGAAGCATAACGGGGGTGTATACTGTACTGGTGGAGGGGGACGACATGAATGAACCCATCGCCGATGGGATCCGCGCCATCGCTGACGGGCATATCATTTTATCTCGAGAGTTAGCCAATCAAGGTCACTATCCGCCCATTGATGTTTTGGGGAGTGTGAGCCGGGTAATGGTCGACGTAGTCAGTCCGGACCAAATGTTGGCCCGGAACAAACTGATCTCCGTTATGGCGGCCTATAAGAGAGTGGAGGATTTGATCAATATCGGGGCCTACGTGGAGGGGAGTAACCCGGAAATTGACTACGCCATCAAGAAATTACCCGAAATTAATGCTTTCTTGCGGCAAGGCATAGGCGAGAAAGTCAACTATGCCGAGTGCCTTACCCGATTAAAAGCTCTTTTCCAGTAGATTATCATGGGTTTTGTTTTCAAATTACAGGGACTGCTGAATTGGAAAAAAAATCTAGAAGAACTGGCTCAGATGAGGCTCGCGGGAAAGCTCAAGCAGCTCCAGGCCGAGGAGGAAGAAATTCAAAGATTAATGAAACAGAGATCGGCCTACCAGCAAGAGTTGCGGGAAAAGAGTGTCCAAGGCCTGAACGTTGCCGAATACCTCACCTATCAACATTATTTCGAAACAAGTTTAAAGGATCTCCTTTTCCGGGAAGAGCAAAAGAAGATTACCCTGCGCGCAATAGAAGTTGAAAGGGAAAAATTAGTTGCCTTCACGAAACAGAGGAAGATTTTAGAGAAGCTGAAAGAGAAAAGATTAAAAAAATTTATGTACCAATCGGAACAAGAAGATAGAACAAAGAATGATGAAAGGGTCATAAGCCGGTATCGATCTTCTCCGAAGGTAACTTTTTCTTAAGGAAACTTCCCCGGTAGTAATTCTATCATTTCTTTATCCTCATCGATTCCTTCCATTTCGTCCTTCGTTTTTCACCGACCCCAAATCCGCTTTATTGATGGCAACCGGGTAAAGTCAAGAATGCAAAATGGGGGGCAATATAGGTGGCCGTGCATATCCCTTGGAAAAGAAAGGGGGGAGGAATGTGACCGGGGAGGAATAACTTTCTTATGAATGAAGGGCGCAAAGAGGAAAGATTTGCCGGAATGAGCGTTTTCTATTACCCGCCATCTTTTAGCTGTCCATCTTATAACTAATCGATTTATATAAGGATTTATTTTTTCTCTCCAAAAAATTAAGGGAGGCAAGATCTTGGCACATCCGTTGCTATTCAAGAAAAACAGCCATGGAAGCGATGATTCAACCGGTAAATTCCTGCACGATCAGTCCAGCAAGCCAAACGGCTGAAAGCCTTCTCCAACCTGCACAGTCCTTCAAAGAGGTTCTTCAGAAGCAATCTGTTGCTGAAGAAGAAAATAAGGATCTGGAGCAGGGAGCTGAAAGCCTTCTCCAACCTGCACAGTCCTTCAAAGAGGTTCTTCAGAAGCAATCTGTTGCTGAAGAAGAAAATAAGGATCTGGGGCAGAGAAAAGTTGCCGCAGCTTTTCCCTCGAACGTTCTACCCATCCTGCCAAACCTGGGCCTTCGAAATAATTTAATTAAAGTCGACCCGTCAGAAGTTCAGTCCCCTGGTCAGCCTTTGAACCAGCAAGCCCGGATGATTCAGGACCCGCAGGCTCCCTCTATTTTATCGCTCCCTGGGATAGTAGAAAATCCGGAACAGAATATTTCAGCTTTCCCAACGGCCCAAACGAAAGGAACCTTCCCCCAATCGGAATTGCAGGCCGGTTTATTCCTGAAGCAACAGGAGAAAACAATCGCGTCTTTTTCGGAGGTCATCAATGAACTGCCTGAGGGACAGAAAAAATCCCTTTTCGTTACGGGAACAACATGGCAGCATGCGCCTTGGGCCATGAGAAATGAGGGCACAAGAGAGGCTTTGCCTAAATCAGAATTCAATGGGGATCTTTTGGGGCAGAAGATCACTCTTCCCGGCTTTAGTACCGACTCGCCGATGCTTCTGGCGTTCGATGAAAAACTGGATATCCTGCTGGGGCAAAATTCAACGGGGGAAGAAGTCCCGGGTCGATCCTGGAATGGCGAATTTATCGGACTAGAAAATTCTTCCGCCGAGAAGAACAGCCCGAAGGGGATTTCCGGCGGGGAGAATCATCCGACCCAAGATCCTTTTGGCGTCAACGAGCTCCTCGGGGGCCTGAAAACAGCAACCGTTGTAGAGGAGACCGGCATTCCGCAAAAGCTTCCGCTTTCCAGAACAGAACATCCGGATCCCTACCAGCAGATTGCCGAGAAGGTCATTTGGTCCATAAGGAATAACGAAGAAAAAATCCGGTTAACCTTGGAGCCGCCTCAACTGGGGAATCTTTTTATCGAGCTTCATCGAAACAAAGACGAGATCAAGGCAACTCTTTGGGTGGACAATCCGAAGACCAAGGAAATCTTGGAGAACAACCAGTTCCAACTTCAGAAGACCCTGGAAGGGCATGGGTTTAAATTGGAACAATATGATGTATTCGTTCAGAATGAAATGGGATCATTTCAGGGGAAGGAGGAAAGCCCTGTTTTCCAAGGGCAGGGGAGTCCAACCCCATCCCTGCAAATAGAGGAAGCGGAATTGCCCGCGTCGCTGGAAATCCCGTCCGGTGCCATCCCGGCGTCCGGGGGAAGCCAATACATTGATCGGTTTATATAATTTAAAGGAGGAACGAGTATGAATCCGGTGTCATCTGCATCCGCCGCAGCTACCCAAAACTCCCAGGCCACCAGCGCCCAGAGGAAGACCGCCCTCACCCAGGAAGATTTTTTGAAGCTCTTTACCAAACAGCTTCAGTATCAGGACCCTTTAACTCCGATGGATAACTATCAGATGGCCGCCCAAATGGCTCAGTTATCCACGGTTCAGGCGTTGGGCGACATGACCAAATCGATGCAAAACATGGAAGCCTATCAAGCCTCGGCGAGCAGCTTGCAGGCCGTCGGGTTGATCGGGAAGAAAGTCGAGGCCACGGGAAATACGTTAAGCATCGACCCAGATAAAGTATCCGGGGGCGCTTACCAGCTGGCCAAGTCGGGGCACGTATACATCCAGATTTTTGATGCCAACGGGAACCTGGTCAGGGTCATCGATGATGGAGTAAAGGATACTTCCAAACAAAAGCTTACCTGGGACGGAAAAAACCAGCGGGGGGCAGCGCTTCCCGCAGGAAATTACACATTCAAGGTTTCGGCCGTAGATGAAAGAAATCAAGCGATTCAAGCAACCACCTCCAAGATCGCCACCGTCACCGGGGTCTCTTTTGAAAATGGAATTATTTACCTCAATTTGGGCTCCGATAGAATTACCATGAGTGACCTTATCGCCATTCAGGCGTAGATTAAGAAAGGGGGAATATCATGTCGATTACAAGTTCCTTTTATACCGGATTGAGCGGCCTGAATACGCACGGTACGGCCATGGGTGTCGTTGGGGATAATATTTCCAACATCAACACGACAGGGTACAAGAACAGTTCCCCTCAATTTGAGGACATTCTGGGTCTATCGCTCAGCGGTGTTCAGGGGGCCAATCAAACGGGCGCCGGCACAAACGTTCAATCCATCGATGTCAATTACATCCAGGGGACCTTCGAGACCACAGAGGTTCCCACCGATGTGGCCATCAACGGAAGGGGATTTTTTGTCGTCAAAGATTCCTCCACGAATGAACAATTTTATACCCGGGCCGGCCATTATCATTTTGATAACCAGGGGTATTACGTAAATGCCGAGGGGAAACGGGTCCAAGGATACCTCTACGACAATGCCGGAGCAACGTTGATAGAAAGTCTGGCGGACATCCAGGCCAACCAGAACAGCATGATTGCTCCCCAAGTCACCACTACGGCCGAGATGGTTTTGAACCTGGATTCGACGACATCGGTCATAGACGGGGGATGGGATATCGACGATCCCAGCGGGACATCCAACTTTTCCAGCCCGATAACTATTTATGATACCCTGGGACAGGCCCATGTCATCCAGGTCTATTTTACCAATATTTCCACAGGAGCGGACCCCAGAACGTGGGAGTGGCATGCCGTCATTGCGGATTCAGATACTGATGCGGGTGGCACGGGTTATACGCTGTTTGGGGAGGGAGAAGCTGCGGGCACCATATTGGAGTTTGACCCAGACGGCCTTCTAGACTCCCCCGACGTCGCCATTGACTTCCTAACTGAGGCGATCACCTACGCCAACGGCGTTGATGCGACAGACTCCACCATCGATTTCAGGGGCACCACCCAGTACGGCTCTGTCTCCGCGATGCAAAGCATCAATCAAAATGGTTATGCCCCTGGGTCTGCCTCCGCTATAGCCATCGATGATCAGGGAAACCTCACCGCCAACTATACCAATGGTCAGGTCAAAAAAATCGCCCGCCTGGCTTTGGCCAATTTCCCGAACATCAATGGACTGGCAAGAAGAGGGGGTACCCTTTGCTCGGAGACCGTTTCATCCGGGCAACCGTTGATCAATAAACCCGGCGTAGGGGGAATGGGATCGATCTCCTCTTCCATGCTGGAAGAATCCAACGTTGACCTGGCGGGTGAAATCATAAAAATGATCATCATCCAAAGGGGATATGAGGCCAACTCGAAGGTAATTTCTACGACCGATGCGATGATGAACACTTTGATTAACATAAGATAACCCACCCCCTTTTTAACCCTAACCCTCTTGCTTCTACTGAGGAGGGTTAGGGAAAAGAGAATACCTCATCATGAATCTTGATAGGTCCCGTCCCGGCCGAGTAATGGTGTCAACCGATTGACCGACCACCCATAAATTGACAGCAAAACACCTTTCCTTCCTTCCCTTTATAATAAAAAAATATAAATGAATTTCGATAAATAGCAAACTCGCGGGATCCCCTTCCGATTGGCATGGTCATTGCTCCATTTCAATCAAAAAATTTGATCTTCCTGGAGCAAAATGGCCGATCCTTCTGTAGATATTGTACCGGACAGGAAGGAGGAAGAAGTTGTTCCTCCGAAGCCCAGAAAATTCCGCAAGCTGCTGATCGTTCTATTCCTTTTCATTTTCTTGATCGGCGCTGCCATAGGAGCGGTTATTTTTTTGGCCCCCGGTGTAATCCCCGATTCTTTGAATTTTTGGGGGGGAAAGGGCGCGGGCAAAAAAGAAAAAGAGCATGAAAAAAAGAGCCAGGGGTACATCTATAGCATGGAACCCTTTGTTGTTAACCTGCTGGATCAAGGCCGTCCGAAATATTTGAAGATCAGAATGAGTATTGAAAGTCAGGAAATGAAGGTAAATGAAGAATATGGAAAAAGGTTGCCTCAGCTCCGGGATATGATATTGACCGTTCTTTCCAGTAAATCATACGGAGAAATCTCTGATTCCGAGGGGAAAATGAAACTTCGCGAAGAAATTATCACGAAGTTGAATCGCTTATTGCGGACCTTTCAGGTAAAGACCGTATATTTCACGGAATTCATGATTCAGTAAGGGCGATGGAAAAGATACTCAGCCAAGACGAAATTGATGCTCTACTCCACGGGATGTCGGACGGGCAAGTCGAAACCACCCCGGAGAAAGTAGATGAATCGAAGGTCGTTTCTTGTGATTTGACCAACCAGGACCGCATCATTCGCGGCAAGATGCCCAGCCTGGAAGCGATTAATGATAATTTTTGCAGATTATTTCGTACCAGCCTTTCCTTGAGCCTTCGAAAGACGATTGATGTGATTTCCAAGGGAGTCCACACGATGAAATTCGGAGAATTCGTTCGGACTCTTCCCGTTCCCAGTAGTCTGCACGTATTTAAAATGGAACCCCTCCGAGGACATGCTGTCCTCGTTCTGGATAGCAAACTGGTTTTCACCTTGGTTGATATTTTTTTGGGAGGCCGGGGGAAAAGCTCATTTAAGGTTGAGGGCAGAGAATTTACGGCCATCGAATCCCGGTTAATGCGGAAAGTGGTCAATTTGATCTTTGCGGACTTGGAAAAAGCATGGAATATGGTCCATCCCGTTTCGGTTCGCCATGTGCGGAGCGAGATCAATCCCCAGTTTGTCGGCGTGGTCCAGCCCACGGACCCGGTCATTATGGTTCCTTTCGGGCTGGAATTAGACCAATCTCCCGGGCTGATCAACCTTTGTATTCCCTATTCGATGGTCGAGCCCATAAAAGGAAAACTATATTCCGAGTTCCAGAGCGAACATTTGGAAATCGATCATAGCTGGGGGGAGAGGCTGCTGGAGCGTATCCGATCTGCCGAAGTCGAGGTGGTGGTGGAATTGGGAAGGCGCAATATCACGGTTCAAAATCTTTTCAAATTAAGCGTAGGGGAAGTTTTATTGCTGGGAAATGAGGTCACAGACTTCCTTACCGCCCGAGTCGAAGGGATTCCTAAATTTTTGGGCCGAGCCGGAGTTGTGGGAACCAATAAGGCTTTTCAAGTAGAAGAACGAATCAATATTGTATGAAAAAACAAGTATAAGGAAGCGACATGGAGAAAGACAGCGTCAAGGAAATAAAACAGGATGGGGATGTAAAACAATCCCCGAATTTGGACTTCATCCTGGACATCCCCCTAGAAGTATCGGTCGAATTGGGCCGGACGAAGATTCCCATCAGCGATCTATTGCAGCTCGGTCAGGGGTCGGTGATCGAGTTGGCCAAATTGACCGGTGAGCCGCTGGAGATTCTGGTCAACCAAAAACTCGTCGCGCGGGGGGAAGTCGTGGTCGTCAATGACAAGTTCGGGGTCCGATTAACCGATATCATCAGCCCCGCAGAGCGGGTCAAGCAGCTGGGCACCTGAGGAATACCGATGATCTGGGCGGTGGCCAAAATGATTCTCGGTTTAGGGGCTGTGCTGGGGGTCCTCCTTTTGTTGATTTATCTGTGCAAACGGGCGGGTGCGGGAAAGGGGAGGTTTTCTGCCGAAGGGCAGGTCCGGCTGTTAACCAGCAAAGCGATTGGACCGCGGAAATTTGTCTCCTTGGTTGAAATCGGGGGACAGGTCCTCGTCCTGGGGGTTTCCGAGGCCCAAATTACCTTGCTGGATAAAATCGAAAACCGGCAATTTATGGCCCAAGCCGAAACTGCGCCTTCGCTCCCAGCCGAACCTTTTTCCCTTTTGGATTATTTCCCCTTCCGGCGCAAAGGGCTGACTCGCGGGCCCCTGAGGATACCGAATGGGAAATAAAGCCTGTCGCCGATATATCGTCTGGATCCTGCTCATCGGGGTCGCCGGGCTGATTCTCAGCGCCCCTTGCCCGGCCTTCGCTCAAAGCCAGGCCTTTCCCCTCCCCACCATCAAAATCGGTGTGGGAGAAGCGAAGGATACCGGAGAGGTTTCGGTTCTCATCCAAATCCTGTTTCTCTTGACCATTCTCTCTCTAGCGCCGGCCATCCTGATCATGATGACCTCTTTCACCCGTCTGATCGTGGTCTTTTCCTTCCTGCGGCAAGCCATCGGGACCCATCAGATGCCTCCGAACCAGATTATGATCGGGCTGGCCCTGTTTCTGACTTTCTTTATCATGACCCCGGTATGGCAAAACATCCGGGAAACCGCCCTGGTGCCCTACATGGACAAGAAGATATCTCAATCCCAGGCGATCGACGAAGCCCTCAAACCGGTTCGCAAATTTATGCTCAAGCAAACCCGGGAAAAAGATCTGGCCTTATTTATCCACTTGGCGAAGGCCCCGAAACCCAAGAATACGGAGGAGATTCCCACCACGGTTCTCCTGCCGGCGTATATGATCAGCGAACTGAAGACGGCCTTTCAGATCGGGTTTCTGCTTTATATTCCGTTTTTGGTGATCGACATGGTGGTCTCCAGCGTCCTTCTTTCTATGGGCATGATGATGCTGCCGCCGATGATGCTCTCCTTACCCCTGAAACTTCTGCTATTTGTTCTCGTGGATGGCTGGTACCTGGTGGTCGGTTCCATGGTGAAGAGTTTCTACTGAGGAGCAAGAGATGAGTCCGGATCTGGTTGTCGATATTGCCAAAGATGCCATTGAAATTACCCTGTACCTGTCTTTGCCCCTTCTGGGCATAGGCTTGATCGTCGGCTTGCTGGTCAGCGTATTTCAGGCCGTGACCCAAATCCAGGAGGCGACGCTGACCTTCGTGCCCAAGATCGTGGCCACCTTGATTAGCTTGATATTTTTGTTGCCCTGGATGATGAACAAAATGATGAGTTACACGGAACAGATCATCGTCAACATTCCTCGGTATATCCGGTAAGGGAACGGCGGATGGCGTCCAACTTACTCGATTGGTCTCTCTTCCATTTTCAATGCTTCTTATTGATCATGATGCGGGTCGCGCCCATCCTGTTCATGATGCCTCTCCTGAGCTCCACCGCCCTACCCAACCTTTTGAAGATCAGTTTCACGCTGGCCGTCAGCCTGCTTCTTCTGCCCGTGGTGAAGATCGATGTCCGACATTTTCCTTCCGATCCGTATCTTTTTGGCACTTTTATGGCGGCGGAACTCATGATTGGTTTTATCCTGGGTCTCTCGGTTAAGTTGATCTTCAGCGGGGTCCAGTTGGCGGGAGAATTTGCGGGTTATCAAATGGGGCTGGCCATGGCGAATATATTGGATCCGGAATCCGGAATGGACACCACCTTGCTGGCCCAATTCTATTATCTCGTGGGGCTGCTCATTTTTTTAGCCATCGATGGCCATCACTGGTTCATCCGGGCTTTGTTCCAGAGTTTTTCGGTCCTCTCCCCGGGGGAGATCCATCTGAAGCCGGGATTGTACCAGCACTTGGTCCATCTTTCCGGAAAGATGTTTGTGATCGCCATCAAACTAGGGGCGCCCATCATGGCGGTTTTGATTTTTACCCAAATCGGCCTGGGCATGATGGCCAAGCTCGTGCCGCAGATGAATGTAATGATCACCAGTTTTCCGCTGACGATTTGCCTGGGTTTGATCTTTTTGGGTCTGTCCGTAGAATGGATGATTCCTTACCTGAAATCTCTTTTTGAAGAATCGACCCGGGGGTTGGTGGAAACCATGCTCCCCTTAATCGCAAGATAGTTATGGCTGATTTTGAACGAACCGAGAAGGCGACACCCAAGAGGCGGTCCGAGGCCCGGAAAAAAGGCCAGGTCGCCAAAAGCCGAGAAGTCACCTCCGTCATGGTCTTGCTGTCCGGGCTGTTGGCGCTGTTTCTCCTGGGTTCTTATTATTATGGTCAGCTCTCTACTCTCATGATCAAATCTTTCGGGCAAATCGGAACGATCGGCGTTAGTCCCGAAAACATCCAAGTTCTCCAGAATCAGTGGCTGGCCTCGGTGGGTTTGATCCTCGCCCCCTTCCTGGGAGTCGTGGTGGTGGTTTCGGTCGTGAGCAATTATGTTCAGGTGGGGGGAGTTTGGTCCTGGGAATTGATCAAGCCGGATCCCGCGAAGGTCTTCTCCTTGCAGGGATTCCGCCGCATCTTTTCCCTGCAATCCCTTATGGAATTACTGAAATCGATCGGCAAGATTCTCATCGTCGGGGGGATGGCCTACTACACGATCAAAAAAGAGTTGCCCAATATCCTGCCTTTAATGGAAGAGGAAATCGGCAGCATCTCCCGATATATTTTTGCGGTGTCCCGCGACATTTTTTTGAACACCGTCCTGGTCATGGTCCTTCTGGCCGGCCTGGATTACATCTTTCAGCGGTGGAGTTATGAGAAGGGGTTGCGGATGAGTAAACAGGAGATCAAGGACGAAGGGAAGCAAGCCGAAGGAGATCCCCTCGTGAAAGCCAGGATGCGGAGTATGCAACGCGACATCGCCCGGAGGAGGATGATGGCGGAAGTCCCCAAGGCCGATGTGATTATCACCAACCCCACTCATATTGCGGTGGCCTTGTTGTATATCAGCGGAGAAATGGATGCCCCCAAGGTCGTCGCCAAGGGAGCGGGTTTCGTGGCGGAAAAGATCAAAACCATCGGCCAAGAACACGAGGTCCCCATCCTGGAGAACAAGCCGCTGGCCCAGATTCTATTCAAGACCGTAGAAATAGGCCAGATGATCCCGGCGGCTCTATACCATTTGGTGGCGGATGTATTGGCTTTTGTGTACCGGATGAAGAAGAAAACTCTATAAAACCGAGTCGACCTTATGGATGCGAAATTGAATCTTCCCCTTCCCTTATTAAAGCTAAAAGAGGGCCTGGAACAGAGTGATGTTCTAACGGGCGTCGGAGTGGTCGGCATCCTCCTGCTGATGATCCTTCCCTTACCCACCATTTTGCTCGACATTCTGCTCTCCTTGAGTTTTACCATTTCCCTGGTGATCTTACTCACCTCCTTATATCTCAAAAACCCGTTGGAATTTTCAACGTATCCCGCTCTCCTCTTGATGACCACCCTCTTCCGCCTGTCCCTGAACATCGCCTCCACCCGTCTGATCCTGCTGCATGGGAATGAGGGGACTGAGGCCGCCGGCCAGGTGATCAAATCATTCGGTCTGTTTGTGATCGGGGGGAATTACTTTGTCGGCTTTATCATCTTCGTCATCCTGGTGATTATTAACTTCGTGGTCATCACCCGAGGCAGCGGCCGGATTGCGGAGGTCGCCGCCCGATTCACCCTGGATGCCATGCCGGGCAAGCAAATGAGTATCGATGCCGATTTAAATGCCGGGCTCATCGATGAGAAGGAAGCCAAGAGTCGGCGGGCCCGTATCGCCCGGGAGGCAGAATTTTACGGGGCCATGGATGGGGCCAGTAAATTCGTCAGGGGGGAGGCAGTCGCGGCGATGATCATCATTGTGATTAATATCGGGGGCGGGTTCATCATCGGGGTTTTCCAGCAGAATTTACCCCTCCTGACCGCTGCCCAAACGTACACGGTTCTCACCATTGGGGAGGCCCTGGTCGCCCAGATTCCGGCCTTAATCAACTCCACAGCCGCCGGACTCATTGTCAGCCGGGCCGCTTCCGATCAGAGCATGGGCAAGGAGTTGACCAATCAGTTCAGAGTTCAACCCCAGGTCATCACGGTTTCCTCGGGCATCTTATTTGTTTTGGGTTTGATCCCGGGATTACCCCACTTTGCTTTTATCGTATTATCCGTGGCCGCAGGCGGTTTGGCTTATTTCATCTTCCAGGAGCAGAAAAAACAGGCGAAGAAAAAAATGGATGAAATTCAAAAGGCGCCTGTGGCGCCTCCGCCCCCTGAACAGGTGGAAACCCTGTTGAGTTTGGACCGCCTGGAATTGGAAGTCGGCTATGGATTGATCCCCTTGGTCGATGAAGAACAAAACGGAGATTTACTGAACCGCATCCGGTCGATCCGCAGACAATTCGTGGCCGAGCTGGGCATGGTGGTGCCCCCGTTGCGCGTACGGGATAACCTGCAGTTGAAACCCGGGGAATATCGCATTCTCATCAAAGGGAATGAAATCGCCAAGGGGGAGATGATGCCGGGCTATGTGATGGCTTTGAACCCGGGAGAGGTGAAAAAGACCATCGAGGGGATTCCGACCAAAGAGCCCGTCTTTCAGCTCCCGGCTCTGTGGGTTCAGGAGAAACGCAAGGATGAGGCCCAATTTGCCGGCTATACGGTTGTGGATATTTCTACCGTTATCGCCACCAACCTGACCGAAGTGATCCGCTCGCATGCCGATGAACTACTCAGCCGACAGGATGTGCAGAAGCTATTGGACCGTTTGGCGCAGAATTATCCGAAGGTCGTGGAAGAATTAGTCCCGAGTATATTGCCCTTGGGGCTCATCCAG
>Ga0315282_10004641_pt1 | contig 23848 bp, 23 predicted proteins | sample YL17G07_20_MG_FD_203693 | JGI IMG/M metagenome (GOLD analysis project Ga0315282, IMG submission 203693) | Sediment microbial communities from Yellowstone Lake, YNP, Wyoming, USA - YL17G07_20 | ecosystem: Environmental > Aquatic > Freshwater > Lake > Sediment | place: USA: Wyoming | collected... | reverse complement strand
GAAACGCATCCCGTCTGGATGACTGGAATTCCAAGGACCTGAACGGAAAATTCACGGGACACAATCCCTTTTTAAGAAAAAAGGGTTATGTCCCGGAATTTTCCGGATTATGTCCCGAATTTTCGGATTGGACACCCATCGAAAAAACCCTACGGAATATGAAAGTCTTCTCAAGCATCGCGAGCTATTGATGACTGTAAAAGAAATGTCCCATTCAGTTATAGTTTTTCTAGGCGGAATAGGAGAAATCAATAGGACATTGTTTATACCGTCATCAATAATCACCCGGAAAAAACCGGATTCCATGTTTGCCGGCTGGATAGATATCGATCACCTCTTTTGATATAATACTCATTCAAAGGATGGCCCCATGCCGATTTATGAGTATAAATGCACCCGCTGCAAGGCCCGGGTCGAGTCCCTCCAAAAGGTCAACGACCCTCCTCCTAAATATTGCCCCCACTGCGGCGGCGTTTTGAAAAAAATCGTTTCCTCGCCGGCCATCCATTTCAAAGGCGCCGGATTCTACATTACCGATTACCCCAAGAAAGGCGCCTCCGAAAAAGAGCCCAAGACCAAGGAAAAGCCGACGGCCGAGAAGCCGGCCGAGGCAAAACCGGAAGCCAAGCCCGAATCCAAATAATCCGGGGCCGGAAATCAGGCCATGAAGATCGTTGTCCACACGCCAAACTGGATCGGGGACGTCGTTTTTGCCTTTCCGGCGCTCGAAAGCCTCAAGGCGAATTTCCCCGATGCCGAGATTTGGCTCGCCGCCAACGCCTGGGTCAAAGACGTTTTTAGCGGCGGAGAGGCGGAGAATCGCATTATCCCGCTGCCCTCTTTAAACAATCTAAAGAATGTGCGGGAGGCGGCAAAAATTCTTAAAAGCCATCGTTTCGACATCGGGCTTCTCCTCGCGAACTCTTTCTCCTCCGCCTTCCTTTTCGCTGCGGCGCGGATCCCCGAGCGTTGGGGATATCAAAAGGACGGCCGCGCGTTTCTTCTGACGAAAGGCGTTCCGCCGGCAAAAAAGGACCCGCCGCCCCATATGGTTCATTATTATCTCGAGCTTCTTGCGGGATTGGGCCTGAAAACGCTGCCGCCGGAGATTAAAATCACGGTCTCCGCGGAAGAAAAAGAACGGGCCCGCGAACGGCTGGCCTCGCTCGGCGCGGACCTCAAAAAACCGCTGGTCATCATTAACCCGGGCGCGGCCTACGGCCCGGCCAAACGCTGGCCGGCCCCCAGGTTCGCAGCGCTCGCCCGCCTTCTCCAAGAGCGGAAAAACGCAGACATCGCCATCACGGGTACGCCGGGAGACACCGCTCCGGCCGAAGAAGTCGTCTCCGCCCTGGATAACGCGCCGATCAACCTCGTGGGGAAGACGACTCTCCCGGAGCTTCTGGGAATCATCAGCCAGGCCTCGGCTTTCGTCTCGAACGACACCGGCCCGGCTCACCTGGCCAACGCTCTCCGCGTTCCGGTCGTCGCGATTTTCGGACCGACCGATCCCCACATCACCGCTCCGTTCCACCAGCCCTCGACCGTCATCAAGAAAGAGAATATTCCGTGCTGGCCCTGTTTCTACCGGAAATGCCCGTTCGACCACAGATGCCTGATTCAAATATCGGCGGAAGACGTCTTCGAAGCTGCGGCGGTCTACCTCCCATGAATAATCGAGCCGTCTTCCTCGACCGCGATGGGACGATCAATGTCGATGTCGGATACCCGCGCGACTACAGCCAGATCAAAATCTACCCCTCGAGTTTCGAGGCTCTGCGGAAGATCAAGGCCGCGGGCTTTCTGGCGGTTATCGTCACGAACCAATCGGGAATAGGCCGGGGACTTCTGTCCGAAGCCGACCTCGAAGACATCCATCGGAAAATGACGGCCGAATTCGCAGCCTGCGACATCCGCCTGGACGGAATCTATTCCTGTCCCCACTACGCCCTGTCCGACATCCCCCGCTTCCGCGAGAATTGTTCCTGCCGCAAGCCGGAGCCGGGCCTGGCCCATCGCGCGGCGGCCGACCTCGACATCGACCTTCAAAAATCCTACATGATCGGCGACAAGGTCGAAGATGTTCTCTTCGGCCTGAACAGCGGAGCGACGCCCATCCTCGTCCGGACGGGGTACGGCGAGTCGGCCGAGATAAAACTTCGGGACATGGGCTTCAGGCCCGCGGCCGTCGCCGACAATCTTCTTGAGGCCGTGGATTGGATCCTCGACCGCGACAACGCCCTAAAATGATCCGCTTCGACGACATCCTGGAAAAAATCTCCTCCCGCTCGAGTGAGAAGGACATCCTCGTCCTCCAGAAAGCCTACGTCTTCTCGGCGAAGGCCCACCAAGGACAGGTCCGCCGCTCGGGCGAGCCCTATCTCAGCCACCCGCTCGAAGTCACGAACCTCCTGGCCGGTATGAACATGGACCGGACGACGCTCGTCGCCGGACTCCTCCATGACGTCCTGGAAGACGCCAACGTCACGGCGGCCGAGATCAAAAGCGCCTTCGGAAAGGAAGTCGCCGCTCTCGTCGAAAGCGTGACGAAAATCAGCCGCGTCCAGGAGGCCTCGTCCGAAACCCGCCGGGCCGAGACCGTCCGGAAGATCATCCTGGCGATGACCGACGACCTCCGGGTCATCTTCATCAAGCTTGCCGACCGGCTGCACAACCTCCAGACGCTCAAGTTTCTCAGCGAAGACAAACAGAAGCAAATCGCCTCCGAAACCCTCGAGATCTACGCGCCCATCGCCAATCGCCTCGGGATGGGGCGCCTCAAGGCCGAGCTCGAAGACATCGCTTTCCGCTATGTGGAGCCGCAGGAGTATTTTCGCATCGCCTCGCTCGTCGAGCCGCGCCGGAAGCAAGCCGAATCCGACCTCAAGAAGTCCAAAAGGACGCTCGAACGCCTCATGAAGGCCAACGGCATTCCGGCCGAGATCTACTACCGGATCAAGCGGCCTTACAGCATCTCCCGCAAAATGAAAACGCAGCATGTCGATTTCGGCCAGGTCTATGACTTCCTGGCTCTCCGCATCATCACCGATACGGTCAAAAACTGCTACTCCGCCCTCGGCATCATCCACCAGGAATGGCCGCCGATTCCCCACCGCTTCCGCGATTTTATCGCCATGCCCAAGCCGAACCTCTACCAGGCCCTTCACACGACGATCATCACCGAAGAGAAAAAAAGCTTCGAGATCCAGATCCGGACCCGCGAGATGCACAGCCTCGCGGAGATCGGCATCGCCGCTCACTGGAAGTATAAAGACGAAGACCCGAAGAGCCTGATGAAAGAAGATAAGCGGCTCGAATGGCTGCGGGAGATGGTCGAGCTTATCCGCGAGCAGAAGAATCCCAAGGAGTTCCTCAAGAACCTCAAGATCAACCTCATTCCCGAAGAGGTCTATGTCTTCACGCCGAAGGGGCAGGTCGTTTCGCTCCCGAGCGGCGCTTCAGCCCTGGACTTCGCCTTTCGCATCCATTCCGAGATCGGCCTTCACAGCGCTCAGGCCAAGATCAACGGCAAGATTTCTCCCCTGAAAATGCTCCTGAAAACGGGCGACATTGTCGAGATCATGACCGCTCCCGATAAACTTCCATCCCGGAGCTGGCTGAACATCGCCTTTACCTCGGGCGCCCGCCATCAGATCAAACGGTGGCTGAAGCAGCAGGAAAAGATCAAAAGCGTCGCCCTGGGGAAGAAATTGTGGGACAAAGAAACGAGGAAATACTTGCTGCCCGCCAATTTTCCCAAAGGCGAGGATTTGGCCGATCGAGTCCGCCAGACTATCGGCCTCCGTCTCGCCACGCTCGAGGATTTCTATGCGCTGGCCGGGCTGGGAAAGGTCGTGATCGACAAGATACTTTTGGAGAAGCTATCGCCGGCCGGCTTCAAGCCCCGGAAAAAAGAGAAAGAACCAAAGGCCCCGAAGCCGGAGATCCAGGTCAAAGATAGAAACGGCGAGCTGGTGCGTCTGGCCAAATGCTGTTCGCCCATCAAAGGGGAGCCGCTCATCGGCTATATCACGGCGGGCAAGGGTGTCACGGCCCACGCCCTCCGCTGCCCCAGGATCGCCAGAGAAATTCTGGCGCCGGAACGAATGGTCGAGGTTTCCTGGGGAAGCGTGAGCCAGGAGAATTTCAAAGCGGGACTCATCATCCGCTCAGCGGACACGCCCGGACTTTTGGCCGAAGTGACCTCCGCAATTTCCAGGTTGGGGGGAAATATCACCCGAGCCGAGGTCGAAACGTTCGCCGACAAAAAAGCTCAGATCAAGCTCGCGCTGATCGTTCGCGACATCAAGAACCTCGAAACCATCATCCACACGATCTCCACCCTCAAGGACATCCATTCCGTGGAGAGGATTTAGCGGGGCTCAGGGGGCTTTCTGAACCTTGCCGGAGCGCATGCATCTCGTGCAGACCCAAATCTGTCTCACGCCCTTGGGCGTCTGGGCCTTGACGTGCTGAAGGTTCGGCTTCCATTTCCTCGGCGAGGACTTATGGGAATGGCTGACGTTGTGCCCGAAGACGGGGCCTTTCCCGCAAATTTCACAAACTTTTGGCATGGTCTTTCTCTCAAAAAAGGTTTTTTATAGCATAAAACCGTCGCCGCCGCAACTTTTTTTTAAATCTATTATTAACGCATTAAATAAAGCGTCATCGCGAGGAGCGGAGCGACGTGGCGATCTCGCATTTTTCTGAGGAGATTGCCACGCTCCCTACGGTCGCTCGCAATGACAGAGTAACAATATTTGGTGCGTTCACATTAGAATCCATGCCGGCGCTTGAATGCTTCGAGCGTGTTCCGCATCAGCATGGCGATCGTCAAGAGCCCGACTCCGCCGGGGACGGGCGTCAAATAACCGGCTTTGTCGATGGCCCGGGGATCGACGTCGCCGACGACCGTGTAACCTTTGTCCTGGAGGTCCTTCTCCCTTTTTGGATCGTCGCCGAAAAGCTCCTTGATCCGTTCCCGGTCCGAAAAGGAGTTTGTCCCGACGTCGATGACGATTGCGCCGGGCTTCACGAAATCCGGCCCGACGAAGGCCGGCTTGCCCATGGCGGCGATGAGAATATCGGCCCGCGCGGCAACCTGCGCCAAATTCCTGGTTTTGCTGTGGCAGGTCGTGACGGTCCCGTTTTCGTTCGTGATCAATGCGGCCAGAGGCTTTCCGACAATCATGCTCCGGCCGATGATAACGACATCGCTGCCCTCGATCTTGACGCCGGTCGATTTGACGAGCTCAATGATCCCCAGCGGCGTGCAGGGCCGCAGCCCCGGCTGGTTTTCCAACAAAAGGCCCAGGCTGGTGGGGTGGATTCCGTCCACGTCTTTGTCCGGCCGGATCCAGAAGATGACCTCGTGCGCATTGAGGCCGGACGGCAAAGGAAGCTGGACGAGGATGCCGTCGATATGGTCGGCCGCGTTTCGCTTCTCGATCTCGGCCTTGAGCTCGCCGGCCGGGGTCTCGGCGGGAAGCCTCAGAATCTCCGACCAAAGTCCCAACGCCTGGCAGGCCTTCTCTTTCGTCCGGACATAAATCTGAGAGGAGCGATTGTCCCCGACGAGGATCGCGACGAGACCGGGAACCGCGTCTTTCGTTTTCTGATAGTGCGCCACCTCTTGGCGGACTTCTTCTTTGATTTTCTCGGCCGGCGCTTTGCCTTCAAGCCAGGTTCCCATGCTGCTCTCCTCGTTGAAATTGAGAGTTTATTATACAAGTGTCACATTTTTTAGACAACCTAAAATCGCCGATAGAGATGATAGTCTGTTAATTCTCCAGTCATTACGAGCGCCCCTTGGGCGCGTGGCAATCTCCAAAATAAGAATCTTTTCTGGAGATCGCCACGTCGCTTCGCTCCTCGCGATGACACGGGCTATCTGCAATTTTAGGGACAACAAGATTCCCTGTCCCGGAGGCATGGCGAACTATTTTTCTCTCGACGGCGAGAGCACGGGTGTTTCTTGCGGAAAGGGACCCGCCCGATTCGGGTCTTGGCATAAATTTTGCACCTTTCGATTGGCTTGACGAACAATCACAAAAAGATTACTTTAAAGAACGGCGGAAAATGAACAAACATCTCTTGTCGATCCTCGTTCTTCTCTGCCTCACCTCGGCCTTCTTTTCGAGCTGTGCCGCGTCCCGGTCCGCAGATCAGATAAAGTCCGGCATCTGGGCCTCCGAGAGAAACCTCTGGGATGAAGCCATTTTCCGCTGGAAAAAAGCCCTTGCCGCCGACCCGAAATCGGTGGCGGCCCACAACAACCTCGCCGTGGCCTACGAAAAAAAGGGGCTCTTCGATGAGGCGCTCAAGGAATACGAGCTGGCGCTGAAGATCGACCCCAACAACGCCCATGTAAAGTCCAATTACAAGAACTGTCAAGAAAATATCCAGGGCCCTAAAAAAGAGACTAAAGACGCTAAAAATGAAAAAAAATAGCGGGTTCCTGATCCTGGCGATTCTGAGCGCGCTGGCCGTATCCTGCGCCACCGAATCGTCGGTCAAGGTGAAGGTTGAAATGTCCGGAGTCCCGGCCGTTCGCTTGGATCCCTACCGGGAAATCGTCCTGGCCGACTTCTGGCTGGAAAAAGCGCCGAAGGATTTCAACCTTAATCAAGCCCTCCTCGGCTATCTCCAGGACGAGATAGAACATCAATTCAAGGGCAAGCTTTCCTCCAAAGCCATTTCCTGGGAAAGCGGCGAGATGGTCAATAATAAAGATTTCTGGAGAGGCGTACTCGCCGACCCTCAGGGCCGTCTCATCTTGACGGGAAAAGCCCAGTTCTCCGCGGAGGTCCGCAAGGCGCTGCTCACGAAAGATCGGCGGGCCATTGATGACGGTCCCTTCGCCCCCGAAAAAGCCTGGGCCGAGCGCAAGAATTTCGTCCTCAAGCTCGGCATCTATCTCATCAAGCCGGACAGCGGAGAAGTCCTCTTCCAGAAAGATTTCCAGGAAGCGATGGACTACGAAAACCAAAAACAGACCGCCGAGTTTGCGTTCTTCGACCTTCTCCAGAGGTTCAAACTGAAGTTCTTCCGGTTTCTTTTCAGTTCCGAAAAAATCCAGGAACGATACCTCCTCTCGAGATAAAAGGAGCTCCCATGATGTTCCGTCGAAAACTTTTCTCGATGCTTTTCCTGACCGCCGTCCTGGCTCTTCCCAGCCTGGGTCAGTTTGAATTCTTTCCGTACTACGGAAAGAATAAAGTCATCTATGAAAAGTTCGCCTGGAAAAGCTATGCCACGGAGCATTTCCTGATCTATTTCTACGCTGACGATCCCGCCGTTCTGAAAAACGTCGTGAACACCGCGGAAAGCGCTTACAAGAAGATAAGCGGAGAGCTCAAGCACCAGCTCGAATCTCCCGTGCCTCTCATTTTCTACACGACCTACACCGATTTCGAGCAGTCGAATGTTTTCCAGATATCGGAAGGGGTTCTCGGCGTTTCCGAGCCTGTTCTCCACCGGATCGGCGTCCACGGCGACATGTCGCTCGACGAGCTGCAGACCCTGATCACCCATGAGCTGACGCATATCTTCGAGTTCCATATCCTGTGGGGCAATCCCGGCCGGGCCCTCTACGCCCTCAGCCAGCCCCCCCTCTGGACATTCGAAGGCTTGTCCGAATATTTCACCGACGAATGGTCCTCCTGGTCGACGCTCATCATCCGCGATACCGTCCTCAACGACCGCATCCCGGACTTCTCGGAATCCGGCGAACTTTTCTCCCGCTATCCGCTTCCGCGGGAACCGGCCTATGATTTCGGCCACGCCATCTACGAATTCATGGAGTCCAAGTTCGGCAAGACGGCGGTCCGTGAATTCTTCCAGTCCCTGAAAGGCAGCGCCCCGCTCATCGGCCGGCGCGATCCGATAAAAAAAGCGTTCAACCTGAACTCCAAGGAATTCGCCCAAGAATTCAAGAAATATCTTCGGGGCCGGTTCAAGGAATATTTCAACCGGGAGAACCCCGAGGATTACAGCATTCCTTTGGGCCCCGAATTTCCGATGAATCCCTATTATTTCGCCTTCTCCCATGCCCTCTCCCCCTCCGGGGACATCGTGGCCACGATCACCTACAACGCCCGGGACAACGATATGGACATCGTCCTGCTCTCGGTCAAGGACGGTACGATCATCAAGAACATCACCAAAGGCTACACCGCCCAGTACGAATATATTAAATACGAGATCGATTCATCGCTCGGGAAAAGCCTGGCCTGGTCGCGCAACGGCGATCGCCTCGCCTTCTTCGCCCGCGACGGCCAGAAGCACTCGCTCTTCCTCGCCGAAGCGCTCACGGGAGCGACCGTCCAGAAGATCAAACTCGCGCTTGACCAACCCGCTTCGCCCTGCTTTTACCCGGACGGGAAGAAGCTCCTTTTTTCCGCCTTCCAGAAGGGGGTTCGGGACATTTTCGCCGTCGACCTCGCCTCCGGCTCGGTTTCCAACCTGACCGGGGACGACCTGTACGAGAAAGCGCCCGTCATCTCCCCGGATGGAACCTCGGTCGCCTATTCCATCCGCGTGGACAATTACGATAAGCTGTTCATCTCTCCGATCGGCGACTTCAAAAAGAAAAAGCAGCTCACCTTCGGCAAAGGGAACACGATCACGCCCGAATTCTCTCCCGACGGCCGGGCCCTGTATTTCGCCGGCGACATGAAGGACGCTTATAACATTTATTCCGTGAACCTGGATTCGGGAGAGCTTCGCCGCTACACGGATGTGCGGACGGGCAATTTCTTTCCCGCGCCCCTGCCCAACAACCCAAAAATGTTCGTTTTCTCCGCGTTTAACAAAGGTGCCTTCCAGCTCTTTAAAAGCGAGGCTGAGGGCGTCGTGGAGCAGACGCTGACATTCGCCGATCTCGGTCCGGACGTGAAATTCAAAAAATTCGAGCCCGCTCTCACCCTGGACATCAATAAAGACAAAATCCAGACCCTCAAAGGCATGGGCAAGCTCTACGTCACCGACCGCCCGCCCATCGACGCCATCATTTCGTCGGATGGTTCGATCTACGGCGGATCGGCGATCGCCTTCTCCGACATTCTCGGCGATCATCAGTTCTCGGTCCAGGCCTATCAGGTCCGGGAATTCCGCTCGATCTTCCTCGGCTACTTCAATCAAAAAAACAGGTTTCAATACGCCATCAACGCTTTCCAGTATACGATCTATTATTATCCTTATTATTATTACTATGATCCTTCGATCTGGAATTTCGTCCGGACGAGCGACGCCATCGCCACCCGGAAAATCAGCGGAGCCAGCTTTGCGTCCTATTATCCTCTCAATAAGTACGTCAGGGCGGAAGCCAGCCTCGGCCTTTACAACTTTGAAGAGGACGCCGACAATTCAAGCACGGGATACTATGGCGGGATGGGTGCCGGCTATTACATAAACGGCCAGATGCTGAACGCTTCGTTTTCGCTCACCGGAGAAACGACCCGCTTCAAGGAATACGGACCGGTGGCGGGCAATACCTTCCGGCTCTCCGTTTCCCAGGGGCTTCCCGCCTCGACGAAGTTTATCCACAATACGACCTGGGAGGCCGACCTGCGGCAATATTTATACCTGGGCTCGGATTTTCTGCTGGCCTTCCGCTGGCAGGGATTCCTTAGCCGGGGCCGGGATCAGTTCCTCGGCTATTACGGAGGGAACAATCAGGTCCGATCATCTTATTTCTACAGCCTGATCGGCACGGAGTATTGGTTCGGCAATGCCGAGTTCCGTTTTCCTCTCCTTAACACCGCTTCGACGATCCTCGGCCAGCTCGGCCCTATCCGCGGCGTTATATTCTTTGATGTCACCCGAAACAAATACGGGTCCTATCCGGCCAAGTTTTATCGGGTGGAGACCGGCGAAAACGGGGATTCCCTCCTGACCCTCGACGCCATCGGCTCCTATGGCTACGGGATCGAATTCTTTCTTTTCGGCCTGCCCTTCCACATCGAATTCGCCAAACGCCTTGAATGGGGAAGCTTCGCCAAGCCGTTCAATTTCCACGGATTTGGAAGTTTTCAAACATATTTTTGGATCGGCTTCGATTTTTAATCGCCTCGGGCCGAGCCGCTTCAAGCTGTTTTATTTTTTTGAAAATATCTCTTGAATTCACGTTTAGGGAATGGTATTATGACCTCGCTTTCTTGAGGAATCAGATAAATTTTTCCACATATGTGGAAAAATCTGTGGAAAAATAATTTATTATCGTGCAAATGGAAGAAAAGACAAATCCTTGGCTCCAGATCATTCTTGACGTCAAGAAAAAAATCGACGCCGACAGCTTCGAGACGTGGCTGGTGCCCACGTCGTATATCGGCCAGGAGCTCGACAGCCTCTATATCAAAGTCCCCAATCCCTACTTCAAGGATTGGATCTCCTTCCATTTTTCAAGCTTCCTCAACGAAAGCTCGCAGAAGATCTTCGGCAAGGTCTATGATGTCAAATATATTCTCGACGAATCCCCGTCTTCCTACATGAGGCGTTCCCCCGAGGAACGGCGGACGAAATCCGGGATGCTCCTCAATCCGAACCTGAATCCCAACTACACGTTCGAGAATTTCGTCGTCGGCTCGTGCAACCAGTTCGCTCACGCCGCCTCAACGGCCGTGGCCAAGAATCCGGCGAAGTCCTATAATCCGCTGTATGTCTATGGCGGCTCCGGTCTCGGCAAGACCCATTTGATGAACGCCATCGGCCATTTCACGCTCCACAACGACCCCCATTTGAAAATCCTGTATATCACCACCGAAAAGTTCATGAACGACCTCATCAACCACCTCCAGTACGGCAAGATCCTGGATTTCCGCCAAAAATACAGGAGCATTGACGTCCTTCTTATGGACGATATCCACAACCTCTCCGGCAAAGACCGGACGAAAGAAGAATTTTTCCACACCTTCAATCATCTCTACGACAATCTTAAACAAATCGTCATCTCCAGCGACTGTCCTCCCAAGGAAATCCTCGGTCTCGAGGAGCGTTTCCGCTCTCGTTTTGAATGGGGGCTGATCGCCGATTTGAAACCGCCGGACATCGAAACCCGGATCGCCATCTTGAAAAAGAAGGCCGAGCTTGAGGGCCACGACCTCCCCGAAAGCGTCGCTCTTTTTATCGCCGACAAGGTCCATTCCAACATCCGGGAATTGGAGGGCTACTTGAGGCGGGTCGTCGCTTATGCTTCTCTCAAAGGGGAAAAAATTGAGTTGGATCTGGCCAAAGAATCTTTAAAGGATCTCTTGGATTCCACATCCCGGATCGTGACTGTGGAAAAGATCCAGAAATTGGTCTGTCATAAATACAAAATCAAGTTGGCCCAGTTGAAATCCAAAAACAATTCTCCAAAATTCGCTTTTCCCCGCCAGATCGCCATGTATTTAGCCAAGGGACTCACGGACACGTCCCTTCCGGAGATTGGAAAAAAATTCGGTGGAAAACACCATACAACCGTCCTCTACAGCATCCGCAAAATCGAGAGAATGCGTGAGGAGAATTCGGAATTCGACAAAGAAATCAACAGCCTAATAAGTTTCATCCAATAATGAAATCAAGAGGTTCAATATGTTTTGCACATTTCATTTGCATTTCTTTCTTTTATTGATTAATCTTAATTTATAAATAAGAAATAATAAGAATAAGAGCTCTTTCAGGAAGGTGAGCCGATGAAATTCTCAACCATGAAAGAAAATATTCTCGAAGAGCTTCAACTCCTTCAGGGAATCGTCGAAAAAAGAAACACGATGCCGATCCTGGCCAACATTCTTGTTCAGGCGGCCGAAAAAGAGGTTGAACTTACGGGAACGGACCTGGAGGTCGGGCTTAGGACCCATTTCGAGGCGCAGATTGATGAGCCGGGCGCGATCACGATCTCGGGGAAAAAGATTTTCGAGATCGTCAAGTCTCTTCCGGACGGCCAGCCGGTCACTTTTAAAGAGGACAAGGACCTGATGCTGGAAGTGACTTCGGGAGAGAGCGAGTTTAAAGTCCTCTGTCTACCCAAGGAAGATTATCCGCAGGTTCCCGAGCCTAAATTTGAGAAGAAGATTGTTTTTCCCGCGGACGAATTCAAAGACATGATCGATCACGTCTTTTTCGCCATTGCCCAAGAGCAAAGATACTATCTCAACGGCGCTTTGATGGTCTTGAAGAATAAATCTTTGGAAATCGTGAGCACAGATGGGCACCGGCTGTCTTATACGGCGAAAACCCTGGAGGACCTCAGCCTGTCCAAGGAGATCCGGGCCATCGTCGCCAAAAAAACCCTGGCTGAACTGCGGAAATGCGACGGGGGAGTGGTCGAATTCGACATGGACGAAAACAATCTTTTCTTCCGGAACGGCCATAGGACGCTCATTTCGCGGATCATCGAGAGTAAATTCCCCAATTTCGAGGCCGTCATCCCTAAAGACAATCCGAATGCGGCGATTCTTCCCCGCGAGGCGTTCACGAACGCCATCCGCCGCGTTTCGCTCCTGTCCGCGGAACGCTCCCGGGGGATCAAGTTCACTCTCGAAAAGAACAAGATGCGGCTATTTTCTTCCAATCCCGAGATTGGAGAAGCCCGAGACAAGCTGGATGTCGAATACAAAGGCGCCGGCATAGAAATCGGATTCAATTCTCAATACATCCTCGACTTCCTGACGACCGTGAACTCCGAAAAAATCCGCCTGGAGCTGAAAGACGAAAACAGCGCGGCCCTGATCCGGCCGGAGACAGAAGAAGACGTCAGGAGCCTTTACGTCCTCATGCCGATGAAGATATGAGGATGATCGAAGAAGGGCCAGAAACGGCCTAGCTCCCATATTTTAAAAAAAAAGAGCAGCCAGGTATTCTGCTAATTTTCCAGCCGATTCTTTGACCGGCTCCGAGGCCGGGGCTCCGAATTCTATTTTTTGAGGCTGGATGCCGAGGATGAGCACCCGGCAGCCGACGCTCTTCTCCAAATAGTCCGCAACGAGCGCCAGCGAGACTTTGTGGGTCGAGACCGTTTCGTCAGCGATTTGGCTTTTCTCGGCGAGGAAAACTGCGCCCGGCTTATGCGATCCGAGGACGGCGTCCAGGATCAGGACGAGGTCGGGATTGAACTTCCGGATCCGGCCGGTCTGGTTCTCCGGAGCTTCGCGGCCGAGAAGGATTTTTAGCCGGGCCGGGATTTTTCCCCGCATCAGCCTGTTCAGCCCTTCGGCGCATAGGATTCCGGCCGCGTCGTCTCCCTTCAATTTATTCCCGACCCCGAGAATGGCGACTCGCTTGGCTTCCTGGAATTCTTGGCGGAGGCGCCTCCGCCAATTTTTTAAATGCGGGGACACCGAAGCTCCCTCCTTAATATTATTACAGAAAACATCAAATAGATGTCATTCTGAACGAAGTGAAGAATCTCGTTTTGCTGCAACCACGAGATGTTTCGCTTCGTTCAACATGACACGGAGGCAAACAATAATATGCTCTCCTTAATAATGCTTCTCTCCCCTTGTGTCTGGATTAATGATGAAAGGCCCGCGCCTCCGATTTTTATGATTGACCGGGTTCGGTTTTCGGGGTTTCCGCTTTCGGCCCGACGGGCTTCGGCTCTTTTTTAGGAAGGGCGCGGACGAAGACCCATTCCGCCTTGAGATCGTGCCGGTCGAAATCGGCCGTCTCGAAGAGGTGGTCCATGTCCATGGCTTTGACGGGGTTCGTCGGGCAAGAGTCCACGCACTGGGCGCAATGGACGCAGCGATCGTTGTGGATGATCATCTTGAATTTCTTCTCGGCTTCGACGACCGGCGAGATCTCGATCGCTTCAGCCGGGCAGTCGCGCTCACAGGCCCGGCAGACGATGCAGATCTCGGGATGGAGGAAGGGAGTGCCGCGGAAATCCTTGGGGACTTCGAGTTTCTGGAACGGATAATCCACGGTGTTCGGCTTTTTGAAGAGGCTCCGAAGAAGCTCCGGAAGAAAAACCGCTAATCTCATAATAGGAATCCCTTGATGAGAATGACGATCAACAGTTGGAGAACGGCCAAGGGGGCCAGATATTTCCAGGCGATCGAGACGACCTGATCGACCCGGATCCTTGAGGTCGTGGCCCGGATGAGCGACAGGAAGAAGATGACGAAGAGTGTCTTGACGATGAAGTTCACGAGGCCGAGCCCCAGGCCGCCGGGAAAGCCGGCCAAAAAGACCGTGGCGATGAGGCCTGACGAGACGACGAGCTCGATGTCGATCATCAGCCGGAAGAAAGCCAGCTTTTTGCCCGAATATTCGGTGAAGGTCCCGCCGACGATCTCGGTCTCGGCGTGCGGGATGTCGAACGGCGTGCGCTCGAGCTTGGCCTGGACCGAGATGAGGGCGATGACGAAGCCGAGCAGGTTGGGCAGGATGAGGAGGGGCTTTTTTTGGTAGAACTGGGCGATCTCGACGAGCCTCCAGGAATTGGCGAGGATCGCCGGGCTGAGGACCGCCATGAAAAGCGGGACTTCGTAACCGAAGAGCATGGTCAGGACGCGCGTCCCGCCGATGGTCGAAAAAAAGTTCGTCGAGGACCAGCCGGCCAGGAAGAAGATGAGCGTCGGCAGGCTGAGGAGGTAGAGGATGACGATGATGTCTCCGGAGAAGGAGATCCTCCGGACCGTAAGCTCTTTAAAATGCCAGAGAGGAAGAAGCAGGCCGGCCGTGGTGACGGTGGCCAGGCCGAAGATCGGAAGAAGCGTGAACAGCGTTTTATCCGCTTTTTCGGGGACGATATCTTCTTTGGACATGAGTTTGAAGAAATCGGCGATGGGCTGGAGGAGGCCCCACCGCCCGGTGTGGGTTGGGCCCATCCGGTTCTGAAGGCGGGCATAGAGTTTCCGGTCGAACCATTCGCAGAACGTGGAATAGACGAAGAGGAAGAGCAGTCCCGGATAGACGAAAAGGTAGAGAAACGTTTTCAGAACGGCCATTCCGCATTCCTTTTTGTGGGACAATTTTTATGGCGCTCGTCGGCGAGCTTCCGGAGTTCGCTGAAGCGCAGGATTTTTTCCTCCCCGGTCCGGGCATCGCGGAGCTCGACGGTTCGCTCGGCACAACAAATGCAGGGATCGATGGCGGCGAAGATCAGCGGGATATCGGCGATGAACCCGTTTTTGAGCATTTCGACCGTGGCCGGATAATTGGCCAGAGTCGGCGCTCGGACCTTCAGCCGCTCAGGCTTGTCCGTGCCGTTGGATTTGATGTAATGCATGTTTTCGCCGCGCGGCGCTTCATAGCGGCTGAGGACCTCGTTCGGCTTGGCTTTCCGAGGGGCCTTGACCGCGATGTCGCCGGCCGGAAGGTTCTTCAGCAGGAACTTCGAGATCTTGTACGATTCGAACAGCTCCTTGATCCGGACCACCGTCCGCCCCAGGACGTCGCAGCTGTCCGCCGTGCAGACGTCAAAGGGCGTTTCATCATAAGCGGCATAAGGATCATCACGGCGAACATCCCTGGCGACACCGGAAGCCCGGCTGGTCGGGCCGACCGCGCAGAGCTCCATCGCCCTTTCCTTGGATAAATACCCGACGTTGGCCAGGCGGCCGACGAACGTCGGCTCGTTGGCCCCGATCTTGAAGTAGAATTCGCTTCTTTTTTTCAAAACCTCCAGGCCGTCGAGGATGTTCTTTTTCTGGAGCTCGTCGATATCCCGGCGGACGCCGCCAAGAGCGTTGATGGCGTAATGGACGCGGTTGCCGGAAATCATTTCCAGGATGTCCATCACGACTTCCCGGTCGCGCCAGGTGTACATGAAGAACGAGTCGAAGCCGGCTTCATGGCCCGCCACCCCCAGCCAGAGCAGGTGACTGTGGATCCGCTCGAGTTCCGCGACGAGCGTCCGGATGTACAAGCCGCGCTTGGGCGGCGTGATTTCCATGAGCTTCTCCACGCCCTGGACATAACAGGTGGCGTGGGAATGGGAGCAGATGCCGCAGATCCGCTCGGTGAGATAGATATTCTGAATCCAGGTCCGCTCCTCGGCCAGCTTTTCCAGCCCCCGGTGGTTATAGCCGAGGCGGATGTCGGCGTCCCGGATGACCTCGCCTTCAACGGTCATCCGCAGGCTGATCGGCTCCTTGAGGGCGGGATGCTGGGGGCCGATGGGGATCGTGAACTTCATTTTTTCCCTCCGGGGATCGTTTCCGCAGGCCGCTCGTATTTCCATTCCTTCCGCAGGGGAAAATTTCCCTCCGGCCAGTCGTCGGGCACGACGAGCGGACGCGGGTCCGGGATATGGTTGACGATGATGCCGAACATATCCTGGAGTTCGCGTTCATAAAGGACCGCCCCGGGGATCGTCGGAGAGATGCTTTCGATCCGGGGCTCAGCCTTCAGGATTTGGGTCCGGAGGCTCAAGCTGCCGTGGTCGTGACCGAAATGATACAGAATCTCGAAGGCGTCGCCCAGATCCACGCCGGTGATCGTCGCCAGATACCAGATGTTCAGGTCCTTCTTCAGGACCGCGACCGCCGGGACGAGATTCCGGGGCTCGACTTTGAGAAAAATCCGCCGAAGCGCGGGATTCGAAATCTCGGCGATCTTGTCGCCGAGAAGGTTTTTCAACTTTTCCACCAATTCTTGGTCGGTCATAGAATCCTCAAATCTAGAGTTTCCCCAGGAGCTTGACGACGCCGTCGAGGATGGCATCGGGCCGGGCCGGGCAGCCGGGGACGTAGATGTTCACCGGAATGACCTGGTCCAGGCCGCCCATGATGTTATAAGCGCCGCGGTAGACGCAGCCGGACATGGCGCAGGCGCCGACGGCGACGACGAATTTCGGGTCGGGTGTCTGCTCGTAGATGCGGATGATCCGGTCTTTGATCTGTCGGGTCACCGGCCCGGTGGCGATGATCACGTCCGCATGCCGGGGCGTGGCCTTGAGGAGCACCCCGAACCGCTCGACATCGAAACGGGGGGTCAGGGCGGCCACGATTTCGATGTCGCAGGCATTGCACGCGCCCGAATTCAAATGCAGGATCCACGGAGATTTGATCCGGGACCAGCGAACGAGTCGATCCAGCATTTCAGCTCCTTGTCACGAGAGCCATGATGGCCAGGAAGATCACGGCCAGGTAGAGGACGGCGAACCAGATGATCTTGCCGGACGGAACGGTCGCGATCATAAGGGTGGCGACATGCATCATCGTGAAGAACAGGGCAATGAAGAAAAAGAGGCGGTATCCGAATTGGACCTTGACGCCCGGAATATCTTCCCCGCAGGCATAGGTCGCGAGCTTGCCGCCGACTTTGCGGAGCCGCGGCGCCATCCGCTTTCCGAGAAGATAGACAAGAGACGCGATCCCAAGGAAGATGACGAAGGCCACAGGCGGCGAGATGAGAACGTCGATCCTGTTCATTATTTATCCTCTCAAATTCGTCAGCTTCCGGACGTCCAGGCTCTTGGTGTGACGGTAGATGTTGATGATGAGGGCCAGGGCGGTCGCGACGAGGCAGACTTCGACGACGATGAAGGTAATGACCAGGCTCTGGGCCAGGAGGATGTTCTTCTTGACGAATCCGGTGGCCAGCAAGGCCAGGCTGACGCCCTTGCTGATGACTTCGATGCCGATGAAGAGTTTGATGATGTTCTTCATCGTCAGCAGGCCGTAGAGGCCCACGAAGAGCAGGGCGGCGGCGAAGCCCATATACAAAAACCAGGTGTTATTCATCTTTGTTCCTCTTTCGGAATAAGGCGAGCACCGAGAAGACGCCCGCCAGGATGACCGCCAGCTGGCCGACGAGGTCGAATGTCCTCTGTTTCCACAAGACGTCGCCAAAGGCGCCCTGCTCTGCTGTCTCCGGGAGCGCCGGGACTTTCTGGAGGAGGCTCTTCATGACGAGGACGTCGATGAGGAGGAAGACGATGAAGAACAGCGGGAAGACAAGCCGGGCGATCTTGGATTCGCGGACATCGCCCTCCGCCTTGGTCAAGGCGATGGTCAGCATGAAGAGCACGGTGATCAGGCCGGCCACGACCGAGATCTCGAAGACGCCGGCGTACGGAGCGCTCATCCGGATAAAAGCGATGCCCAGGAAGAGGCTCGCGACGGCGAGGCTGATGGCGGATTTGATGAGGTCTTTGGCGAGGACGGCCAGGATGGAAAAGAGAACCAGTCCGGCTAAAAGCAGCATTTGCAGAGTCATCTTCTAAAATCTCCAAGAACCGAGCGCGAAAAATATTCCCTGGGCCAGCACGTTGGAGGCGGGCTGGATCCAGGATTTTATGACGGTTGAGAAAAAGAGGCCGATGCCGATCGAAAGGAAGGCCAGGATGACCGTGGCCGCCGCCATCCAGAAGGGCGCCTCTTTGACGCCGGCCCATTTCTCGTTGAGCTTTCCGAAAAAGGCCTGGCGCTGGATGAGGAGGTAGTACCAGAGCGTTAAAACGCTGGCCAGGATGGCGACCACGGCGAGAGGCCATTCGTTGGCCTGGACGAGAGCCATGACGATGAGGAGCTTGCTCCAAAAGCCGCTGAGCGGAGGCACGCCGGAGATCGAGAGGGCGCCGACGAGGTTCGTGGCCGCGGTCAGGGGCATGCGCTTGGCCAGGCCGCCCATTTCATCCAGGTTCCGGGTGCCTGTCGCCTGTTGGATCGCGCCCGAATTCAAAAAGAGAAGTCCTTTAGCCAGGGCGTGGTTGAAGAGATGGAAAAGCCCGCCGGCCAAACCGAGCGGGGTCCCGATCCCGATGCCCAGGACGACATAGCCCACCTGGCTGATCGAGGAATAAGCGAGCATTCGCTTGAGATCTTTCTGGCCGAGGGCGAGAAAGGCGGCGACGACGATGGATACGGCGCCGAGATACATCAAAATTTGAGAAAGGGCGGGGGTCAGGCCGAAGACGTTGAAGAAGATGCGCGTCAGGGCATAGACACCCGAGACCTTGATGAGCAGGCCCGAGAGCATGGCCGAGATCGGAGCCGGCGCCGAGGGGTGCGCGTCCGGCAGCCAGGCGTGAAATGGGACGAGGGCCGCCTTGAGGCCGAAGCCCAAAATGAATAGGCCGGCGCAGAAGCCGACGGCGAATTTGGCGTCGAGGCTGCGCAAGCCTTCGGCCACGGCGGCGAAGCCGAGGCTGCCCGTCAGGCCGAAAATGACGGCGATCGCGAGCAGGATGGCGGCGGAAGCGATGACCGAAAGCATCAGGTATTTGAACGACGCTTCGAGCTCGTCGTGACCCAGGCCGAAGGCGACCAGGGCATAAGAAGCAATCGCCGCGACTTCCAGGAATAAATAGACGTTGAAGAGGTCGGTGGCCAGGACGAGCCCATTCATTCCCGCCATCATCACCAGGAGAAGGGCATAGTAATTGGCCTTGGCGCCGTAGCGATCCATATAATTGATGGAGTACAGGCCGACGCAGAGGGTCACCAGCGAGATGGCCATCAGGATGAACAGGCTGAAGCCGTCCACCGCGACCTGAATGTTGATCGGCTCGCCCAGCCACTTGAGTTGCTTGAGAACGGGCCCGTCGCTGATCATCTGCCGGCCGGAGGTTGTGGCCAAGACGAGCAGGAAGAGGAAGACGGCGTTGGACAGCACATCGGGCAGAATTTTTTTCGATATTTTCCCTATCAAGGGCAAGAGGGCAGCGACCGCGAGAGGCAAGCCGATAAACAGGAAAATCAAGGGTCCTCCTCTATCTATCCAAGATAAATTATTTTAACAGCATATTGATCACGGCGGCAATGACCAGCAGCCCGCCCAGACACCAGGCCAGGTAATTGGCGTAATGCCCGGTATGGGCTTTTCTTAGAAGGCCGGTGAAGACATTGCCGACCTTCGTCACGATCCTCTCGTAAAAGAAATCGATCGGCCGGTCGAGGCCCTTGAACAAGACTAGGGAGAACTGCCTCAGGAAAATAATGCCTTGTTCATAAAGGTCGAAGACGCGGGCTTCGGCCAGGTTGTAGACCTGCTTGATGAGGGGAAACTTATGAACGGGCTCGGAGGCCAGATAGGCCTTTTTATCGCCGCGTTTCCAGCCGTAGAAATGGAGCATGAAGGCCGCCAGCAGGCAGAGGATCGATATCCCGGCCACAGGATTGAACAGGCTGAGGGCATGGGCCGTGAAATCAAGGCTCTCGCCGGCCTCGACGTGGCCCTCGAGGATGGGCTGGATGAAAGAGGTCAGGGGGAGCTTGTTGAATACGCCGAAGGTGATGCACAGCAGGGCCAGGATGAGGATCGGGATGACGATCGGCGCCTGGCTTTCCTTGACCTTGGCGACCTCCGTCGTCCTCGGGCCGAAGAAGACGGAATGGCCGGCTTTGAGGAACGAGGCGAAGGTGAAGATGGCCCCGACCCAGGCCGCGATGGCGAAGATGGGGGTGCCCGTTTCGAGCGCCCCGTGGAAAACCATTTCTTTGGAGACAAAGCCGTTGAGAGGCCAAACGCCCGAAATGGCCAGGGCGCAGACCGAAAAACCGAACGCCGTCCACGGCATCTCTCTGCTCAACCCGCCCAGTTTTTTGAGCTCGGTCGTTCCCGTCCGGTGCTCCACGGAGCCCGCGCTCAGGAAGAGGCCGCATTTATACATGGCGTGGTTGATCATATGGAAGATCCCGCCGGCGATGCCGATGGGGATGGCCGTTCCGATGCCGAGGATCATGTATCCAACCTGGCTGACGGCGTGATAGGACAGCAGGCGCTTGAAATCTTTCTGGACGAGGGCCATCATGACCGCGAAGACGATCGTCGCGGCGCCGATCGTCATGAGGACGATCGAGAGCGGGCTGCCTTTCTCGAGCTTGAAAAAGTCGAGGGTGATTCGGGCCAGGAGATAAATGCCGAGCAGTTTCTCAAAAGCCGCCGGCAGAAAGGCCATAAAAGTCACCGGCGCGTCGATGGCGGCATCGGGAATCCAGGTGTGAAACGGCATGGCCCCGGCCTTGCCGATGGCCCCGATCATCATCATCAGAAAAGCCACGACAGCCAGCCCTTCGGGCTTGACCGAAATTTCGGACATCGTCAGCGTCCCGGTCATCGCCCAAAGGAGGCCGATGCCCAGGATCATGCAGAAATCGCAGAAACCGCTGATGAGGAAGGCTTTGACCGCGGTCCGGTTCGAATGCTTCCCGCCGATCGTGATCAGGCCGTAGAGGGTCAAGAGCAGGCCTTCCCAGAAGAAGACGAGCGGGACGAAATTGTCGGCGAGGACCGCGCCGTTGGCCAGGGCCGCCGACAGAAACACATAGGCGTAATATTCCTGCAGGCGCGGATGGTTTTTCATTTTGACGATCGAGTAGAGCGTAATCAGGAACAGAAAGCCGGTGAGACCGAGGAGGATGAAGCTTGAGAAATGGAAAAGCCGCAGCTCGAAATGGAGGCCGTTTCCCAGCCAGGGCAGGCGGAGCTCGAGGTTTTTTACCGAAAAGAGGGCGAATCCGAGATAAAGGACGGCGGCCGAGGAGAGGAGGGCGATGGCTTCCCGGAGAAGCTTGACACCCTTGGGAATGAGCAGGCAGAGGACGGCGGTGAACGCCGGCAAAAGGATCGGCCATAAAAGCATATTGGCTGTCATTTGAGCCACCAACCGATATGGGCCGTCGCAACCTCGGCCAGCTTCGCCGGATAGGCCACGAAGAGGCCCGCCACGAGCGACAACACGGCGAGGAGGGCGACGACGAAAACCATGGATTTTGTTTTTTCAGGCGCCGGGGCCTTGGCTTCTCCCATGAAGACCTGGCTGAAAACCTTCAAAAGGTAAAACATCGTCAGGACGGCCGTAAAGAGGGCGACGGCGGCCACCCACACCTGGCCGGCTTTGACCGTGCCCATGATGACCAGGAATTTGGAGAAGAAGCCGCCGAAGGGGGGGATGCCGATGACCGAGAAAGCGCAGAGCAAAAAGGAGATCGCGGTGACGGGCATGGTCTTGATGAGCCCGCCCATATCCCGGACGTCCCGCTTGTGTGTGGCGTGGATGACGATGCCGGCGCAGAGGAAGAGCCCGGCCTTGGCCAGCCCGTGCATCAGGATGAAGAGGAGGGAGCCCGAAATTCCTTCCACGTTGGCCACGCTGAATCCGAGAAAGATATAGCCGATCTGGCTCACCGTCGAATAGGCCAGGATGCGCTTGAAGTCGTTCTCGACCGTGGCCGCGGCCGCCGCGATGAGGGCCGAAACGACGGCGAGCACGGGGATGACTTTCGGCCAGTCGCCCGGGAGCTGGAAGGTATAGAGAAAGATCCGGGCATAGGCATAGACCCCGATCTTGACCAGCACGGCCGCGTGCAACAAGGCCGTGACCGTCGTCGGCGCCACGCCGGCGTCGGGCAGCCAGGTATGGAGCGGGACCGTGGCGGACTTGGAGAACATGCCGAAGAGGACGAGGAGGACGGCGGTTCCGGGGATGGCCGTCCCGCGCATCGTCGTCAGGTCGAAGGAATTCGTGCTGCCGTAGATCTGGATGAATCCCAGGAGCATGACCACGGCGCCGAAGAATGTGACCAGGAAAGCTTTGTCGGCCTTCCGGACATGGTCTTTAACCCTGTAGAAACCGATGAGCCGCCAGCAGCAGATGGCGATGATCTCCCAGAAAAGGTAGATGAAGATGAGACTTCCCGAGTAGACCAAGCCCATCATGGACCCGATGAAGAGGACGACCAAGAGGTAGTATTCGTTCTGGTTCTCCTCGTGATGGATGTACCCGAGCGAATAGACGATGATCAGGAATCCGATGAACGAGGAGACGATGGACATGAAGATCGCGAGCGGATCGATGATGAGGATGAAATCCAGCCCCAGAATGAATTCCTTGCGGATGATGGTCTCGCTGCCGGCGAAGGCTGCCGGCAGGAGGAGGATGGGCAGGAGCGCCGTGGCGGCGCCCAAAATGACCGCCCAGACCGACCGCGCGGACTTGGAAATGAGGCCCGCCAGCGGGATGGTGAAGGAGCCGATGATCGGGCAAAAAACCGTTAGGAGGGCTATGGTCTCAACGTTCATGGCCGGCTTTCATGCGCATGTGAAGACGCGAGGGAGAGCTTCTTCCAGGCGCTGAGCTAAGCCTACGATGATGCCAAAGAATTATTTGTAGGGGTTCAATTCCAACGCCTGATCGCATCCTCCCCTAATAATATTAATATTATAGGGAAAGAAAACCTGCCCCTATAATTAGGGCTCATTCTATTGACAAAAAAAGCCTTTGTCAATAGATTTCCACAAAATATTCAGGAGTTTTCCAAAGAGATTTCCAGAATGTTCGGCGCGGGGTAAATATTGTTTGATTTTTGCCAGCCAATGTAGGATAAATAGAAGAACGCTAAAAGAAAGGGACGGCCATCATGACCATCGATATCCGGGAAGTCAAAACAAAAAAAGACCTAAAAACCTTCCTCTTTCTTCCCGAAAAAATCCACGCCGGACACCGGAACTGGGTCCACCCCATCTACATGGACGAATGGAAATATTTCGATTCGAAAAAGAACAAGGCTTTCGGCTATTGCGAGGCGATCCTTTTCCTCGCCCAGCGCGGGGGCAAGGCCGTGGGGCGGATCATGGGGATCATCAACTCCCGCTTCAACGCTTACCGGCAGGATAAGATCGCCCGGTTCGGGTATCTAGAGACGCGGGAGGATCCGGAGGTGCTTCACGCCCTACTCGGCAAGGTGGAAGACTGGGCGCGGCAGAAAGGCATGAACCGCATCATCGGCCCTTACGGATTTTCCGATCAGGACCCGGAAGGCTGGATCATCGAGGGATTCGAGAACAGGGCGACGATCGCCACCTATTATAATTATGAGTGGCTGCCCAAGTTCGTGGAGAGAGAAGGCTACACCAAAGACATCGATTATTTCGTCTATAAGATCGCCGTCCCCAAAGAGCTTCCGGAGTTTTATAT
>Ga0315282_10004640_pt1 | contig 23849 bp, 19 predicted proteins | sample YL17G07_20_MG_FD_203693 | JGI IMG/M metagenome (GOLD analysis project Ga0315282, IMG submission 203693) | Sediment microbial communities from Yellowstone Lake, YNP, Wyoming, USA - YL17G07_20 | ecosystem: Environmental > Aquatic > Freshwater > Lake > Sediment | place: USA: Wyoming | collected... | reverse complement strand
GTCTAAGACCAAGTCACCAGGATTTGATGATGCACCTATTATGCGGCGAATAAGATGCGGGCTTTTCTCTGTTGGGTATCCAGTTATTTTTATATTTTGATTGTGAGCGTCCTTAAAGTCCATCCAGATATCTTGTACACCAACTCCAGCGTGGTCATCAAGGTAGACTTTTCTCCTTGGGTTTTCATTTTTGGACCAGAATATTTCTCCCCGCGCGTCCATCTCATCAAGCGTCTTTGGTATATACTGCCAGTGTTTACCGGGAGGAGGCAACATTCCATGCCAAGGTCCTCCTGTTGCTCCATTTCTAGCTCCAGGTGCATGAATAGGAACTTTCATGTATCTACGCCCAGTTTCAGGTTCAATGTAATGATATTCTTTTGCACTTTCATCGGAGAGTAGTTCAACAGGCCGGTTCCATACGTAATTATTGGTTTTTGTATAAAAAAGGATGAAATCTGCAATGTTGCCATAAGCTTTACGAGTGTAATTTTTTGGATTGCATTTCTTCCGGACAATCATATTGCGGTAATTGGCAGCCCCAAAGATCTCATCCATGATCAGCTTCATCTCAAACACCATTTTTTCATCTAGATGCAAGTAGATAGATCCACAGTTTGCTAGAAGCTTATGGAGCAAGATCAAACGCTCTCTAAGGAACTCAATATACTGTCCACCAGTCATAGTATCTTCATATGCTTTCTGCTGGCTTCTCGATAGAAATGCACCTTGAGTGGAAAAAGGGGGGTCGATATATATGAGTGTAATCTTGCCGCAGACTGTGGAGTCAGCGATGAGTGACAGAAGAACATCAAGGTTGTCTCCAAAATACAGCCTGTTGCGGGATGTGTGATGGTGGATTTCTTGGAAACTCTTTGCAGATGTATTCAAAATTGCAGTAATAGAATGTTTTCCTTCATATTCAAGTCGCACTGGATGGTAGTGATTTTTTGGGTTTCTACCCGGCACTCCAGTTGCCATCATTTATTCTCCTTCGACAGTAGCCATGCCATTGATATTCGCTTCGGAACCATCCTCAGTGTGACAACTTTCACTAAACCGGGCCATGAGTTCTCAATATAGGCATAATCTCGCCACATGGAACCAAGCAATAAGCCTGGCCCATCATTTAAGAAGATGACCTTGAGATTTTTACCTGTTGTCTTTGAATACTGAATGACTTCGTTGGCGCAATCACGATACTGACCTGTCCGGTCGTCTTCTTGGGCTCCCCCCCTGTCAGAATCATACCTCGCGAGGCCTACTGCAACAGGTCTATCCTTATGCATAAGCACGAAATCTACAGGCCTATCAGGTTTTGGATAGCCCTCAAATAATTCTCCCATAATGACATCTTTGCCAGCACGTTCAGGACCTATTATAGTCAAAGCAGGGAACTGTTCTCTAATTATTGTAAATAATCTCTCTGTAAGATCATAGCCTTTCTGACCTCTATCTTTGTATTCCCATAACACTGCGCATAAGGCTTCATCTGGCATCGGTCTGGAGCTGAAATGTGACTGCACTTCATTTACGGCGCGAAAACCTCTTCCAAACCGATCGCATATTTCCTCGGCAGCAGATTTCTTCTTTAACATTTCAACAGGCGTATCAGGACTGACATATTTTCGAAATACTCTGCTGAGCTGGATTCTCATCCACTGAGGGCTGGTGCCCGCAATTGCCAAGAAAAGGTCTGTCGAGGAATGTGCGCTCCTTAGAAGTTGTCCGAAAGTTACGAGAACTGGCTTATATAGTTCACAGGCAAGAGGCAGTACATCAGGATAGTATTCACCTGTAGAAAGAGTTATCCATAGGTGCCCTTCCTCGCGGTAATCACCAAAAGACTTTTCTTTTGGTCTTTTCATCGTTTTCCTCTTTCAACATTCCGAAGCCTAACAATTAATGGGCGAAAGTTCGGATTCGTTTTGGATTGCCTTTTCTTAATTTCCTTTTTTATCACTTCTTACCCCTACTGTCCACAAATTTATTGATTCTGTTTCGTATTTTCCATACAATAGCAGAAAATTCTAAGGAAGTCCTTTTGACAATCTTTATAACAAAAAATTATCCCCCTCACCCTGTCCCTCTCCCGCAAGGGGAGAGGGGGAAGTGAGACCGGGAGGGTGAGGAATGGAGGATGAGATTGCTTCGCCTTCGGCTCGCAATGACCACCTGCTTTATAATTCTCCTGGCCCTTACATCATTTACTCCCACACTTCTTGGCCAGGAGTTCAAACGCGCCCTTTCCGGAAGAACGTTCTCTTTTCCCCGGGACCATTTTTCTCATCCTGAATTCAAAACGGAATGGTGGTACTATTCCGGGCATCTTCAATCTCAGAATCAAGATAAAAGATCCTTTGGTTATCAACTCACCTTTTTCAGAACGGGTTTAACAAGGGAAACAAAACACGAAAAATCGAAATGGACCATCCATGACCTTTATTTCGCCCATCTTGCCATCACGGATGAGTCTAGAAATAGGTTTCAATATCTTGAGAAGATCAGTCGCGGAAGTTTGGGAGAGGCAGGGGCCTCTCCATACAAGACGGGTGAAAAGACCTTTCGAATTTGGATCGAGGATTGGTCTATTGAAGGCAAAGGCCCCGGGATGCAAAATCACTCCCTCAAAGCAGGAGATAAAAAGTTTGGAATTGAACTGATGCTTACACCGGAAAAAAATCCAGTCCTCCACGGACAAAATGGGATCAGCCAGAAAGCCGATGGAGAGGGATACGCCTCGCATTATTATTCCATCCCCCGCTTAAAAACGGAAGGAAAGATCTTTTTACAAAACAAAGAGGTCCCTGTTCAAGGAACCAGCTGGATGGACCATGAGTTTGGCTCCTCTCAACTCCGGGAATACCAGGCTGGATGGGATTGGTTCAGCATTCAATTGGATAAGGGAATGGAATTGATGTTTTATCAGATCCGATGGAAAGATGGAAAAATAGATCCTTATTCGAGTGGGACCATCATCTTTCCTGATGGAACATACCAGCATTTACTCAAGAAAGAATTTCAGATTGAGATCCTGGATCGCTGGAAAAGCTCAAAGAGCGGAGCTATCTATCCTTCCAAGTGGAGGGTAAAGGTCCCCGGTCACCGGATTGAGTTGATCATCTCGCCGACCGTTAAAGATCAAGAACTGATTACCAAGGAATCCACCCGGGTGATCTACTGGGAGGGAAGTGTTAGGGTGGATGGAAAATACCAGGGCGATCCTATCAAGGGCATGGGTTATGTCGAATTAACCGGATATGCCGAACCTCTTTCCGGGAAAATCTGATCCTCCTAAGTTAAAACTCCACCTCTGCCTGGATATAAGCATAATCAATGTTCTTCCCCCTTCCCGAAGCCTGTTCAAAAGAAAACGGCCTCTGAAGAACCTATTCAGCCCAACGAGGAAAGATGTCCCTTTTGTCAACCTGTAAGACACGGGCAGGTCCAGTTCCGTTCCAATGTCCTTGCTGAATCCTGAAGGAACCCTGTTGGCGAGAAATCGATGAACTCGCAGAGTGACATCCAACTTGTATAAAGGCTTTACTGAGATACCGCCAACCCAAATCTGCAAGCCACTCGCATGAACTTTTTCCACCGTCACTCCACTCTGGTCTGAAATGACATTCATGTCTCCATATAAATAACTGTCGTTGAATATGCTTCCATGAAATTCCCGAAATCTTCCGTCAAATGGGTTAGTGTCACCCGACCCGTAGGCATAGGCCGCGAAGATACGAGGCTCCCAGGTAAGCTTAAAGGTATATCCAAGATCGAGGTGACCTCCGTAAGCCCTGATGAGGTCTCTTCCGTCTCCGGACACTTTCTCAACCCTTCCCCATTGAAACTGAGGCTCCAGTTCATAATCAAACCTGCCCGCCTTCCCAGCCAGCCGGGTTCCCAAAGTAAACCACTTCTGGCCGGAATCAATCAAACTGTGTGATGAAAATGGTAAACCTATATCAAGAAATATGCGGAGGGAAGATCGGGGCAGGTATTAGGGGTCGAATCTTCTCATTGGCGCATCTTCCGAAAAATCCACGCCACGGCCAATTCAAGGCAAAACAACGCTACAATCATTTGTCCCGGGGGGTAGTCATACTGATTGGCCATCAAGAAACCGATGATGCCAGTCCCTACTGCAACGATAGGCGTCACTAAGAACATGTGTCGAACCTCCCGGCATAAGTTCTTCGCCACAAGAGCCGGGAGGACAAGACATCCAAACGTGTAGAGCATCCCTGAAGCGCGGATTGAGAGGCCGATGATAAGGCCCAGCCACGCTGATGTGAGCAGATTCCAAACGGTTATTTTCATCCCTATGGCCATGGCCATCGAGGGGTCGAGAGTAAACAGAAGGATTTTACGATAGAGAAGAACGAGAAAAAAGACCGTCAGAACGCTGAGAACGCTAAAGATCCAGACGTCCGTCACTGTAGCTCCGATGATACTTGAAGAAAGGAGTCGATGGATCTCCTCCAGACCGTGAGGACTATGGGAAACAATCAGAACGGAAAGGCTGGCTGACACAAGGAAGACCCAGCCTGTTACGGCCTCATGGCTTTCCCCTCCGGTCTCCTCCCCACGCCCGGTCATTGAAGCAGCTATGACAGAGAAAGCAACCGCCATCACAGACAGGCTGGCATCAGAATGAAACCACGGAAACTGGTCTAAGGTGAATACGCTGATAGCCCACATCGTCAAAGCGATTCCAAGCGTGGAAGCCTGAGATACCGCGGCGCCGATGAAGATCTGGTCCCGTGCCACCACGAGTACGCCGATCATCGAAAGCAAAAAACTGATCAGCCATCCAGCTAGGTAACTTAGGTGAAACAGGTCCCAGGAGGATAAAAAGTTCTGAATCATTGGAGTCCTCCTGTCTCCCCTCTCATCCCATTGATACGGACGTTTAGAGCTCCTGATGGCTCTTGCCAGATGGAGACTGGCACCCCGTAGGCCTTTTCGAGGTTTTCTTGACTCAAGATGGTATGACAGGGTCCGCCCTGTACAGAACCATCAAGGAAGAGAGCAATGTGGGTGGCGTAATGTGCCGCTAAGGTTAGATCGTGAGTGACAAAAAGAACAGTGAGGTTCTCTTTTCGATTGAGATCGGTCAACGATTCCATCAGTGCATTTGCGGATGTCAAATCTAAATCTTTGGTGGGCTCATCCACAATGAGGAATTTCGGTTGCCGTATCAAGGCCCGAGCAACTAAGGCACGCTGGCGCTGGCCACCTGAGAGGGACCAGTAATTCTTGTCCATCATCTTTTCCAACTTCATTTTCTCAAGAGCCGATCCAAGTCGTTCAAACCTCTGCTTCTTATTTGTTCGGATACCCGCGAGACCTAACAGTACAAATTCGCTCACCGTGGTCGGTAGGGTTGGATTGAGATCACAGCGCTGAGGAACAAATCCGACGAAGTTCCCCTGGGCAAATTCAGGGTGGAGGAAAACCTTTCCCTCATGTGGTTCTAACATGCCCAGCAGAACCTTAAGAAGCGTTGTTTTTCCAACGCCGTTTGGGCCGAGGAAGAACCAGAACTCTCCTGTCCTGACTTCGAAATTTATGTCTTTGAGAATGATCCTTTTCCCATAAGCGATGGATAGCCCATCCATTTTTAAAATCCACCCATTCTTCTCCATATCATTCGGCTCCATGCTGTCATTGACGGTGATCACTTTTGTTTTGTCCAATCCTTATGCTTTGAATTATGGATGGGCTCGATCAAGGATGCCCTCCAAACGCGGTGACGAGCTGCCGGACATTGTAGTCGGTCATCTTGAGGTAGTCCTCTGTACCCGGCCGGGATCCCACCTGGTGAGCCATGGGGACGATCTTGCCACCTGTTTTATTTGAGACGAACTGGGCATGGCGAATGTCAAAGTACGATGAAGCCAAAATCACTTTGACCCCTTCGGCCTTCATCATCTCTATCAATTCTTGAAGATGTCTTGTCGTCGGTGAAATCCCAGGCTTCGGCTCCAAAAAACCGACTACCGAAATCCCGAACCTCCGACCAAAATAAGGCCAGAGATTATGGTCAGCAACAACCTTGCATCCCCGATAAGGAAGCATCATTCCCAACCAACCTCCGAGTGAGCCCTCCACTTTCTGTTCCTTAAGAAAAGACTCCATCTTCCCTTCTTCATATAGGAGGGCCAACTTTTCAAATCCGTATTTTTGGGCCAACTTGTCTCCAGCCAGTGCGTCGCCTATTTTGCGATAGAAATTTGTGTACCGTTCTTCGAACAAGGACTTTTTCTCTGGCCTGAGTTCTATGAGCCTGTCCCTGATCAGCCGAGCAACACGGAGACCATTTAATGGATCTGTCATGTAGTGGGGATTTCCTAAAGGATGGACATCCCCCATGGAACGATCCACAGGCCCTGTAGGAATTCCCATGGGCGTTATCATTTTAGAGCAATCTACATATCCCCGCGCTCCTACGAGGACCCGGCTATTTCTGGCATTTTGCAGCAGGACGGGAGCGTATCCAATCTCCAGCTCCATACCAATTTGGAGAAAGAGGTCCGCTTGACTCAAGGCCTTGATGAAACTGGGTTTGGCCTCGATGAAGTGGGGATCTTCCTGACTTTTGCCGAAGACAGTAATCTTGACCTGGTCACCTCCTATTTCCAGTGCAAGGTTCCCAAGATCTGGAACTGTGGCACAGACTTGAATGGGTTTTAAACCTTGAGGATGCACAATGGAAGGAAAGAGATTTAGGGTTAAAAATAGTAGAGTTGAAATATAGAGTATCCATTTACATAAAAACCTTCTATGCATGTGGTGCTCCTTTCATCAATAACAAACGATTAATTCATATCATGTAGTGTCTCTTTTGTCTTCAGTGTCATTCCCGTGAAAATGGGAATCCAGAACGTATTGGAAAAATGGATTCCTGCTTCTGCAGGAATGACAATCCAAAACCTAAGAAAGGAAAATCCATTTTTATCGTTTTTGCGGTGACGTGCGCGTCCTGAAAAATTACTTTAGTATTTATGGGCTGCATGGGCACCAAGCATGAACTCTGCCCCTAACCAGATCGAGTGGGCATTCTGATGGTCAAAACCGTTCAGATGGTCATAATTATATTGCAGTCGAAAGCGAGAAAATTCAGTGGGCTGCCATACGACCAGGGGAGAGATGCGGTGCCGGTCGCCCCGGAAGGGATCGGAATTTCTTGAAACAATTGTAACGGCACCGGTTCCGAAATCGACACTGACGTTGTTCCCGCTTCCGCTTGCATACTCGTACCGGATCCCGGCAGCCCAAGGATTTCGAAATCCCCAGAGCAACTGCGTATAGAATCCCCAATCCACGAGGGTCTTCCTGGGTAGGCGGATATCGTCAGCCGTGCCTGCAATTTCATCAGGTCCCGGATCGAAAAAACGATCTGCCCGGTAATTCCGCCCCATCATTTCTGATTGGAGGAGAAGAAAAGGCCAGCCACGGAAGTTGTTGACCGGACGCCATTTCAGCTTAAGATCAGCACCGTAGATCCACGTCTCACCACGGGGTCCGGTGGCGTTTGGTCCGTAGAGCCCTGAAAATCCTAATACGGTGGAGACCTCATCACTAAGGTCCCACGAGTTCCCCCACCTGGCAAGATATGCGAAATCGCTTAAACTCTTGACGTCGCGACTCACGAAGGGCCGCCCGCCAATGGGACGTTCTCCAAAGGCTGATGAGCTGGAAAAGAAGCTAGTCATAGTTTCCCCATTGGCATTCTGCATGCCGAGATATAATTCAGAGTACCATGGGAGAGGCGTAAGCCATGACAATCTGAAGCCAGGACCCCTCATCCCATCAGCTCCGAAGAGGCGCGTATTGATGATAGGTTGATCCTGCCAGTCCCACTGATGGGGGTGTTGGGGATTGATTCTCCCGAACTCCGTAAAGAACTGTCCACCCTTAATCTGAAGCTGGTAAGGCAGCTTCTGTGTTGTGAAGAAAGCTTCCTCCAGCTCAACTTTCGATTCCCCTGTAATCGGATCAAGAAAGTAGACGATGTGGGACTCCGCATTCAAATAAGGATCAACCGCCCCGGAAAATGAAAGCTCCACATTCTGGACAGTGAAACCCCGTTTTCGCGGATCGTGTCCCCCCCCTTCAAGGAACTGCAATTGCTGGTCACGCTCTGTCGAAGCTCCAGCAGCAAAGAGACCATCAAAAGAAACATCGATAAGCCGCAGGGTAGCTCCACCCACCTGGTAGGACAGAATGTCCTTTTTGGGTTCTCCTTCCTTCGGGAGAAGGGCCTCCTTGACCTTTTTAAGGGTTGACTTTTTGTCGGATTCCTGTCCTACAGGAGGCGGGGTCTCTTTAGGTTGTGCTACTACCAGTTGTTCTGGAGGCTTTACCTGTTTCATCTCAGCCTTTAAATCTTCAATGAGCTTTTGTTGCTCCTTGATAGTTTGCTCCTGTTTTTTGAGTGCCTCTTCCAATATCTTGATCCGCTCCTCCAAGGTCTGGGCAAACCCGCTGGAATAAAAGACAAAGAACATAACGATGGAAATAAGAATCGTCTTCATTTTGATCCCTCCATGCATTCCATGTCTCGATTTAAGCGAGGACTAGTCCCATATCATGCATCCATCAACAAGACAAAAAGAGAGAGGATGACATCACATGGTCCTGTACACATTGAGAAATTAAATTCTGGTCTTGTCCTTTATGCGGGAGGAGCTCGATTTGAATAAGGATGATAACACAGGTATAAGCTGTTGAGTGTATTTTCTATGGAGATGAACGAAACATTTGAAAGTAGTAATGAAATTTGAGGGCAGTCCTGAGGGATCAAAAGGGAATGGTGCGAGACATGACAACAGAGAGGGCATGCATCATGGGAAACTCCATCCGCATGGTGGTGAAATGCAAGTCCCAGAATAGAGAGCGAAAAGCAAATGATCAGGAGATAGACAAGTTTTCTTTTCATTAGCCTATTAATTTACCAATACGTAAAGAGAAGTAAATGGGGTACACACTGTATTTTTTAAGAAGGCATGCTGTATTTTTAAACTGAAATATAACAGAGATTACGAAATATGCAAAACCATCTATAAACCGAATCTGTTTCGGATATAAATCTTATTGATTTTAGGTTAAAATTCAAACTTTTGAATGAAGACTTATCAACCATCGCTTTCCATTTTTCTGTCGCTTTCCATTTTCTTCTCAAATTTCTGGCACGCCTTTTGACCTCGTTGGGGATAAACAGCCTCTTTTTTCTTGAAAACGTCTTTCCTCCAGGATATGATTTCCGAAAAGAGGGGGGTGAAAAATGGATCAACTCTTCTACCCGAAATCGGTGGTCGTGGTCGGCGTTTCAGAGAAGCCTGACAATTTGGCCAGAATCATTGTCGAGGATCTTTTCGAATTTCAGTTCAATGGAGAGATCTTTCTGGCAGGCAAAAAGGAGGGGATTCTCTTCGGAAGAAGAATCCATACCTCAATGGATGACCTCAGAGAAGGAATCGACGTGGCGGTGATTCTCACCCCTGCTCCCACCATCCCAGGGATACTGGAAGCCTGCGGCAGGAAAAAGATTCGATGGGCGATCGTTGAGGCAGGAGGATTCAGGGAATTTTCCGAGGAGGGGGCCCGTTTAGAAGAAGAGATCCTTCGGATTGCCAGGAAGTGGGGGATCCGAATCGTCGGGCCCAATGGAATCGGGCTCATCAATCTTGAAAACGGTTTTGTCGTCCCCTTCGTCAAACTGAAACAGGATGCGGTCCACAAAGGGAAAGTCTCCGTTCTAGCGCAGAGCGGCGGAGTAACCATCGGCTATTTCAACCTACTTGCCAGCGCCAACGTGGGGATAGCCAAGATGGTGAGCATGGGGAACAAACTGGACCTCAATGAGATTGATTACCTCAGATATCTCATCCAAGACCCCCAGACGGAAATCATCGGTCTTTACCTGGAGGGCCTTGAAAGAGGAAGGGAATTAATTGAGATTGCCCGATCCACCTCCAAGCCGATCATTCTCCACAAGGCCAATATTGGAGAAGGAAGCCACCATATCGCCAAACTTCATACGGCGGCACTCGCGAACGACGATCGAGTGGTCGACGCGGCATTGAGGCAGGCGGATATCATCCGAACGAAGGATTTTCGGTCCTTTGCCAGCGCTGTGAAGATCCTCTCCCTTCCGCCCATGAAGGGAAATAACCTGATCGTCCTTTCGCGCTCCGGAGGCATTGCCATCGTCGCCGCGGATTCTGCGGAACGCTATAGCTTCAAGCTTTTTCCCCTGGCAAAGAGTTTTACGGGACGAATTCAAAGCTACTTCAGGGCAAAAGTCATTCAGCCCACTAATCCTCTCGATCTAGGGGACCTTTTCGACTTCGACCTGTATACGAAGATTCTTGATCAAGCCCTAAGAATTAAGGGTGTGGACGGAATTCTTTTCCAGCATGGCTCCGCCGGCGAGGAAAAAGAGCCTTCCCGGAGGTTGATTCATGCGGTAAAGGAACTATCGTTTCGTCATCGAAAGCCGGTGGCTCTCTGTTACTTTACCGAAGAGGAAGAATTGGCCTTTATCAAGAGGACTTTCGACTATCCGATCTTTACGGAGCCGAGTGAGGCGCTCAGTGCTCTGGCCGTTTCGAGGGAATACTACCGGAAGCAAAACGTTTTGAAGGAAAAGCCCATTGCCTATCGGGTGGACCGTGGCCGGGTCAAATCGCTCCTTCAAACAGCCCACGTAGAGAGGAGAGATCTCCTCCTTCCCGAGGCTTACGAAGTTCTCCGGGCGTACGGCATTCCAGTGGCGGATTATCAAATCGTTCACCAAAAAGAGGATTTGAAAAAAATGATGAATAAGATAGGGGTTCCTGTTGCCCTTAAGATCGTCTCTCAGGAAATCTCCCACAAGTCTGATGTCGGCGGGGTCGTGCTCAATATCAGCCGGGAATCAGATGCCGAGGAAGCCTATGATAAGATGAAAAGACTCGTAAGAGGTCCTTCCTCCGGACTACTCGTTCAGAAGATGGTCTCAGATGGGAAGGAGGTCATCTTAGGGGCGAAACACGACCCTTCTTTCGGTCCGGTGCTTCTTTTTGGATTGGGAGGAATTTATGTAGAGGTCTTCAAGGAGATTTCTCTCCGCGTGGCTCCGATTAATCGCTCCGAGGCCGAGGAGATGATATCGGAATTGAAAACATCGGCCATTCTCAAAGGCGTTCGAGGGGAAAAACCTCTGGACATGAGGGCGCTGGTTGAAAACCTGCTAAGGCTTTCCCAGTTGATGATGGATTTCCAGGAAATCGAAGGTATCGATATCAATCCTGTGAAGGTCCTTGAAAAGGGAACCGTTGCCGTGGACGCCCGGATCCTCCTAAGCAATGCGCAGAGCGCATCGCACAATACTCAAAGCTGAAAGGACAGGGATTAAATCCGCATTCCGAAATTCGCAATCCGCAATAGAATCAGATCCCTAAATTCTCTCCTACCAGGATAACGACCACTTCGGTTCGTGCAGGCTTTTTAGCCAGGGTCACATAGATATTGCAGATCCGGTCTGGGGAACTGCAATCCGAACAAACTCCAGTCTCAACGCATGGGGTCTTTCGACCCAGCCGCTTTGCATTCTGCGGGGCTGCCCACTCTCTCACTCTCTTTTCTGCAGCTTCGAGATCCTTGACCATCTTGTTCACGCCACAAACGATGATGGTCTTTTTTGGCCCGATGAACATGGTTCCCACCCGATTGCCCGTGGCATCCACATTGTACAATCTTCCATCCTCTGTCACCGCATTAGTGCTGGAAAGAAAAACATCGGCCAAAAAAGACTTGCGGATCAATTCAAGACGTTCTTCAACGGTTCGCGCTTGTAGCAAAGGTAAGATGAGTTGGATCTTCCGATTCTTTAAGGCATCTAACAATCCAATCTGTGTAAGGGTGACGGATCCTCCCGCTCCCACAGTGGCTTCATCCGGTATCCTTTTCATCACCTCTTCGAGTGCCGCCTTTGAATCAGAAACATAAAGGGCTTCGAAATTATTCTTCTTCAGTGCGTTAACTGTTCTCTCTGCCTGCTTTTCCCGAAACCATCGCTCTAACTGTTCCATTCCCGCTCCTCTGTTTGTGAATTGAACGAATGTTACCGAATAAATCCAATATTCGTTAAATGCGGACCCATTCGAATCATTCCTTATCATTAATGGTTCGTCAGATATTCTTTCATACCATCCGGATTTGCCGTCATAGAGTCTTTCCCGTCCTCCCAGTCTGCGGGACAAACCTGACCTTCATGTAAGCTGACAAATTGGAAGGCTTTCATTACTCGCATGGCCTCCGTCACCGAACGACCAACGGAGAGGCTATTGATCGTCGAGTGCATGATCACCCCTTCTGGATTGACCAGAAAAAGTCCTCGAAGGGCTACCCCTTCATCCTCCATGAGGATTCCGTAATCTCGTGCCGTCACTTTATTCAGGTCGGAAAGAAGCGGATAATTGAGACTGCCGCCCAGGCCCCCATCCTCCCGCTTTGTATCCACCCAGGCCTTATGGACATAAACGGAGTCTACCGAGATGCCGAAGATCTGGCAATTAAGCCCGCTAAATTTCTCTGCGGCCGCAGAGAAGTTGAGCACTTCGGTCGGGCAGACAAAGGTGAAATCAAGGGGATAAAAAAGGAGAAGGACCCATTTCTTTCTGTAATCCGATAATTTGTACCGGCTGAGTTGTCCGTTAAAATAACCTTCCAATCCAAAATCCGGGGCGGGTCTGCCGACTAAAGACATCGTCGCACCTCCTCTTTAAAAAAATGCTCTCTCTTTTATACTAACATCCATCATCCAAAAATCAACCCTTCGCCTATCCGGTCTAAAGCCCTGTGGAATCGTAATAGGGATAAATGACAGAAATTCCAAAAAACGGGACAGGCAGACGGGTGAAAAGCTTTAGAGCGCAACCTCTCAACTATTAACATCGGGAATCCAGGGTCACGAAAGAATTGACTTTCTTGTGACGACGACAGTGACCCCTAACCTAAACGTGCGCATTCTAAAGCTTTAGAATCCGGCTGCTTGGCCCGTTTTTTACCTACTTCCATTCGATCGGCACACAGTGTCTAAGGCCTGGGGCAGCGCCGTCGAAGTATCAACTATTGCCCTCCTTACTTTTTCGACGGCTCGGGAACAATTTTTTGATAGCCAGCGGGCGGAAGGAAAACGTCATCCTTTAATTCCTTCTTTTCGATTTTCTTGACTTCTACCCGATCGATCGCCCTCAACCCATGAGTGATCGCATGGTCTTTGGTCAAAATGGGAAACCCATAGGGTTTGAGCTTCTCATAAATCTCCCGGCCTTCTTTCATCTCGACCCTGAAATCTTTTGAAAACCCCTGGGCCACTCGATCCATCACCTTTTCTATTTCTTTCATCTCCACGTCACGGGTCACCCAGTTCTCCTCGATCAGCTCATCGTCTGCCAGTATCTCAATTTGTTCCGTCTGAAAACCATTGATGACAGCAGTTTTGCCGGTCTTTCTGACGGCGATCTTTCTCTCCTTGGGCTTTATTCCCAGGAATTCTTTCTTGAGCCGTTTGGCCACTTCTCTTTCCCACTGGGAAAGTTTGACTTCGACATAACTCTTGGACCGGTGGTCAATCATCACCAACCCATCTCCCTTAAAGTCCAAGATCGTTGTCATGCCGCTCTCCAGGTGATCGGTTCGAAATCGGTAGTCCGAATAGTAAAGCGAGGCTCTGGAGGGAATCCCGTCCCGATCCCTCACCACTTGTTCAACCACCACCCCTGCTAGGCCTTCTCCGGGCGCCTCTGACAAAAGCATACCTACCAACGCTATCGAAAAAAATAGAGTCTTTCCTTTCATGACGCTCTCCTTCATCTCCCTGGCACCTACTTGTCGAGGCATTGAGTTATTAGGTACGAACTCGTATGTTTTCATTGTGAGGATTGACTTTAGACTCTCTATCTCCTAATATAAAATCTTAAAATTATCAATGAGATTGATTTCAGACACGCGAGCCACGCCTGCATGCGGCCTGGCAAGAATCACGGGAAAAGGAGGAAACATGCAAGATAGGCAGTACGTAATCAATGAAATCGCCGCCAGTGAATCCTGGAGGATGTTTCACATCATGGCAGAATTTGTGGAGGGCTTCGAAGCCCTCGGGAAATACCATCCTTCGGTAAGCGTCTTTGGATCCACGAGAGTCAAACCCGGGGATGAGGTCTACCAGAAGGCGGAGCAAATTGGCCGACTCCTTGCGGAGAATGGTTTCGGCGTCATCACAGGAGGCGGGCCTGGAGTCATGGAGGCGGCCAACAAAGGTGCTGCCTCTGCCGGAGGCAATTCGATCGGCCTCAACATCGAAATTCCTTTAGAACAGAAGCCTAATCCTTATGCCAACATCACTCTGCGTTTCCGCTATTTCTTTGTTCGGAAGGTGATGTTTGTCAAATACGCAGTTGCCTATATCATCCTTCCTGGCGGCTTTGGAACGATGGACGAGTTATTTGAATCCGTCACGCTCATCCAGACACACAAGATTAGACCTTTTCCGGTGATCCTGGTTGGGTCAAATTATTGGAAAGGCATTTTGGATTGGATGAAGGAAGTAGTGCTGGAGGAAGGAAGGATATCACCCTCGGATCTGGAGATCCTTCAACTGACTGATGAGCCAGAGGAGGTCATCAAGACCATCAAAAAAACGGTGATCCTTTGATCCCATTGCGGATTTCGGATTGCGGAGTGCGGATTGAAAAAACCCACAATTCGGGTTCTGCTCTGGTTCATGGTTTCACTCTCTCTTCGACCAGCTCTAGAATATCCAATACCCGTATTCTCTCATCCAAGTTCAATACTTTGACCGCCGAGTCGAGAGAGATCATACAGAGGGGACAAACCGTGGCTAAGATTTCAGCCCCTGTCCTCTCTGCCTGCTTAACCCGCGTTTCATTGATCCGTTTTCCTGCCTTCTCTTCCATCCACATGTGACATCCGCCTCCTCCACAGCAGAAGCTTTTCTCTCGACTCCGCTCCATCTCTATAAGGGTAAGATCCGATATCGCTCTCAATATCCTTCGAGGCGGCTCATAGCCATCGTTGTACCGACCCAGGTAACAAGAATCATGATAAGTTATGTTTGTTGTCCTCTCTCCGGGAGCCATTGCAATCTTCCGGCTTCCAATCAACTCCTCTAACAGAGTCGTATAATGGATTACTTCAAAGGTGGCCCCAAACTGTGGGTATTCATTCTTCAGCGTATTAAAGCAGTGAGGGCAAGTGGTGAGGATCTTCTGAAACTTCACCTGCTGAAGTCGATTCACATTCTTTTCCACATTGACCTGAAAGAGATACTCGCTTCCCATTCTTCTCAGGTCAATGCCGCAACACCATTCCGAAGTTCCGAGCACGCCGAAATCCAACCCGGCTCGGTTTAAAATGCGAATCAAGGAAGTGGCCACCTTAATATTTCGATCGTCATAAGAGCCGTAGCATCCAACCCAGAAAAGAATATCCACCTTTTCCCCTGGACGAACCTCTTTCACCCCCAACTCCTTCGTCCACCACATCCTCTTCTCTGGATCGAACCCCCAGGGGTTTCCCTTTCGTTCAAGATTCCGAAAGGCGAAATGGGTCTCTCTCGGAATCTTGCCACGATGGAGGACAAGATTTCTCCTGAGATCCATCAGCTTGACCATGGGTTCGATAAAGACCGGGCAATGCTCCAGACAGTTGCGGCAGGTGGTGCATTCCCATATCGCTTCTTCGGCCACCACATCACCGACCAGGTGAAATCGACCTCTCTCTTTCAAGGGCCTTTCCATATGGCGTTTCAAATCTTGTATGACCTTTTTGGGATTGAGATGTTTTTGAGTGAGATGGGCCGGGCATGCCTCCTGACAGCGACCGCACCGCGTGCAGGCGTCCAGTTCCAAGAGATTTCTCCGCGAAAACTCTTCAATCCTTCCAACGCCATAGGTCTCCGAGGTTTCGAGATCAATGGAGGCCAAGGCCCCTTTGGCTTCTAAATTTCTGTAGAAGATACTGAGAGAAGAGGAAAAGAGGTGAAGGATTCTTGAGAAAGGAATATAGGATAAGACGGTTAAAGAAAGGAAGACATGAACCCACCAGAGCGTGGAAAAACAGATTCTCAGGCCACTCTCTTCTCCAAAAAAATTTTTCAGAATCCGCCCCGTGAGCGAAGCCATGGGTGCCCATTGGGACCAGGACGACTGATAAATTTGATTCCGAATTCCCGTCAATGAAAATCCGGTTAAAAAGACAAAAAAGAGAAGGGAAAGGGAGATGGCATCGGTCCGTTGATTGTCCAGCTCTTTGGGTCTCTCAATGTACCTTCTGCCGGCAAGGCATATCGTCCCGATCAATCCGATGATTCCTGAAATGTCCAAGGTCAAACGATAAAAGGGATAGGTCTTAGAATCAAAGAATTTCATGCCCAAGAAAGGGAAGGACAAATATTCCTGAATGAGGACGATGAGAATCGAAAGGCTCAAGAGAAGGAAAGACCAAAAAAGAAGAAGGTGGCTTATCCCCGGGAAAAGGTTTCTCAAAATTCCGCGGTGTCCCAGGACATAGATGAACAGTCCCTTCCATCTCTCCCTCAACCGACTCCATTTCCCTTCACCCTTTCCGCGACACCAGAGACGATATCGAACATAAAAGCCAAAGAGGATAAGAAAGAGGGTTAATGCTCCCAGGAAATAAAAGAATACGCCCTTCCAAGTCAGGGGATATCGATACCCTTCTTCCTGGAATAGCGTTCCTACCCGATTCAATTCCCCTGTTTTGGGGTCCGTGTGGCAGAGGGTGCAGTCAGACCCGGCGAGGCGGAGGGCATAATATTCCGTGGCTTGAACGGTGGAAGGAGGGAGAGAAAGAAGGAAAGAGAGAAAGAAAATGGCTGGAAATAAAGGGATTTTGAACTGATTCACCTTCCCTTTTTACCCCAACCCAGATGTTCAAGTCAATCCCTCGACACGTCTTGCCCTCCCCCCCATTTTTTTCCATGGGCAAGAAGATCTCAGAAAAGGCATCGGCCTTATGAAGGCTCGGAGAGGGATTTCCCAGGTCGGGGCGAAAAATAGGGGGAGGGCCAGTCAGACACGCCAGTATAGGTCCTGAGGCTTGGCTTCGGCGTGAGGGTGATTGGTGAGAAGAGTGGAACGAGATTAATTACGGAAGTGATGAACTCCGTCTACGACATAGTAGGTGAGGAGCGTGGTCAATTCGATCAATTTCTTTTCCTCATCTTCAGGAAAGTACCCCAGTGATTCGCTTCTGCAGATGGCCTCCCATTGGCGAAGCCTTTTTCGAACCGTGTGTTTGTTGGACCCTGAGATCCAGAGGCTGACCTGTTCGGTAAGGGGCCTCGCCTGCTTTCGAACCAGCTTCCATGCCGGGAGGAGATTTCTCCAACCATTCCCTGGTTTTATAAAGAGCTCATTCATATCGGTGAGATATTCCTGCAGTTCTTGATCCAGGATTTCTCCATCTAATCCCCACCACTCCGATACGGTCTCTTCAATCGTCCCATACATTCCATCTTGCTTCTTCTCCCCATTCAAAGGTTCTCTCCCGCCAATTTCTTCCATCAACCGGTCCACATACGATAATTTCTCTAAGGCGGTGGGCCAGTTTCGATATTTCACTCCCCAATGGGAACGGGGGTCGAGCCAGATGGCGAAGGTCTCCGCCCAATCCTCATCGGGATGTTTTTGAGCGTAGTGAGGATCCCCCAAATAGTGGAGGTGTCTGACATAACTCTTCGACCAGGGATTTACCCGGTAGAGATACCCATCCCGATACTTCTTGTGAAAATCCCCAAACGTTCCTTTCCAATCTTTTCGTTGCCAAAGTTTATAGGCATAATTCACCGCATGGCCTGTTTCATGGCGGAGGATTTTTATCATCTCCTCAGTCGGGGGTGTGTCTCCTTCAAGGTCTTCTAACTCGGGCATGGCCAAATAGAATGGAATGCTAATCGAAACCTTCTTGTTCACACATCCCCACTCATTTCCAAAATAGAAATCAGGCCATAAGAGAATTCGACGTCCTCTGAGTTCCTTCTTCAATCTTTTGAGGGGAGATGCTAAACTTTCGCTGACATCCAGTTCCAGGTCGCCGATCTTGGTCGTCAAAAATTTCTGATAACTGATCTCGTCCATCTCTATCAGCCTATGAAATTTACTCCTAATGTTGAACTAATTCTTAATCCGGGTTTTAAAGGAGGGGAAAAAATCTTTATCCCTGCTGTCAGGACTTTATCACATTCAACATTAGATCTATCAATAATATAATATCCATTCCCCGGGAGGTCAAAACATTTCTTTTCACAAGTAAAATTCTAATGATTTTAATAGGTTGCTTTGAGATTGTATCTAACCCATTCCACGGTTCTAATCCATTTTAAGGTCATAATGTCGCCTCAAGGCCTCATTAAGATGGATGGGTTTTAACCTCTAAATCTACCTATTAAAATGAAATTTTTTGTTGTAAGATTCAGATGAAGGGACGGAAAAGACTCATGGATGTCTATATTTCAGGCGTGGGCATGACAAAATTCGGGAGATCCAAAGAGCCCCTCGAAAAGATGATGGCCGAGGCCGCTTCCTCAGCCTTGAAGCAGGCGCGACTAGAGCGGGTCGATGCGATCTACATCGGGGTCATGAGTGTTGAGGAATTTGTCGGGGATTCCAATTTTGCCACCCTTTTAACCGACACCCTCGGGCTGACTGGAGTTCCCTCTACGCGGGTAGAAACGGCTTCTTCGACGGGAGCAGGCGCTTTCGAGGCGGCCTTCTATGCCGTGGCATCCGGCCACATGAAACATGTCCTGGTCCTGGCAGGAGAAAAGATGACTCATCTTCCCACGGCGAAGACTACCCGGATTATCTCCGAGGTGATTGATCGTTCTGAGCGAAGGTACGGCGCGACCATGCCTGCCCTCGCTGCAATGGTTGCGCAAAAATATGGCCGGGAGTTTAACCTTTCATCGCTGAAACTTGAGGACATTCTTGCTCAGGTGGCCATCAAAAATCACTCCAACGGTTACCTGAATCCTTATGCTCAATTCAGGAAAATCATTACCAAAGAAGATTACCTGAAGAGTCAGATGGTCTCCTATCCTCTCCGCCTCTATGATTGCGCGCCGATCACAGACGGAGCTTCGGCCATGATCCTCACCACCGAGCTTACCCCGATCAAGGTCTCCGGTATCGGCCACGCCACGGATACGGCCGCAGTGAGACACCGAACTTCTCTCACCTCCTTTAACTCGACTAAAGAAGCCGCTCAGAAGGCTTACGCCATGGCCCAGCTCAATCCCTCTGATATTCAATTTGCAGAGGTCCATGATGCCTTTACCCTCTTCGAAATCATCGGGACGGAAGATTTAGGCTTTTTCCCCGCCGGGAAGGGATGGAAGGCGTTGGAAGAAAGAACTACCCATCTCCGAGGAAGGCTTCCCATTAATCCATCTGGAGGGTTAAAGGCAAGAGGGCATCCAGTGGGTGCCTCGGGTCTTGCCCAGCTAGTAGAGATCGTCTATCAGCTCAGCGGGGAGGCGGGGAAAGAAAGACAATTAGAGAGAGCGCAAATCGGATTGGCTCAAAGCATCGGAGGTCTGGGGAATAATAATTTAGTCACCATTCTTGAAAGGACTGACCGAAAACGAATCCAGAAACAAGGTTGGAGCCCTGATTATCATCCTGAAATCAGTGTTTCGAATAAGAGTACTGCCTCCCCGCTCTCGGAGGGAGCCGGAATTCTGGAAACCTTCACCACCCTTTACACTACACCGGAAGGCTTCCTTTCGCCCCTCACCCTTGGCTTTGTCAAGACCAAAGGGGATGAAATGGTGATGGCCTGTAATCCGGATTATCGTTCCCCCAAGGAATTGAAGATGGGCCAAAGGGTCTATTTAAGAATAAGAGAGGGGCTCTACGTCTTCGAAAAACTCACCCTCTGGACCCGCTTGAAACACTGGATAGGGAAAAAATAGGGACACATCCCATTTTTGCCATGGATTTGAAAAATGGGATGTGTCCCTATTTTAATAGGACCTACTCATTTGATTTTGGAAAGTCAGTTCATATAAATGATTTCAGTTTGAAAAGTTGTACTGAGGAACAAAAATGTAAAATCAATGTTAGAGGAAGAACTCCTCTTTTCTCCAAAATCCTGCCGGCCCCGATGCCGATTTAACGCTTCCACCTATTACTATTTACTCTAAGTTAGCTCTGGTAGTTAACAATTACGGTTAGAAACATTGCATAAAAAAAAGGCACGGCTATTTCTAGCCCTGCCTTGCTCTTTGACCACTGAATATTGACCTACTTCCCTCGATGATGGCGTGCTTGGTCCAAGCCTCCATCCAAGCGACATGCGCCGATGCAGTGATCGAAACGGCATACTCTACTAACCCCCCTACATTAATATCTTAGTTTCAGGGGCTATTCAACCTTTTCAGACAAAGTCAAAGTCTCTCGTTTAAGAGGAGACGGGATATAGACCAGGGTGATTTCTATCTTCCCCAGGGCCTTTTCCTTGACAGCCTTCCTCGGGATCGTGGCGTCCAAAGACCCTTCGGTAGTTTCTCCGGGCTTAGTAGCCTTCAAAAACAAAGAAACCTTCGATACTTTCTCCCCGGAACTAAAAGCGATTGGTTTCCCAGCTCCATCCAAGTATTCGAGGGTGACCCCCTGGATGTCCAGGATATCTTGCGATTGATTGGTTATTTTGATGTTACCCTTGAGGCTCGGCGTCTCAACGATCTCATTAGAAACTGAGTCTACGACCGTGAGGACTTGAAGGTCGCTCAGCTCCACAAGAAAATTCTGGCCCTTAAGCTCAGCCTTCGCGGGAGCCAAGTTCTTTGTGATTCGCTCCTGTTTGGGACCCTCCGCTTTCTTTTCCTCCTTAGAACAACTAAAAAATCCAATGGCCAGGCACAAAGGTATTAATACGAGGGTCTTTTTGTAATGCATACGCTATTCTCCTTTCTTGGTTAGTGGTTAGTAGAAATATCAGACCTTTATATTCAGCACCTCCTTTCCCATTTTTTGACAGCTTTCAGTACATCCTGAGAAGAGATCCTTTAAGGCTTCACAAAAAACTTGTTTAGGACCCCAACAGCCTAAAATGAAAACATCCTTTTCTTCAAATAAAAAAGCGGAGATTGAAAACACTGCTCCCCAAGAGGACCTCTGATGAGACTTCATCCTCTTACTTTGATAAAATGACTGTGTGAGCCCTTCGGTTTTTGGCCCATGCTTCCTCATTATGACCAGGGTCCAAAGGCCTCTCCTTCCCATAGCTGATTGTGGAGATACGATCTGCAGAAAGGCCAAGGGAAACGAGATACTTTTTTGTGTTATTAGCTCGTCTCTCTCCAAGAGCAAGGTTGTATTCCACTGTTCCCCTCTCGTCACAATGTCCTTCGATCTGAACCTTCACCTTGGGGTATTTCTTCAACAAGGCCGCATTTTCATTCAGAATCTCCGCGTCCCCCGGACGAATGTTATACTTATCAAAGTCGAAATGAATGTCTTTAAGAAGTTTGCTTTCTAAGACTTCTCCTTCGATGCCTGGTTCTTTCTTCGCCACAAGACTTTTTTCAAATTCTTTTGCACCCTGTTCCTCTTTGGGTTTCATTTCCTTTGTTCGTTCAGCTTCTGGCTTTGCTAACGCTTCTTCTTTCTTAATGGATGGCTCTTCTTTAACGACAGTTTTCTTAGCACATCCTGCCATGGTCAGCCCAAGGCAGAGCATAAGGACTAAAATACTGACAATTTTCTTACCCATGGTCAACCTCCTTTTAAAATTGATTCTGGCGCCCTTTCCTATTCAATTCGTCCACATTGATTTTCTCATGCATGGAACCATACAACTTGCTAACCGCTACATCTGAAAGATGGAGAAATATCAATGCTGCTCGTTTCACCCCCTTTCATTCAAATGAGCTTTAATGCGAAAGCCTGTAGAAATGAATTTCCCTTTGGGAAGGGTCTATATTAATAGAGTAACCCCCTTCGTAAGTTACGCAGCGTGATGGCCGTGACCGTATCTATGGCCGGATCCCCCCACGATGGCCTCCGCCACGTCCTCCGTGCCCTCCACCACCATGGCCGCGAGCGTTAATTGGCTGCACTAACAGGAATGCTACCAACAAAATAAGCATGGCCACCGTCAAAGTTTTGAGCGTTTTCATTTTTGAACCTCTTAATAGACATGTACTAATTTAGGAACAGAGTGTCAATGAGAATTGGAAGGCATGAGAATTGGGAGACGCACAACAAAAGTTACGCCCCTTTCCGGATTCGGTTGGAAAAAGACCTCACCGCCGTGAGCCTCTACGATCTTTTTTACAATTGCCAGGCCCAGCCCGGTTCCCCCTCTTTTTGTTGAAAAGAAAGGGGAAAAGACAATTTCTTGGTCTTCTTCCTTTATTCCACAGCCACGGTCAGAAACATGGAGCAACAGCGCATTTCTCCCAAGACATGCTTTCACTAATACATGTTCTCCGGCCGGAGAGGCCTGAACAGCATTAGTAATCAGATTCAGAAGCATCTGCTTGACTCTGTGGATATCCAGCATCAGGGGTGGCAAGGATGGGTCCAGATCAGCCTCCAGCCGCACTCCAGCGTTGCTCGCCATTCCTTTTGTCATATCTGTAGACTCCTGGATCAGTTGATTCAGGTTCGTTTTGGCGAGCTGAAGTTCAAAGGGTCTACCGAAGTCAAGCATCTCCTTGACCATGGATTCCAGACGAGCCGTTTCTTGAATCACTAAATCCAATTTCCTTCGATCAGGATCGTCATTGCGTAGCTTTTTCGAAACCTGGGTGAGTATCCCGACGATGGCTACAAGTGGTGTTTTCATATCGTGAGCTATTTCAGAGACAGTTCTTCCCACGGCGGCAAGGCTTTCTGCCCGAAGAAGGGCCCTGTGCTTCTTTCTTTCCCTTTCGACCAGAAGGCCAATGATAAAAGCAATGACCAAATAGAGAATCATTTCAAGGAGTTTATGAAAAAGATCATATGAAAATCCATTCCATTGTTCCATTAAATAGAAAAGGTAATATACCATTACACTTCCGGAGACGAATAACCCTCCTTTCAGCCCAAACCAAAAACTTCCTAGAACCAAGGGGAGATAAAAAGACATCCGGTAAACAACATGCTGATATCTCATCTCACGAGGAGTGAAATAATGTAACCCAATAACGGCGAGGATCGTAAGGCCGATGACCAAAATTTTCCGCAGCTTTTTATGATCAGGCATGGCTCGTTTCTCAATCATCTCATTGGTTTGCCCCATAAAAAGGAGACTTTTCACCAAGACCTCCCTTTTTCTGAAAGTTCCCAAATTTTTTCTTGTTCCGGGGGGCAACTTTTTATTGACCTATCTCACTCCGTTTCCAAGGGAAGCCTCCCTGTCCTTTTCCGCAATTCTCTGTGGAATACTATATTCCATCAACTCAAGAAGCCATCCATCCTTACCAAAAGGCCCAATTTGTTCTTTTACTACCCAACTTATAGAGGGAGCATACCAAACAGTTTCTCCACCTGCTTGAATTCTTAAAGCGTTAATAGTGCCAGCAGGAACTGTAACCTCTTCATACGTCCGTATGTTCATTGCCACTTTTGAGGTAGAAACGTGAACACCTTGTGAGTAAACCCGCAAAGTATAACTGCTGTCCCACTTCTTACCTACCCTCAAAGGCCACTTGAATTCTCGTATACATGGTTCAGCAGATTCCAGCTCCTTACCATCCTCAGAAGATCCAATCCAGTTCAAGTTCATGTCGTAAATGTCAAAATAGCGATCTCTTTCTCTATTCACTT
>Ga0315282_10004639_pt1 | contig 23855 bp, 18 predicted proteins | sample YL17G07_20_MG_FD_203693 | JGI IMG/M metagenome (GOLD analysis project Ga0315282, IMG submission 203693) | Sediment microbial communities from Yellowstone Lake, YNP, Wyoming, USA - YL17G07_20 | ecosystem: Environmental > Aquatic > Freshwater > Lake > Sediment | place: USA: Wyoming | collected... | reverse complement strand
CAATGTTGTTGAAGAAGCAGAACCCCCAGCAATGTTCAGGACTGGCGTGGTGACCGGGCGGCCGGATCAAGCCGAACGATGGTTCTCCTTCCATTCCCGTTTCAGCAGCCATGATCGCCCCTCCTGCTGCCAGGCAGGCAATCTCATAGAGGTGAGGATCCCTCTTTATTGAATGAATGTGGGACTGACCGTGAACTCTCCTGAGATCCTCTTCGGCAGCCGGTTGCGGCTTGAGAAAGTCATATCTACCTTCGAGCTCTTTCAGGATCGCTTCCATCCTTCCAAGTTCGCTGGCAGGATCGGAACTGTAAACGTCAGTATACGAAGGGTGATAGATTACCTTCATCTTTCCCCTACCTGGTTACAAATTTATCTGCAGCCCTTTCCCCCGGAGGTATTCCTTTACCTCCCTGACACTCAGGATACGATAGTGAAAGACTGAAGCGGCAAGGAGGACTTCCGCTCCGCCAATCACAACCCCTTCATAGAAATGTCCCAGCTTCCCTGCCCCGCCGGAAGCTACAACCGGCACCTGAACTGCATCTGCCACCAACCTGGTGAATTCCAGGTCATACCCTGCCTGAGTCCCGTCTCCATCCATGCTCGTAGGGAGGATCACACCTGCTCCCAGGTCCTGGCACTCCGCTGCCCAGGCGATGGCATCTTTTCCAATCGGCCTGGTGCCGCCTGAAACGACGAGTTCAAATCCTGACGGCATCTCCTGATTCCTCCGTGCGTCAATAGCGATGGTAATCTTTTCAGAGCCGAATTTCTTTGCAGCCTGGCTGACGAGGGCTGGGGATTTCACGGCAGCGCTGTTCATGGAGACTTTATCAGCCCCAGCCTCAAGGACCAATTCGATATCTTTTAGGCTGCCAATCCCTCCGCCAACGGTCAGAGGAATATCGATAACGGACGACACATTCTTCACCCACTCCAGCCTCGTTTTCCGGTTTTCCAGGGTAGCTGCAATATCCAGCATGGCGAGTTCGTCTGCACCCTCTTTCTGGTAGAATTCAGCATTGACCACCGGGTCTCCAGCATCCTTAAGATTCACAAAGTGGATCCCCTTCACTACCCGCCCATCCTTCATGTCAAGGCACGGCATGATTTTGATGGTCTTCATAACCTCTCCTTTTCAACTGTTCTCTTTCCTTGCTGAACGTATCAAAAAGTATTGAAAGTTACAAGGTCAAACAGAGGAAAACAGCCATAAAAAAAGGCAGGGCCTGTTTTGACCCTGCCTTTTAGAAGCAAACGTTATAGGAAATTATTTACCTGTTTATTCCCCCGAAAATCAACCGCGGAGTTGCACTCACAGGACCATGGTATGTGCTGATACCGTAAATATCGAGATCCTCAAGCATGTAGTAGTAGGTCATCCTGTTCTGCACGTTTTCATCGATGAACTCATAGGACATCCCTTCTGTCGGAGAGCCTTCTGCAATGATGAGCTCGTCATTGAGGAGGGAAAAGGCTCCGTTGTTTGATTCCGAACGATAGAGATTGAAACCAACGTTATCAATCTCGCTTGCCGTTTCCCAGAACAGGAATACGCTTCCATTCAACGGTTCAGCGATGAAGGAGGTAAGCGTGATCAGAGTTACGTCCTGCGTGGCGAAAAAAGAACTATTGCCTGGTACTGATATGCCCTTATAGGAAAAAGGCGCTATGTGGGCCACAAAGACATAGCCTGCGGTGTTCGTGACCAGGAAATCTGACACCTCCAAGTTTCTGTTGGCAACACAGATGTCGATGGTCAGAGGGTTCTGTCGGTTTGAACCCGTGCCACTGTCGTCGACGAGAAACACTCCGAAGTCACTTCTGTTTTGATTGTACTTAATTTTCCAACCCGATGGGTCATCAATGATCAAGGAGGTGGGATCGCCAATGTAATTGAACCCGAACTCCTGAACACCATATGTCCCAGGGAGCGGGACGAGAATCTCTTCATCGGGTGTTACCACCATCCTGACCCCATCGTAGCCTGAACAATGGTCCGGAAGAACGCTCAGTGTGACCCTTGCGTACTTTTCTCCAACAACGAGCGGGCCGAGCGGGGGGATATTTGAGGAATTGGGTATGGTGAGGTCAACACAATATCCTGCACACGGGGGTAGTGCCGCATAGATGTTTGTTACCAGCACGAAAGATAGAAAAATTACTGCGAATACTGTCTTTATTTTTTTCATGATAATCCTCCCACTTTATTCTTTATTCTATGGCGTCACCGGACATGGACTTGGCGAACATGCCTTTTGCCGGGCCCATCTCCTCAAGGATGTCTTCCTTTGAATAGAGTTATAATTTTCGGTGTTTCGTAAACAGTGATTTTGCCTTCTTTCAATTTTATTACTCTTTTCTCCTTTAACAACAACGATTTTCCCCAATATTTTACTATTAATATAGTATTTTAATAAAGTCAAGGGAAATTTGGGTAGTGGGTCAGTTTCAAAATAATTCCTCTTGATATGCTTAAGCGGTCATGCTATATATAAAGCATGGCTAAGAAGAAACCCACCGATATAAACCTCATAGCTTCACAGATCGTAAAAGAAACAACGGAAGAACCTACCGGGAAACCCATTAAAAAAAAGAATCCTCATGCGGTGGCTCTTGGTAGATTAGGAGGATTAAAGGGTGGAAAGGCACGAGCCGCAACATTATCTATCGGAAAAAGGAAGGAGATAGCTCGAAAGGCCGCAAGAATACGTTGGGGTAAAAGAATATAACCTACTAATTTCCCCTCTATTCTCCCATATAATCTAAAACAATATTAATAATTTGTTTAATTTCTTCATTACAAGATTTAAAACTAATATGTTCTAAAACATTTCCCCTATATTCTCTCAATATTTCACTAATCAGAGCATGAATAAAGGATTGGGTGGCGCTATCTACACCTTTAAAGTCTAAGATAATATCTTCATTTCTTTCTAAAGCCGGAACGATTTCTTGTGTTCTTATATCTCTTGCAATATCTTTGTTCTGCGCAAAACTACCGGCCTTACTCAATAGACTGATATTTTTCATATAAATTTGGCTTTATATCGTGCCTTTCTCCTTTCCTTAACGGCCTTACTGTAGGTTTTTCTAATCGCTTGTAATAAAAATAAAAATTCTTTTGTTTGATCAAGTGTAATATCTATACCTACAACAGTTCCTTTCCAAAAAGGCAAATTGTTATTTTTTGAATGTCTATCCTTAAAAGGATCAGAATTGAGAGTTAATATTCCATTAGGGTTGGTTGTTTTTTTAAGCATTTTATATAATGCACTTCCACTATAAATTACAAAAAAATCACGATTTACATTTGCAATAGATTTCACAAAAAATAAGCCAGCACCAGCATTAATATCAGTACCGCCCTCTCTTTTAGTAGTACCTGTAATTCCTGGCCATAAGGCTAACTGAATTGCATCTATATGGGTGGAAGCAGGATGTGACTGATTTATTGCTTTTTTAATCCCTCTTCCCGTATCAGCAATTCCAATACGAATACAATTACTATCTTGATAGTATTGCGCACATATAATTGCTCCAACAGGGGTGCATGCATGCTCAAGAACATTATCTACTAATTCAGTGAGAATATAACTAATCGTTTTTGCCTGTTCAGGCTCTGATTGAAGATGTAAAAGAGGAATTATATCTTTAATTAACTGCGTTTTTTCTTCAGTATCTTGTATTACTCTAAGCGGTATAAATCTTCCAGACGATTCATGTTCTATAAAACCACCATTAAAGGGTATCCTTAAAGTTTCAAATAATTTCATTCTTGAAATATAATTTTTTGATTTTGCAGTAAGTTTTGCACATTTAATATTTTGAGGTTCGAGAGTTAGTCCAAGAGCCGCAACCATAGATAAAATCATCGGATGTATCGAAATCCATTTATCATTTGCCGTTATCTCAAGAAACTCTGGATTTGATGGATCGAAACTACTTAAAAATGGGTCGATATTTCCAAGGAAAGCACTATTTGGCAAGTGTATTTTCATTATTCTATTCTACCGGGAATCCCGGCATATGTCAATAGCTACCGGGAATCCCGGCAAGAAATTTTATTTTTCCTCTTGACAAATGCTTGAGCGCTCAAGTATAATCCAATCATGAATAAATTAAGCATAGAAAAACAAAAGCAAGTCATAATGGCTTTAGTAGAAGGAAATTCCATCCGTGCTACTTGCCGAATGACGGGCATAGCGAAAGGAACAGTAATAAAACTATTGGTTGATGTAGGTAAAGCCTGTGCTGAATATCAAGATAAGGTACTTCGTGATCTTTCCTGTAAGCGTATTCAATGTGATGAGATATGGTCTTTCTGCTATGCAAAAGATAAAAACGTACCGGAAGATAAAAAGAATAAATTTGGCTATGGTGATGTATGGACATTCACCGCCTTATGTGCTGATACAAAGTTAGTGCCTTCTTGGTACATTGGAGAGCGTAACGCCCATGATGCCACTATCTTCATGAAAGACCTGGCCAGCCGCCTTAAGAATCGAGTACAGCTTACTACAGACGGCCACAAAATGTATTTAAATGCTATGGAAGATGCTTTCGGTAATGATGTCGATTTCAGTCAGCTTGTAAAGTTTTATGAGAACACAGAGGAAGGAGAAAAAAGGTATAGTCCACCTAAATGTAACGGAACAAAAAAGACTTCAATCAACGGTCATTCTGAGGATAGGGACATTTCAACAAGTTATGTTGAAAGACAGAATCTTACTATGAGAATGAACATGAGAAGATTTACGAGGCTTACTAATGCCTTCTCAAAAAAGGTGGAAAACTTGGCTTATGCGGTAGCTCTCCATTTCATGTATTATAACTTTTGCAGAATACACCAGACATTAAGGATTACTCCCGCCATGAAAGCAGAGGTTACAGATCACGTGTGGGAGATTGGGGAAATCCTTCAATTATTATGATTCAGGTATGGCTTAATTCTTTTATCCAAAATCTATGGTTTTTATCTAAAAAGACAATATAAAATACATTATGATAAACATGGCCAACAACACACTGTTTCCCTGTGATATGTATTCTTGCCCACGTAGCGTCTTGGGGTACATGTAAAGGAAAATAAAAATCCGTTTTTTCTCGTGGGGGAAAGCTACGATACTTTGTAAATGACTCACCAATTTGATTGTCGATTGTATCCTTACAACGAGTAGTAAGATTGTTTAGGGCTTTCGCCAAAATTTTATCAGATTCCCAGTCCTCAAAGGTTTGTCCTTGTTTTTTATCAAGATATTTAAAACTTATAACACAACAATTATTTTCTTCGTCTTTAATTAATTTTATGTCTTTGGCGGAACTTTTAATGAGACTTCGTTGTTGGTGGGGTTTGATGAACTTATGCACGATATAAATTCTTCTTGTAGTATTTTTTCATTTCCTCCTTGTTTATAATTACTTCACATTTATCGGCATCTACATATCCTTTGCGAGCTGATTTCCAAGGTTTTTCCGAATGGGTTAGACATTCAAGACGATATGCCGATAGTTTACCAAATTCTTTTATTACATCATCAATAAGTTCTAATTGATCTTCTGTAATGCGCTCCCTGAACTTTTTAATCAAAAGAGGACCATCTTTGGGGGTTGGAATGTTGTCATAAATATTCGCCCTAAGTTTAAAGAGGTCCCATAATTTCCGAGAAACTGGACCATGCAACCATGCTTGAAAGTCATCACTAATAATAGACTGATTAAAATAGGCAAGGTGATAGGCTTCGGCATAATAAACCAACTTTTGTAATTTCAGATGGTTCATTTTGCCAATTTGGGCTAAAATATAGTTTGCAAGCTCTAATGAGGCCACTCTCTTGGTTTGCATATTAATTTTATCTTCAGGCATCTTACATTCTCCCCCTGTAAGATTTGGTAGTGTCTCAATTTGAGAGTATAGTAGTAGGTAACATTATTTGTCAAGATCAAACTGACCCACTACCGAAATTTTCGAGAGCTCTGAAAAATACAGGGTTCCTCGTTGCTCAACAACATTTTTTCGACAATTCTGCATCTCGCTTCACTGCAAATTCGAAACTCGCTTGTGCTCAAACAGCCGAATTTGCCACCGTTTCGCTTGATGCGAATTGTTACCGAAAAAATCTTAAATTCGCACTCAGAACCCTTTTTACGACTTTTTCAGAGATCTCTTTTCTTTTTGAAATTTTCTTTTTTTCTTTTCAGAAAAATTTTCTTTTATCTTATATCAATTGTCTATCCAGATTTCTTGACAAACCATCCCGTTTCCATAATACTGCTGTGCTGATTTACCAAAGTTAATCCAAGCATTACATCGAGGGAGGTAACCTATGAGCTTTTTCAACGAATACTTTGAAGACAAGGAAAAGGGGGGACTCTTTCACGTTGTCTCGGAAGACTTCTCGAAGGTGCTCAACCCGGAAAAGCACGTGGATGACCAGTTCACCGCAGCCCGAACCAACGTTATCGGAGCCATGATCAGCCATGACCCGGAAACTATTGAGGATGCCGAAAGGGCTGTCAACGAGGTGATAGAACGGTTTGAAGACAAGAAAAACGGTGGCTATTTTCTCAAGGCCGATAAAAACTGGCATATCGTTGACCGGAACAAGAGCCTTTCCGAGACTGAAGCCATATTCGGCTTACTCATGCACATCTATGAAGTTACCAAGAAGGATGAGTACCTGCTCAAGGCATTAGACTACCTGGACCTCACCCTGGAACGGGCCTGGGACAAAAAGAATGGCGGGTTCTTCTCGCTCTACAAGGAAGACTGGTCAAAGGCAGTCGATACCAAGGACCTCTCGACCCAGGCCGGTATGCTCCAGCATCTGGGTGGGGCCTGGAAAGACGGCATCGACTCACCTTATGCCGTCAGGGCTGAAGGGTTCAAGCGCAAGGCCGAGGCGTTTGCCGACCTTATCCTGGAAAAGGCTGCAGACAAGGTCAACGGGGGCTTTTACACTTCCTTCACCGGAGACTGGAAACCCCTTGAGAAGGAAAAGGAGGTTTCCCAGCTCTGCTCCCTTGCCCTGACCCTGTACTTCCATTACCACAACTTCGGACCCTCGGTCTGGGGACCCCGTAAAGGGAGCCACGCCTATACCGGTCGTCCCTACCCTGCTGTCTACGCCTACCGCGGCCCTGCCCCAATCACGGATCCCGTCCCGCTCAAGGCGTATCCCTATGGCAAGACAGTCGTGGAGATCGCCGATATCATCATAGAAAAGGCCTGGGATGCACAGCACGGGGGTTTTTATACAAAGCTCACCGAAAAGCTTGCACCCGCGGATAACAGAAAGATGCTCTCCACCCAGGTAGCAGTGCTCATGGCCCTCAATGTCGCATACCGCCTCACCGGTTATCAGAGGTTCCGGAAAAGGCTCATTGAGGCCGTCAGGGTGGTTGAGGATAAATGTTTCGATCAGGACCGCGGGGGTGTCTATACCGAATTCTCAAGGGATTGGAATCCCCTGTCACGGGACAAGGTGTGCGGCCCCAACCTGTCAACGAGCGGCATCATGAGCATGTTTGCGCCGGTAATCGACGGCGTTCCGGTAATGAGAAATACCCTGAAGATATGGGCAGACCCGCCGGCACAGACGATCAGGAAGGGCCAATTGGCTCACGTCACCGTGACCCTGCAGAACCAGGGCTTTGAAACGGTAAAGGTGCGGGTTGGAGGCCTGAGCGCACCCACCCGCTGGATGGAGCCTCCGGAAATGCTCGCAGACCTCGCACCCCATCAGGTTACCTCCTACAAGCTCACGATCACGCCTCCTGCCGGCCTCCCTCCCGGCCCGTACTATTTCGAGCTCACCCTGGCACCAGCAGGCGAAGTGGGTGAATATGTATCAGTGGGTGGGAAGGTTGTGGTGGAGTGAACAAGACAGGAAGCAGGGGTAAGAGACCAGGCTTGACTTTTGACACTTGAATTCAGCAGAGAAAGCGGGCTGGCTGATTTATGCAGCGGAGGCCCGGAAGTGCAGAAGAAAGCACTTTATGACATCTCAGTGTTTTTATTCTTCCTGCTGCCTTCGTATAACTCATACTCAAGGAGCCTGCATTCTATCCCGCCGTTAAAAAATTGAACCTTCCGTTTTGCTCTCAACCCTACCTTCTTTGCCAGGTCCAGATTTCCCGTGAAGATATATCCTGTATATCCCCTGCACTTCTGTTTGAAGTAATCGCCGATTCCCTGGTACACACTCTCAAGCTCCCTGATCTTCCCCATTCTCTCTCCATATTCAGGGTTGAGGATTACGATCCCCCCACTGTCAGGAACTGCGGTCTCGGAATAATCACATTGAGCGAATTCAATCAGATGCTCCACCCCGGCAGCAGCAGCATTCTTCTTTGCTGCCTCAAGCGCCTCTTTACTGATATCGGTGGCAATAATCCTGCAATCCAGGGCCTTTTTTGCCTTTTTTTCTGCCTGTGCATGCAGTTCGTTCCACAGCGATTCCTTAAATCCCTTGAGATGCATGAACCCATAATTATTTCGCAAGAGACCAGGTGCCCTGTTAAGCGCAATGAATGCTGCCTCAATGGCGAGGGTTCCGCTGCCGCACATGGGATTGATGAAATGGCTGCTGCCGTTCCATCCGGATGCCCGGATAACGGCAGCAGCAAGGGTTTCCTGCATGGGAGCTGTCATGGGGATCTTTCTGTACCCGCGCCGGGAGAGGGATTCTCCCGAGGTATCAAAATACACGGAGCAGTCCTCGTCCTTCCAGTAGAGGTTTACCACGGCTCTGTCTTTATCGGGACCTGAATCAGGACGCTGCCCGCATTTTGCATTGATCCTGTCGACAATGGCATCCTTGCACTTTACATTTGCATAGCGTGAGTCCCTGATGCTCGGATTATCCACACTGGATGTTACACAGACATATCCATCCTTGGCTATATAATCTTCCCATGCTATCTCCAACACCGAGCGATAGAGAGCATCGGCGTCACGCGCAGCGAATTCCTTGAGAAGAAAGAGCACGCGATGCCCCGTGCGGAGCAGGAGATTCAGCCGGAGGGTATCATCGATAGTCCCCTCAGTCGCTATGCCTGCAATGCTTTCAGACAGCACCGGGAATCCGAGCTGAAGGAGCTCTTCCTTCAAAAAAGGGGCTATCCCTTTTGCACAGGTAATCAGAATCCTGCTCTTCCCCACATCTTTATTTGCTTTTTTTAGCTTGTACATCCTTCCGGTTCTTATCATCTGGTCAAATGCCGGTATTTGATGCGGTGGGGCTGGTCTGCGGCAGTGCCAAGACGTGCTTTTCTGTCCGCCTCATATTCGGAATAGTTCCCTTCGAACCAGACCACCTTGCTGTCGCCCTCAAAGGCGAGGATATGGGTGGCGATACGATCGAGGAACCACCGGTCGTGGCTGATGACCACGGCACAGCCTGCAAAATTCTCCAATGCCTCTTCAAGGGCACGCATGGTATTTACGTCCAGATCGTTGGTGGGTTCGTCAAGCAGTAGGACATTAGCCTCTTCCTTCAGCATCCTGGCCAGATGGACGCGGTTTCTTTCTCCCCCGGAGAGCATGGAAACCTTTTTCTGCTGATCGCTCCCGGAGAAATTGAAGCGCGCAACATAGGCACGTGAGTTGACCTGCCTCTTGCCGAGCTGAATGACATCATCCCCTCCGGTGATGACCTCCCAGATGGATTTGTCCGGATTGAGGTCATCGCGGCTCTGGTCAACGTATGCAAGTTTTACGGTTTCTCCTATTCTGATGGTACCTGAAGCAGGCCTTTCCTGTCCGGTGATCATCCGGAAAAGGGCGGTCTTTCCTGCTCCGTTCGGTCCGATGATCCCGACGATCCCGCCCGGTGGAAGGGAGAAGGTCATACCCTCCATAAGAATATTGTCGCCGTATGCCTTGCTCACGTTACCGGCCTCGATGACGACATTGCCCAGGCGAGGTCCGGGCGGAATATAGATTTCCAGCTCTTTTGAACTTTTTTCGTTATCCTGAGTGAGGAGCGCCTCGTAGGAATTGATACGCGCTTTCGCTTTTGCATGGCGTCCCTTGGGAGACATCCGTATCCACTCAAGCTCGCGCTCGAGGGTCTTCTGCCGTTCGCTCTCGGACTTTTCCTCCTGCTGCAGGCGGTTCTTCTTCTGCTCCAGCCAGGAGGAGTAATTCCCTTTCCAGGGGATCCCCTGTCCCCTGTCAAGTTCCAAGATCCACCCGGCGACATTATCGAGGAAATAGCGGTCATGGGTCACGGCGATGACGGTGCCGGGATAGCTTTGCAGATGGTGCTCCAGCCAAGCTACGGTCTCGGCATCGAGGTGGTTGGTAGGCTCGTCCAGAAGCAGGATGTCCGGCTTCTGCAGGAGAAGTCTGCAAAGGGCCACACGCCGCCTTTCCCCTCCGGAGATGACCTTGACCGGTGTATCTCCCGGTGGACAGCGCAGGGCATCCATGGCCATCTCCAGACGTGAATCCAGGTCCCATGCTCCCAGCGCATCGAGCCGCTCCTGCACCTCTCCCTGACGCTCAATAAGCTTGCTCATCTCATCATCCGACATCGGCTCAGCGAATTTTTCATTGATACGGTTATATTCATTCAGGGCATTTACGACCTCCTGCGCCCCTTCTTCCACAACCTCCCGCACGGTCTTGTTGTTATCCAGTTTCGGCTCCTGCTCAAGGAAGCTCACGGTGTGGCCGGGAGAGAGGACCGTCTCCCCGTTGAACTCGCTATCCACGCCCGCAAGGATACGGAGCAGGGAGCTTTTCCCTGACCCGTTGAGACCGATGACACCGATCTTTGCTCCGTAGAAATAGGAGAGATAGATATCTTTCAACACCGGCTTCTTGTCATAATACTTGCTCACCCCGATCATGGAGTAAATGACCTTGTTCGGTTCATTGCTCATCTGATTTCAAATCCTTTCTTTTTTAAGCGTCTGATGATGTTAAAGCAAAGAACCTTGGAGAGCAAATAAAAAATGTTCGAAGAATGTTTGGCCTTACCCAGAAAAAGTTAGCCGAGCTCTTGGGAATTGACCCCACCACCCTTGGAAGGTGGGAGAGAAATGAGAGTAAGCCTTTAAAAAAGCTTTTAGAAAAACTCAACAAGTTTCTTAATTCCCGCCTATCAAACGCCTGAGCGCCCCAAGGATCACCTGAGCTATAGCCTTCCTCTTCGTTTTCTTTTATTCTCTTTGACTGGCTAACGGCAAAGTGCGGTAAGGTCAATCTTTCCTCCTTTTCTTTCACAAGAAATGATGGTAGCTTAAAATAAGATAGATCATTACAGTAGTGTCATGAAGTGAGGGTATTATGACAGAGAAAGAACTTAAACTTCTTGCCTTTATTTTTGACGCCATGCCGGACGGCGTTTACATTATTAAAGAGGATTATACTATTGAGTTCATGAACAAGGCCATGATCAAGGAATTTGAAAATGGGGAAGGAAAGAAATGCTATCAGTGGTTTAACCATCTTGAAGAGGTTTGTCCCCGTTGCAAGGCAAAGGAGGTTTTTGCTGGAAAGACGGTATACTGGGAAAAATATGTTCCGAGGAAGGACAAGAGCTATGAACTTGTTGAACTGCCTTTGAGAAATAGTGATGGGAAAGTATCAAAGCTGAGCATCTCTCGAGACATCACCCAGAGAAAAATGGGTGAAGAGAAACTCAAGGCCTCGGAAGAGGAGTATAAAAGGTTGTTTGAGCATGTAGGTTGCGGTGTGTTCATCAGCAGTAAAGAAGGGAGGTTTTTGGACACCAACCAGGCTCTTCTCGATATGTTAGGGTATAAGAGTAAGGAGGAATTCCTTAACATCGATATAACCAAAGATCTCTATCTAAGGCCTGAAGACCGTAAGAAGTTCCAAGAAAGGGTTGAACGAGAAGGGCGTGTGATCAACTACGAACTTGATTTTAAGAGTAAGGACGGAAGTGTTATCTCAGTATTGGTTACAGTTCATGCCCGTTATGATCAAAAGGGTAATGTCGTGGGGTATGAAGGAATCAACATAGATCTATCCCAGAGAAAACGAATGGAGAAAGAGCTCAAAGAGAGGCTGGAGATGGAACGTAAACTGAGGAATATACAAGAGCAACTCCTGCAATCTGAGAAGTTGGCAGCAATGGGGAAGTTAACTTCTCAAATTGCCCATGAACTGAATAACCCGTTGTATGGTATCATGAATACCCTGGAACTTCTTAAAACAGAAATCTCCCCCCAAAACAAAAGAAGAAAGATTCTCGAGATGGCACTTTCAGAAACCGTTCGCCTCACAGAATTACTCCGTAAGATGCTCAGTTTTTCCAAGCCTGATGAGGAACAAAAACAGCTGGTGGATATTAATACCATACTTGATGAGATCTTACTCATTGTGAGAAAACAACTACAGGAAAACAGCATCCGTATCTCAACTTCCTTTGCTGATGATTTACAAAAGGTCTATGCCTCTAAAAATCAACTCCGGCAGGTTTTTCTCAATATGATCTCCAACGCAAGGGATGCCATGCCAGATGGGGGAACCCTCACGGTAAAGACAATGGCAAAAGGAGATCAGATTCACATTGAGATCTCTGATATAGGCATAGGTATTAGAGAAGAAAACATTGATAAGATATTTGATGCCTTTTTTACGACCAAAGACAGTATTAAAGATGTCGGCCTCGGCCTGTCAGTGTGCTATGGTTTTATAAAGGATCATGGAGGCGATATCAAGGTAAAGAGTAAAGTTGGCTCTGGAACAACCTTTACTATCATCCTACCTACTTACAGCAGTAATGAGACCGAGAAAGTAGCATCGTGATCACTTTCTGAAAAGCAAGATCAAGAAGCTTTCAGTGAAATAGTACATCTCCATCAAAACTCTCTCACTTATCCCCAACCGTACAATAAAATTTGCACCATTTTGGAGATGGAATCATTTAATTCAACCTATGAATTTATAGTTATTATATTTATTATAGTCTATAATCCGCAGAAATTTTCTCTTGACAAGTGGAAATAATTATAATAAATAGAATTGCTAAAAATACTGCAAATCTTGAGGAGTTAATTTATGGAAGATGTACTGACTGTTTTTAAGGCGAGCAAATACTGTATGGTTTCTTCAAAGACAATTATCAACTGGATCGAGTCCGGTCACATCAAGGCGTACAAGACCGTGGGTGGACATCGTAGAATAAAGAGGTCGGATCTTGAATCTTTTATGAAAAGCCAGGGCATTCCTCTCCCTCAAGAGGAGCACGTGGAAGAACGCAAGAGGATTCTTGTGGTGGATGATGATCCTATCATCGTAGAAACTATCGTGCAGGGTCTCGAAGAGGATGAATACGACTATGAAGTCATTTCCGCCTCGGATGGCTTTGAGGCAGGCTTACAGGTCACTCACTTCAAACCTCATCTCCTAATACTGGATATCATGATGCCTGACATTAAGGGATATGAGGTTTGCAAGAAGATAAAGAGTAATGAGGAGACCAAGAGCATAAAGATTATTGTCTTATCAGCCTATCTGGACGCGGAGAAGTTTCAAAAAATGAAGGAATGCGGTGCGGATGTTTGTTTTTCCAAACCCTTACCGCTTCCCCAGTTGAAGGAGGAAGTAGCCCGTTTAATCCAGACGCGTTGATGGGCATCATTACACCTTTAAAGAACAACAAACTACCAAAGGCCAAAGAAAGATCATTAAGACCGAGGCGTTGACATAGATGAGACTCAAAGAAGCCTTGAAAAAAGGGGAATTCGCCGTTATCTCTGAAGTCAGGACGCCGATTGATGAAGAACCTGAAGAGCTTATAAAAAGGCTGGAGTTGGTGAGGGGGCGCGTTGATGGTGTAACGGTATCGGAGTTGGATATTGAAGGAGTCGTGGGTGATAGTATCAAGTTCTGCGATCTCCTGAAAAAGAACCGATTCGAGCCCATATACCAGACCACCACCCGAGACAAGAGCCGGCCACAATTGCAGAAGGATCTCATCCTTGCCCATGAAACCGGCATCGAAAATTTACTTGTATTCACTGAAGATTATCGGATCACTGGTGACAGCCTGCAGGAAATGATGTTTTTTCATGTAGATTCAGGGAAATTAACCTCAGTCCTTGAACACTTGAAAGAAGGTTGCACCATTGATGGTAAAGAACTCCCCTCAAAGGCAGAATTCGTTGTGGGTTCAGGAGTAGAATCTGCGTGGGGGAAAAACGTACCGGAATTAGAAATGAAAGAAATAGAGGAAATGACGAAAATTGGTACTCAGTACTTTCTAACGACACCCGTATTCGACCTGGCTTTGTTTGAAAAATTCTTGAAGCAGATACAGACATTTGGTGTCCCAGTGATTGCGGAGGTGATGATTTTAAGGACAGCTGGCATGGCCCAGTTCCTGAACCGGCATTTTAAGTCAGGCTTAGTTCCAGAGTGGATAATCAAGAAATTGGCCAGTGCTCCGGAGAAAGAAAAGGCCAGCATTGAAATCTTTACGGACATCGTATCAGGCCTCAAAGATCTTTGTCAGGGTATTCACATCATCACCATCGGGGGAGAAGAAAAGTTACGGCATTATCTGAATGCGGCTAAACTAAGGTAACGAGGAATCATAGCTTTGAAAAATATTCTATTGGCCATCAATGGCAAGAATGTCAGTTCCCCTGCTGGAACCAGCATCTTGGAAGCTGCTTTAAGTAACGGCATAAAAATTCCTACCCTCTGTTATCATCCTGATCTCGAACCCTTCGGGGGCTGTCGTCTCTGTTTGGTGGAGGACGAAAAAAGCGGAAGAGTCATGGCCTCATGCGTAACACCGGTAGCACCGAATATGAACATCCGCACAGATTCCTCGCGAGTAATAAGGCACAGGAGAAACATCATCCGTCTGATGATGGCCGAACATCCGGAATCCTGTTTGGTTTGTAGTAAAGGAAACCGATGCCAGCTGAGAGAAACAGCAGCTCAACTAAGTGTGGGCCTGCAGGAACTTTACCCGATGCCCAATTACAAACCATTTGAGCAGGCGAACCCTTTCATGACGAGAGATCTCAGTAAGTGTATCCTCTGTGGAAAATGCATTCGTGCAGACCACGAACTGGTTGTCGTTGGAGCCATAGAATTTAGCCTCAGAGGGTTTAGATCACGCCCTGTCGCGGTTCACGATTACCCCCTCGAGCATTCTAACTGTACTTTCTGCGGCACCTGTGTGTCCATATGCCCAACCGGAGCTCTGATCGTAAAGAATACCAGATATGTTGGAACTCCTCAGCGTGAATCTCTTTCCATTTGTGGATTCTGCGGAGTGGGCTGTTCTTTGAGCATAGGGGTAACGGATGAACGGATGGTGGAAGTTAATCCTGGACACAGAGAGAGGACCGTGAATCGGTCAACCCTGTGTGTCCGGGGACACTTTGCCAATGATTTCCTCAATACGGTAAATCGACTGACCACTCCGAGTCTCAGAAAAAACGGGCAAATGATTTCGGTCTCATGGGATGAGGCGATAGAGTTTACAGCGAATCGACTCCTCGAGATCAAGACAAAGGACGGTCCCCAGAGTGTGGCCCTGCTCGGCTCTTCAAAATGCACTAATGAAGAAAATTACCTTTTCCAAAAGATCGCCCGGGTTCTTTTGAAGACGAACAATGTGGATAATGGTGGCTATCTCTCGGGACGGTTTGTCATGAGTCTGCTCAATGAAAAGACAGGTGGTGGGTGTCGGGTTAATCCGCTTGCTTTCTTGGAGAATGCACACGTTATCTTTGTCTTAGGTGCTGATCCCAATCAGTCAGTTCCTGTAGTAAGCTATTTTATCAAAAAAGCCACAAGGAAAGGTATTCCCCTGATTGTGGCCGATCCGAGAAAAACTGAATTAACTAATTTTGCAACAGTTTGGTTCCGCCTCTTGCCAAACAGCGATTCTCAGTTGATCAACGCTCTCGCAGCCTTACTAATAAAGAAGAATGGTCATAACTCTACTTTCATTGACCGGTTCACAAAGGGCTTTAGTGAGTACCGCGATAGCCTCTTTTCCCTCGATTTGGAGAAGGTTTCCCGGGTAACAGGAATTACGGTAGCATCCATGGACCATGCGGCCAACCTTTTGAAAGGAAAAGAGATTGCGTTTGTGGTCGGACATGGGATTTTCCAACAAAGATACGGGATAGAATCTATGGAGACTATTTTAAACTTGTCTTTGATGACAGGAAGTCTTGGCAGAGAAGGAGTCGGCCTTTACCTGGTGACGAGGGAGAATAATGAGGTCGGTGCGTGGGACATGGGTACTGTGCCTGATATGCTTCCTGGTCGCCAGCCATTGAACAGTGCTTCTGCGCGGAAACAGTGGGAACACCTCTGGCAGACGAGAATATCACCCGATCAGGGACTAAATATCGTTCGTATGATCGAAGAAGCTGAAAAGGGCAATCTTAAAGCCCTCTATATTATGGGAGAAAATCCACTTCGCAGCCTGCCACAACCCGAGCGAGTAAAAAAGGCATTAGAACGTTTAGAATTCCTCGTGGTACAAGACATCCTTGAGACCGAAACAACTCGAATTGCAGACGTGGTTTTACCTGGTGCTGCTTTTTCCGAAAAAAGCGGTTCCTTTACGAATATGGAAGGAAGGATACAGACTTTCAGGTCAGCAGTATCACCTCCGGGAAATGCCAGGCCTGATTGGGAGATCCTTGATCTCCTGGCTGCCAAGATGGGGTATCCGAGACGTTATGGTTCTCTCGAAAGATTACGGTCCGAAATTGCTCAGTTCATCCATCTGTATGGAGATCTGAAGGGAGATGGTGATGTTGCCTGGATCAAGGAAACAGGTCAGAAGAGCCTCTTTCATCCGGATGGAAAGGGTGACTTGATCCCATTCTCGTCCGTTGTTTCAAGAGAAGAAGAAGTGTCTGATAAGGAATATCCTTTTACAGCGATTTTTGGATCCCTGCGCTATCACCTGGGAAGTGGAACCCGGACGAGCCATTCAGACCGTATTCGTGATTTTACTTTAAAGGGCGAAATAGAGATCTCGCCAGAGGATGGGGAGAAATTGAACGTGCACGATGGGGACCTGGTCCGAGTCTTCTCCCGACTTGGATCTGTAGAGAGAGAGATTAAGTGGGTAAAAGGGGTGATGCCGGGTACTATTTTCATTCCGGTTGCTTTTAACGGCAACGATGCCACGCGACTGATAGGATTAGCATCATTGGGAGAACCTGGTTCACCCGGTTTGAAGCATTGCCCGGTCAGCCTTGAAAGAGTATAGGGAAAAGGTTCAATGAAGCCCAAGGAAATCGACTGGAGCAGACTCAAATCCATTATTGAGAAACACAGGGGTGAAAAATGGGGCGTAATACCACTCTTGCAGGATATTCAGGAGACGTTCGGCTACATCCCGCCGGAATCTATTGAACCCATTGCCGAAGCTCTCAATGTATTCCCTTCCCAGGTTCAGGGAGTTATCACATTTTATGCAGATTTCACTCTAAAACCAAAAGGGAAGTATGTGATCCGGATTTGTCGTGGCACAGCATGTCACGTAAAGGGTGGTCAGAGCGTGCTCAGGCTCATGAAGAGAGAGCTGGGTCTCAATGAAGGAGAGACAAGCCCCGATTATCAGTTTACTCTGGAGACTGTAGCCTGTCTCGGTGCCTGCTTCTTAGCTCCTTCCATGATGGTTAACCGGACCTATTTTGGTAAACTCTCTCCACCTAAGGTTAGCAGCGTATTGGGACAGTACAAAAAAGAAAAAAGGAACCCATAAGGCGTATGGAAAAACTCTCCTCCATAGGACAATTTGAATGGTTCAGCAATAAGATTCGTGGGGCAACTGATGAAAGAAAAACTGTCGTGCATGTCTGCATGACCGGCTGCCGGGCTTACGGTTCTGCTGAGGTCAAAGAAGCCCTTGAAAGTGAAGTCAAGCAACAGGGCCTTACAAAACAAGTAGAAGTTCGAGGAACCGGCTGTCATGGGTTTTGTGCAAAGGCTCCAGTTATCGCTGTGGAACCCTTAGGCATTCAATACCAGGAAGTCAACCCCAATGATGCACCCGAGATTGTGTCGCTCACCCTTAAAAACAACCAGTTAATCGATCGCCTCGCTTACAAGGACACCCTGACGAAAAAGACAATTTTTGACGTCAATCAGATTCCCTTCTACAGGAAACAGGTGAGAAGGGTCCTGGCACACTGCGGCAGGATTGATCCCACGAAGATAGAGCATTACATTGCCGCTGGCGGTTATCAAGGATTCGTGAAAGCGCTCTCGGGGATGACACCGGAGGAAGTGATCGAGGAGATCACCACAGCTAAGCTGAAGGGGAGAGGTGGCGCCGGATTTCCAACAGGCCTCAAATGGAAGTTCACCCGTCAGTCCGAAGGCCGCCCTAAATACATTGTATGTAATGCGGATGAGGGGGACCCTGGGGCCTTTATGGATCGAGCGCTCCTGGAAGGAGACCCCCATGCTGTCCTGGAGGGTATGCTCATCGGGGCCTACGCCATCGGAGCAGCATATGGATACATCTACGTCCGAGAGGAATACCCCATTGCAGTAGAACACGTAAGTATCGCCATAGAACAAATGAGAGAACTTGGCCTCTTGGGAGAGAACATATTGGGAACGGGCTTCAATTTCCAACTTTCCCTGAAAATGGGGGCAGGGGCTTTTGTTTGTGGTGAGGAAACTGCACTCATGGCCTCCATTGAAGGAAAACGGGGAATGCCGAGGGCCAGGCCACCATTCCCTGCCCAGTCTGGACTGGATGGAAAGCCAACCAATATTAATAACGTGGAGACTTGGGCCAATGTCCCGTTAATTATAAAAAATGGTGCAGCGTGGTATGGACAGGTTGGCACGGAAGAGAGTAAGGGAACAAAAATCTTCTCCCTCGCAGGGAGGGTCAACAATACTGGACTGGTGGAAGTGCCCATTGGTGTCACCATTAAGGATGTGGTCTTTGATATCGGCGGTGGTATCCCTAAGGGAAGAAAGTTCAAAGCTGTACAGATGGGTGGTCCATCAGGTGGTTGTGTCCCGGCTGAATATTTGAACCTTCCCATCGATTATGACACTCTCCAGCGAATAGGTGCCATCATGGGCTCTGGTGGCATGGTCGTGATGGATGAAAACAACTGTATGGTAGAGATTGCCCGTTTCTTCTTAAGCTTTACCCAGTCCGAATCTTGCGGGAAATGTGCACCCTGTCGTCTAGGCACTACACAACTCTTGGAGATACTGACCCGTATAACCCAGGGAATAGGCCAGCTCAAGGATATCCAGGCGATCAAAGATATAGGCGAGACAATTACAGAGTCGTCCCTATGCGGTCTTGGACAGAACTGTGCCAAACCTGCTCTCTCTACCTTACGCTATTTCTCAAAAGAATATGAAGATCACATATTAGAGCACCGATGTGCAGGAGCCACCTGCGAGACCATGGTTATCTCTGCCTGCCAGCATGCCTGTCCTGCAGGGATTGATGTGCCCAACTACGTTGCAGCCATCGCAAGCGGAAAATACGAAAAGGCAGTGGAAATCATCCGGGAACGAAATCCATTCCCAGCTGTCTGTGGACGTATTTGTATCCATCCCTGTGAGTCTAAGTGTCGCCGAGGTGAACTGGACGAGGCCGTTGCCATCCGCTCCCTTAAACGTTTTGCTTCGGATTGGTATTTTGAGAATATCGGTCGAGCCAGAGAACCTTTTCCGATAACCAAGGGGCAAAAAGTCGCCGTGGTAGGGGCAGGACCTGCTGGTTTGACCTGTGCCTTTTTTCTGGCAAAAGCAGGTTACAGGGTTACTGTTTTTGAAGCACAACCGGTTGCTGGAGGGATGCTCGGGATTACGGTTCCTGAGTTTCGCTTACCCCGAGATGTGGTTCAGGAGGAGATCGGGTACATCGAGAGTTGTGGTGTTGAAACCAGATACAACTCCTCTATTGATGCCAGACACACGGTAAATGACTTGATGGCCGAAGGGTACAGTGCTGTATTCGTCGCATGCGGTGCTCAAGCCAGTAAACGGATTGGAATACCTGGTGAAAAGGATGGCCTCGATGGACTCTACTACGGACTTCAATTCCTAACCGATATTAAAATGGGCAAAGAGGTGATTTTGAAAGGGAAGGTTTTAGTTATTGGAGGTGGTAACGTAGCCATTGATGTGGCCAGGACTGCCTTGAGAGTAGGGGCTGAGGATGTCCAAGTCTTCTGTGTGGAACCCAGGGACGAAATGCCGGCGTGGGAGAAAGAAGTTGAGGAAGCGGTAGAAGAAGGTATTACCATCAACGCCTCCTGGGGGCCAAGGCAGATCATACATCAAGACAACAAGGTTTATGGGGTTGAGTTTGCTCGATGTCTCTCCGTATTCGACGAGGAAGGACGTTTCAATCCGAAATTGGATGAAGCGTCCACTCAAATTGTGGGGACGGATAATGTTATCATTTCTATAGGGCAGGCACCTGATATGTCCTTTTTATCCAAGGACAGTCAACTTGAAAGGGCACTTTTGGGAACCTTGATGGTGGATGAAAACACCCTTTCTACGAACATCCCGGGTATTTTTGCCGGGGGCGATTTTACCACAGGGCCTACGTACGTCATCAGGGCCATTGCTTCAGGGAGAAGAGCTGCTATCTCCATTGATAAGTATCTCCAGGGTGAGAAGAGACGGATACAGATCATGGATGAAAAAACTACCATGAAAGAGGATATCGGTTTGGCCCTGGATGAAGAAACTACCGAGGAAAGGCCAAGGATCCGGATTACCATGGAGAGACCAGAGGAAAGGGTCCGTGACTTCAGAGAGGTAGAAAAAGGTCTCTCTGAGGAACAGGCCGGCCGTGAATCTACGAGGTGCCTCCGGTGTGATCTGGAAAGAGAGAGGAGAGAAGGATGATCAGATCTATTACTCGACAAAAAACTCCTGAGGAAATTGACCAGCTCCTGAAAGGATTAGGAAGGTTGTTCATTATTGGCTGTGGCACGTGCGTTACTCTCACACACACAGGTGGACAATCCGAAGTCGAGACTATGAGTAAGACATTATCGGAAAAGGGGAAGTTGACTACCGGAAGTGTAGTTCTGCCGGTAGCATGTGACAATCTGACAAGAGAGGCCTTGGTTGAGTATGGACACCAAATTGAGCAGGCAGATGTTCTCCTGATCATGTCTTGTGCCTTTGGCGTTCAAACCGTTGCTCGGCATTTGAAAAAAATGGTTGTCCCTGCCCTTGATACCCTTTTCATTGGTAAGGAGACAGCAATCGGTCAGTTTGATGAAATATGCACCCAGTGCGGAAACTGTATTTTAGGTGAAACCGGCGGCTTCTGCCCTGTCACCTCATGCCACAAGGGTCTTGTGAATGGACCTTGTGGAGGCACCAACGATGGTAAATGTGAGATAGATTCCGAAAAGGACTGTGTGTGGACCCTGATCTATAACCGATTGAAAGAATTGGGTCGATTGGATGCCATGAGAAGGCTTCAAAAGCCCAAAAATCATCAGGGTGAGCCGAGACCGGGGAAGTTTATGTTTTAGCGCATAGCTGGAGAGGTCAAACATGGTTTCTATTTTTAAAAAAGCATTGGAGTCCGGTAAATTTGTCGTTACCTCTGAAGTTGCTCCACCCAAGGGAACAAATCTTGAAAAAATGGTTCATCATATTGAGATCCTAAAGGATAAGGTGGATGCTATGAATGTGACCGACCATCAGAGTTCGGTCATGCGTTTTCCTTCCTTGGGAGGAGCCCTCCTCATTAAAGAGATGGGGGGTGAACCTATTTTGCAAATGACCTGCAGGGATCGAAACCGGTTGGCGCTCCAGGCCGATCTCCTCTTCGCTGCTAGCAGAGGAATCAATAACGTCCTCTGCCTTACAGGTGATTCAGTTCTTTTGGGTGATCATAAAGAGGCAAAATCGGTTTTCGACCTGGATTCCTGTCAGCTCTTGGCAATGATCAAAAGCTTAGAAAAAGGGAAAGATCTTGGGGGTAACCAGTTGGAGGGTGCCGTTTCCTTCTGTGCAGGCGCAATTGTGACACCTGAGGCAAATCCACTTGAGCCCCAACTTATCAAATATGAAAAGAAGATCGAGGCAGGTGCAGAATTTATTCAGACCCAGGCCGTATATAATCTTGATCATTTTAAGCAATTCATGGCGTACGCCAGAAAGTTTCCCGCAAAGATCCTGGCAGGAGTCATTTTGCTCACCTCCGCTCCTATGGCCCGCTTCATGAACAAGAATGTGGCAGGTGTCAACGTACCACAAGAGCTGATCGATGAGATGGCCTCCGCACCCAAAGGGGGTGCGATTGCCAAGGGCATAGAGATCGCAGGCCGCATGATCAAAAGGATTAGGGAGGAGAAGATGTGCGACGGTGTGCACATCATGGCAATCGGAAGGGAAGAACTCGTACCTGAAATTATGAAAGCAGCAGGTTTAGTGTAAGTTTTTTGGAAAGTAGCGAAATCAAATTTTATCATACGTAGGGGAGAGATCAACTTATTAGAGAAACGAATGTCTTTCAAGATTTACTTGCGCATTTTCTCAACAGCCTGCTAGAACATGGGAACAGAACCATAAGATCAGCGGCGGATGCGGAGCGGCCGTACGCTGGAACCCGTTGTTGGAAGTCCTCATCATTGACGTAAGTTCATCAGTCGAGTAGGGAGGCGTCCGCTGGTGCAAAATAGTTATTGCATTGTTAGGAAAATATAGTTAACTATTATCCTTAGTGTAACTCATCGTTGTTATGTAAGTCTGCAGGAGGTAAATCGTATGTCAAAATCACACGATGCGAGAAAAGACAAAAAGAAAGCGCCCCAGAAAACAGCTAAAGAGAAGAGACAGGCAAAGCGAGAAAAGAAGAACAAATAATTTGCTGTTAGGAGGCGGGGGGGCAGGCCTTTAATCTTGCTGTTTTTTTAGCTTCCTCTCCTTTATGAACGCTCCTCTACCTTCTCAGCAAGAAACCGTCCTTTTACCCTTCACAATTCTTTCACATCAACCGCCTATCCAGACTCCGGTACTGTATCGCTTCGGAGATGTGGGGGGTGAGGATAGGCTCTGACCCTTCCAGATCAGCAATGGTCCTTGCTACCTTCAATATCCGGGTATATGCCCGGGCTGAGAGTCCGAGCTTGTCAATGGCGGTCTCAAGCAGCCTCTTTGACGCATCATCGATCTGGCAGTACTTCTTCAAGTGTTTTGAGGTCATCTGGGCGTTGCAGTAGATCTTCTTCCCTTGAAAACGCTCCTGCTGAATCTTCCTTGCTTGGTTCACCCTTGTCCGTATATCAGCAGACTGCTCTCCCGGGTTCTCACTTGCCATCTCTTGGAACCTGATGGCCGGGACTTCAATCTGGATATCGATCCGGTCAAGCAGAGGGCCGGAGACTTTTGCCCGGTACCTCTGGACCTGGGGAAGGGTACAGGTGCACTCCCGGTGACGGTCAGCATAGAATCCGCATGGGCAGGGGTTCATGGCGGCAACCAGCATAAAGCGCGAGGGGTAGGTGAGGGAACCCACGGCACGCGAGATGGTGACCCTGCCGTCTTCGAGGGGCTGCCTCATCACCTCCAGTGCATTCTTTTTGAATTCAGGCAGCTCATCTAAGAAGAGCACCCCGTTGTGCGAGACGCTCACCTCCCCTGGCCTGGGTATCTGCCCCCCTCCGATCAGCCCGGCATCAGAAATGGTATGGTGGGGAGAACGGAAAGGCCGGATGGCAACAAGAGAGGTGTGAGGGTCGAGGAGACCGGCTACGCTGTGAACCTTGGTAGTCTCTATTGCTTCTTCAAAGGACATATCCGGGAGGACGGTGGGAAGGCGGCGAGCAAGCATTGTTTTGCCGGCGCCAGGGGGGCCGATCATCAGGACGTTGTG
>Ga0315282_10004638_pt1 | contig 23857 bp, 26 predicted proteins | sample YL17G07_20_MG_FD_203693 | JGI IMG/M metagenome (GOLD analysis project Ga0315282, IMG submission 203693) | Sediment microbial communities from Yellowstone Lake, YNP, Wyoming, USA - YL17G07_20 | ecosystem: Environmental > Aquatic > Freshwater > Lake > Sediment | place: USA: Wyoming | collected... | reverse complement strand
AGAGTTGGCCACACGTTCATTACACAAAAAATGCTGAAAGAAGATGCTATTCTCGGAGGAGAGTTATCAGGCCATTTTTGTTTCAAAGACACACACGCGGCGGATGACGCTATTTTTGCAACTTTAAAAATAATCGAATATTTAATAAAATCGAATAAAAGATTTTCCGACTATGAAAAGGAATTTCCAAAATATTTTTCATCGATTTCAGAGAGCAACAGGTTTGACACAAAAGAATCGGAAAAATTTCCATTCATACAGAAAATTAAAGAAGAATTTGAAGGTAAGGGATACAGAACTGATACTTTGGAAGGAGTGAAAATTATTTTCGAAGATGGGTGGCTTTTAGTCAGGCCATCTAACACTGAAGCAGTGATAATGGTCTGTTATGAAAGTAAAACAAAGGAAGGATTTGAGAAATTGAAAGCTATGGCTGACGATATAATAAAAAGGATTCCGAGGTGAAAAAATGAAGGCTGTATTTTTGTGCGGTGGGATTGGGAAGAGGATGCATCCGATTACTGAAGACAAGTTCATGTTGAAGTTTCTTGGAAAGACTTTGTTGGAACATCAAATCGAAACTGCAATCAAGGCTGGAATAAAAGACTTTGTGATTATCTGCAATCCTTTCAACGAGGAAAAAATTAAAAACTACTTGCATCCTTTAAAGTTGAAAGTTGAGTTCGCCCTGCAAAAAGAGCCGAAAGGGATGGCGGATGCTATAATCAATGCGGAAGAATTCCTTGACGGCGAAATAATTGTTGTAAATCCAAATGATGTATTCGAAGTGACTGCTTATGAAAAAATTTTGGACTCAAGGAGATCCGGGTGCGATGCTGTTCTATTGGGTTTCAAGGTCGACTCTTATTTCTCAGGAGGTTACTTCAAACTGGACGGAAAAGGGGAATTTGTTGGAATTGCGGAAAAACCTGGCGAGGGGAATGAGCCGAGCGATTTGGTAAATATAGTAGTTCACTATCACAAGGACGCGAAAAAATTTATCAGTCATTTGAAAAAATTGGTGAGTGAGAATGATGATGTATATGAAAAGACTCTGGGAGTTATGGCTGCGGATGGGAACAAGATTAAGGTTGTCACTTACACGGGTTACTGGTTTGCAATAAAATACCCTTGGCACATCCTAGAAATTGCGAAATATTTCCTCGATAAAGAATATGGAAGAATTTCCAAGACTGCAAAAATTTCGCCGAGAGCGACGATAGAAGGTAAGGTGATTATAGAAGACAATGTAAGAGTTTTTGAAGGAGCAACAATTAAAGGGCCGTGCCACATAGGGAAAAATTCTGTGATTGGGACTGATGTTTTGGTTTGGAATTATTCACATATAGGAGACTATTGTGTGGTTGGTTATTCTACGGAAGTGAAACATTCTTTCATTGGAGACAACTGCTGGTTCCATTCAAATTACATAGGCGATTCAATCATAGCAAACAGTTGCTTCTTCGGGGCAAAAACTGTCACGGCAAACTATCGCTTCGATGAGAAGACTGTTAAAGTGAATGTGGGGGATAAGAGAATTGACACAGGATTGGACAAGCTCGGGGCGATAATGGGAGATGACTGCAAGACCGGAATAAATGCTTCTATAATGCCTGGTGTGAAAATCGGTCCGAACAGTATCGTGGGGCCGGGAGTGGTTTTGGACAAGGACTTGGAATCAAATAAAACTATTTCTGTCGAGCAACAATATCTTATCAAAGATAATACAATAAAATATACAAGCAAGAAAGAAGAATTGATGAAAAGACTTTTGAAAGGCAAATGAAATGATTGAAATAAGGATTCATGGAAGAGGAGGACAGGGAGCGGTTACTGCGGCAGAGGTCTTAGCCATAGCTGCATTCAAAGACAAAAAATTCTCTCAAGCGTTTCCTTTTTTCGGGACTGAAAGGACTGGAGCTCCTGTCGCAGCTTTCTGTAGGATTGATGATAAATTCATAAGAACCCGGGAACATGTTTACAATCCGAATTATGTATTGGTTTTGGATCCCACATTGTTAACGGATGTGGATGTCTCAGAAGGTCTGAAAAATAATGGGATGGCAATAATCAACACGCAAGATAAGATTAAACTTAAAACAAAAGCGAAGGTGAAAAAAATAGATTTGACAAAAATTGCTTTGGAAGTGATTGGAAAACCATTTGTCAACATAGCTGTGCTTGGAGCTTTTGCCGCAGCTACCAACTTGGTCTCTTTGAAAAGCTTGATTGAGGCCGTGAATGAAAGATTTCCTAAAGAGGTTGCGGAATTGAACGTGAAATGTTTAAAGAAAAGTTATGAGGTAATGAAAAGTGAAAGTTGAAAATATTGTTTATGATGTGGGAAGCACGAAGAAAAATAAAACTGGGAAGTGGAGAAATTTCAGACCTGTGGTGACGGACAAATGCACAGGATGCGGGATTTGTGTGCAGTTCTGTCCCGAGGGAGCAATAAAAATTGTGAACAAGAAAGCTGTGATTGATTACGATTATTGTAAAGGATGTTTGATATGTGTGAACGAATGCCCGATAAAAGCTATAACAACAGAGAAGGAGAAGAAGTGAAAATAATTTATTTATTGAATTTTCCTGATTTTTGACCATCCAAGTTTTGTCAATTTATATTTCCAATAAAATGGATAACCTTTACTCGTCCTTGGTTTTTTTATAACTTCTATAAATTTTGATTTTTTCAAATCAACAAGATAATATGTACATGTTTTTCTCATAGATTTTTCTGTTTCTTTAGACAGTTTAAGCTTGTCTATATAGCCATATTTTTTCTCTACCTTCATAGCATTTTGCAAAGCATATGCCAAACGCTGATTTTTCCCACATTTAGAAAATTTATAATTACTAATCACATCATTCAAAAGTTTGGATTTATATTCTGACCTGAAACCTATCAGATTATTAAATTTAGTAAGATTCTCTTTTCCATAGATATTCAATGCAAAATCGCCTTTTTTGACATTTCCTTTGGTTCTAAATGTTTCTAATGAAATTGTAGAATTTATCTCAAATTCGTTTAATGTTGATTTAATCTGGAGTAAAATTTTCGGAGCATATCTCTCTACATTTGATCTTATTATATTTTTACCTTGGCTAACTTTACGAGACTGCTTTATTTGCAAACGCCTATCCGACTTTCTTACGTTTCCCTCATCATCAAAAAATTGTCTTATAAAAGATTTTTTAAATTCGATGGAAAATTTACTCAAATCTACATAACAGTCAGAAATTATTTTATAACTTCTTTCTATACCGAACATCCCAATAACATCGCCAACAATTTTTGGAAAGTAAATTTGTACCGTGCCATCTTTTTTAATATATTTTTTATAATTGGCATCTCCAAAAATCTTTTTGACAGAATTAATAACGCTTTTAACAAGAATTTCGTTTTTATTATTGTAAATAATGCCGCCTAATTTCGTTCTCGCTCCATCGCCCATAACAGCTCCTAATAAAATACCGCCCCATTGATTGTCGAAATCGAAAGGAAGTTTTGGGTTATCGACACCAACAGAATTATTTTTACCGCTAACGATTTGAATGATATTTTTGTCCAAATCTTTGATATCTAAAGTGAAATAATTATACAATGAAAAAAGTGTTTTTAATGAAAGACGTTTCCTGTTTTTTAATCTATAAAAATAACCAATATCATAGTTGATATCTCGAAATGTTTTTTTAACGCCGTTTTTAATTATCTTCTCACACAAAATTCTTCTGTAACTTGAATTTAAGAGAATGTACGTTTGCTTTATTGGCAAAGCAAAAATTTCAACTTTTCCAAATACCATGTTTACACCCAAATAAATATTATAAAAAAATATAGTATATAAATGTTTACATTCAATTTTATTCATATGAAAAAGGTTTTGGAAGGATCAAGAGCTGTAGCTGAAACTGTCAAATTGGTCGAACCTGCCGTTATAGCAGCTTATCCGATTACACCACAAAGCACTTGATGTGCGTGGAAACACATATAGTCGAAGAGCTTGCTAAGATGGCAGCGAACGGAGAGATAAAATCTAAATATCTGGAAGTCGAATCGGAGTTTTCTGCTTTGAGCGCGTGCATAGGAGCTACTGCAACTGGTTTCAGAAGTTTCACCGCAACTTCCTCCCAAGGATTGGCGTTGATGCATGAAGTTTTGTTTGCAGGAGCCGGGATGAGATTGCCTTTAGTAATGGTAGTTGCGAATAGAGCTTTATCATCGCCCATCAATATCTGGAACGACCACCAAGACTCTATTTCAGAAAGAGATTCGGGCTGGATACAAATTTATGTCGAGACTGTTCAAGAGGTCGTGGATTCTCTATTGCAAGCTTACAAGATAGCGGAAGAGACCCTTGTCCCTGTGATGGTTTGCATGGATGGATTTTATCTGACTCATGTTGTCGAGCCGGTTGATGTTCCTGAGAAAAAAGAAGTGGACAAATTTTTGCCCAAATATGTTCCCAAAATCGCCTACTTGGATCCAAAAAGACCGATGACGCAGGGCGGGTTTGCATATCCTCTTCCTTACATGAAATCTCGAAAGCAGTTGTCCGATTCGATTTTGGATTCCGCAAAGAATGTGAAGAAGGTTCATGACGATTTTTCCAAACAGTTCAAGAGAAAATACGGGAATGGGTTCGTGGAGGAATATAAAAATGATAGGAGTGTTTGTATCGTAGCTATGGGTTCTGTTTGCGGGACAATAAAAGAAATTGTTGATAAAAATAAAAATGTTGGACTGGTCAGAGTCAGATGTTTCAGGCCGTTTCCAAAAGACGAAATAAAAAAAGTTTTGAAAAATAAAAAAACTGTGATCGTGATTGACAGAGATATCTCCATGGGAAATTATGGAGCACTATTCATAGAAATAAGGGATTCCCTCTATCAATTAAAACAAAAACCGAAAATTGTTAATTTCATTGCCGGTTTGGGCGGAGTTGACATTTCAAAAGAGAAAATCAAGAAGATGATTCAATTATCTAAGAAGAAAAGAGATGGAGAGATGGAGTGGATTATATGAATCTGGCGCCAGGGCATGCAACTTGTGCGGGCTGCGGGGCAGCACTTGCCATGAGACAGATTCTAGAAGCTACTGGTGATGATATAATCGTTTGTATGGCTACGGGTTGTATAGAAGTTACGACAACACAGATACCATTGACCGCTTGGAATGTACCGTGGATTCATGTTACTTTTGAGAATGCAACTTCTGTAGCCACTGGAGTGAAAGCTGCCTTAGATTATTCAGGAAACAACCATACACAAGTTATTGCAATAGGTGGAGATGGGGCTTTTGCAGATATTGGCTTTGGAGCTTTGTCTGGATCTTTGGAAAGAGGGGATGACATTTTAATCATATGTTATGACAATGAAGCTTATTCCAATACTGGCATGCAGAGATCTGGAGCTACTCCTTTGTATGCCGCAACTTCCACTTCTCCCGCCGGAAAAGTAATTCATGGGAAGCAGGAATGGAAGAAAGACTTACCGTCGATAGCAGCAGCCCACCATATTCCTTACGTTGCCACAGCATCCATCGCCTATCCTCAAGATTTGAAAATGAAGATACAGAAGGCGATGAAGATAAAAGGACCAAGATTTATTCACATCCATGCCACCTGCCCGGTCGGCTGGGGATTCGATCCTGCCAAGTCAGTTGAGATGGCAAGGTTGGCTGTCCAGACAAGGATGTGGGAGTTGTACGAGATAGAAAATGGAGTGAAGAATATCACAGTCGAGACGGAGAAGAAACCTGTTTCTGAATATCTGACAAAGCAGAAAAGATTCAAACACCTGACTGAGAAAGAGATAGAAGAAATTCAGAAAAAAATTGATGAGAATCGATAGAAGATTATCTACATTGAATCTTCAGTTTATTTGCATGCACAGTACTTAGTGCCGTCACCAAGTGTTTCATATAAATATGTGCCGCTCGGACAGTCGCACGAAGCAGATACGAATGTCCCTTCAATTCTAGCGGTGCCTTGCATTTCCCCACATCTGGCGTTTATCACGCAGCCACCGGGAGGCGCAGTTGTAGTTGTTTCTGTGTTTTTAGGATTCATAGCCAGATGGTATGTTCTGCATACAGACCTTCCGCCAACATCTTTCACGCAGACTTGAAAATTACCTCCTTTTCCTGTTGGCGTTCCTTTCAATATGCCGTCAACACCAAGAATAAGCCCCATCGGAGGAAATCCCACCCCCGAGCCAAGATAAAAAGTGTACCCGGAACGGTCTCCATTGTAGTTTGGATCCAGCGAAGGAATCAATGCATCAGCAAAATCATACCTGCAGGGAACACCGATAGTTGCTGGTGGGTGAATTTCATAAGCCAAATTTCCGCCCAAATGAGGAAGAGTGATGAATCCTATCTCATTTAGTATAGCTACAGCCGCAATTGCTCCAACAATTACCAGAGGAATCACTGGACTTTTGAGAAGGCTTGGCTTTGGTTTTGCTGTTTGCGGTGTTCCTTTAGCCATATCTATCATTTGTTTATACTAATAATTAAATTTTTGGCATTACTCATGGCGTGCTTCTAGCGCATCTTGGAAGAATCAAATTTCAATATTCTCTATAATCAGAACTTGCCCAACTTCACGTTTCATATACGTGATTCCTGTGCTCGAACCTCAATAAAATCAGCTTGTCCCCTTCCATCTTGTAGAGCAGCCTATAAGGTTTCACGTAGATCGTTCTCTCGTCTTTATGATCATATCTCAGAGGTTTTCCAAAATCAGGATTGCCCTTTATTTTCTTTATCTGTTTTTCAATTTTATCTTGGACGGCTCTGTCCTTCATTTTCTTGAACTGTTTCTCAAATTCTTGAGTCCAGATTACGATTTTTATTTCTTCCATTTAGCCATCTCTTTGAAGAAATTGCCAACGGTGGCTACTTTGTATCTTCCTTTCGCTATGTCATCCCAAGCTTCTTCAAGGAGCTTCAATGTTCTCAAATCTTCCGCTTTCATTTTTGTGTCCAACTTTTTCAAGACTAGCATATCTTTCTTCGCACTTACAGCAAAATATGTGCCTTCCTTAATATCCAGTTTCTTCCTAAGATCAGTTGGTATGACAATCTGACCTTTCGAACTTATTTTCGTCAATTGGGGCACTTCCACTTTTATTTTCATATTGGTAAGATAATCTTACCTGAATTTATAGTTATCATTGCTTGCTTTCTTGGTTTTGGAATATTTGCTTGAGTTGAGTTCCTTTGAATTTCTCATACCCGTCCAAGTAACGAATCAAAAGTTCCCTTGCCAAAGAAGCCCATCTTATCTCTGGATACTTCTTGATTCTGTCGTGAAGGTCCTCTGGAAGACCGATATTCAAATGCGCGTTGAGCCATCTTACCATAAGAAGTAGATGCATGCGGGTGCCATATGGAGGTTTCTAACCAACTCAAGTGGTTACAAAGGATGCGCAGTTAAAACGTTCAACGAAACTTAGACGTAGTGTCAAATCCCATCTCCTGCACATGCTTTTTATATCAACAAAATGAAATTTTAATTAATGAACAAAAGACAAAAAAGACAATTGCTGATAATTGTATTCTCGATTATTGCAATCGGGTCTGCTGTTATATATATTATTGTTTTTAATTTTGGCTGCTGGAATATATTTTCACAAACTGCGCAAAACGCGTGCTATACTGATAGAGCGATAGAGAAACAAGATCCCACTATATGCCAGAGAATGCCCAATAAAACTACAAAAGACGCTTGTTATTATTTTTTTGTAATGAATTATACTTCAACAGTAAAAAATCCAGATCCGACTGTTTGCGATAAAATATCTAACCAATCATATATATTTGGACTTGTTGGTCAATCTCCAAAAGATGCTTGTTATTATAGAATAGCGTTAGTAAAACAGGATTCAACTGTATGCGACAATATAGTTAATCAGAATACAAAAGACTATTGTTCTGCATTAGCAACAAATGATTCGACTCTATGTGATGGGATATCCGATCAGTACACGAAAAACTATTGTTATTATTACATAGCGTTAGAAAAAAAATATTCTAGTTTATGCGATAAAATATCTGATCAGTACACGAAAAACGAGTGTCATTATCTTTTAGCACAATAAAGTAAAAAAGAAAAAATAATGAACTTTCTAAATTTTCTATTCGTCTAATATCAGTTAGAAGAAGATGATTTTGAAAAATAATTTTTTAATTATTTTTTGGGGATTTCTATTTTTTCCCTTTTAATTTTGCCCAGAATTCTGGAAATTCCATGTCTTTGTACTTCCAATTCAAGGCTGTCTGGCTGATCTATGTCAAGTTGGTATGTTCTTCCAGAGTCAGGAAAATAAAAAGAAGTAAATGCTCCCCAATTATAGAAAGTCATCTCCAGCCTCATATCCGATTTATAGCCAACGGATCCTGCCAGTGCAAGTTCTATATGCCTACAATGAAGAATTTTCATCATCATTTGACCTAAACTTCTCGCAGCTTCTGACATAAAAGATTGACCCTCATCGCTCAGTATCACCGTTCTTCTTCCAAATCTCTCCACTCCAGATCTATAAGGTCCTCCAAGTCGTTCATATGCATCGGCAATATCTCCGACTAGTGGAAAAACTGTGTCCAATTCATTTTGATAAGGTAAAGGGGTTTTTGTCAATTTACCACTATGAAGTTTATGTCATTTAAAAATTTATTTCTTCAGAGTTTTCTACCAGATATAAATTTCATCTAAGATACATTATATAGAAAAATTATTTGCTGGCTGTCAACAAAGCCACTTTGATTGGTACAGGTATGAACAAAGGCGTGGTAAGAAATTCTTTTGCCCGAATTTGATCGAATCCCATATTTTCTGCAGCTTTAGCAAGATTGCCAGAAGAATATAGATTGTACTGTCGAGGATGAAAGAGCGCCAAGTTCAATAAACAATCTGAGTATGTAGACACTTGAATGATCCCTCCTTTTCTTAATACTCGTTTAGATTCTGCGAATGTCGACAATGGATGTAAATGGCCTATGGATTCGTTGCTGAATACCACATCGATGCTGTCCCTTCTTAGAGGAAGAGATTCCGCATCTGCAACTATGCATTCCATGGAAGGATCTTGAATTTTACATTTCCTGAGATCTTGGCTTGAAGTGTCTATGTTAACGATGTCAATTCCACTCTTCGCGATCTCTCTTTCAATTCTACCAGAACCTCCACCCAAGGACACCAATGTTTTGTGCCGCGAATCGATATTTTCCAAAAGATTTTTTATTATTTTTCCCCTGTACCAAGGAAAAACCGACATGGAGGTCAAAAAGCCATCCAACTGCTCGTAATAAGTTCGAGTTTTGTCTGGGCTTTCAGAAATTTTTCTGTATGCTCTGTGCAACCTGTAACCAAGGTATAAAAGTGTAGCAGCAGCTACCGCGGGCATTATTTTATCTGCATAATGTATTACTTCCCCAACTCCTAAATTGCTAAAATAGTCTGATAATCCCAGAGGCTTGTCCAGTAAATGCCTAGCAGCTAAATATCCACAACTCGCACAATATCCCAAGGCGGCCAATCTGTTCTTATTCCTGATTTTCATTTTTATCTATTTTTGGAATAGAAATTAAGAGATTTAAAATTTTCATCTAACATACATTAACAGAATTTTTTAGTTAAAGTTTCATACCTAAACGACGATATAATTCTCTTGCTCCACATATGTCTATGGTTTCTATCACAATTGGGTCTAAACTTGGGTCATATTCTATTTTTCGCCTGATGAGCTCTCTCATCCTCCCATCAAATTCTTTTCTAAATATTTTGGACACATTGTGGCCGGCAATACTACCTATTTGGGTAGTGACAGCAGAATAAAGACTTATAACGCCCTTGGTAGCTTCTGGAACAGCTGCTCCAATTTCTATAGCAAAAAAGTATTCGTCTAGCATTCTATTGATTTTATCCGCTCTTTTAGTTGAACCTTTCTGAAGTTTTTCTAGCACGACCTTAGCTCCCCTATCGGCATCATACTGAAGATATGCCCTCGAAATCGCTTCGTCATATCCGATTTTTCCAATAGCTTCCTCTTGAGATCTGATATTTAGCTCTCTGACAAGCATCTGTCCATCTTTTTCTCTAAGAGCTTTTTCAGATAGTTTTTTACATTCTAAATAAAACTCTGGAACGAATAGACTGCTAATGTAGTGCGTATCTTCTTCACCATATATAGCAGTCAACACTTGCCCAACAGTTTCGCATATGTGGTTTTCCAGCATTTCTTTAATTTGATCCAAGGTGAGCGAAGGATTGAAGTAAACAGTTCCATGTTCTGGGACATACCCAGTTGCCATTTCTAGTGAAACGATTACATTTGGAGGGCTTGCATCTGTATCCCAATAAGCCTGCAATTGGCTATGAACACCCGGCGCGCTTTCTTTAAGCCATCTGTTCAAACCTTTTGGGTGTAAATGTACCTGTTTCATATCAAAACTAGCAGCAATTAAAATTAAATCCTTTTCTTCATTCTTTAGTTAAGATTTTCAGCTAACACAGATTATCAGAAACCTCATGGCTACATCTTTTCCGGAACTTCTATCCCAAGCAGATCCAAACTGTCTTTCAAAACTATCGAAGTGGCTTTGACCAAAGTCAGTCTGAAATTCTTCAACTTATCATTCTCGGCTTTAAGCACGGGACATTTCTGGTAGAAATTGCTGAAAGTCGTGGCCAGATCAAAAACATAATTGCAAACATAATGCGGCCGCAAGTCTTTCGCTGCATGCTCAACCACATCCGGAAATTGGTTCAAGATTTTAACCAGATTCTTCTCCTCTTCGGCAAGTCTTTCTATCTTGGTCTGTATTTTCCATCTTCCCGCCTTATCCAGAATGCTGTTGCATCTCGTGTGGGCGTACTGCAGATAAGGACCAGTGTCCCCTTCGAATCTCAGCATCTGCTCCCAGTCGAAGGTTATGGATTTATCCGGCTCGATCTTCACAATCGCATATTTCAATGCACCTATGGCAATTTTCTCCGCGATATCCTGCTTGGCTTTTTCCGACAACTTAGGATTTCTTTTGTTGACTTCATCGTATGCAATCTTGGAAAGTTTTTCCACAACCTCATCCAGCAGGACAGCCCTGCCTTCTCTGGAAGACATCTTTCCCTCAGGCAGTCTCACCAGCTCGAAGGACAGATGATAGCAGTCTTTCGTCCACGGATAACCTAAAAGTTCCAAGAGTTTGAACAGCTGTTTGAAGTAAAGATTTTGTTCGGACGAGACAGACCAAATGGCCTTGTTCAATTTGTACTTTTTGAATTTGTAGACAGTCATGGCCAAATCGCTGGTATAATACAGACCCGTGCCGTCCGATCTAAGGATGACACAACCGCCTAATCCATATTTATCAAGATCAGCTACAGTCGCTCCCTCAGGAGTCTTGAACGCTATCCCTTTCTTCATTATTTCTTCTACAATTTTTTTGCCTGGCTTCCTGAATTTATTTTCATAAAGATACACGTCGAAGTTAACACCAACTTTTTTATAAGTTTCTTCAAATCCTTTCACACACCAGCTGACAATCCTGTTCCACATTTCCACCGTCTTCTTGTTTCTCTCGATCTCAAATTTTCTCAGGGTTTCTTTCGCTTTCTCATCTAATGTGGGATCTTTGGCCGCTTCTTCATGGTATTTGATGTAGTACTGCCACAGCCAGAAGTCCGGTTTTCCTTCAGGTTTTTTATCCTTCGCCCACAGTTGGTATGATGTCACAAGTTTCGCCACCTGCAGACCTGTGTCGTTCATGTAGTTTGCGTGAATGACTTTGTATCCCAGATTTTCAAAAATTTTTGCCATGCTGTCTCCGAGGAAGGTGGATCTCGCATGCCCGATGTGCATGGGATGGATAGGATTCGGCTGGGAATATTCCACCATCACCCTCTTACCTTTTCCTAATCTCAATTTATTTTCTTCAAGAATTTCTTTCAATATTTTTCCAACAAGATTTTCCCAGTTAAGGAAAAAGTTTATGTAAGCCCCTTTAACCTCAATTCTTTCTATCAGCGAAGTCTCCCAAATTTTAATTTTGTTTACTGTCTCTTGCGCTATTTCATTAGGATTCTTTTTCTGGATTTTGGCCAAATCAAAACATGGAAAAGCATAATCTCCCATCTCAGAATTGGGCGGTATCTCTAACTTGTCCTCAGCCGCTTCTATTCCAGCAGATTTAAGCAGCTTAAGAATTTCTTTTTTCATCATTAATAATAAAGTGGTTTTATAAGAAATAATTAATAGTAATAATTGAATTGATGAATATGAAAGCTGTCAAAGACTTCACACCTAAAAAGCAGACTGTCGACGAACTTGTGAGGCAGTTCAAATTTAATGCCTTCAACGCCAGGAAAGTTTCTGAAGCCACTGATATTCTTGAAGAGATGATCAAAGATAAGAATTGTGTGAAGTTTCTAGGATTGTCCGGGGCAATGGTTCCGGCCGGGATGAGGTCTTGCGTCGTGGAGATGATAAAAAATAAATGGGTTGATGTGATTGTCTCCACAGGTTCCAACATCACCCACGACATAGCCCAGTGTTTTGGAGAAAAATATTTCCAGTGCGATCCCAAAAATGCGAATGATTTGGAATTGAGGAAGAAAGGTTTTGACAGGATTTATGATGTGATTTCTCCGGCTTCCACCATGGCGACTATGGAAAAAAATGTCCAAAAAATCTTGAAAGAAATAAAAGACGGGGAATATGCTACGTTTGAATTGATGAATGAGATCGGAAGGAGGATTGAAGACAAAAAATCCATTGTGAGAAATGCGTATGAAAAAGATGTGAAAATAATCATTCCCGCTTTGGCTGATTCAATTCTCGGCATACAAATTTGGATGTATGCCCAGGACCACAATTTGAGAGTGAATGAAATGAAAGATCTGGGTTATTTGATCAATTTGAATTTCGATTTGAAAAAACAGAAAAGAAACACTGGCGCTTTAATCATTGGCGGCGGGGTTCCGAAAAATTTTATTTTTCAATCCGTTTTAGTTGCTGACAAGCCGCACCGTTATGTAGTTCAAATCACTACAGAAAAACCGGAATATGGAGGACTATCAGGAGCTACGTTGGAAGAAGCAATCAGCTGGGGAAAAATTGACGAGAAATCAAAATTCTGTACAATTTATTCTGATGCGACAATTATTTTTCCTTTGATCATCTCATCGCTAAAAGAAAGGCTGTAATTATTTTTATTTTTCAAAAATTTTTCTAAAAAAAAGATTTATCTGATAGAAAAATAAATAATTTATTATTGTTGTTATGATCATTGACTCAAAGAGTGCCTTCGATGAAGGCATAAATGAAATCGTAAACTACACGAAAGATAGCAAATTGAAAAAAGTTGTAATAGAAGCAATCGAAAAATACTCGGAAATTGATTCTAAATTTAATTTGGAAACAGCAAAGGAAGTTCTAGAAAGTTTGAAATGGGTAGCGGAAAAAAATAAAGATTCTAATGCTGTAAGAAATGCGACAGAATGCTTTCTGATGAATAGTGTTATGGAAGCTGCGTTAAAATATCATGGTGATGTGTCAAACGAGGTTTTTTACAACATAGTTTGGAAAATTGAAGAGCATTTGGACAAAAATACGGTGCAAAAATATATAAATTGGATAAATAATGGACATATCTCAAAACTTCTTGATTTTGCTGAAGAATTGAATGGAAATGGAAATCTTAAAATTAAAACAGATATTTTCTATATCTTAAACGTCGAGGGAAATAGTTTAGAAAAATTTGATTTTTATGCAGATAAGATAAGCAATAAAAAACTTTTCTTGGAAAAAAAGGTGGAACTTTTTTCAATCCTTAGAGATATAGTAAATAAAAATAAAAACGAATATGCGGAGATTTTAGTCAACGAAGGCATCAAAGGACTTTCAAGATGTGTTGAAAATGACTTGGACAAAATAAAGTCTTTAGAAAACACATCCTCACTTAAATGCGCTATAAAATTTGTCGAGGACATAAAAAGGGATGAAAATGTGGAATTTTTGTTTGATAAATGCAAAGAATTTGGAAGTATTAAGAAATGGATGTTTGCAGATGAAGTTGCAAAAAATGTAATCAAAAAGATGGAAGAAATTGGATTTAATTCAAAATTGTATGTCACCAGCGGAGAATTGATAGCGCAGAAAAGAACGGAAGGCCATTTCTCTGAAAACTGGAGCAATGCACTAAAATCTATAGTGTTAAAAATTGTTGGCAGCAAACAGAACAAAATTCTGCCGAAAATAAGTGTACCAAAAGCGGCTCCTGGAGCAATTTTCAAAAAAATAAAGAACTATTATTTCGATGCGTTGAATCAGGATAAAAATGCGGCGAAAAAACTTCTGAAGGAATTGAAAGATATGATAGAAAGTTCTTATTCTGGGAGAAAAATTCCCAAATCTGTGAATGAAATTTTGAATGACATGGATTCTCTTGAAAAAGCCATCGTCTATGGCGGCGTTGCAACACTCAAAGGCGCAAAAGTGGTTGCGAAGGTATGGAAGAGAAAAATTCCAGAAGATCTTTATGACAGTGAAAAACTCTATTGCTGCATTTTATTGCCGCAGGGAGAAAAAGGAGAAATTCCCGTGTTCATGATGGATCCTAAGACCACTTTGCTTCAATTTTATATTCAAGGAATCAACGACCCTGTCTCGATTGTTTTCCTGTACGCTGGCATCATTGACAACAAACCTGCATTGTTCATTGACACATGGGAAGGCGGGGCATTGGTTTATGCCGCTCTTGGGCAAGAAAAGATGAAAGAGTTTATTTACAAAAGTATTCTTAAATTTGCTAAAAAAGTTGGTGTGAAAGTTGTTGCGTTCTATGCAAAGCCGAATTATGGAAGAGCGAAGGAATTTTGCAGTTATTTGCGTGACATCGGATTGGAATCTAAAAAAATCTATTTCGAAGCGATAGATGCTGAAGATTCTGTTCTTCAAACATATTCTGAAGGCAAAAAGCATCACTACACAGATGCGTTCGACTCAAAGCCCATAAAGGGTAAAGTTGAAGCGTTTGCTGTGGAATTATAAACAGGGATGATATGAAAGATAAGGAAAAATATCTACAAGGAAATTCTATAGAACCGATAAAATTGACTCCCAACATGTCTGTGAAAGATCTGGTGAAAAATTATGATAAAATGGGGTTTAACGCAAAGAGATTGGCCGAGGCATGCAAAACCTTTGGAAAGATGATAGACAGCGATGCCACAGTATGTTTGACATTGTCCGGGGCGATGACGCCGGTCGGGGTGGGCGGTTTGATATCTACGATGATAGAGAAAGGATTCATCGACTGGATAATTTCCACCGGAGCGAACTTGTACCATGACATGCATCTCGCTCTAGATCTTACCATGAAGCAGGGCAGTTTTAATGTCGACGACGGGGAGCTTTACAAGAATGGAATAATGAGGATATACGATGTTTTTATCACAGACGAAACTTTGTTAACCACCGACAAATTCATAGTGGATTCTCTAAAAAACAGGAAGATTGAAAAGCCGATTTCCACCGCCGAGCTTCATAATCTCCTTGGGAACGAACTAATGAAAAGATCGAAATTCCCTGAAAAATCTTTTTTGGCGAATGCTGCAAAATTGAACGTCCCAATATACACTTCATCTCCAGGCGATTCTTCCATCGGAATGAACTTGATAATAAATCGTTTGAACAAAAATCCTATCCCTATATCCCCTGATTTGGACGTGCTGGAGACATCTGCCATCGTGAGAAGCTCGGACAAAAATGGTGTCATAGAAATTGGTGGAGGTTCACCTAAAAATTTCTTCATGCAAACCCAGCCAACCCTTTGGCAGATTTTGAATGATGACAACGGAGGGCACGATTTTTTCATCCAAATAACCACAGACTCGCCTCAGTGGGGAGGATTGTCTGGAGCGACTCCTTCAGAAGCAAAATCTTGGGGCAAAGTGAAGGATGCGGTGAAAAATAATGTGGTCGTCTATTCGGACGCGACTATAGCATTTCCAATTTTATGTTCTTACATTCTTTCCGAAAAAGAACCTAGGAAACTCAAGGGACTTTACAATAAGAGAAACGAGTTTCTTTTGGATTTGGAAGCGAGATTTAAAAAAACTCATAAATGATTAATTACAGTTTCAAAAATGATTTCAGGTTTTCGTAAACTTCTTTTGGCGAAGAGTATTTGAAAGAAATTTTCTCGAATGGGCATATGCCTGTACAATCTTTGTTGAGAATGTTTTCCATCAACTCATCATATTCAAAATAAATATCGTTTTCTTTCAAAAATTCACCGGCGATCTTGCTGATTTTTCCTGCAAAAACGGAATTCACCTTCAAAAGAATGAAGATGGAGGCCGCAGCCTTGCCGACTGTGCTGTCGGCAACGGACGAATTTTCCAATTCGTTTCCGAATCTATCCACCGTCAAAACCAGGTCTTTCATCCCTTCAAATTTTCCTTCGATAACAACTTTCCCGTCTTTAACAAAAACCAGAGACAGATCATTCTCTTTTAATCTTTTCTTACAAATTTCCAAATCATTCATTTACTTTAATCCCATCTTCTTTATGTCATCCGCGATTCTATCGACCATTATTTCAGGCCCTCTGTTGACGATAACATCCAAGAATTTTATTTTGCCTTTGAAGAATTTGATGACCGGCTTAGATTGTTTTTCATAAACTTTCAATCTTTCCTTCACAGTCTCAGGCTTGTCGTCATCCCTTTGAATTATTTCACCGCCACATTTGTCACAGATTCCAGATTTCTTCGGATTCATCGGCGGAAGTATGTAGTCCACATCATCAATAGTCTCGTTTATGTCAGCTATGTTGTAGATATCCCCGCAGTTCTTGCAAATTCTCCTGGCCGAAATTTTTTCTATCATTATTTTTTCCGGCAAGGTAAGATTAATTATCGCATCAACTTTCGTAATTTTTTCAATTGCCTTCGCTTGTTCAACGCTTCTGGGAAATCCATCTAGTATGAATCCTTTCTTAGCATCTGCTTGATTCAATCTTTTCTTAATGATTTCTATAGCAATTTCATCCGGAACAAGTTCGCCGCGATTAATGTAACTCATGACTTTTGGCCCAATTTCTTTATTTTCATTAGCCGCTTTTTTTATTTCTTCACTTGTGACGATTTTGGTGATTCCAAGTTTTGGTGCCAATCTGGAAGCATAAGTTCCTTTACCCGAACCCGGCGGCCCAAAGATCAATAATTTCATACATCATCTTCCTCCTTTTAAATAGCCAGCAATTTTCAAAACATCAAATACTGTATATGCGACATCATTTAATTTTTTTACATCTGCTGGTTTGATCCAGATAACTTCGCTGATGTCGTCAGAAGTTTTTATCTTCCCGCTTTTCACTTTTCCCTTATGATAAAAAATTATTCTGTGCTCTTTTTCTGGGATAATCAATTCATAAACTGTAATAAATCCAGTCACTTCTATATTCAAACCGGTTTCCTCTTTTATCTCCCTGACAACGGCGTCTTTGATTTTCTCCCCGAATTTTATCCCGCCACCAGGTATTATCCATTTCCCTTTCACAGGGTCTTTATTGCTTTTTGCCAGAAGGATTTCACCTTTGCCATTTTCAAGTATGACCGCACTGCCAACTCTTACAGAATTCTCATTCATGCATTCGCCTTCAATTTAAATTAATTTAAGTGATTAATTATTTATTTATAGTTTAAATTGAAAAATCCAACAATATAAAAAGAGCCGAGGTAGTTTAGTCTGGCAAGAACACAACGCTCATAAACTTATGAGCTTTGATAAAAAGATGAAAGGAAAAGGTGTACCGTTGGAGTCGTGGGTTCAAATCCCACCCTCGGCATAAAACGTTCTAGGGTTCATTTTTCCATTCAACATCAACTTTCTCTCTTCTAGTGTAGTTTTAGGTGGACAAAAACCGAATTTTTTCCATAAATGGTACTTGGTTATATGTATTTCATTTTTAGGAGAAATTAGTTTAAACCATTTAACTGTGTTAGATTTCCCAGAGACGTAGATTGTACTAACAAAACTTTTTGATCCATTCGAAGAAATGCGTGGTCTATTCAGTTGAAATGAAGAAGTTATACCTATATTTCTCAAAATTGAATTTATTTGAACAATGAGTCTATAATTCTTATTGTCTATTTTCAAAACAGGATAAGTATGATAATTATGTCCTTTCTTTTTAAAAGTAACTGACCCGTCGGTATCGAAAATACCACGTAAACAATCGGTAATAAAAACTGAACTTGAAATGATTTCAGGAATAGTTATATCTTTCTTATTTCCAATTGGTAAACCCATGGAACTTTTCCATAAAAGAAGTAATTTTGAACTGTATTCGATGTTTACACTATTTTTATCGATATCTATTCTACTTGGCAGAATTCCATAAATTTTTTTGATCAGTTTTATAACATGGTTTTTATACGATTCTTCCTCTGTGCTTAAACAAACAAAATAATCATAATGACCTTCTTTTTTCCTTAACACAAGAGATCCGTCACCGATATGAATTCCGATTTCTTCAGCAAGTTCACTGGACAATTTTTCTGGAAAACTTATTTCTTTTCGAAATATTAAATTCTCAAAATTTATAACTGGTAATTCGTTCATAACTTATGAATTGTTGGAAACCAAGATTATAAATTGTTTTAGCACTTAGTATAGTGGTACCGGTCCACTCCCAGCATTTTTAAATGTAAGATACAAATTATTTACAGAAATACGAGAGGTGAATTGATGATCGAGCTGAGTGATGATGAGAAGAAAATAGTTGAGGCGATGAAGAATTTGAGGGCTGTGGCAGAAGACAAGATAAAAACTGTCGACCAGATTGCCAAGACAGCGATGATGCCAAAAGGGAAAGCCGCGAACGTAATCGCCAATTTGGTTAACAAAAAGGTTGTAAGAAGGATCGCGAGAGAAAAAGCTGCGGGATATTTTGTTATAGAACAGATGCTGGTTTAATATTGTTCTCACGAAAAATTTAAGTAGTAGATTAGTTAGTTTTTATTATCATCATGGCCGAAATAGCTCAACTTGGTTAGAGTAGGGGCCTGTGGAGCCCTTGAGATCAAAATCTGAGAGGATTTGGTCGGGGAAATCCGGGTTCAAATCCCGGTTTCGGCCCATCTTACTGATATAGATTACCTTGAAAAATTCTTTCTGTTGATTCCACATCCAAAAGTTTAAATATAGATGAGAACAATAGTTTAAATTGCACTCATAGACTTGGCGTTGAACTTTGAGTTGCGCATAACTTAGGCGGCACATGAAAAAGTTCTTTCTAGTCTATGATACATAATATATCTCTGAATAATGATCAGAGTAGGTTGATTGATGAAACCTAGAGGTAGAGACCGCCAATTCTGGTTGATCCTGCCAGAGGTCATTGCTATCCGAGTTCGATTAAGCCATGCGAGTCGCGAGGGGTTAAGCCCTCGGCGAACTGCTCTGTAATATGCAGTCAACTTGCCCTTAGGAAGGGGATAATCTTGCGAAAGTGAGGCTAATACCCTATAGATATCGATTTCTGGAATGAGTCAATATCGAAAGCTCAGGCACCTAAGGATAGGACTACACACCACCAGGCTGTTGCTGGGGTAACGACCCAGCAAACCGATAACGGTTACGGGCTATGGAAGTAGGAGCCCGGAGATGGATTCTGAGACATGAATCCAGGTACTACGGTACGCAGCAGGCGCGAAACCTTTGCAATTGGCTAACGCCAGACAAGGGAACTTGGAGTGTTCTAGCAATGCTAGAACTTTTATCCACTGAAAACAGGTGGGAGAATAAGGACTGGGTAAGACGGGTGCCAGCCGCCGCGGTAATACCCGCAGTCCGAGTGATGGCCAGGATTATTGGGTCTAAAGCGTCCGTAGCCGGTTTAGAAAGTCCCTGGTGAAATTCTACGGCAAACCGTAGAGCTTGCTAGGGATACTTTTAGACTTGAGACCGAGAGAGGGCAGAGGTACTTCTGGGGTAGGGGTGAAATCCTATAATCCCAGGGGGACCACCTGTCAGCAGGAAATCATCAGATTCAAATTCCAGTGAGACTAAGTACAATGTATGGCGAACGAAGACTTGTCAAGATTAATTGGACACGCGTTTGGAGATGGATCGATACACAAAAAGAAAGAGTATTTCATCTACACTAACTCCAATGTAGAAATGCAGGAAACTGTAACAAAACTAGTTGAAAAACAGTTTGGTAAGGTAAGTCAAAATAATGGAACTTCTATAGGCGGAACTCCAAGAAGACAGTTCTCAAATAAAGTTGGCAGAGAACTTGTGAAACTTGGTGCTCCAAGAGGTTCTAAAGTATTACAAGAAACGAAAGTTCCAATTTGGATACTTGATGGGTCGAAGGAAATTAAAAGTTCGTTTTTAGCTGCTTTATTTGATGATGAAGGAAACTTCAGAAATGATGCAAGTAAACAAATAGCATTCAAAGCTGCCAAAGAAATTTCAAGACAAAGCAATCTTGAACAATACTTGGAGCAATTGACAAAGATGTTAAATGAAATTGGGATAAAAACATCTGGAATCAAAAAAGATCAAATCAAAAAAAGGAAAGATGGTATAGAAATTGTCTCATTACGTTTTTGGATTACGGGAAAGGTAAATTTCTCAGCCTTCAAAGAAAATATACCTTTACGTCATCCCGACAAGTTGAGGAATTTGAACGAGATGGTTTCTGTTGGGTGAATGGCGAAGGCGTCTGCCTAGAGCGGGTCTGACGGTGAGGGACGAAAGCTTGGGGAGCGATCGGGATTAGATACCCCGGTAGTCCAAGCTGTAAACGATGCCCGCTTGGTGTTACAAACCTCTCGGGGGTTTGTAGTGCCGAAGCGTAGGTGTTAAGCGGGCCACCTGGGAAGTATACTCGCAAGGGTGAAACTTAAGGGAATTGGCGGGGGAGCACACAAGGGGTGGGCGTTGCGGTTCAATTGGATTCAACGCCGGACATCTTACCAGGAACGACAGCAGGTTGAAGGTCAGTCTGAAGGGCTTACCTGACAAGCTGAGAGGTGGTGCATGGCCATTGCCAGCTCGTACCGTGAGGCGTGCCGTTAAGTCGGTTAACGAGCGAGACCCACACTTCATGTTGCGAATCCTTTCTCCGGAAGGGATGCACTCATGAAGGACTGCTGGTGATAAATCAGAGGAAGGAGTGGGCGACAGTAGGTCCGTATGCCCCGAATTTCCTGGGCTACACGCGACGCACAATGCATGTCACAATGGGATGCGACTCCGAAAGGAGAAGCTAATCCCCTAAAAGCATGCCCAGTTCAGATTGAGGGTTGAAACTCACCCTCATGAAGCCGGAATCCCTAGTAAGCGAATGTCACTAAGAGTAATCTCTCGTGAAATCGTTCGCTGAATACGTCCCTGCTCCTTGCACACACCGCCCGTCAAGCCAATCGAGTGGAATTCAATCGAGGCCTGCTCTTCTTGGGTAGTTCAAGTTTGAGTTCTGTGAGAGGGGCTAAGTCGCCACAAGGTAGCCGTAAGGTTGACGGAGGAAGTTAGGAAAATCCTAAATGGGTTGTGATATGAGAAAAATGGCTTGACTCTGAATAATGATGAGTTGGAGGTGAATTGACACAATCCTGCCAAAAAGAAAATATTTGTTAACTTCCGTCTCCCGGCAACGGGAACGTGCGGCTGGATCACCTCCTTAAGATCCGTGCAAATGGTCTCTGCCTCAGGCATCAATAATCAACCGAACTTTTTTTCCAAATTTCTTCGTTTAGACGAAGGAATAGAGATTTTTAAATTCAAGATATCAAACTAAATTATGCAGAGAAAAAAATTTAGAAACCTGCCATCATTTTTCCTCAAGAAAAAAAATTTCTACGCAACTATTGCCGTAGCTGTGGTATTGATTGCAATTCTATTTTCACAGATCAGATCGGCCGTATTGATTTTATTGTTGATCGGTTCGACTGTGGCGTTAAAATTTTTGGAGTCATATCTTCCCAGAGGAGTGAACATCGATCCGTCGCTTTTTGTTTTAGTGGTTCTTTCAAAAGCCTACAACATACCTTTGGCCCTTGGAGTGACAATAGCGAGTTTCCTGATCGGGATAATCGTCAGAGGATTTCTCACTTCAAGGATGAGCGGGGAAAATCTCATCTTCCCTCCACTAGGCTATATCGCTGTCGCCTTTTTCATCTCATTTTTCCAACTCAACGCTTTTGCAACTGGCATAATCGCTGTAGTTTTTTATTCGATACTTATGACCATAATGTTCGGACTGGCGTACGGCTTTCCAATTTTTGACATATTGCTTTTCTGGATAACAATCGTTCCGTTCAATTATTGGCTGTTCGCAAGTTTTGGCCAGACTGTTCTGAGTTTGCTGGGTTGAAATTTCTAATGGAAATGCTTATATAGTGTCACTAGGCAATAGTAACATAATATGTTATCTGAAAAGTACAGCGCAGAGTTGGCACAAATGCGTAGACTGGGAGTTTCGTTAGATCCGGTTGCATTTCTTAACGGAGTTTATGGCAAATCTTTTGCGTTGCCACTTGGAAAACAGCACGCATATTTTGATGAGTTGGAAGAATTATTTTCTGATACTATTGTTTATCATGGAACGACTGCAGAAAGATTTGAACAGATTAAAAAATCTGGTGTAATTGATGTTGAACTGGCAGACGGAAGAATATTTTTGACGAAGCACGGTGAAATTGCATTAACATATACAAACAGAGAGCAACTTGGCGCTATAATTCCTGTTAAAGTAAAAGACATACTTGGTGGTGTTGTTCCTCCGCATAATAGAAAGGAAAATGGTGAAGTTGTATATTACGGAAATATGAGTGGAGATGGTGTTGCTCGTGAGTCTATTCCTTTTGAAAAAAGCGTAGTTGTAGCTGCTGAAATGAGTGAAGAAGAACTTGCTCTTTGGAGAATGTGTGATGTTAAACTCAATGGTAGATTGACTGATATGTCTGCTGCAATTTATTTCAGAAGAAGTGGGCCTGCAGCTCTTCTTGAAGGATTTTCAAATGGTATGAAAACTGTTGAAGAAATATATCTTGATTTAGTGAAGAGGTATGACGAAATCGACATAACGCGATTAGATGACAGATTTCCGATAGTTGTTGTCGAAGCTGTAAGGCATGAGCTTGAAAAAACTAGGCATATCCTGTATGATTCTGACCAACTGGAAAGACAAATAGATGTTATAGCGAAAATTGGCAGAAGTTTTAGAACAAGACGATACGAAGCTTATTTGAGTAATGTGAACGAGCTTGATAGGAAATTCTGATTCTGCAAAAGTTTAAATTTCAATTTCGTTTACTATATACTAATTACGGGCCGATAGGTCAACGGTAGACCGCCCGCTTTGCAGGCGGGAAGTTGTGGGTTCAAATCCCACTCGGTCCACAATTTTCTATTTGATAGAAAAAACACCTATATGCCTTTCGCAGGGCTTATATAACCCCTGGTTCCAAACTACTTATCCTTCGGCAGACTATAGAGATTACCGTTCTGGTGAGGTTATGAAATCCCTTAAGCTGGTCTGTATAGGCGTTAGTTCCGTCTACTCTGGGATGGATAAAAAAACAGGTGGGGGTTGGTATGGAAATGGCTGAATTGATGTTTTGGACTGTGAATACTGTCCTGTTGTTCCTAATAGTACTGAAGGAATTCGTCCTAATTTAGGGTGTTTAGGAAGTAGCGACATTTAAATTGTACTAGCTACTGACATTCCCGACATTCTACTTAACAATGTATAATTGACATGGTATTAAATAACTTATACCTCCATGCGGTCTTTCATAGTTCCAGTAATGAACGAACTTCTTGTGTGACTTGG
>Ga0315282_10004637_pt1 | contig 23857 bp, 20 predicted proteins | sample YL17G07_20_MG_FD_203693 | JGI IMG/M metagenome (GOLD analysis project Ga0315282, IMG submission 203693) | Sediment microbial communities from Yellowstone Lake, YNP, Wyoming, USA - YL17G07_20 | ecosystem: Environmental > Aquatic > Freshwater > Lake > Sediment | place: USA: Wyoming | collected... | reverse complement strand
GAAGTCCAAATATTCCCTGAAAGACGGCATCGCGCTCACCTACCCGTGGGTTTCGGAACAACTCAACAAAGCGAAAAAAGGATAAGAATATGCCCGACCGAAAAAAAGCCCTGATAACCGGAATTACCGGCCAGGATGGTTCTTATCTGGCCGAGTTCCTCCTCTCCAAGGGCTACGAGGTCCATGGCATCGTCCGGCGGTCCAGCTCATTCAACCGGAGCCGGATCGACCATCTCTACGTAGATCCCCATCTTCCCGATGCCCGATTTTTTCTCCACTATGGAGACCTTGCCGATTCCGAGCAGCTTACGGAAGTCATCTACAACATAAAACCCGACGAGATTTATCATCTCGCCGCCCAAAGTCATGTCCGGGTCAGTTTCGACCTATCGGAATACACCGGGGATATCACCGGCCTGGGAACTACCCGTCTATTGGAAGCCGTGCGGAGGAGTGGGATCCGGACCAAGTTCTATCAGGCTTCGAGTAGTGAAATGTTCGGCAGCGCCCCGGCCCCACAGAATGAAAATACGCCCTTCCGGCCCCGAAGCCCTTACGCCACAGCCAAGGTTTACGCCTATTGGATGGTCAGGAACTACCGCGAGGGTTATAACCTGTTCGCCTGCAACGGGATTCTCTTCAACCATGAATCTCCGAGAAGAGGGGAGACCTTTGTCACCAGGAAGATCACCCGGGGCATAGCCCAAATCCTTGCCGATAAAGAAAAGAGCATCTATCTGGGCAACCTGAGTGCCAAGAGAGATTGGGGATATGCCCCTGAGTATGTCGGGGTCATGTGGCAAATGCTCCAACAGGACATGCCTGACGACTATGTCATCGGGACGGGAGAGGCGCACTCCGTCGAGGAATTCGTCGACGAGGCCTTCAGGTACGTCAATCTCGACCGGCAGAAACATATCGTCATCGAGCCGGCATATTTCCGGCCCACGGAGGTCCAGGAGCTCAGGGCCGACTCGAGTAAAGCCCGAAAAAAGCTGAACTGGGTTCCCAAAATAACCTTCCACGACCTTGTTAAGATCATGGTCGATGCCGATCTCGAAATGCTGGGGCTTGATTCGCCGGGGCACGGGAAAAAAATCGCCCTGCAGAACGGTTTTCAGTGGATGCCGCAAGGACTTCGTTCCTGACAAGATGAGCGGAAAACTTAGGGTTCTCATCACCGGCGCGACCGGATTTGTCGGAGGGCATCTCATCCGGGCTCTTGAGGAAGAGGGCCCGTCTGCTTTCGAGATATTCGGCGCCACCTATCCCGATGCTCCGTCCGCGACATCCGGGCATAAGCTCTTTTTCCTGGACCTGCGCTCGGAAAAGGACGTGAGAAGGCTTGTGGCCGAGATCCACCCCGATTGGATATTTCATCTCGCGGCCGTTTCCAATGTACGCCACTCCTGGCAGATGAGAAGCGAGACGATCGAAACGAACGTCCTGGGCACGCATAACCTTCTGGAAGCCGTCAGGCAAACTACGCCCACGGCTAGAGTGCTCTTCATCAGCTCATCGGATGTCTACGGATATGGCTCGTCTTCGACCGAGATCCTGAAGGAAGATGCCCCGCTCCAGATTGTCAGCCCCTACGCTTATTCCAAAGCCGCCGGCGAAATGTTATGCGGGTTTTACGACAAGATCGAGAATATCGACATCGTGATCGCCAGGCCCTTCCCTCATACTGGCCCAGGCCAGTCTGAGGACTTTGTCTGCTCTGACTGGTCCCGCCAGATTGTTAGAATCGGGAAAGGCCATAGCGCGCCAACACTTAAGGTCGGGAACCTTGATGTCCAGCGGGATTTCTGCGATGTCCGGGACGTGGTCAAGGCGTATATCCTCCTGCTGAGAAAAGGGCGTCGGGGCGAGCCCTATAACGTTTGCTCAGGAAAGGCTATTGCGCTTCGGGAAATCCTGGATTTTCTGGTCAATGAGGCCGCCGTGGGTAGTCCCATCTCGATCGAGGTTGACCCGGCCAAATTAAGGAAAATCGATATGCCCGTGCAAATGGGCAGTAACCGGAAAATCACAGAGGAAACCAGGTGGCTGCCCAGGATTACAATCGAGCAAACTTTGTGCGATTTGCTTGCTTATTGGCGACAAAGGCTAGCGGGTGGGACGAGGAAATCATCGGGCAGAGTATGATGGCCTTGCCACCGTGTAGGCCGAGATCCATTAATAGAATAATAGTCCTATGGTTAGAGCTAAAGAATTGTGGATCCTTTCGAATAAGAATAGTTTGCATGGCAACATTCAACGTCGGACCCTGTATCAAAAGGGCCACGATCAGGTTCAAGGGAGGCAATGATTGATAGTTGCTTTGGATGGAAGGAGATAAGTGAATGAGGTTTAGAAATGCCTGTTTGTGCGGTTGCCCTATAGTAATCCCCATACTCGGTTGGCGCTCATTCCGGTGGGGTTGGGCTACATTGCGGAAGCGTTGCGGCGATCAGGCGTCGAATACCAAATATTAGGAGGTAATTATGAAGATCTTAGTTACTGGCGGATGCGGATTTTTAGGTTCTCACGTATGTGAGTTTTACGTTAACAAGGGAGATCAGGTCATTGCTTATGATAATATGACAAAACACGAACTCGAAAGGACGGGTTTTGCTGCAGAAAAGGCCAGAAATTATAACTGGGATTTGTTAAGCAGTCTTGGTGTAAAGATGGTCAAGGCAGACATAAGAAATTTCGAGGAGCTCCTTGATAACGCTCAAGGCTGTGACTACATAATTCACACAGCAGCACAACCGGCAATGACAATAAGTTGGGAAGATCCAAGGCTTGATATGACGACGAATGTCGTGGGGACGTTTAACGTCTTAGAAACTGCAAGGAAATTAAAAATTCCTGTTGCGGCCTGTGCTACGATTCACATATATGGCAACAAAATCAATGATACGCTTAAGGAATCCGAAACGAGATATGTCAGGGAACCAGTGGGTATAGACGAAAATCATCCAACGTTGGAGGGTGTCATTACACCACTTCACGCATCAAAAGCTGCCGGTGATATTTATATGCGAACATACATTGATACATACAAAATGGAAGTTGCAAGCTTTCGCCTCACGGGGATCTACGGAACACGACAGTTGGGTGGTGAAGACCATGGCTGGGTAGCTAATTTTTCAATCCGTAGCGTGATGAAATGGCCCATAACAATTTTTGGCACGGGAAAGCAGCTTAGAGATATCATATATGCGACAGATATCTGCGAAGCCTTTGATGCCTTTTACAAAACGAGAAAATCGGGCATTTATAATATCGGTGGGGGCGAACTTACTATGATCTCTCTCCTGGAATGTATAGACCTTATACAACAAATTAACGGAGAGCGACCGGATGTTAAATTTGCACCTGATAGACACGGAGATTTAAGGTACTTTGTATGTGATATATCAAAAGCCCAAAAGGAGCTTAACTGGTCGCCAAAGATTTTACCCAAAGAGGGTATTTCCAGGCTAATGGAATGGATAAAGAATAATAGTTCATTGTTCTTAGGAAGAGAGAAATGAGCGATGAAAGCACTAATTTTAGCAGGCGGCCGAGGCAAGAGACTTGACGATTTATCAGCAAACAGAAATAAATGTATGCTGGAAATTAACGGGAAGCCCGTCCTCGAATATAGTCTCGATTGCACAATAAATACGGATATTGAAGAGATAATAATTGTTGTGGGATACCGGGCCGAAGAGATTATAAATGCATATGGGACTAAATATAAGGATAAAAAGCTAAGATATGTAATTCAGTGGGAACAAAAGGGCCTTGTAAATGCCATTGAGTGTGCCAAAGAAACAATAGATGGAGATGACTTTATGCTTTTTCTTGGCGATGAAATCATGGTCAACCCGCGCCACTCGGCGATGCTGGATGACTTCAAAAGGGAGAATGTTTTTGGCCTGTGCGGCGTTCTAAACGTGGACAACAAGGATCTGATCCGCCGCACCTACATGGTCATTGCGGGCGAAGACCGCGCAATCCATCGGCTGGTTGAAAAACCACCGCGGCCGCTGAATAACATCATGGGAACAGGCGATTGCATCTTCAAAAACGCTATTTTTGACTATATTGACATTACCCCCATCCATCATGAACGCCATGAAAAAGAATTGCCGGATCTGATCCAGTGCGCAGTTGACGACGGCCAAAAAGTGAAATATTTCATGGTCTGCGACAAATACACAAACATCAATGCTGGCGAAGACATCACAATGGCTGAGTCGTTTTTCAAGCCGTAATGCCGGTGATTGACGCAAGGGTTTGTCTTTCGGCCATGCGCCGCTTATGAATCCGGCCGGGTTCGCCATGCTGTTGAGCAGCCGCTCGCGGAATTGCACAGTCCAATCCATCATCATTTTGTTCGCCCGGGCGAAAAAAATCCTCTGAAAATCAACATAGCATGAATACAGCGCAAAGAATCATTAAAAACACGCTCTCGCTTCTGTGTTCAGGGGTGATTTCCCAATTATTCGGATTTGTGGCGGTCATCTATCTGGCCCGCGTGCTTGGGCCAGATTCCTTCGGCAAGATTAATTTCGCGATGGCTTTTCTGGCTTTTGTAAGCCTACTGGCCAATCTGGGGATGCCCTTATGGGGGGCAAAAGAGATTGCCGCCGATCAGTCAAAAATGTCTTCCATCACGGCAGACATCGTTTCGTTGCGCCTGGTGTTGTCCGCCGTGGGATTCATCGTATTGATTGGGATCAGTCTTGTACTGAATAAATCTTCGGATATTAATGCTCTGCTCCTTCTTTATGGCTTGGGGTTGTTTCCCATGGCGCTTTATCTTGACTGGGTGTTTCAGGGTATTGAAAAAATGGAGATTATAGGCGTCGGACGCATTGTCACCGCCCTGGCTAATATCGGTCTTATCCTGTTATTGGTGCGCGGTCCCCAGCAATTGCTCTGGATTCCGGTCATCAATGCCCTGGCCGGCCTTCTTGGCGCCATATTGCTGCTGATTGTTTTTAAGCGCCTGAGGGGCCGCTTTGAACTGCGGATTGATCTTCAGCCCTGTCGAACGATCATCAAACAGTCCCTGCCGCTCGGCATTTCCATGGTCCTCATCCAGATCATTTATTACCTTGATACCATCCTGCTTGGTTTCATGCGTTCCAACGCAGAAGTGGGGATGTATAACGCCGCTTATAAAATAGTTCTTTTTGTCATTATGGCCGGCGCCTTTTATTTTGACGCCATATTTCCGGTGATTGCTCAATACTACAAAACATCCCATAGCGCCATTCATAAGCTTCTTTCCTATTCGGCGCGGCTGGTGGCTGTCCTGGCGGTCCCGATGGGTATTGGTTGCACACTGCTGGCGCGCCCGATTCTTCATCTTTTTTACGGCGAGCGGTACGAACACAACGCAATAGCCCTACAGATATTGATCTGGGTGGCGGTGCTGATTTATTTTAACATGATTTATGCCCGCGCCATGTGGGCGTGCAACCAGCAGAAGGCCTATGTGAAAATCGTGGCCGGGCAGGCCTTGCTCAATGTTGTCATGAATGTGATCTGCATTCCCTTGCTGGGCATTACCGGTGCGGCGCTCAGCAAGGTTGCCGCGGAAATGGCGGGGTTGTTCTTTTATTATCGGGAATTCAGCAAAATCATTCGCGTGCCTTTTATGCCATATATCGGCAGGCCCTTGCTGGCTTGCCTGCCCATGACCCTGTTTTTGCTGGCCGGGCAATATTTTGTAACGCTGAATATTTTTGTTTTGGTAGCCGGTGGTATGATAATCTATTGTGCTTCCCTTTATATCTGCCGCGGAGTAACGCGGCAGGACGCGCTTTTTTTGCGCGACACCTTTTTTAAAAATGCTTCCAGCAGTACCGGGGGAAAAGAATGATGCCTTCCTTGAACGATTTGCGCAGACAAATTGAGCGCGCCTGTCATCAGGGATCCGCCTTGCGGAACCCGGCCAGCTTTTCTCACGTGATGAAGGAATACTGGCCACTGGGGCAATACATGCTGAAAAAGTTCGGCTGGCGCAGCTGGTTCACATTCTGGTTCACCAAACTGTTCGTCGGCGATGAAGGCGGAGAGTACGCTTTCTTGAACAAGCTACATCAGCGTTTTCCGTCTTTACTGCGCCGGCCTTATAAAATCGAGCTGGAACATACCACCATCTGCAACAAGAAATGCATTTTCTGCGAGCGTACCCACTGGCATGAAAAATCCACCTCGATCGGTTTTGAACAGTTCCGCACTATAATAGACCCGCTACCGAGATTGAAGTGGATTAATATCACCGGCGAGGGTTCGAGTTTTCTTAACTGTGATTTTGTCAAAATGATTGAATATGCCCGTGGCAGACATCTCAATGTTAATTTTGTGGATGAGTTCGACTTCTTCGAGGAAGATATAGCGCGCAAGGTCATTGAACTAGGGATTAACAGCATCTATGTTTCGTTTGATGGCGCCACAAGGGAAACCTATCAAAAGATCAAAAAAGGTTGTTCTTATGACAAAGCTTTATCAAATATCCGCCGCCTCCTGCAAATAAAGGCCGAAATGCAATCGCCGTTTCCTGTCATCCATTTCCGCTATATCATTACCGCCCTGAATTATCATGAAATGCCGGACTTTATTGAATTGATCAGCACCTTGCCCAATCGCGGTGCGATGGCGCGCGTTGAATTCGTGGGGCTCCTGACTTTCCCGGGCATTGAGCAATATTACATGCCGATAGACCGCATTCCCGAAGAAATTATCCGCAAGACTTATGAAAACGTTCTCAAACATAAAATCAATCTGCATTTTTCGCATGAATCCAGCGCGTTGCCATCTATTACGAAATGCTGCGCCTGGGCTGAACCCTACGTGCTCATTGGCGGCGAGGTCATTTCCTGCTGTGCCATCATCATGTCCAACCGCCGCCAGTTTCTGCGGGAGCACAGCTTCGGCAAGGTTTATGAAAAACCTGTAAGTGCAATCTGGAATTCAAAAAAATACCGTGATTTCAGGCGGATGGTAGTTACCGGCGATGGAAAGGTGCCCGTTTCATGTAACGAATGCCGTGCAAGGGACACAAAAGAGCGGGCAATCCGATACGGCATATGGGATTTTAACAATGTGTCGAAGGACAACTAATGCGGATATTGATTGTTAATCCAAGATTTTTTGTTTATGGCGGCGCAGAACTCCTGATTGTCGAGTTGTGCCGGTATTTAGCTCGTCAAAACGTTGAACATGCGTTGCTGACGACAGCCATCATTCCAGAAGTTGCGCAGGCGATCCCCAAAACGCGCATCATTCTGATTCCCTGCCGTTGGGATAGTTTTAAGTTTTATTTTAACCTGTGGCTTGCCGTCCGGCAACATGCCTCGGAATATGATTTGATTAATATTCATAATTTCCCTGCAGAATTCAGCGCCTTCATGAGCAGGCGCCCGGTTGTTTGGATGTGTAATGAACCGGAGTTGTATTTACGAAAAATCAATACCAAATCACGGCGCGGTAAATTGCTGGGTGCCCCCGTCTTCCTATTTGAACGCTGGATTGTCCGCAATTTTATCCTTAAAACAATTGTGTCCGATTCATTCAATGCCCAGCGGTTTAAATCTCTTTATGGTATTGCACCATATGTCATCAACTACGGCATTGATTACAATTTCTTTTCTGTTCCCGACGAAGGTGGTGTCCATCGACTCAAATCTCAATTGGGAAAAAGATTTATCTTCTTGCATGTTGGAATGATGAATCCTTTTAAAAATCAATTAAGGAGTCTGCAGGCTCTATGCGAAGTAAAAAAGCTTATTCCCGATTGCCTTCTGGTCTTGGCTGGGTGCTGGGAAGATGCATACAAGTCTCTCCTTGATAACTTTATTATTGAGAATCGGCTTGCCAAGAACGTTATTTTCACGGGGCATATTGACCGTCAGGAACTGAAAAATTATTACTATTCCTGCAATGTTCTATTGCATCCGATCGGTTCGCAGGGAGGCTGGCTGGCACCTTTTGAGGCACTCTGCGCCGCTCTACCCATTGTGGTGGCGCCGGATATGACCGCCTCTGAAATCATTGCCGGAAAACAGTTGGGCACTGTCACCAATGATTATGAGGGGGTTATTAATCGCATTTATGAACAGCCTTCCTCGTATCATGCAATGGCTCGGTATGGCAAGCAATGGGTCAGAGAGAATTTGAGCTGGAATAAGTTCTGTCAGGGTATGCTTGATGTGTTCAATGCCGCTTTGACGGATGAAAACAGCCCCGCAAGGCACTGATTGTTGCGCGACGATATTATGCAGAAGATACGAGTTGTCCAACAATGGCAGTATACAGGTCCCGTGCCGGCGCCTTTGCTGGAGGATCGCGCGTTAAAACAGTGTGCTGACTTAGGGATAGACAGTTTACAGTCGTACGTTTTATGGTCCGAGATAGAAAAAGCGCCGGGGCAAATTGATTTTTCATCTTATGACGCCTTAACCAAAAAAATGTCAGCGTATGGCCTGAAATGGACACCTTTTTTTATTTTGGGTCCCTATTATGCAACCCCCCGCTGGTTTCTGGATTCGCCGCAGAATGTCTTTGCGCAATGTTTGGAACATGGACGTTCGTCGCTAATTCAATCTATATGGAATCCATATTTACCGGCGCGCGTGGAACGTTTCCTGCAAATCCTGGCGGAACATTACTGTAATAACGGCGTTATTGACAGTGTCCTGCTTGGTATGAGCGGCAATTGGGGTGAATCCATCTTTCCGGCTAACGGTTGCTTTATCGGCGGTTTCCATACTCATCAAGGCTGGTGGTGTGGCGATCAATATGCGCGCACTAATTTTGCCAGCGTTATGTTGGGAAAATACGGCTCATTGGACGAATTAAATGCCGCGTGGGGCACTCGTTTTACTGCACTGAACGAGATTTGTTTCCCTCCTGTGGGCACAAGCTCGCAATGGCTTCGTTATTTATTTGGTTTTTTGTGGCAATACCAACCGCGCTGGTTAAGAAGTAAAATTGCTTTGGCAAGGTCTGCTTTTTTGACAAAAACACAGAAGACAGATGAAAAGACAATACGCAAATGGCTGGATTTTGTTGACTGGTATCTGGGATCTATGACTAACTGGGCTGAATTCTGGCTGAAGATAGCCCGCCGGTGCTTTCCGGATTTGCCTGTTTATCTTGTTACCGGAGGCAATGGCGGGCCCAGATTGGGCGCTGATTTTACGGCACAGGCCAAGCTGGCGGCGCGTTACCAGGCTGGCATCCGTATCACCAATCAAACAGACGATTATCTTTCAAGTTTTGTATTAACGCGTTTAATGTCAAGCGCCTGCCGTTTTTATGGGGCTGATTACAGTACCGAAGAAGCAGCGATAAGTTCAGAGACGGGCATCGTTATGCGTATTTTTGATGCCGCCACTTCCGGCGCCACCAGCATCTATTTTAAGCGACTGATCGGGCTGGGCTATGATAGATACACGCGCACCTTTGTACCTGCTGGCGAACCAGCATCATCCGCAGCTAATTTCAAAGACAACTTACGCTATCTTCAACAACGTCGTCCGATGGTTGATATGGCCGTTCTCTATCCGTCAAGAGCGATCAAGATACAAGCGGCCATACAACAGCCGGTTTTCCATTTTTTGATGCGGTTGCGTGAGGCGCTTGATTTTGATTTGATTGACGAACGTATGGTTACCGATAAGGCATTGGCGGCTTACCGCTTTTTCGTGTTGCGTGGAGATAACTTGGCGGGCGATACGATTTGCAGCACAATCCGGGCGTGGGTTCAGGCGGGGGGTATTTTATGGCTTACGCCGAACTCAAGCCACACCTGGTCCATGCTTGAGCAGAGCCCGGCTGCAAAGCTTGTTTTTGCCGATTCGGGTGGCAAAGTTTATCAAATCGGGAATGGGTATGTCGGCCTACCGGAAAGATTCGAAAATGAAATAACCTTTTTATCCAAAGCTTATTTTAATCGGAACGGAAAATTTCCCTGGCTACGAGCGCAAGATCCGGTTGTCGGAAGCAAGGGAGTTTTTTACGGCCGTGCGCCTGATAACTGCCTGTATTATGATAGCTTAAAGCATTCAATCCGGCTTGAAAGCAGTCAGAGAAAATCTGATACTGGTCTGAATGGCGATGTGTAAGACATTCTGAACAGAGTAACGTGCATTATTACTCAGTGCAATAAATAGCTTGCTTTTTGGGTTTTGATATGATAGGCTGTCTTCATGAAGAACAAAGATGCCAGATCGTTGGCTCCGGCGGCCCAGGAGCAGCTGCGTCGACGGGCCGTTCAGGCCGTCCGGGATGGGATGAGCCAGGTGGAAGCGGCCCGGGTCTTCGGTGTCACGCGGCAGACCGTAGGCGTCTGGGTCAAGAAAGCCAAGAACAGGAGCCTGGATGTTCTGGCTGCGAAACCGCAAGGCCGGCCCCTCGGGAAAACACTTCCGCCCCGTCAAGCCAAGGTGATCGCACAAGCGATCTGCAACAAGCCTCCCGATCAGTTGAGGCTGCCCTTTTACCTGTGGACGAGAGAGGCGGTGGGGCGTTTGATCGAAAAGCGTTATGGGGTGCGGCTTTCGGTCTGGACCGTGGGGCGGTACTTGAAGGAGTGGGGGTTTACGCCTCAGAAGCCGATCCGGCGGGCCTTCGAAGCGGACCCGGAAGCCGTGCGGCGCTGGTTGGAGGAGGATTATCCGCTGATCAGGGCCGAGGCCCGGAGGGATAAGGCGGGGATTTACTGGGGAGACGAGATGGGGCTTCGCTCGGACCAGGCCACGGGGACGAGTTGGGGATTGAAAGGGCAAACGCCGGTGATACGGGGGACGGGACAGCGGTTCGGCTGCAGCATGATTTCGGCGATCACCAACCGCGGCCGGCTTTATTTCATGGTGATGAACAAGAAATTTCGGGCCCGGGTGTTCATCGATTTCATGAGACGGTTGGAGCGGCAGGTGCCGCGCCGGATCTATCTCATCGTGGACCGTCATCCCGTTCACCGGGCCCAGGCGGTGAAGAGATGGCTGGCCACAGAGGGCCGACGGGTCAGATTGTTTTATCTTCCGGGATATCGGCCGGACTTGAATCCGGACGAGTATCTGAACCAGGATGTCAAGAACAACGCCGTGGGCCGCCGCCGTCCTCCCGACGTCGTCACGATGAGGAAAAACATCTCCGGCTATCTTCGCAGCCGTCAACGCCGACCGCAAATTGTGATGAACTCCTTCAAGCACGAGAGCGTCCGTTATGCCTCTTGAATGCAATCAATTTATCGCTCCCGGTAATAACTGATGAAAATCGCGGTGTGTTATAACTTGCCGTTTGGCGGCGCCAAGCGGGCCATGTATGAACTGGTCAAGGGCATGGTGCAACGGCATACCGTGGATTTCTTCTCTGTAAATGCGGAAGTCGCTGATGGTTTGGAGATAGGCCCATTTGTGCGGCGGACAATCGTGACGCCCGGCCCCTTGCCGAAGTCGGGATCGGGGATGCTGCGCGGGTTGATCGGCATACGGCATACGTATCGGCAAATTGCCGAACAGATCAATCAGGGAGAATATGATTTGGCCGTCATTTCACAATGTCAATTGACTCAATCACCGTATGTCCTGCGCGATTTGCGCATTCCATCGGTCTATTATTGCCAAGAATCGTCCAATCGCCATCTCGAACCGCACGTGGTATGGCGCGGTCACCTGGCCTGGTTTAAGCGCGGGGTAATTTGGTGGCGATACTGGACTGTGGATCGGGCGAATGCGCGTTTGGCCACGGTTATCTGTGCGAATTCACATTACTCGGTGGAAAACATTTATCGGGCCTATGGCGTGTATCCCCGCTATTGTCCGCTGGGGGTCGATACGGATTTTTTCCGGTCGTTAAACCTTCCTCGTCAGCCTGAAGTACTGGTGGTAGGAAGCATGACCCGGTCCAAAGCGCCCGAATTCGTTCTGGAGAGTGCGGCAACTCTGGCTCATCGTCCGCTCGTGCGTTTTGTTTTTAATTTCAGTTCCACTGTCTCGCTGGCCAGTTTGCAAAAGCGGGCGAAAGAACTTGGCGTGCCTATTGCCTTGACCAATCTGGCTTCCGATAATGACTTACTGGAGGCATACAACCGCTCGGCTATTGTGGCCGTTCCGAGTATTCTAGAACCGATGGGCTTTGTGCCGCTGGAAGCCATGGCCTGCGAGACGCCGGTGGTCGGCGTTGCTGAAGCCGGCATTCGGGAAGCCGTGCAAGATGGCCGGAACGGTTTTTTAACGGAACGCGATCCCGTTGAATTCGGCCGCGCTATACAAACCTTGCTGGACGACCGAACGCTTTGCAGTCGTATGGGCGCCGCTGGCCGCGAATATGTTTTGCGAAATAGAACGTGGGATCAAACGTATGAACGGCTGGAACAAAACCTGAAACGGGCACGGGCGTTGTGGCAAATGCCGACCGGTTGTTGATATCGTAAATGAAAATACGGTTCATTGATTACGTGGGGAACCCCGGTGGGGGGATAATGGTGGGCACAAATTTATTCCTTGCCCTTCAGCGTTTGCATCCCGAGGTTCAATTTGAGTTTATCAGTTATGGTCCGGCGTTTATCCGCTATCGCCGAGCATTGGCGGAGCAAAACGCGCCGAGTGTAATGAAAGTCATAGCCCCGCGCGCATACTGGCGGAACGCCGCCTCCTCGTTCATAGCCCGGTCAGGACTGGATCATCATTGGCAACGATTAGGTTCCATTATGCGGTGGAGTTTTGAAGCGCCGGCGAGCACCTGGGACGATTGTAAAACAATCGTATTTCCATGGGCTCATCGGCACGTTCCGCCGCCTGATCGTGTGCGCGCAGTCGCGAATCTGATTGATATTACTTGTCTTCGCGCCGCGCAAGTAAATCGCGAACCGATTGTGCAATCGTGGCGTGAAAATATGTTACGCAATCTCAAAGCTTGGCTTGCTTCCAATCATTGCTTGACGGCCATTTCGCAAACGACTATTCGCCATATTGTACAACATACGGGCGTGGTGGCGGATCGCATCCATGCCATTCCGATCGTGGGAAAGGATATCAGCGCGGTGCCGCCGTGGCCCTCCGAATGGACCTGGGGAACGACGCCGTTCGTAGTCTATCCCGCCAATCTGGGGCCGCATAAAAATCATGAAGCGTTGTTTAAGGCATTCCAATTGGCAAAATTTAATTATACGCTCGTTTTGTCCGGTTCGGAAGCTTGTCTGTGGACCGGTCCGGCGCGCCGGCTTATGAAACGGCAACAAGCGTTGGCCGATTATGCCCGGAACTGCGGGCTGGTTTTGGGACGAACGCTGATTAGTCTGGGATATATCCCCGAGATAAGGTATCAGGCGTTGCTGTCGCGGGCACATGCATTGATCATGCCGTCCCTGATGGAGGGATATGGTCTGCCCGTTGACGAAGCTTTGCGGGCCGGAATTCCTGTCTTATGCTCGGATATTCCGGTATTTCGCGAAGTGGTCGGACTTGCTGGCGGCGATGTTCTTTGGTTTGATCCAATGAATCCAGCGGATATTGCCCGTGCTTTGCTTCTGTTCCGTGACAATTACGCCGAATTCAGCCGCCGTGCCAGGGGACAGGTTGCCGCGGCACGCCGCCGCACTTGGTTGGATATCGCGGGTGTTTATTGGCCTTTATTGGACGGCAGCATATGACGGCTTCACTGGAAGAAAGATTATTGCCTATCCTTGTCATGCTGATTGCGAGCATGATTAGCGCGATTATCCCCCTTTATGCCTTGGGCCGCCGCCGTCTTAATTTTCAACGGGATATTATTTTTTTATTTTTCTGGTTTCAAACCTGGATTTACCTGCATTTGGTTCCGACTTTAAATGTCATGTTTCCGGAAAGTGCATTTGCTTTTCCGCTTCTGTCTAAAAACCTGCGAGCCGTTCGTTTTACTGAGCAGGTGTGCTCGTGGTATGCCTTTTTTCAGATCGTATGTGTGGTGCTGTTCTACATACCCATGATGTGGGTTTATTTGTCATGGATTCGGTCCAAGCAATTATCGTGTGACATTGATAGGGCCGGGGTAGGTCGTATCTCCCACCAGCGTTTGTTCGCCTTATCACTGCTTTACTCCGGATTCAGTGTGATGGCGATATATGTTGCCGTACAGAATAATTATTTGTCGGCTTATGCCGAATTGATGACGGTTGAAACGATGGTTAGCGGGCAAGTGGCGGCTTGGCAGTATTATCTATATCGTTTGTATCTGTTGGGCGGCACGTTCGTGACCGTTATAGTGGTCGTTAGCTTGTATGAATATAGTCGCCAACCGCGAGCGTCAAAAATGGTGGTTATTTGCGCGGCCTTGCCGGGTCTGATTTGCCAGGCCGTATGGATATTTAGCCGCAGTCGCGCGCTATTTGTGTTCACGCTGGCCCTCGTCGTCGTGGTTATGATTCGCCGCGGTGACATGGCGATTCCGCGCCGAAAACTGCGCAGGGGCCTAGCCCTGGCATTAGTCGTAATATATTCGTTTTCGGTGATCATTAAAATGCGCGGCTTCGTGCTTGACCAAGAATTTTCCTGGATGAGTATTGGGTACGCCTTGAATCCTTTCTATAACGCCGATCAGTATAATCCGTTGATCACATCCAATTATGGCATGCGTCTGGACGGTTTGGAAATGATGGCGCTCACTTTTCCGCAGATGCTGGACAAGGGGCTTGTGCCGGGCAAGTTGTATCTTCTTACCATCATCAGTCCTTTGCTAAACTTTGTGCCGGGCATCAAAATGCAGCTTCTTCAGGAACGCGGCATGATTGATTTTCGCATGGAATTCATCAGGGAATATACTGGCCTGGATTATGCCGATTACCCCCTTAACGGCCTGACCGACATCTACGCCGCTTTAGGGCTTTTGGGATTTTGCGTCGCCGGTGTGACGTATGCGCTCTTGTTCGCATTCATTAGTCGGCGCCTAGCCCCTTGGCGTTCAGGCGTGTCCTTTATTATTGGTTTCTTTGTCTTATGTCAGGTGTATTCTTTTGAAGTTGCCTTTGCCACCTTGCCGTTTGGATGGGTGAAGTCTTTGCCAGTATTGCTCGTTTTGCTTGTTATTAATCCGTATAGAGTTTTCATAAGAACATTGTATACCAAAAAACCGTAAGGACATCGTGAACTATTTTGGATATCGCCTAAACTTCTTCCGAGATCATTCGGAAGGAGTCGATGGCGATGAAAGAAAGCTGGGAATATGAGATCGGTCTCAAAGCGATTCGAATCTATGAGGAGACGGGTCGATTCTGCCGGACGCTGGAGACAGTTCGTCGAAGTCGAGGGTAGCTGGCGAAGTGGATTTATCGATACAAGGCCTTTGGCCTCGACGGTCTTCGGGACCAAAGCCGCGTTCCGAAATATGTCCGGAATAGAATTCAAGAGCCACTCGTCCGCAAGATCTTGGCTCTCCGCGACGAGCTGGCAGCCCATAAGACCCGTCGGGCGGCTTTTGCCGGAATCGGCGCCGAGACGATCCATTTCGAGCTCCAGCGACGGGGCATCCGTAGGCTTCCCGCCATCTCGACCATCGAGAAGATCCTGCCCCGGGCTGGCAAAACGAAAAAGGTCAAGGCCCAACGCCTTGCTGGCGACGCCCTTATCCTCACTTTAGAGCTCGCAGGATGGGTGATCTTCAGCAAACCGACCTGGTCGGGCCTCGATACCTGCGGGGGCCTCGGGGGGTCACCCGCTTCTACTCCTTCCACACCATCGATGTCGTCGGACAAACAGCCTCGGCCAACCAGTTTTCTGAGCCGGACCCTAAAAACTGGACAGGCCAATAAGGTGGAAAATGGACCCGCTATATCTCAACACGGATGGATGGCAAAATGGTCAGTATGCGGAAACAGTATGAGGCATCTTTCAAGGCCAAGGTCGCCCTGGAGGCCATCAAGGGCGAGAAAACGATCGCCCAGTTGGCCGGCGTGTTCGGCGTCCACTCCAACCAGATCAGCCGCTGGAAAGCGGAGCTCCTGGAGAAACTGCCTGATATCTTCTTCGACCGGAGAAAGCGGGCCGAAAAGGAGCGGGAGGAAACCGAAGCCGAGCTGTACCGGCAGATCGGCCAGCTCAAGATGGAACTCGAGTGGCTAAAAAAAAGGGCTTGTCCCAAAGTTACGTGACGGCATTTGACAAAGGCAAAAAAGAAGGGCTACAACCCTCCATGATGTTCACTACAACACGAGGAGGAGTAGCCCAATGGACGACCTCGAAATCAAGATCGCCATCACCTACAGGGTACCAAAAAACAACCTCACGCTCAATGGCCTGCTGCGTGGGCTCGAGCGCGACCGTGACGAGATCATGAGGAACCTCCTGGTCACGCTTTTCCAGGCCTTGGAGGAGCAGGCCAAAGAAGAATACAGCCGGAGCGGCTGCGTCCGCGACGGGTGCCAGGGCAATCGCCGTGTGTTTCGGACCTCTTTCGGCGAGATTCGCTATCGGCTGACCCAGATGAGGAACCGGACCGGAGCGATCTTCTGCCCTTTGGCCAGGAAGTTGAGGATCGAGCCGTATCGGCAGTACCCGGGAGAATCGATGGAAGCGGCGGTGGGTCAGGCGATTCATCTGTCGTACCGTCTGGGGGCCGGGGAGACGGAGCGGATTCTGGGACATGGGCCGTCGAAAAGCACCCTCCGGCGCCGGCTTCAGAACTCGGCGGAGACCGAGGGCGCCTGGCCGCCGCTGAAACACCGGCCGTTTGAGTTTCTGATGGTCGACGGCACGAAGGTTCACCTCCAAGCCGGGGGATATTCCCTGGGAACGTCCGAGTTGCGCTGGGCCTGGGCCGCGGAGAGCGTGGGGCAACCCTTTGAATTGATTGGATTTTGGGTGGGAAAGGACTGGCGCGCCATCCGCCGGGACCTTGATGGCCGTCTGAATTACCGCCGTCTGCGGATGCTGTTTTCCGACGGCGGGCCGGGGATCGAGGAGAGCCTGCGCAGCGCCGCGATGGACACCCAACGCTGTCTTGTGCACGGGAAACGCGACTTCCGTTTCCTCCTCTACGCGGACCATGTCAAAGGGAAGAAGCAAGAGAGCTTCCTCGAGCTTCTGGACCAAAATCCGCTCTTCCATCTGCGTCAGGCCGACCTGGAGGCGTTGCGCCCCGAGGACGAGCCGCTGGTGCGAAGACTCGTCCGGACGATCCGGCGCGGCTTTCGGGAGCTTGTGGCGGCGTTGCCTGAGGACAAATATCCGAAGACGCGGACATATCTGGAGAACTTCTCGCACCAGGCCCTGGCGTTTTTCGATTACCGGCTGGATCATCAGCTCTGGATTCCGTTGACGACGAACATCGCGGAATCGGGGTTCAGCCGGGTGGTCAATCGGATTAAACGGGTCGGCCGCCGCTGGAGTGAGCCTGGGCTGATCAACCGGCTTCGGATCGCCTTCCGGAAAATCTTTCAGCCCGATCAATGGACCTCCTTATGGAGACAGTACCTAAGCCTTCACCGCCGTCTCCACCTCGTCTCCCTACGCCTGCACTACCGGTGGACCAATGCCGTCACGTAACTTTGGGACAAGCCCTAATATTTTGATGCAAAAATGGCTAAAATAGTTTTTTATTGTCACGGAGAAAGAGCCCAATTAGAAACGTTTGAATATTACAAACAGGATATTGATGCCCTCAAATATCTTGGACATCAAGTAATTATATGTACTAAATACAACGAACTTCCGTTTATTTTTGATGCTATGTTCATTTGGTGGTGGACTTATGCTTTATGGCCAGTTCTGTTATGCCGAATACTAAAGAAACCATGCTTAATAACTGGGGCTTACAATTTTCGTTTTCCAGAAGACTTTAAGGGGATAGATTATTTTAGAAGACCTTATTGGCAAAGATTATTAATAAAAAAAGCCACAAGCCTATGTACTTTAAACCTTTTTATAAATCAGATAGAACTGGATAGTTGTTCGGAATATTTTATTCTTAATAATTCGCGGTATTATCCTTGCGTTCTTCAAAATGATTATTTGAAAGGCCCAGAGACACATAGGAGAAATATTTTATTTAATATAGCATGGAATGGTAGAAATAATCTTACTCGAAAGGGAATTCCTGAACTATTAAATGCTGTTCGGCTACTTAAGGATAAGGGTGTCGAAGTCCAATTATATTTGGCTGGATTGGAGGGTGATGGCACTAGTTATCTATTAAATGTGATACGAGAGTTAGGAATAAACAACCAAGTTACATATCTAGGAATGATAAGTCGTGTAGAGAAGATAAATTTACTCAGAACATGTGAGATCTATGTTCAGCCCTCTCATTATGAAACCTTTGGCTTAGCTACTGCGGAAGCAATGGGATGCGGTGCTTGTGTAATTGTATGTGATGTTGGGGCAGTAAGGGAGGTTGTCGGAGATTGTGGCTTTTACGTTTCTCCTGGTTCACCAGAAGAATTATCAAAAGGTATAAAACAGGTTCTATGTGATGATAATTTAAGACATAAACTTCAGAAAAGTGCTCATCAAAGAGCAAATGACTGCTTTACATTTGACAAGAAATTGGAACGGTTGAAAAATTACTTGTCAGAAATAGGTATTTCGTAGTTTTATCTTCAGCGAAGATAATATAAAAGGATTTCCGAAATGAGTGTTAAGAATTATCAGATATGCACCAACTGCGTTATGGACACGACCGATGCTAAAATTACGTTCGATGCCAATGGAGTTTGTGATCATTGCATTGATTTCTACAAAAATGTACAACCTAAATGGCATACGGATGAACGCGGAAGAGCTAAACTTGGTGCAATAATAGCCCAAATAAAAAAGAGTGGTAAGGGAAAGGATTTCGATTGTCTTTTGGGCATCAGCGGCGGCGTGGATAGCTCCTACATGCTACATATCGCGGTTAAAGAGTTCGGACTGCGTCCCTTGGTTTTTCATGTAGATGGAGGATGGGATTCGGAACTGGCAGTAAACAACATCGAGGTCATGATTGAAAAACTTGGGCTTGACCTCTACACCGAAGTGATTAATTGGGAAGAGATGCGGGATTTCCAGCTCGCCTTTTTTAAGTCGGGTGTTCCTCATATTGACGTACCCCAGGATCATGCTTTTATTGCAACTCTGTATAAATTTGCCGATAAATATAACGTCAAGCATATTTTAAATGGTGGCAATATCTCAACAGAATGCGTACGTAATCCCTTGGAATGGCTGTATTATGGTACAGATATGGCTCAGATAAACGATATTCATCGCAGATTCGGTACCATTCCTTTAAGAAAGTATCCTTTGAGCGCCATTCTTAAACATAAGTTTTACCTGAGGTATATAAAAAAGATAAAAGTAGTAAAACCATTGAATTATCTTCCCTATATTAAAAAAGAAGCAGTTAAGCTGCTAACGGAAATGTATGGATGGAAAGAATACCCGCAGAAACACTTTGAATCGAGGTTTACAAAATTCTATGAAGGATACTGGCTACCGATGAAATTCGGTTACGACACGCGGAAAGTACAGTATTCAAGCCTGATACTTACAGGGCAGATGACCCGGGAAGAAGCCCTCGAGAGGTTAAAGGTTCCGGCTCATGACCCTGAAACCATTGCTGATGATTTCAAATACATTGCCACAAAACTTAACATCACAGAAGAAGAGCTACGTTCCTATATGAATGCATCAAACAAAACTTATAAAGATTACGAAAACCGGGAAAGAATGTTTGTGTTGGGAGCAAGAATATTAAAAGCAATCGGGGTCGAAAAAACAATTAAAAGATGATTACTATAATTGATTACGGCTTGGGTAATATCAGGGCTTTTGCAAATGTTTACGAAAGACTCAATATCCCATTTATAGTTGCGAAAACAGCTGATGAACTGAAGGCCGCAACAAAAATTATTTTTCCCGGGGTGGGTTCGTTTGATCATGCGATAAGCAAGTTAAATAATTCTGGCATGCGCGAAACCCTTGACAAACTGGTGTTGAATCATCAATTACCCGTCATCGGAATTTGTGTTGGTATGCAGATGTTGGCAAAATCTAGCGATGAAGGTATATTACCCGGCCTTGCATGGATTGATGGAACTGTAAAAAAGTTTGACGCCGCTGTTTTGAAGTCGAAAACACAATTGCCACATATGGGCTGGAATACGATTCATCCCAACAATGATAATCCGCTGCTGTTAAATCTCAGCAACGATTCCCGATTTTATTTTCTTCATTCTTATTACTTTAAATGTAATAACCAAAATGATTCGATTGCCACAACTGAATATGGAATACAATACACCAGTGCGGTAAATAGCAAGAATATCTACGGTGTGCAGTTCCATCCTGAAAAAAGCCACCAGTGGGGCATTCAACTTTTAAAAAACTTCGCTAAGCTCTAAGTATGCTGCGTCCAAGAATCATTCCTTGTCTGCTGGTTAAAGACGGCGGATTGGTCAAGACCGTCAACTTTACCAACCCGAAATATGTGGGTGACCCGATAAATGCAGTCAAGATTTTCAACGAAAAAGAAGTCGATGAACTGATCGTGTTAGACATCGACGCTACCGTGCAAAACAGAGAACCGGATTACGTTATAATAAAGAATCTGGCCGCCGAATGTCGCATGCCGCTTTGTTATGGCGGCGGCGTAAAGACAGTAGAGCAGGTGGAGAGAATTATCAGTCTAGGTGTCGAGAAGGTCGCGATGAGTTCGGCCGCCGTAAGTAACCCCCGGATTGTGGCGCAGGCTGCGGAAATCGTAGGATCGCAGAGTGTCGTCGTGGTTATGGATGTAAAAAAGACTGGACGCGGCTGCAATTATGATGTATGGACTCATAATGCAAGCAAGCCAACGGGACAGTCTCCTGTCGATTTCGCAAAACGAGTAGAGAATTTTGGTGCGGGAGAAGTGGTCATTAACTCTATTGACCGGGATGGAGTCATGAAGGGTTATGATCTTGATCTGGTCAAAGTAATCCGCGATTCGATCAGTTTGCCAATTACCGTATTGGGCGGCGCTGGGACAATTAAAGACATTGCGGCGTTGATCCATAATTTTGGTATCATTGGCGCAGCTGCCGGAAGTTTATTTGTGTTCAAGGGAATTTACAGGGCCGTATTGATCAACTATCCGAGTCGCGCTAAGAGAGATGCGCTTATAAACCAAGTGCGTCAGGACGGATAAAAATATGCAACAACTCCTCCAGAATATTAAAACCGGCGCCACTGAAGTTGTGGATGCGCCGGCGCCACAGGTAGGTCGCGGTCAGGTGCTTATACGTTCTTCACGATCGCTGGTGTCACTGGGGACGGAGCGGATGCTGGTGGATTTCGGGAAGGCAGGGTGGATCGAAAAGGCCCGACAACAACCGGAGAAGGTCAAACAGGTGCTGGATAAGATTAGGACGGATGGGTTGCTACCCACCGTCGAGGCACTTATTAGCAAGTTGGACGAGCCGATACCGCCGGGGTACTGCAATGCGGGCGTTGTCCTGGAATATGGGGCAGGTATCACTGATTTGCAGCCGGGCTGCCGGGTGGCCAGTAATGGCGCCCATGCCGAGATGGTCTGCGTCCCTCGGAATCTGTGTGCGAAGATACCCGACGAGGTAACCGATGAAGAGGCAGTTTTCACGGTCCTGGGGAGCATAGCCCTGCAAGGTGTGCGCTTGGCGGCACCCACATTGGGGGAGCGGTTCATGGTCTTCGGCCTGGGGCTGGTGGGGCTCTTGACCGTTCAACTCTTGCGGGCCAGCGGCTGCGCAGTTCTGGCTGTGGATGTCAATAAAACACGCCTGCGGTTGGCGGAGGAATTCGGGGCGGATGTAAAGTATCTGAGCTCGGATTCGGACCCTATAGCTGCGGCACTATCATGGTCCTGCGGCAAGGGCGTGGATGGAGTGATTATCACTGCGTCAGCCAAGGAGGATGAGATTATCCATCAAGCGGCTTCAGCTTGCCGCAAGCGGGGCCGGATCGTCCTGGTGGGGGTTGTTGATCTGGAACTGCGGCGGAGCGACTTCTACGAGAAGGAGATCACGTTCCAGGTGTCCTGTTCCTACGGGCCGGGGCGCTACGACGAGAAATACGAGCAGGGGGGGCAGGATTATCCCTTCGGCTATGTCCGTTGGACAGAGCAGCGGAATTTCGAGGCGGTCCTCGAGGCTATGAGGACCGGGCAAATACGAGTGAAGGAGCTGATCACCCACCGGATACCTTTTCCGGAAGCCCCCCAGGCGTACGGGTCTACCCTGTCTGATCCAGATGCGCTGGGCGTTATCCTGGAATATCCGGGCCAGGTTGATCGTTCACCTACTGTAAACATTGCGGATTCAAAATTGCGCCCAGCCGGAAAATGCAGCATTGCTTTGATCGGCGCCGGCAATTTCAGCAAGATGACCTTGGCGCCGGCTCTGGCCAAAACACCTGCCCGGCTCAAATATGTTTCCGCCCGCACAAACGGCGCAGCGGCTGCGCACATTGCCCGGAAATATGGATTCGATTATGCATCGACCGATCTGGATACGATCCTCGCCGATAGGGAAGTAAACACGGTCTGCATTGCCACCAACCATAACAGCCATCCCTCATTGGTTTGTAAATCCCTTACAGCGGGAAAGCATGTCTTTGTGGAAAAGCCCCTGGCGATTGATATCGATGGACTCAAACAGGTTGTTGACACAGTGCGGATGCATCCGGAACAGCACCTGATGGTCGGCTTCAATCGGCGGTTCAGCCCCCACGTGCGGAAAATGAGGTCTTTGCTGGCTGGTAGAAGCGAGCCGCTTGCCATGACCATGACGATCAATGCCGGCATCATCCCGCCGAATGCATGGGTTCACGATCCCGAAAAGGGGGGTGGGCGCATTATCGGGGAGGCCTGCCACTTTATCGATCTGTTAGTTTATCTCACGGGATGTAAAGTCGTTTCTGTGGCGGCGATGCAGATGGGCGGCCAACTGCCCATTAGGGAAGACAAGATGTCCATCCTGCTATCCTTTGAGGACGGTTCCGGCGGGACGGTGAACTATTTCGGAAACGGGAACAGGGCGTATCCGAAAGAGACTCTTGAAGTTTATTCCGAGGGTAGAATTCTGAAACTGAACAATTTCCGAAGCATTGCAGGATATGGATTTCGAGGCTTCCGCAAATTCAGGACTTGGCAAATGGACAAGGGGCATCGGACCGAGGTGGCTGCGTTTGTCACCCAAGTGGAGAAAGGCGGAAAACCGCTGATTCCTTTTTCGGAGATTGTCAATGTCACTCTGGCCAGTTTTGCGGCGGTGACATCGGCGCGGGAAGGGCGGAGGATCGATCTGGTAAAAGAATACAGAGAATTGTGAATCGCATGAAACTCTATCATGTGATCGACCCCAGGCCGAATTTCATGAAGGTTGCGCCTGTTCACCGGGCCATTAGTGTCTCCCTCGGGGATGGTTGAAACCCCTCGCCTTGCAGGCGAAGGATAGGATAGTGTAATGTGATTGCATGCGAGCTACCGGGTTTCCGTATAGACATCGTGAGCAGTAGAATCGTAAGGACATCGTGAACACTTAGAGGAATCGCCTACACTTCTTCCGAAATCGATCGGAAGGAGAAGGCGATCATGAAAGAGCGATGTGAATATGAAATCCGGCTCAAAGCCATTCGAATCTATGAAGAAACCGGCCGGTTCGGCCACGCCGTGGAAAGTGTCCATCGAAGCCGTGGTTGGCTCTCCAAATGGCTCCATCGTTATCGAAAGTTCGGGCTCGATGGACTTCGTGACCGAAGTCGGGTGCCGAAGCATATCCCTCATCAAACGCCGGAGTCTTTGGTCCGGAAGATCTTGGTCCTGCGCGACGAACTGGCGGCCCACAAGACCCGCCGCGCCGCCTTCGCCGGCATCGGCGCCGAAACGATCCATTTTGAGC
>Ga0315282_10004636_pt1 | contig 23858 bp, 17 predicted proteins | sample YL17G07_20_MG_FD_203693 | JGI IMG/M metagenome (GOLD analysis project Ga0315282, IMG submission 203693) | Sediment microbial communities from Yellowstone Lake, YNP, Wyoming, USA - YL17G07_20 | ecosystem: Environmental > Aquatic > Freshwater > Lake > Sediment | place: USA: Wyoming | collected... | reverse complement strand
GACCGCTTTGGCCTCGTCCACGTAGCCGCCGATGTCCCGTCCCCCTACGTCGATGAGGACGTAGCCGCTGAGCAGGGCGTTCTCGTCGCGGATCATCGCCGGTCCGCCGACGCGCCTGATGTCGGCTACAAGCTCCAGGGGGATGTTGGCCGACCGTACCGGCGTCGAGAACTCGGTCACCGTGGAGGTTGCGTTCCCTACCGGGCCGCCGGACGGGGAACTCGTCGTGCCATCCATGCCCATACCGCCATCGGAACCACCGCCCGCACCCATCGCTCCGGAGCCGCCACCCGTAGCCCCCGGCAGCGGGATTAGGATCCGCCGGATCGACTCGATGTCGTCGCGCAGTTCGCGGTAGTGCCGGACGGTGATCGGATATCGCTCGCGTTCCTCGACGGTGCGGGAGACCACCATCCCAGCGAGCGCCGTCTCGATGACCTGCTGTACGTCGCCGACCGTCAGACCGTACCGGGCGATGGCGTCCCGTCTGATCGCAATGTCAAGGTAGTATCCGCCGGTCACCCGTTCGGCGAAGACGCTTCCGATCCTGAACGTCGTCGCCGTCGCGGACATCATCCCGGAACGGGCGAAGGCGAAGGCGGAAGCGCACGGGATACCCAAACTGCTTTCGACCGAGCACCTCATCGCGGACCCCGACATCGAGATCGTGGTGAACCTGACGATCCCGAAGGCGCACGGCGAGATCGGCGGCGACACGACGCGTTACCGCAAGGGCTTATCACACAGCGGGCAGTACTTATGCGCGTTTGAGAACATGTTTACCCTCCTCTGAATACATGCCGCGCAAACAAAATGCCCTTTCTCGCACGTCTTGCCACCGCTTACGTTCTTTTTTTGCCCGCACGCGTCGCAAATTCGCTCTGCCATGGTTGGTCTCCTCCGCCATCTTCGAGCCGATCTGGAACCACAACTACGTCCAGCACGTACGTCCCCGCGCTGAGCCTCAGCGCTGGCTGATACGACTGGCTGCCATCGCTCATACGGTAGTGTTAACTGGTAGGACGTGGCGGAGACCTGCGCGAATTGCGGAGGAGATTACCTGGTAATCCAGAGAGTCGTATCAGCCCGCGCTACGGTGACGGGGCATTACTGCGCAGACGCTGGCCCCATCGTATACATCTTCACATCCGTAGCACCGAAATCCCTGAACACGGCTTCCCACGTTGTTCTGATGGCATGCATATGTTCGGGCGGGAAACGTTTCATGTCAGGCGTAGCCAAATTGTGGACTCCATAGACTCTGACCGGAACACCCTTTAGGCCGACGCGTAGGCCATGTGCATCCGACCATGCGATGAAATCCGCAGCGGGAGGAACCCTCTTCTCGAAATTCCATACCCCGGCCGTAACTTGCCGAAGATCGGAGATGATCACGCACTGACCGGGGGCTTCGGTTCTCTCCCGCATTTCGGTAATTGCTAACGCCAGCGCTTCCGCAATCGCGGATGCTTCTTCCGGTGGCTCATCAGAGAGCGTCTGCCTCAGCTCGTTGCGCGAGGCCAGCAACAACGCCATCCGTTGGCCAAGAGAGAGCGGGGGCACGGTCACTGAATATATCCTCCGGACCGAGTCATACGAGTGTCCCACCTGATACATAGTGAAAATCGAACCATTGGTGGCGTGACTGTCCTTGATCCATGTGTCGAACACGCACTTGAGGTCGCGGTCGTCGAAGGTGCCCCGTGACGAGTTCGAACGGTCTACAATGAACACCGCGTAGCGTGGTTCATTGGAGTTAAGAGCCGACGAACACCACTCGCTTGTAAACAGAGAATTGTCCGCCAGAATGACCTGCAACTGATAGACGCCTGGGTCGCCAGGTAGCGGCGGCGTCGCATCCTGCGGAAACACGCGCTCGTTGACCGGCACAGAATCCGCCACTACCTTCTCTCGAACCCGCTGCAGGAATTGAGCTTTGTCTTCCGATACAGTGAGTTTGCCACCCCATGTCTGCGGTACCCGGGCGAGGAACTGCCGGCCGTACGATGCCCTATCGGGACTTACTACCCAGACGGTGAACGTACTCCACGGTCTGTACTGCGCTTCATCCCACCATCTGTTCACAGCGTCCGATTTGTGATGAATGAGCCCGTTATTCGCGGTACAAACGATCTCTTTGTGGATCGGGAGATCATCTCCGTTTCCCGTCCGGCATGAGAAGTTGCTCGCTGTAAACCCGGACATAAGGGTAACGAGCACCAACTTCCTCATGTTCATGGTGGATTCCCCGCACCGTGTTGGTGCTTACCTCTCGAGCAAGAGTCAGCATTCCGTACCTGGAACCGCCGACTATGCACCCCCAGGTCGTGCCGCTCCATCTCCATTCTGAGCTTTCAAGGTATTGGTATAGTAATCGAAGAATGCGATGTCTTCTTGGAGTGCTTCGTCCACCCGACTGATGAACACCGCAATGGCATCCCGTTCCTCGCTGAGTAATGTCTGAATGTACATTTCCTCGCCTATTGCCTCATCCGAAAGCCCAGTGAATGCGGCGTTGATCCGCCCAAGCTGCTCTCGGTTCTCCCGGAGCTGTCCTTGGCAATCCTTGATCTCAGACCTCTTTTGTTTCAATTGTGTACATATCTGCTCGTGCTTCCCAGCCCACGCGCGACGTTTCGCGCGTTCCTCTTTGTGTTGGGGCGCCACTGGGTTCCAAAAGCGATGCCGCCCGTATGCGACAACCAGTGGGACAGTGCCCGTCAGCAAGGCGAACAAGTTAGCTAGATTCGCAGCCGCCCTAGTAATTTGACCTGCCTCTCGTAACCATGCGATAGAAAACGTGAGACCGAGTGCTACGGCCAAAAGCACTAACGAAAAGAGGATTCGCACAGTTGTCCTGACCAAGCTGGCCCTGTCTTTCCCCCTCCCACAGAGACTGAGCCGAGTCAAAAATCCACAGCCAAAGGAGAAACAGCAGGCTTGAGACTACGAGCGGGAACACGGTTCCCAGCGTAAGACCGATGGGGTTATGGCGCAACGCCGCCGCAAGATTCGTCGGATCCACCCCGATGAAGTTGAAGAATGGAACCGCAAACTGGTATCCTTCCGCTACAATGGCAACGAACGTGGCCGTGTTCCACAACAAGAGCCTTGACCGGTGCGACAACTGCGGTCGAGGTCCGAGATCATTCTCTTTTCCCTGCAGTTCCCGAAGCTCCGCATTTGACCGCCCAAGTGAGGCTCGCAGGTTTTCGTCGTCGTCTGTCCGGCGTTTCCGTTCCTCACCGAGATTGTCATACCTCCTTCTCATATGTCCCCATTTGGCATGCCCAACAAACGGAGCCCACGCTTCTCCCCACGCCAGGAAGTGGTTCTCTCCCTTTTCACGATCAACCGCGCTTATAGTTGGAAGCTCAGGGCTTTTCGCGGTTTGTTCGTTGGCAAGCTTATCGTTACTGAACACCAAAACGGGCTTGGGCTCCAGCCGGGTTTGGGGGGATTTCGCCTTATAGCCAGCTAGACGCTTTTGAATGTGCTGCACGCGCGGAATTTTACCCACTACGTCCCGGTATGCGTCCAACCGGGATTCGAGCGGAAACTGGAGGATACGTTGGCGAAGTCGGCGACGGTCCCGCCGAGGTAGCCTCAGGCCAGTTACAACCGGTTCCATGGTCGTCTCCTCTGCGTAAGACGGTTGAGGACCTATAGTTAGTGATAATGTTTCCAAGCACCATTCTTAGGTTTCGTTACCCGGCCGATATACAAACAAGGCCATATAGCGTCAATGCCATAGCAACGGGATATTTGACAGAATCTGCTAGGCGGCCCGGTCAGGACCGTCGCAAGCTCGGCGACGAGGGAGGATACACTGGTCCGCGTCTCCAACTCAGCCGCGCTCGTCTCCTCTCGGCGCACGTCGAGCACCGCGGCGGCTTCTCGAATTGCGGCGTTCTGCCGCCTGTCCGGTCGGACCGGCAGGATCATAGACATGCCAACCTCGTACAATCCGTCCATCGAGCCGCGATTGGCGTACCTCGCCATCACCATCGGGTTCGGTATCCTGTCGCTCATCGCAAGCCGCCGCATCGTCTCGGCCTGAGCTACCGTGGCGCGCAGGCGGCTAAGTTCTGGCCGATCTTCGAGCGCCCGTGCGATCAGGGACGCCGCGTCCGTCGGCGCCGATGGCAGCGGTGCGACGGTCAGGCTGTCGAACGGTGCGTCTACCGGCCGATTCAGCAGCCCGTTCAGCTTCGCCACGAGTGCGTTCCTCCGGTCGAGCGCCTCGGTGATCGCGACGGTGCTCATGTCAACGTCGAGCATCATCCCGAGGACATCCTGCTGCATCGTCTGGCCGACCGCCAAACGACCCTCGGCAACCCGCACCATCTCCCGGTACCGCTCGCGGATTTGCGATTCGATCCGCACGGTCTGGTCGAGCTCGTAGAGGTCGAGCGCCGCGAGGGCGACGTCACGGGCGACCCGGTTCTTCGTCGTGGCGAGCGAGGCCCGCGCTTGGGTCACGTGAGCCTGTGCGATCTCGTGCCGCAGGCCGAGCTTGCTCCCTATCGGTATTTCCTGCGCGATGTTGATACTCCCCTGCGCCATCGGTTCCGTTCCGACCGTCCAGTCGGTCAGGCCCATGTTCATGATGCTCACGGAAAGCTGCGGGTCAGGCCAGGTGCGCGCCGGTGAGATTGCTTCCTCGGCGGCACGGACCGACGATGCCATCGCCTGAACGTCCGGATGGTGTTCGAGGGCGTAGGACACCAGTTCGGACAGCGTCTCAGCGCGAGCCGCGGGCGGACGGGCGAAGGGAAGCACCACCAGCGCGCTGCCCGCAAGGAGGAGAGAGTGTCTCGTCATAGCGTTCTCCGATCTCCCGTGTCCAGATGCGAGACGGTTGGCCTCGCGGATGAGTCCGCCGCGAGAAACGGCACGCCCCGCCTGTCATCCTATACAGATCGCGTCCCGGGTGCACAATCCGGAAGGTGGGAGATCACAGGAGTAGGACGATGCTTCGCAGGGTGGTTAGCGTCGGGGAATGAGAGACGAGGGTGGCCCGGAGCTTCGCCGTGCGGATGCCATGCCAGTCCGGAACGACCTCTGAAAGGGTTGTGACCGCGTCTGACCTTCCGTTGACGAGTTCGATGGAAGCGGGTTCTCCGGCCTGGCGGACAGGCGAGGCTGCGCACGTGAGGGCCGAGCAGCATGGGGGGTTGCTGAACGTGTCATCCGGCGGGAGCGAGTAGCACGAATGCGTTTCAGCAGACCGCCGGAGCGGAGCTGACGAGCGCCAGTATGAAGCTTACAGCTCCGATGGTCCACGTTTCGTGCACCGTGCGCCTCCGTGAGACGAGATAACATCGGGAGGCGTCTTTCCGTTCCCTCCGCCAGTAGAGGCCGCCGGGCACGGGATGTGATGTCCCTACCCGTCGCTGGTTCGCCCAATGCCGTATTTCCTGATCCGATACCGCAGGATGTCGCGGGAGACGCCGAGCTTGCGTGCGGTCTCGGACACGTTGTTGTCGCAGGCGCGGAGGGTCTGTTCGATGACCTCTCGTTCGAGGTCGGGCAGCGTCCGTCCGACGAGGCTCCTGTCGCCGGCTCGGGAGGTCCGCTCCCCGTTGCCGGCCGGGAGATCGAACTGGAGGTCCTCGGCGCGGACGAGGTGTCCCTCGGCGAGGAGATACGCTCGTTCGAGGCTGTTGTCCAGCTCCCGCACGTTGCCCGGCCAATCGTGCGCGAGCAACTGCTCCATCACGTCCTCGGACAGGCCCTTGATCGGCACGTTCGTCCGCTCGGCGATCCGATAGAGCAGGGCGGCAATGAGCGCGGGGAGGTCTTCGAGCCGCTCCCGCAGCGGCGGCATGTGGATCGGGAAGACGTTGAGGCGATAGTAAAGGTCATCGCGGAACCGTCCCTCGGCGACGGCGGCTGCCAGGTCCCGATGGGTTGCGGCGATCACCCGCACGTCCACCGGTAGGTCCGCCTCCCCGCCGACCGGGGTGACGGTGCGCTCCTGGAGCACCCGCAGGAGCCTCACCTGGGCAGAAAGGTCCATTTCGGCCACTTCGTCGAGGAATATGGTTCCCTTATTCGCCCGCTGGAAGACACCGCTCCGCGCCGCCTGCGCACCGGTGAACGCGCCGCGCGTGTGGCCGAAAAGCTCGCTTTCGAGCAACCCCTGAGGAATGGCCCCGCAGTTGACCGCGACGAACGGTCCAGAGGACCGTTTGCTTGCGCCGTGGATCGCCCGTGCGGCGAGCTCCTTCCCCGTACCCGACTCACCCAGGATGAGCACGCTCGAGTCCGCCGGTGCGACCTGCCCCACCCGTCGGACGACTTCCTGCATCAACCGGGACTCGCCGATGAGGCTCTCGATGGAACCGGGCGGCAGCGGGGGGTTCTTCCGTATCGTGGCAAGACGGCGCACCAGATCGCGGTGCGCTGACGCGGGACTGACCGTACGCCCTGAAGCGACGGTCTTTCTCGCCTGTCGATCAAGCCATGCGCGGTACTCGGCGTCACGCGCCCGCGCCTGCTGTTGCACCTGCGCGTTGTACAGTGACATCGCTACGAACGCCATGAACCCGCGCAGCGCCGGTTCAACGCGCATCACGTCGCCGACGTGTCGTCGCGCCACCCACCCATGGATCAAGCCGACGTTGGTCTGGCGCGCGACAAGAGAAAGACAGAGGGGAGCCCAGTCCCCCCTCGGCGGCTCACCGTCGCACGGCACATCCCACATGAGGCGTTCCTCCGCCGGTAGCTGGCGGAACACTTCGGGCATGAGCGAACCTTCGCTCAACCCCGGCCACGAGCCTTGCGGTATGACCAGTTCGACCCGCTCTCCCCCGACAGCGCAGAGACAGAGCTTCGGCTGCTCGATGGGGAACAGCCGCGCCAATTCGTTCAGCGCCTGCGTCGCGAGCTCCTTCGGTTCCATCGTCGCGGAGAGTACACTCGTCAGGTTCGCCCGCGCGGCGAGCGCTTCCATGCGCTGCCGATATGCAAGCCGGTCCGAAAGACGAGGTCCCGACCAGTGGGAGAGCGCCACCGCGATGCCGACCATGCCGATGATCGTCAGAGAAGGGGTCAGTCTGGCGATCCACCCGGTTGTGGAGACGGTTGCCGCTGCAAGGAGCGCGTAGGCGACGCACAACGAGACGCTGAAAGCGGTGGTCCAGATCGGTCGCCAGAGCAGGCGTTGGCTCGCGGTCCGGATGCCCCAGATGAGCACCGGGATCACCACCACGAGCGGCCAGACGTGGCGCTGCACCGTGTCGCTCCACAGCCAATTCCACAGCGCTCGAGCAGCACCGTAGCTTGCGGCTGCCACACCCGACGCCTCGCGCACCGTGATACGCGCCCCGGCGTGCACGTCGTTCACCTCGACGACCGAACCTCCGGGGAACCGCACCCGGACGAGATACCGGTCCGTCGTATCGACCCCGAAGTGCGCCGTGGCGCTCGACTGCGAGTAGTAGCCGCTTCCGGCGGAGATCTCCCGCACGCCGAGGAGGCCGTGGCCGCCGCTCGATCCGGCGGCACGGTAGAGGCTGACCCGTCCCCCGATCCCGAACCGGTTGCCGTACACTCCCCGAAGCCGTACGGTGATCGACCCTTGGTTATCGAGTTTGTTGATGAAGCACGCCGAGCGGCGCTGCCGGAAGTCGGAGACCCGTTCGACGAGGTCGGCTCTACTCCCGACGAACACGTCGAGGTCGCCGTCGTTGTCGATATCCGACACCGCGACAGCGCGAGCGTCCCGGATATCCGTCAGCCCCTCTACCACGGTCGAGACGAATTCCAGACCGCCGACGTTCTCGAAGTAGTTGATGCCGTCGTTGCTCACGATGATGAGGTCGAGGTCCCCATCGTTGTCGAAATCGGCGGCGGCACACCCGTAGCTGAACGGTCCCGACGCGAAGCCGACGATCCCGGAGACATCGGTGAAGCTCCAGTTCCCGTCGTTCCGCCAGACCCGATTCCGCCCGCCCGAACTGGTCACTACGATGTCGAGATCGCCGTCGTTGTCGAAGTCCGCGAAGGTCACGCCGTTTGATTGGGCGGTGTCGCCCGCCGCCGCGCACGTGGCGCTCACGTCGGTGAACCTGCTTCCGTCGTTCCGAAACACCCTGTTCATCGCATGCCAATTGCACACGTAGAGGTCGAGGTCGCCATCGTCGTCGAGGTCGCCGAACGCGGCCTGTTTGCTGCCACCTCGGGATCCGAGGCCCCATGCGATGGTCCGATCGTCCCATCCGCCGCGCCCGTTGTTGATCCAGAGTCGATTGCTGCCGTGTTCGTTCGTCACGAACAGGTCGAGCCGTCCGTCGCCGTTCACGTCGCCGAAGATCGCGCTATTTGCCGAGAACGGCCCTTCGTCGAGCGGCAGGCGGTCCGTGACATCGACGAACCTCCCACTCTGCGCCTGACGGTACAGGCGCGTCGAGCCGTACCACCCTGCGACGAACAGGTCGATCATGCCGTCGTTATCATAGTCGGCCCACGCCGCTCCGTACTGCGCTACACCCTGCAGCATGGGGCTTGTCGCGACCGTTCCCATGAGACCGGCAACTCCGGTCATGTCGCTGAACTGCCCGGACCGTTCGTTGAGAAGCAGATGGTTGGCATCCCGCAGTGAGACGAGGTACAGGTCGTCAAGCCCGTCGCCGTTCACGTCGCCGAACGCCACTCCCTGAACGCCGAGGACGTTCGGGAGGATCTCCTGGCGATAGAAACCGAGGGCGGAAACCGGAGGGCGGAACTGGTCCGGCGGGATGCGGCGAAGGACAGCCCCGTAGCCGACCGACCAGCCCGATCCGCCGGGGAACACCTGGATCGCCCGAAGGTCGCCGTGGACGGAAGCGTCGTCTTTCCACACCTCGTTGCCGTCCCAGTGGAGCAAGATGTCGCGCCCGCAGAACCAGATGCTGTTCGGTCCTTCGACCGACACGTCGTAGAGATGGGCGGTTGTGGGGCTGGCGAGTTGTATCCAGCGGTCGTGAAGACGCCTCAGGATCACCCCACCGTCGCCTGCGACCCAGATGTCGGAGGTGTCGTGCACGGCGATGGCGTTGAGGTTCGACGTGACAGGGACCGGTATCGACTTCCAATCTGTGCCGTCCCACTGCCATACCGTGCCGAACTCGCCCGCCGCCCACAGCTCACCGGTGGGTCCTCGCCTTGCCGCAAGCGGCGTACGATAGCCGGGGCTGAGCAGTTCACGCCACGACTGCCCATCGTACCGTAGGACGCGTCCGCCCTGCCCGAAGAGCCAGACCCGGTGAGCGTCGTCCAGGACAAGCGACGTCGCCCGCACGCCGAGGGGCACGGCGATGCTCGTCCACTGGCGACCGTCAAAGCGGTAGAGGGTGCTTTGCTGGGAACCGATGTCGTACGCGGCCACCCACCCGAGGTTGGCGGACGGAAACGACATGGCCACGATGTCGCCCTGTATCGGGACGGTCTGGCGGTGCCATGCGGTGCCGTTCCATGCAAGGAACAACCCGTCGCGTCCGCCGGCCCAACCCCGGTCCGGCGAGATCATCGTGATGCTTGAGAGGCGTTTGAAGCTCGTCGGCAGCGCGGCGTCGTGCCACTCACCGCGAGCACGATGCGCGACGAGGAGCAGGACGCACAGCGACAGCCGCCAACCCATCAGGCCTCGCTCACCCATCGCACGCACCTCTCGACGGAAGTGCGTTCGATAGACCGACAAACCACTCGATCTGCGTCAACCAACACTCGAAGATCGCCAGCTCGTGCGGTGTGTACTCATGCCGCGCCAGCATCCCCCTCAGCGCTTCCGAGAACTCCTCCGGACGGTTCCGCACCGGAAGACCGCAGTGCCGCGCAACGCGGGCCATACGCTCGGCAACCCGAATCCTTGTCCTTCGGTCGGTCAGTCGCGGCGGTGGGATCGCTGCGGGAACGAGGGCTGCCTGGAAGAGCTCCGAGGCAACTATCGCCACCGCCTGCGCCAGATTGAGCGCCGGACCATCGGTGCGCTGAGGGATTCGTACCACCGCATCGCACCGCGCCAGGTCCCGGAGCGACAGCCCGTCCGACTCCGGACCGAACACGAGCGCGCCGGGGTCCGCCTCCGCCCGATGGACGATGTGCGAAGCGACGGACCGAACCGGGATCGGCTGCGGTCCCTTCCTTCGAATCCGGCCGCTTGTCCCGATCACCCACTGAGACCCCTCAAGTGCGCTCTCGAGGTCGGGGAAGACCTTCGCCGCGCGGAGCACCCCGAGCGATCGATGCGCCAGCCGCTCGGCCTCTCTATCCGTGTGGAGCGGCTCTCCGACGATCGTGATCGGTCCAAGTCCGAAGTTCCGTATGATCCGCGCTACCGCACCGATGTTGCCGGGGGATTCCGGACGGACCAGGACAACCGATATGGAGCGAAGGGCCGACGGCGACGCGTTCATGCACTGGTTCCGGTGTCTCGCGTGAGACCTGCTCCTCTCCCGCGCTGTTGCGGACGCATCCACCTCGACGCGCCGCGATGAGTATGATACCACGTCACGATGGTAAACATAGAAACCGCTCGAGCGTCGAGGAAGTCTCCACCCGACCATCCCGCGGAACACGGAGTAGTGGTACTCATAATACAGCGATAATACTGGTATTGAGTGCAGCTGTTTAGCAGGGAAAGGGGAGCCATTTTGGTATCTCTGAGAGCGTAGGTAACTCATGGGAGATGAGTGGTCTGAAAGGAAAGGCTGCCAGGATGGAAGGTAACAGGCTTTCGGTGGAGGTTCAACGGCGGCTTTCGGAGTTCACGTCATATCTGGTTGGGGAGGGGTTCTCTCCGCCCGGGAGCGCCCCCGGCGGAGCCTTTCCCAGCCGGGATTGCGGGAGGAGGTGATGATCGCCCCCTCGTCCCTCATGACACTCCCGGAACGGCTCGTGCACTCGGTGCCTGCTCTCAGGCCGTTGCCGCCCTCCTGGCTGCCGCCGCCAGACGACGACCGCAGCGAGCGTTCGCAGGATGGTGCTCGTGCGGTAGGCATTCGACTCTGTAAGCGCGGTTCGCGAAGGCCCCTACTTGCGAATCTCCAACCTCACTACGTAGTATCTTCCGAGTGCGCAGAGGTTCTCTGTCCTCGTAGCGTCCCATCCTCCCGGACACTGCCCCGATGACGTCCCGACAACGCCTGCTGACTGCTCTCCGTCGCGGAAGGCCGGACCGCGTTCCGGTCGGCCCGTTCACCCTTGGCGCGCTCGACCCCGAAAGCGACGTAGCGAAGGAACTCATCCGAGTCACCGATCCGTTCATCTCGGTCGGCGGCGGTTCGGACCCCGTCTGGGGCGAGAACGCGCCCGTCGAGCGGTTCACTGAGGGCAACGTGACGGTCTCGGTCTGCCACACGCCGACGGGCGACCTACGCTCCGTGCGGCGACGTACCGCCAAGACGAGCGCGACCGTCGAGTTCTGGTGCAAGAGGTACGACGACGCAGAGAAATGGCTCAGCCTGCCGTATCGCCCGCCAGAGCCGGACCTGACGGAGTTCTCCCGATGGAAGGAACGGATCGGCGAGGAAGGGCTCGTCATGGTCGGCATGGGCGACGGCGTCTGTCTCCCGGCGGAGCTGTTCAGCCCCGCCGGTTTCAGCCTCCTCTGGGCGGACGAACCGGACCTCATGCGCCGCCTCGTACGGGTGGCGGCGGACCGGTACAACGTGTGGGTAGAGAAGCTGTGCGAAGCGGGGGTTGACGCCTTCCGCATCGTCGGCGGAGAGTACGTGAGCGTTCAGCTCGGACCGGCGGCGTTCGAGGAACTCGTCGTGGGACCCGACGGCGAGCTCTGCGAGATCATGCGGAAACACGGCGCGATCAGCTACTTCCACAACCACGGCCCCGTGACGCGATACTACGGGCAGTTCCTCCGCATCGGGATGGACGCGCTCGACCCACTCGAAGCGCCGCCATGGGGCGACTGCGACCTGGCCGAGGCCAAGCAGCGAATCGGGCGAGATGTCTGCATGGTCGGCAACCTCGACGACATGGAGGTGCTGGATAAGCTACCGTGGAACGAGATCGAACCGATCGCCGCCGAACGGCTCGCCGCCGCCGGACCGGACGCGTTCGTCCTCGGAGGTACGGCATCAGGTACGTACAGCGAACGCGGTGCCCGGATGTTCATGAACCTTGTCCCGCTCGCCGAGGCGATGGCTTCGCGGTGGAGTTGATCCACGTTCTGCAGGGGACCGTCCGAACCCGGGGAGGCGGGAGGCTCACACCGACAGACTATTCGCCCACGGCGTTCGCCCTCGCTGTATCCTTGCAGTCAGGTCAGCCATTCCACGAAGATCGTACTTGACTGAGCAGCGACGTATTCCGATTCTTTACCTTGTATATCAACAAAGTAATATTGTCACCCGGCGGGACGTGCGCCGGAGTGTCTCACCTTCACCCTGACGTTCACCGCTCCCACGTCGTATCATTAGGTGTTGCACGCGGCGGCGCGTGGGCAGCCACGCTCACCCGCATCATTGCAGGAGGTCACCATGAGCGAGAAGCCGCAAGGCATAGACACGCTGGCGTTGCACGCCGGGCAGGTCCCCGATCCAACGACGAAGGCGCGTGCCGTGCCGATCTACCAGACGACGAGCTATGTATTCGATTCCACCGAGCACGCCGCGAACCTGTTCGCGCTGAAGGAGTTCGGGAACATCTACACGCGCATCATGAACCCGACGACCGACGTGGTTGAGAAGCGGCTTGCGGCGCTCGACGGCGGCACGGGTGCGCTGTGCGTCTCCTCCGGGCAGGCGGCATGCACCCTGGCGGTTCTCAACATCACGAGCGCCGGGCAGAACATCGTCTCGACGAACTTCCTCTACGGCGGCACGTACAACCTTTTCCACTACACCCTGCGGAAGATGGGGATCGCGGTGAAGTTCGTGGATTCGTCGGATCCGAAGAACGTGGAAAGGGCCATAGACAGAGACACGCGGCTCGTGTACCTGGAGTCCATCGGCAATCCGAAGAATAACGTGGACGACTTCGAGGCCATCGCCGAGGTGGCCCACAAGCAGCGCGTCCCGTTCGTCATCGACAACACGGTCAGCCCGCCGCCGATCTTCCGCCCGCTCGATCATGGGGCGGACATCGTCATGTACTCGATGACGAAGTTCATCGGCGGGCACGGCACGAGCATCGGCGGCGCGATCGTGGACGGTGGGAAGTTCAACTGGGACAACGGCAAGTTCCCGGAGATCGTCGAGCCGGACCCGTCGTACCACGGGCTGAGCTACTGGCAGGCGTTTGGGAACCACGACAACGCCGTCGTTCCGGGCATCGCGTACATCCTCAAGGCTCGCATGCAGCTCCTCCGGGATATCGGCGCGTGCCTCTCGCCGTTCAATGCCTTCCTCTTCCTTCAGGGCCTCGAGACGATGCCGCTGCGCGTGCGGCAGCACGCGAAGAACGCGCAGGCCGTCGCCGAATGGCTCGAAAAGCACCCGGCGGTATCCTGGGTGAACTACCCCGGCCTGCGGAGCCATCGGGACTATAAGAACGCGATGAAGTACCTGCCGAACGGTTGCGGCGCGATCATCGGCTTCGGCATCAAGGGCGGGCGCGAGGCCGGTCGGAAGCTCATCGACGGCGTGAAGCTCCTGAGCCACCTCGCCAACATCGGCGACGCCAAAAGCCTCGTCATACACCCGGCGACGACGACGCACCAGCAGTTGACGCCGGAAGAGCAGCGTTCCACCGGAGTCACCGACGACTACGTGCGCCTGTCCGTCGGCCTCGAGAACGTCGAGGACATCATCGCCGATCTCGATCAGGCGCTTGAGAAGAGCCAGGAGTAGCCGATTTCGTGCACGTTGTAAGGGCGAGGCGGGCCTCGCTCCTACGCATGAGTAGGGTCGCGCACCATGTGGAACGAGAGCGAAGAACCATGAATCCCCACGACGAGGAGGCGATACGAAAGCTCTTTCCCCCCGGCGCGCTCGACGACCCGACCTGCGTTGGCCTGACGCGCGCGAAGACCGTACGTCTCCTGGACGAGACCTCCCCGCTCAAACTTGAGGTCGGGGAGTCCATCGCTCCGGTGGATGTCGAGTACGAGACGTACGGCGAACTGAACGAGGACAAGAGCAACGCCATCGTGATCTTCCATGCCCTCTCCGGCGACGCCCACGTCGCGGGATGGGATGTCACCGCCATCGAGACCGGGCGGCGCTGGCGTCTGCGCAAGCCGGGCTGGTGGGAAACGATGGTCGGCCCCGGCAAACCGCTCGACACGCGCCGGTACCTCATCATCTGCGCCAACTTCCTCGGCAGTTGCTACGGCACAACCGGCCCGTCGTCGGTGAACCCAGCGACGGGCCGGCCGTACGGCCTTTCCTTCCCCATCGTCACCGTCGGCGACTGGGTGCGCCTGCAGGTGATGCTCCTCGACTACCTCGGCATCGAAAGGGCCTACGCCGTCGTCGGTGGCTCCATCGGCGGGCAGCAGGTCATCGAGATGATGCTCGCCTACCCCAACCGGGTCGAGAAGGCCATCGTCCTGGCCGCATCGGCGAAGCTGAGCGCACAGGGTCTCGCATTCAACGCCGTCGGGCGGCACACGATCATGAGCGACCCGCACTTCGACGGGGGCGACTACTATGCGGCGGAAGTCCCGGCCCAGGGACTTGCCGCCGCACGGATGCTCGCGCACATCACCTACCTGAGCGAGGTCGGCATGGAGATGAAGTTCGGCAGGCGCCTACAGGATAAGTCCAGGCCGGACTTCGACTTCGGCATCGAGTTCGAAGTGGAAAGCTACCTCGCCTATCAGGGACAGTCGTTCGTCGAACGGTTCGACGCGAACAGCTACCTCTACATCACCCGGGCGATGGACTACTACGACGCGGCGGCGAAGTGGGGCGGGGGCGACCTGACGCAGGCGTGCGCGCGGGTTACCGGGAACGTGATGATCGTCTCGTTCTCCTCCGACTGGCTCTACCCGCCCGCCCAGTGCCGGGAACTGGCGATCGCGCTCTGCCAGTGCAGGCACCCGGTGACCTATATCGAAGTGCCGTCGTCGTACGGCCACGACGCGTTCCTCGTCGAGACCGACGTGGTCGGGCGGCTGCTTACGGACTATCTCGACAGGAGGGATGGGGATGGCTGATTCCCGTCGTTCGTGGCAGGACCGCCTCATCGCCCTCCTCCTTGAACGGGCTACGCCCACCGATCCGGAGGCGGCGGAGCGGGCACTCGCCCGGCTCGTCCAGGTCCTCGAACGACAACGGGAGGCGCCACGCGGCGAGAGGATCGCCCCGGTCGTCCGGAACGGCGCGCACCGGTGGGACCACGACCTCATCGAGCGGCACGTCGCCGAGGGCGTGTCGGTGCTCGACCTCGGCTGCGGCTCCGGCACGCTCCTGAAGCGGCTCATGGAGACGAAGAGGGTGCGCGGGCAGGGCATTGAGATCGACGCGGAGAACGTCATGCAGTGCATCGCCAACGGCGTCCCGGTCTTCCAGACGAACCTCGACGACGGCCTCGCCGGGTTCCCCGACGAGAGCTTCGACTACGTCGTGTTGGAGGAGACGGTGCAGACGCTCCACCGCCCCGTGTTCGTCCTGACCGAGATGGTCCGCGTCGGGAAGAGGGGGATCGTCACGTTCCCGAACTTCGGCCACTGGCAGGTCCGGCTCGACCTCGCGCTCTCCGGCCGTATGCCCGTCACCCGCGCCTGGCCGTACGAGTGGTACGAGTCGCCGAACATCCGCCCGCTTACCGTCCGGGATTTCCAGGCCGCCGCAGCCGATCACGGCATCCGGATCGTCGAGGGACAGGTGCTCACTGATGGTCAGGTCCGCCCGCTCGACGCCGACGACAATCTCTTCGCCGAAGAGGTGATGCTGGTGATTGAGAAGGCGTAGGCGGCATATGGTCGCATGATTCCCTATCTTTACGGGGAAAGGAGGTGTGGCGATATGACCCGCGTGGACTCGCTCGACGACGCGCTCGAACGCGTTGCAGAAGGTCAACGGGTGGTGCTCACCGTGAAAGGGAAAGAGGTCGCACTGCTGTCGGTGGAGGACCTGAAATACCTCGAGGAGATGGAAGACTACCTCGACTTGGAAGCGGTGAGAAAGGCGAAGGCGGAACCGGGTCCCAACATCCCCTATGAACAAGTTAGAAGGGAACTCGGTCTGGAATGAGCTACCGGATCGAGTTTCGTCCTGCCGCCCGGCGTGGCATGAGACGTCTTCCCAGAGACGTTATCCAGCGAATCGACCGGCACATTCTCTCACTTGCCGACGATCCGCGTCCTCATGGAGTTGAAAGGCTCACCGGGGAGGAGAATACGTACCGCATTCGCGTCGGCGACTATCGCGTCCTGTACGAAATCCACGACGACGTGCTCATCGTCTACGTCATCCGGGTCGGGCATCGGCGCGACGTGTACCGCTAACCGTTGACTGGACTCCTCTCACGACCCTTGTGCCGCGTCCCAACTGACGGCTTCGTCCGCCCGCTCGACCCCGACGACAGTCTCTTCACGGAAGTGGTCAGGAACGGGTACCGGCGTCCTGACGCGTCACAGGCATCGCGGCTCAACGAGACCTGCGCCGTCGTGGGCCAGCTATTCTTACCTCCCCAACCTTTCGGATTCCCTCGCGCAGCACTATCTTATGGCGTACGGTCATACGTGTGTTGGCGTCACGATACAAGGGGGTCTTCATGCGCCCCATCTGGACGTTCACCATCAGACCTGCCCTCCCCGATCGCATCGCGCGGCTGCGCGATCTGGCGTTCAACATGTGGTGGTGCTGGGAGCATGAGGCGATTGACCTGATTCGGCGGCTCGACGTGGACCTGTGGGACGACCGGGAGGTATACCACAACCCGGTGAAGATGCTCAATATGATTCCACAGAAGCGTCTTCAGGAGCTCGCCGAGGACGAGGGCTTTCTCGCGCAGTACGACCGGGTGATCAAGTGGCTCGATACGTACGTGGAAGCCGACGCGAAGGGCACGACGTGGTTCCGGCGGACGTTTCCCGAGGCGAAAGACTGGAGGTTCGCGTACTTCTCCCTCGAATTCGGGATCAACGAGTGCCTGCCGATCTACTCCGGCGGCCTCGGGCTTCTCGCCGGTGACCATCTGAAGTCCGCCAGCGACCTCGGCGTCCCGCTTGTGGCGGTGGGGCTTCTCTACCAGCAGGGGTATTTCCGTCAGTACCTCAACAACGACGGATGGCAGCAGGAAGCGTACCCGATCAACGACTTCTACTCCATGCCGCTCGAACGGGTGCTGGATAAGGAAGGCAACCCCGTGTCCGTAGAGGTGCCCTATCCCGGGCGCGTCGTGCGCGCGCAGGTGTGGAAAGTGCAGGTCGGGCGCGTCCCGCTCCACCTCCTCGATACCAACATCGACGAGAACAGCCCTCCCGACCGGGACATCACCGACCAGCTCTACGGCGGCGACCGCGAGATGCGCATCAAGCAGGAGATCATGCTCGGCATCGGGGGTCTTCAGGCGCTCGAGAAGCTCGGCATCCGTCCGACGGTGTGCCACATGAACGAGGGACACTCGGCGTTCCTCGCCGTCGAGCGGATTCGCCGGACGATGCAGGAGTTCAAGTGTCCGTTCGAGCAAGCGGTGGAAATCGTCCGATCCGGCACGGTATTCACAACCCACACGCCCGTTCCAGCCGGTAACGACACGTTCCCAACCGACATGGTTGACCGGTATCTCTCCCCCTACTATCAGGCGCTCAGTATCACCCGTGAACGGTTCCTCGCCCTCGGACAGGAGAATCCGAACAACCCGCAGGGTGACTTCGGCATGACGGTGCTCGCCATTCGTCTGGCAGCTTACACGAACGGCGTGAGCAAGCTGCACGGTGTGGTCGCGCGGAACATGTGGAAGCACCTCTGGCCGGGCCTCCCGGTGGACGAGGTTCCCATCACCTCCATCACGAACGGGGTCCATGTCCGCTCGTGGATATCAAACGACATGGCGTGGCTGTACAACCGCTACCTCGGCCCGCGCTGGATGGAGCGCCCGGCGGACCAGACGGTCTGGAAGGCCGTCGCCCGGATTCCCGATGAGGAACTCTGGCGCACGCACGAGCGACGGCGGGAACGGCTCGTCGCCTTCGCACGGCGCCGGCTCGAGGTGCAGTTGAAGAGCCGGGGAGCGACGCGGCGCGAGATCATGGCCGCCAGTCAAGTGCTCGACCCAGACGCGCTCACCATCGGCTTCGCCCGACGCTTCGCCACCTACAAGCGAGCAACCTTACTCCTGCGCGACCCGGACCGGCTCATCCGCCTGCTGACCGACAAGAAGCGGCCCATGCAGCTCATCTTCGCGGGAAAGGCACATCCGGCGGACTCCCCCGGAAAGGAATTCATCCGCGGGATCACCCACTTCGTCCGGCGCAGCGAAGAGCTGCGGAACCGGATCGTCTTCATCGAGGACTACGAAATCAACGTCGCGCGCTACCTCGTGCAGGGGGTGGACGTGTGGCTGAACACTCCCCGCCGCCCCCTCGAAGCGAGCGGCACGAGCGGCATGAAGGCGGCGGTGAACGGCGCGCTGAACCTGAGCGTCCTCGATGGGTGGTGGGATGAGGCGTTCAAGAAGTACGAGGATACGGACATCGGCTGGGCCATCGGTCAGGGAGAGACCTACTCCGATGCGGAGGCGGAGTATCAGGACGACGTGGAATCGCGCGCCCTGTTCAACCTCCTCGAGAACGAGATCATCCCCCTGTTCTACGACCGGGACAACCACCTGCCGCGCGGCTGGATCGCCCACATGAAGGCGAGCATGCAGAACTTGTGTCCGGAGTTCAATACGAACCGCATGGTACGGGAATACACCGAGTTGTTCTACAATCGCGCCGCGGAGCGATGGATCGCGATCCAGGAGAACGATCGTGCCCGCGCAAAAGAGCTTGCCAAGTGGAAGGATCGGGTCCGTCGCGGCTGGCGTGAGGTGCGCTTTGTGGGCATCCAGTCGGGCAAGGTCATGGAGCTTGCCGTCGGCAGCAATCTCCCGGTGCAGGCGGACGTATTCCTCGGTTCGCTGAAGCCCGACGACGTGGTCGTCGAGATCTACCACGGGAAGATCGACTGGCAGGGCGAGATCGTGGACGGCAGGGCCGTTCCCATGAAACACGCGCCGCGCGAGGGCGAAGGGCAGACCTACCGATTCCTCGGCGACGTTCCAGCACACGGCAGCGGCCAGCACGGTTTCGCCGTTCGGGTGACACCACACCACACCGACCTCATCAGCCCGCACGAGATGGGGCTGATCGTCTGGTCTTCGTGAACCCGGAGAGATCGCACGTCGGGGCACGGCGTGCCGTGCCCCGGTTCTACCGGCATCGGATGTTCCCCGTCCATACCGACGCTTCGATCAACGCATGTGCAGCGAGCACGAACGTTTGCCGCGCGAGGCGTACCTTCTCGATACGGCGGAGGTCGCACGTAGGCTCCTCGGCTGCCGTCTCGTGCGGGAGATTGCCGGACACCGGATTGCCGGGATCATCGTGGAAACGGAGGCATACCTCGGCAGGGAAGACCTCGGCTGCCATGCAGCAAGGAGTCGAAGCGAGCGAGTCGAGGCGATGTACGGTCCGCCGGGCCACGCGTACATCTACTTCATCTACGGGGTGCATCACTGCCTGAACGCGGTCACGCAACCGGTAGGGGAGCCGCAGGCGGTGCTGATCCGCGCGCTCGCGCCGACGGAAGGGGTGGAGGTTCAGCGCGACAACCGTCGCAACCCGCGCACGGGCGTGCTTCCTTCCGAACTTGCCGTCGCAAACGGTCCCGCAAAGCTCTGCCAGGCGCTCGGCATCGACCTCCGGCTCTATGGGACGGATCTCGTCGCTGGGAACGAGCTCTGGATCGAGCAGGAACCGGCACTCCCTTCCGAGTCGATCGCCGTTGGTCCGCGCGTCGGCATCGCGTATGCCGGTGAGTGGGCTGCCAAGCCTTTGCGCTTCTGGATCACCGGACACCCGTGCGTGTCGCGGGGAGGGTGATAGGTCAGCCCAACGAGAGGACGGAACTTGTGGACCCGGTGACGCTCGTCCTTTTGATCGCCGCCGCCGCCGCCGCGTGGTGGATCTATAGGACCCGTGGCCGGAGGCGCGCGCCGGATCTCCCCGAGGCGGCGAACTACCTCACTCCGAAGCCGCTCAGTGACAGCTTTCGAGTCGAAGGCTGGGACGGGTTTTCAGGGATGCAGATGGCGCTCGCCGTCGAGCTTTCCGAGGGCTGTGCGTTCCCGCTGTTGCAGGCTGGAACGGAGCCTCCCGCCTCCCGGACCCAGACGTTCTCGACGGCAGAGGTCGAGCAGACGCACCTTACACTCAGGCTCTACGCGGGGCTGACGGAGGAAGTGCATCGCTTGAAGCTCGCCCAGCGCGTCTCCATCGGTCCGATCCCGCAGACGGGCGAGGCGATACGGGAGGTGGAGGTCACGCTCTCGGTGGATGAGTCGGGGCGGATATCCGTTACGGCGCAGTACGGCGGGAATGGTTCAGCGCTCACCTGCTCGGTTCTGGAATCCGACCTCGACATCATCCCGATCGGCAGGCAGCCTCGGACGGGAGATCGGGGCTGAGCGGCGGGAGACTCACTGGCCGGTCGGTTTTGCGTGCGAAGGCGACTCTATCGCTGTTGGCCCCTCCTGAGTGACCTCGAAGCGGCAGTAGTGCTCCCCGTGGAGGATGTGGTGCGTGCGGTCGATGCGGATGCCGAGCAGCCGTTCCATGAGCGCCATCTCCTGCCGGCAGATCTCCGGGTGGACCTTGGCGATCCTGAAGACCGGGCAGTTGTGCTCGAGCAGGGCCGGGTGTCCTGGACTCTTGTCCAGTTCCGCCATGTACCCGTCGTCATCCCGCAGCGCCCGCAGTTGGTAGAGCTTCTCCGCGAGCGAACGCCCCTGCATGAGCAGCCGGTACCGCTCCTCCCTCTTGGCGACCTGCTTCTCCATGACGTTCTTGAGCATCTCCTCGCCACCGAGCTCCCGCACGGTTTCCAGCAGCTCCATCGCAAGGGTATCGTACGCGTCGGGGAACAGCTCGTGCCCCTTCTCGGTGAGCGTGTAGACGTGGCATGGACGACCCTGCGGCTGCTTCTCGGCCTTCATGTCGATCAGACCCTCAGCCTGCAACGCATTGAGGATCTGCCGCACTCCGGTGTTGGAGATACCGAGTAGGCCCGCCAGCTCCTTCGTGGTCAGGGAGCCGGCGCGCTTCAACTCCAGGATGATGTGTTCCCTCGTATTCTTCGGTTTGTCCATGGCCGATGCCCCCGATCGTTCGGGTTGCCGCAGAGGGCAGCCCCTTTTTGCATATTCTACTTACTAAAGTGCGCTCTGTCCAGTCCCGCAGACCTCGCGGCGCAACTCTGCCCCAGCGAAGGCCGCCGAATCGCGACCTATTGAGCAGCGATTCATGGGACACAACCTGCTGCGCTGCTTCGGTCGCCAAGGAGAACACCGGCACCTCGCCGTGCGATCCATCCCGATGCCGAGCGGCCAGTTTACCTCGATTTAACCTCCCTGCAACTGCTCTGAAACAGTGGTACCGTATCATCATCTGTGTGTCACAAGCCAAGCGGCGCGGCGGTGAGCCACCCGTTGCGCGGCCCGACGGAAGGTCCGTAATCCGTAACCCAATGGTGGCGCACCGGTTCCAGAAGAAGGAGTGGAAGCTGATGGGTATGTCTCCTGCTGAGGTCATCAAGCTTGCCAAGGACAACGGGGCTGAGGTGCTCGACCTGAAGTTCACGGATTTCCCCGGTCTGTGGCAGCACTTCACCGTGCCGATGTCCGAGTTGACGGAGGAGCTGTTCGAGGAAGGTCTGGGTTTCGACGGTTCCTCGATCAGAGGATGGCAGGCGATCAACGAGAGCGACATGCTCGTAATCCCGGACTCGGACACGGCGTTCATGGATCCCTTTACGGCGGTCCCGACGCTGAGCATGATCTGCAACATCCACGACCCAATCACCCGCGAACGGTACTCGCGCAACCCGCGCAACGTGGCGCAGAAGGCGGAAGCGTATCTGAGGTCAACCGGGATTGCGGACACGGCCTACATGGGGCCGGAAGCGGAGTTCTTCATCTTCGACGACATCCGGTTCGGGCAGGACATCAACTACGGATTCTACTACATTGACTCCGTCGAGGGACGCTGGAACAGCGGACGCGAGGAGCACCCGAACCTCGGCTACAAGCCCCGCGTGAAGGAGGGCTACTTCCCCGTCCCGCCAACCGACCATCTCATGGACCTGCGCACCGAGATGATCCTGACGTTGATCCGGTGCGGCGTCCAGGTTGAAACGCATCACCACGAGGTTGCCACCGCAGGACAGGCGGAGATCGACCTGCGCTTTGCGCCGCTCCTGAAGATGGGTGACACGATGATGCTGTACAAGTACATCCTGAAGAACGTCGCCAAGCGTCACGGGAAAACCGTCACCTTCATGCCGAAGCCGCTGTTCGGCGACAACGGGAGCGGCATGCACACGCACGTCAGCCTCTGGAAGAGCGGCAAGCCGCTCTTTGCGGGCGACCGCTACGCTGGCCTGAGCGAGATGGCGCTCTACTTCATCGGCGGCCTGTTGAAACACGCACCGGCGCTCCTGGGGATTACCGCCCCGACGACGAACTCGTACAAGCGGCTCGTGCCGGGCTACGAGGCTCCCGTGAATCTCGCCTATTCGCAGCGCAACCGATCGGCTGCGATCCGCATCCCGATGTACTCGCCGTCGCCGAAGGCCAAGCGGATCGAGTTCCGGCCTCCGGACCCGTCGTGCAACCCGTACCTCGCCTTTTCAGCGATATTGATGGCCGGTTTGGACGGCATCCAGAGCAAGACCGATCCGGGCCAGCCCGTCGACAAGGACCTCTACGACCTGCCTCGGGAGGAGGCAGAGGCGATCCCCAAGACCCCGGCGGACCTCGCCGCCGCGCTCGACGCGCTGGAAGGGGACCACGAGTTCCTCCTCAAGGGCGACGTGTTCACCGCCGACGTGATCGAGACGTGGATCAGCTACAAGCGGAAGAACGAGGTTGACGCGTTGCGTCTGCGGCCTCACCCGTGGGAGTTCGCCCTCTACTTCGATTCGTAGGCTCCGAACGTCGGAACACCACGCAGGAACTCGGCGGCGGGCGGGGATAGGATGCGGCTGCCGCCCTTCCTCGCGGCAACATCCGGAACAGCAGGGATACCGGTTCATGAAGAAGATCGAGGCGTTCATCAAGCCCTACGTGCTCGAAGAGGTGAAGCGGGCGCTGACCGAGGCCGGTGTCAAGGGCATGTCGGTCTCGGAGGTCAGAGGCTTTGGTCGTCAGAAGGGCCACACCGAGCTCTACCGAGGCAGCGAGTATCAGGTGGACTTCCTGCCGAAAGTGAAGATCGAGGTCGTCGTGCCCGAGTCGCTTGCCGATGCCGTCCTGGAGGCGATTACGAAGTCGGCACGCACCGGCAAGATCGGCGACGGCAAGATCTTCGTCCTGCCGGTGGAGAAAGCGCTTCACATTCGCACGGGTGAATCCGGGGAAGACATCCTCTGAGCCAGCGACGGCGAGCGGTTCAACAGCGATCCTACGCACGCAGGTGTACGCGCTGGCCGCTCCACGCTGCGGCGTCCGGGCTGCCCGCGGGCTCCGCGTGAACCCGGATAGGGGTGCCGGCATTCGCGAGGGCGAATGCTCAAGTTCGCCGCGAGGCGAACCCGGGCTTCTACCCTCAAATCCAAGCAGTTCACCGAAGATCTGATGCGGGCGGGCCTGCTACGGTAGGCTCGCCCGTTTTTCGTGCCCGGCGGTTTGGTCCCGACAAGGCCCTGCACGATCCTGAAATGCAGGCAGGATGTGACGTCTTCGTCTCAGAGCGCGTACGGAAA
>Ga0315282_10004635_pt1 | contig 23858 bp, 21 predicted proteins | sample YL17G07_20_MG_FD_203693 | JGI IMG/M metagenome (GOLD analysis project Ga0315282, IMG submission 203693) | Sediment microbial communities from Yellowstone Lake, YNP, Wyoming, USA - YL17G07_20 | ecosystem: Environmental > Aquatic > Freshwater > Lake > Sediment | place: USA: Wyoming | collected... | reverse complement strand
TCAGACAGGACAATGGGCTTCTTCGGGCGGCCTCTTCTCATGGGCTTTCTCCTTCCTTTCCGTCAGGTTAGCCCATGATACCATAATCAGCCTAATTATTCAACTTATTTATGACACAGGACACTAACGCCCTTTAAATTTCTAATATGTTTTTTCCGCAATTGAATTCTATAACCTACTTGACAAAACAACCAATAAGTCTTATAATACTTATAACCATAATAAACTAATAGAGGTTTAAGATGAAACAAGGATTTATGGAACATGTAAGAAAGGTACTTATCTTAGATTTTCCTGGACAGACCGCGGAATGGTATGCAAAGGCATATCTAGAAGAAGCGGGGCATGATGGGAGTGATTCGAAAATTCCAGTAAGATCACTTACAAATACATTAAGTAAGCAAGTAAAAAATGAAAGAGAGAAGAATATTAGAAGAGAACGGATAAAGGGAATTTACCACTATTTTCCTGTTTCTGCTAAATTTACGCATGATACAACAAAAGAAGAAGTAATTACACAACTTAATCTACCAGTTCATTTGATACGAGACATTGATAATCTGGTCGTTCTTGGAAAAGTACTTTCAAGAAATGATGCCATTTTCTGGTTGATTCTAAAAGGAAGGGAAGCAAAAAGAGCGTATTTAGATCGACTTGAGGGTGTGAGGAATCGAATCGAGCTTTTGAAAAAGGAGGTAGAAGAAGAGTAGCAATTATAAATGATAGGGCGTTTAAGAGGGGCGCCAGCCCCTCTTTCTTTTTCTCCCCCTCGCCGACCAGCTAATCGTAAATTTTATACAAATAAACAGGTCGGAGAGGGGGACACAGGGGGTGAGGTAGATACAGAATATCTTCTTTTCAGCCCGTCTTTACCGCCACCCGCCCCATTTTCTCCACCCTTACCGCATTCAAACATTTATCACAGTTTGGTTATTCTAAATTGGTCATTGTTTGGTTATTGTTACTTGTGATTTGGTTATTGACTCCCTAGTATCACGCCGTCGCGGAAGCCTTTGGCTTTTCCGCCTTTACCGGAGTAGGCTCGATGGGAACATCCACCTTTTCCGCGGAGACCTTGACAATGGCGCTGAACCGTGCCGGGCAGACTTCGAGGCAGGTGCCGCATTTAACGCACTTATCCTGGTTGATAACATGCACCATTCTCTTGCCGCCGACGATAGCCTGGGCAGGACATTCCCGGGCGCAGATGCCGCAGCCCTGGCACTTGTCCGGCAGGATATAAAAGGAAATTAACTTGGGGCAGGATAAAGCGGGGCACCTTTTCTCCTCGATGTGAGCTTTATATTCATCGCGGAAGTAGCGGAGGGTAGTCAGGACGGGATTCGGGGCGGTTTGCCCCAGCGCGCAGAGGGAGCCGGCTTTAATCTGCTCGCCGAGTTTCTGGAGAAGGTCGGTGTCTTCAGGTCGGCCTTCGCCGCGGCAGATTCTTTCCAGGATATCGAGCATCTGCTTGGTGCCCACGCGGCAGGGGACGCATTTACCGCAGGACTCGGCCTGAGTAAAGGAGAGGAAGTACCTGGCGACGTCTACCATGCAGGTCTCTTCGTCCATGACGACCATGCCGCCCGACCCCATCATGGAGCCGGCCGCCGTCAATGATTCGTAGTCGACGGATTGGTCGAGATAGTTTTCCGGCAGGCAGCCGCCGGAGGGTCCGCCGGTCTGGACGGCCTTGAATTTCTTACCGCCGGGGATGCCGCCCCCGATTTCATAGATGATTTTACGGAGTTTAATGCCCATGGGCACTTCGATAAGACCGCTGTTGGCGATTTTACCGGTAAGGGCGAAGACGCAGGTCCCTTTGCTTTTTTCTGTGCCGATGCTGGCATACCAGTCGGCGCCCTTGGCGATGATGACCGGCACGGTAGCCAGCGACTTGACGTTATTGATAGTGGTCGGTTTGCCCCACAGCCCCGAGGTCGCCGGGAAAGGTGGACGGGAGCGGGGCATGCCCCGTTTGCCTTCGATGGATGCCATCAGTGCCGTTTCTTCGCCGCAGACGAAGGCGCCGGCCCCTTCTTTGACGTGAATATTTAGACTGAAATTTGAGCCCAGTATATTCTTGCCGAGGAAGCCTTTTCCCTCGGCCTGCTTGAGAGCCAGACGGACACGTTTCACCGCCAGCGGGTATTCCGCCCTGATGTAGATATAGCCTTCGGAAGCGCCGATGGCATAGGCGGCAATCGTCATCCCTTCGAGGACGGTACAGGGGTCGCCCTCCATGGTGCTGCGGTCCATAAAAGCGCCGGGGTCGCCTTCGTCGGCGTTGCATATCATGTATTTCTGGTCGCCTTTGGCGTTGTGGCAGAACTCCCACTTGGTTCCGGTGGAAAAACCGGCGCCGCCGCGTCCCCGCAGGCCGGAGCGCTTAAGCTCATCGATAACCTGTTCCGGCGTCATTCCCTTCAGGACTTTTCTCAGGGACTCGTAGCCGCCGACGGCTACATAGTCTTCGATTCTCTCCGGGTTGATATGGCCGATGTTACGCAGGATGATGCGCTGCTGCATGCTGTAGAACTTGATGTCATTGTGGTACATTATGGCCTGGCCGGTAACCGGGTCTTTATAAAAGAGACGCTCGACCGGCTTGCCGTCGCGGAGGTGCGATGTGACGATTTCTGGGACATCGGCAATGGTGACATGCGTATAGAAGATTCCTTCCGGCTCGACGATGGCCAGCGGCCCCTGTTCGCAGAAACCGTGACAGCCGGTGAAATCTATTTTAACTCCGTTTAAGCCCATTTCAGCTATGGCTCTGGATAAAGCCTCGGTGATTTCCAGCGACTTACCCGATACGCAGCCGGTTCCCTGGCAAATATATATCGTACGATGATTATCTTTACGTGGCTTTTCTTCTATCACCTAAAACCTCCGCAACTTTCTTGGGTGTCATCTTGCCATGAGTCTCATTGTCTATTGTCATCGTCGGTGCCAGGGCGCAGGCACCGATACAGGCAACGGTCTCTAGAGTGTATTCCATGTCGCCCGAGGTCTCGCCGGCCTTGATACCGAGTTGTTTTTCCATCTCGGCGAGAACTTTCCCGGCACCGCGCACGTGGCAGGCCGTGCCGCGGCACATACGGATAATCCTTCTACCCAGCGGCGTTAGCTTGAACTGGGCGTAAAACGTGCTGACGCCATAGACGGTACTTTCCGGTATATGTAAGAACCTGGCGATTTCCCGCATGGCCGCCGCCGGAAGATAGCGGAACTTCTCCTGGGTCTCTTGCAGAAGGGGGATGAGTTCCTGCCTGTCCCCCGTGTAGTGCGAGAAAATCTCCTTTAATTTGTCCTGGACGTCCGCTTTGGTTAAGTTATCTTTTGCCAGGGTTACCACCTCCAGTCTTTAAAAGCCTGACTAACTTCCAGGCCACGATTTCGCAGAGTATGGTGATGTCTTCGGTGGGTAGATAGTCCGGTATCGTGCTGTCAAACATGATATTCCCTTCGGGAGGGAACTCTTTATCACCATGCCACAGGACGATGGTTAAGGGCACGTAAGGAAAGGCATTAATGGTCACAGCGATATCACCGTAATCGACTTTACGTCCGCCCAGTGTTTCCACTATTTCCAGAAATTTTTGCGGCTCGTCGCTGAAGTGATTTATAACAGGCTCTATTGCCCTTTTGAAAAATGTGGGATAGTAGTTAATCCCTTCGTGCAGCTCTTTATAGGTTATCGTCCGGTTGGATAGCGGGGTGCCTCTGGCACGTGTAAAATAGTGAAGTATTAAAATTTTGTCCCGCACGGGCACGGTTTCCTCGCTATTGACGAAGGATACCTCGCCGTGGGGAAAGCTGATTTTATAAGAACGGTAGAGATGGTCGATTATTATCGTTTTTTCGGCGGATAGATACCGGGCACCGCTTTTACGGCACTGCTGTTCTATATCGACAATGCCCGCCAGTTGTTCGCAGGCAAGCTTGTAAGCCAGCTCATGGGCGATTGCCCGCACACCTGGCTCGGGCACTGATAAGCGTTTCGCTGTCATATCGGCTTTACTTTACTATACTTTTTTGATTTTGTCATTCTGAGGGTGAAGCTTTGATTTTCTGAACTGGCTTTAACAGTCTCCTCTCCCCTCCGAGGGAGAGGATTAAGGTGAGGGGGCATTTTGTAAGGTCGTTTATTTCACCCTCACCTAGCCTCTCCCGTTAAGGGAGAGGAATTTTCGCATGCAATGACATTTTCTTACACTTCCAGCCATGAGTGCGAATAAAGCGACTCTCCCATCAGTACCCTGACCGTCCTGGCGTAATTGGCCATCTCTTTCGGCAGAGAAGCGATATCCGGCTTTTCTCCGTCCATCATCTTGTGGACGAGCGCCACGATATCCGGTCTCTGCCCTCGGGCTATTGCCTTCAGTTCGTTATCGAAGGCATCGACGATGGCTGAATACAGCCCATAGCGCATCAGCATTATCATGTAGGTACGGTTCAGCCAGCACCTGAGCTCGGTGGGTGTGCCGTTGGAGACGTTGGAGAGCCCCACCGTGGACTTGCAGCCGGGGGCGATTTCTCCCAGCATCGTCATGAATTCCACGCAGGCTTTGACCTGGTTGATTTCCACCGATACCGGGCTGGCGATGGGGTCAATCCATATCCTTTCGTTGGGGATGCCGGCCGCATTGGCTTTATAGATGAAATTGACGGTATTCATCGCCCTCTCGTTGACATCTCGCGGCATGCCTTCATTGCTCCACAATAAACCGATGAGGTCGGCGTTATATTTCTGCGCCAGTGCCAGTCCCCGGTCGACCCGGCTGGTCTGTAGCGAAACGGAGTTGATGAGCACCCTGCCTTTGCGGTTTTTCAGGCCGGCTTCCATAGCGTCCAGGTTGGTGGTATCCAGGGAAAGCATTTTATCGGTGACGCTCTGCACCGTATTCACCACCCAGGCCATCAGCTCATCGCCTCCCTTGCGGGCGGGCCCGATATTGAGGTCGATGAGGTCTATGTCTGCCTTTGTCTCCGCCCTGGCCATTTCCTGGATTGGTGCTGCATTCCTCTCCCTGAGGGCTGGGCCGAGGGTCTGTGATATGACGTTTAAATTTTCTCCGATGAGAAGCATCTTACCTCCTTATGCCTTCCAGGCTTTGAGATAGGGTGTCAGGTTGGCCGCATCCCTGGGGCCGATCAGAATCTCCCAGCCTTTCATTTCTTCCTCGAGGCCGCCGCTCTCGGCGGCAATGTACCCTGGAATTATCAGCTTGTGGTGTTTGATTTTATCGGTAATGCCGCTTTTTAGTACGGCCGGGCCGATGATATCGGCGGAGAATTTACCGGCAGCCCAGGAGGTCATGACGGAAAGCCCCTCGGTGTCCTTGACATAAAGATAGCTGGGTACCTTGCTGTTCTCTATTTCGCCGGAGACGATAAAGTAGGTGAGCGAGAAATTGGAGGTCACCATCAGCGGCGAGTTTTCGTTGGGATTATTGATTTCGTAGATGCCCTGCTTGGTAGCCAGAGGCCGCTGCGGGTCGGTATAGATATTCAGCCGCGCTACCAGCAGCGGGAAGAGGCTTTCTCCCTGGAAGTCGGATAGGACGATGATACCCGCGTACTTGGCAACAAACATGGCGGCAATCAGGGCCTCTTTCATGGGGTTATTGGTCATCTCGCCGGGGAAAACAATGGTTGGGTAGCCCAGGGGGCGGAATTTTTTATTAAGGGCGGCGCTCCTGATGATTATCTGGTCTTCGAGCGCCTTGCGGACGGCTCTCGACCCCGAGTCGATGACGATGTTCTTGAGTCCGGCTGCGGTCAGTTTCCCGGTCAGTGCGGCCAGTTCTTCGATTCCTGCCGCCTTGGCAGCTATGGCGCAGCCGCTCTCCTTGGCCAGCGCGGCCACGGCATCGGCATTGTCTTTGGTAGCGGCGTAAAGCAGCGGTTTCCGGTCGGCGCAGGCTTTCAGACCGGCGGCCAGGACATCGGCTTTATCGCTCATCAATATGATGTTGGCATCGCTGCTGGCTTTGACCTTCCCGGCCAGGGCGGCGAATTTAGCGGCATCTCCGGTCTCAGCCTTTAGGGCCACCATGTTAGCGCTCAGGGTGAGCCCGACCCTTTCGTAGGTCAGGTCTTTGACCTTTTTCAGTCGGGCATCGGCCTCGCTGTCGGACATCTTGTCGCTGATGAGGATAGCCAGGCCAGGTGGATTTTCGAACCTTTTTTCATGGCGGAACATGACTGTATCGCCGCCAACTTTGAGGGCTTTATCACCGACGCCGATGGTAACCGGTAAAATGGGTGGTGCCGATGCCTCTGATAGCTTGCTTTTAGCTTCCTCGGAGACATGGGGGCATTTAGCGAGCTCGGTTTTACCCGTCGCCAGGCTCATGGCAAAGGCAAGGCAGGTAGGTACGCCGCATTCACCGCAGTTAGTCTTGGGCAATAGCTTAAAGATTTCTATACCAGTCAGTGCCATACTAGGTCTCCTTTCCCTGGATGAGAGTGTTATTAATAACGTTTATTTTGTCACCCTGAGCGGAGCGAAGGGTCTCGGTCTGGGGGGGTATTTAGCCTCCAAAAAACCACCCCGAGATTCTTCAGTCGCCCCGATTTCATCGGGACTCTTTCAGAATGACAATACTCCTTCTTTTATCCCAGTATCGGGTCCATCTTCAGAGCAGGATGCCCTTTTTCCGTGAGGAAGGCGAGAATCGCATCCTCGGTGACTCCCACCGTTTCGTCGGCAACTTTATCGAGGAGGTCGGGCACGCCGAGTTCCTTGGCTCTAGCCTTGAACCGTTCGCCAATCTCCTCCTTGAGTATCTTGGGCATCCAGACCATCCTTAATAAGCCGCCCTCGGCGGCCAGGAACTTCCTCTGGGTGGTGTTGTATTTACCATGCCCTACGAACCCCGGGGTACTCAGGCCCCCGCCGATAGTCCCGGCCAGGGTGGTGAACTTCATGCCGCAGGGGGTCTCCCCGGTATAGTCACGGTTTACCGTCATAATCCCATTGCACATGGGCAGGACGGCAGCAATGGCTTCGCAGCAGCCGCAGGTGGTCATCGGGTCATGGACGATGCTGTAGAAATTATAGTGGTCTATCTTCCCGCGGGAAGCCTTGATGAGAAACTCGTTGACGCCTTTCCACTGCCCGAGTTTTTTATCAATAATCTCGCCCTTGGGTACCGGCTGGTTCGGTCCGGTGGGGTTGATTTCATAAGCCGCTTGACAGTCCATCCAGTTGTAGGAGCCGCAAAGGCCGGTCCTCTCCGGACTGACGACGCAGACATGGCTGGGGGCGAAGGACTGGCAGAGTGTGCAGGAATAGTAGGTATCGACGCTTTCGTCGGTCATGCCTTCGATGCGCTCATCCCTAGTTCTGTAAACGGCTCTGGCTTTCTCCAGGATTTTGTTGACGTCTTCTTCCTTGGTATAAATTTTTATCTGGAGCTTATCAAAGATACGGCCGAAGTCCTGGTGCAGCTTAGCATGGAGGGCTATGCCAATATGATTCAACTTTAGGCCTTTTTCTACTCCTGTTTTGCTGATTCGTATCCAGGCAATATCCCTCTGTCCTTGGTGGAATATCCCTTGGATGTAGTTTATAATGTGATGAATTTGTCGCTCCAGAATAGGTTCATAGTCTTCTCGCATCTGCCGGCCGGCAACCTCAACGGCTATGGCCATGGGTAACTGGGTTTCGTTGGGAACATCACTTATATCAGGTCCAATTACCTCAATCTTGCCATCTTCTACCTCGTCCATTCGCTTGCTGGTAACCCACTCCAGCATGTGCGTTCTTCCCCCGCCGCATTCCAGATACCACTCGCCCTTCCTGACTCTTTCACCTTCGAAGGCAGGCCCGAAGGCCACCGGTATCGGTATCTCGGTGACGGTTACTTTCAGGCCCCTGACCTCGACGGCTTTGGAAACTATCTCATTGTGCGGAATGTTGGAGACCACGTGCTCGTAGGTGCAGACGCCGGTGGGCAGGATTTCCGGTATGGGGGTATCGGCGATGACGGGGAAGCCCCAGTTGATGGCGCCGGCGCCGTTAGCGTACCACTCGTCGGTAACATCGCCCATGGTCATGGCGAAGGCAAAGATACGGTCTTTATTATAAATGAGTATTTTTCGGTACTCGCCAGCCTCAATACCTCCAAAGGACATGGCCGCTCTGGTGGCGAACCCCATGGCGAAGACCGTAGCGCTGGTATCTGGGCCAAAAGAGACAAGTCGGGTCGGCCAGCCAATCTGCACGCCAGCCTTGACCAGCTGCTCCGAGAACCTCTCTCCCTTGTGCTGGTCGGCCATGAAGACATAGAGGTTCTTCTTCTGGAGTTCCTCAGCGATATTTTTGGCAATCTCCGGGGTCGGTGCCGCGCCCAGTATCGCGGCAAAGCCGGGGGCGGTGCCATCAACGAACTCCACGCCTCTCTTTCTCATGATGACATCATCAGCAGCACCTAGCCAGATGTTGCTATCGGTAACGTCTTCCCCCCTGATATAGAAGTTTGGATTCTCTAGATATCTTATCGCTTCAATAAGTTCCTCAGCCCAGAAGGTAACCATACCGGCATCGAGGGCCGGTCCCAGGTAGGGCAGGTGGTGTTCTTCTTTAACTAACGGTGGCAGAAGGGATTTACACCTTTTTAGCACTGCTTCCATGTCACTCAGTTTTTCTACCTTCATGCCTAAAATCCCATAGATTATCGGCAGGTAATAGGCGGTGTTGGGAAAGCCGACCGGTTCGTTGGCTCCCCACTTATCCATCGCCTCCTGCCACTTTTTCTCGGCCCGTTCTACAATTTTATGGGCACCGCTGATAGCTGCTGATGCTATTATCTTGGACATATCCTCATTCCCTCCTTATTACAACGATGTTATGTCTAGCCTTCCAGTTCGCGCCTCATGGCCATGTCGTAGAGCACTCTTTCCCTGGCTTTATCGATGCCCAGGGCTTTGCGCTTCTTATCGATATGGGCAATCATCAGTTGAGCCGCTCTGACCGGGTCGGGCTGGAAGTCCCACTTGCCGCCGTACATATCTTCCATATCCTTAAACAGGTGATTGGTGAATTCCTTGCTTCCGGAGGTCGGCCAGGTGGTACCGAAAACGGTATAGACGCCGGAGGCGACGAAGTATTGGCCGATGGCGATGGCTTTTTCACTCATCCATTCAGGAGCGGCGCCCGCCGCGGGCAGGTCGCTGATGTCATCACCCAGGCCGCCGTCCTTGACGACCGCCGTGGCGGCAATCAGGATGCGGCTGTTATCGACACAGGCGCCCATGTGCAGCACCGGCGGGATACCCACCGTCTCACAGACCTCGGCCAGGCCTGCGCCGCAGTACTTCTTGGCGGCTTCCGGTATCATGAGCCCGGCTTTAGCCGCCGCCATGGCGCCGCAGCCGGTCGAGAGCACCAGCACATCGTTCTTGAGCAGCTCTTTCATCATGGCGATGTGGGCGCCGTCATGGGTGGTGCGGGCGTTGTTGCAGCCGACCACACCGGCCAAGCCCCTGATGCGACCGTTGATAATGTTGTCATTTAGTGGTCTATATGAGGCGCGGAAAAGGCCGCCGAGCAGGTAGTTGATGGTCTCATGGGAGAACCCGGCGATGAGCGCCTGTTTTATCTGCGGGATTCTCACGTTGCCTTTGCGGTTGGGGAAGTTATCGATGGCGGCTTTAATGATAGCCCGGGCCGATTCCTTGGCGTTGTGCTCGTCGAAGTGCATGTATTCAGCGCCGGTTATCTTGGCGCGTTCATCGGTGTTGATAATCTTGGTATGGAAGCAGCTGGCTACTTCCTTGATGCCCTGCATGATGCACTGTACGTCAACCACCATGGCATCGAGGGCGCCGGTAACGATGGCCAGTTCTTGCTGTAAATAGTTGCCGGCTATGGGCACGCCGTGGCGCATGAGAATTTCGTTGGCGGTGCAGCACATGCCCGCCAGGTTAACGCCCTTAGCCCCCTTGGACTTGGCGTATTCCGTAATTTCTTTTTCCTGGCTCACGACTGCCAGCATTTCGGCGAGGGCCGGTTCGTGGCCATGAATGACCACGTTGACCATGTCCTCTTTGAGAACGCCCAGGTTTATCTCGCTCAATACCGGCGAGGGCGTGCCGAACATGCAGTCCTGAAGCTCGGTAGCAATCATGCTGCCGCCCCACCCGTCGGCCAGCGCCGCCCGTGAGCCCTGGAGCATGAGGTTTTTATAGTCCTGGTCGACCCCCATGTGGGTGCGGTGCATGAGTTCGACCACCTCTCGGTCGATTCCCCGAGGAACGACGCCCAGTTTCCGCCAGATTTCCTGGCGTTTCAGCGGGGCGTTCTTGATAAAAATCAGTTCGCCTTCCTGCTTGCCGAACTCGGCTTCGCATTTTTTGGCGATGTCCAGGGCAATCTCCTTGTTGCTCCTCGTGCCGATTTCTACACCCATATCGAGGGCCAGTTTAAGCAATTTTTGCTCGTCTTTAATCTCGAAGTCTTTGCTCTTGCCCTCGGCCATGAGCTTGAAGGCTTCGGTAACTCGGCGGCCGTGGTCGCTGTGGGCAGCCGACCCGGCGGCAATCATGCGGGAAAAATTTCGGGCGGAGATAGTCTCTGCGGTTGCCCCGCAGACCCCGACCCTTGCCTTCTTCTCTTCGGGTGTTTCCTCTTTGCCCCTGGGCTGAGGCACCCGGCAGGGCCCCATGGCGCAGTTCTTGCAGCAGCTGCCGTCGGCCCCGATAGGGCAGGGTTTCATCTTCTCCGCACGGTCAAAGACCGTGGTGATGCCTTCCTCTTTAGCCTTGGCTATCATTTCCAGAGTGGCCTGGTCAATGCTTTTTGCTTGTTTTTCTTCGGGCATTTAACTCTCCTCCCTTATTTGGCGGTCAGGTCGGTAATCATTTCTCTGACCAGTTTTATCGCTTCGGGGTGTCTCATTATCATCACGTCACCCCCCGCCAGAAGCAGGATTGTGGCGGACATTGCCTCGAGCAGGATGCCCCGCTTCCTGGCGTCACCCATCTTGGGGTCGTCTTTCTCGGATATCTTCGCTTCTTTGGTTTTCCACACCTCTTTGGCGACATTACAGACAATGGGGAACTGGAGCTTGGTGTCCTGTTGGGTTAAAGCCGCCATCCTCATTCTCTCCATCACCGAGTAGCAGTACTCGATGCCGTAGCCGATACTGCTGACGGTAGGGTCCATGACCAGCAGGTTATCGGGGACGCCGAGATTACCCAGTAGGATATTGAGCTGCTTGGCCAGGTTGATGTCGATGGGTGTTGAGGCGACGACGATGTGCTTGTAGCCGATGGCGGCGGCGCCGATTTTCTTATGGTTGGCCTCTTCCACCGGACCCAGAATCAGGCTCTTGTCCTGGCAGATTTCGGCGGTGGCTCTCAGGACTTCGGTATCTTTGTCATGGTTGCCCGTGCCCCAGACTATCAGCGGCACGTTAATGGCATCCGCCACCTTTTTCACAACCTTGGCGGCTTCGTCCGCCGGGCGGTTCTGTCCGTTGGGGTCGGTGCTCAGGAGTTGCAGACAAATCATCTCCGCCCCGTAATCTTTAATGCACTTCTGTGCCCAGGCTACCGGGTCGTTGGTGACGCCGGCGAAGGGTTCCAGCGCCGCTGCCGGCCATTCCTCGGGGGGCATATCATAGACTTCCATGGCTATCCTGGGCAGATTCGGCATCTGGCCTTCGAAAAGATAGAACGGATAGGCCGTTTCTCCGCCGACGGTTACCGCTTTGTCACCTTTACCCAGCTTTATGTCTTTTATCTTTCCACTGTATGCTGTCTTTGGAATCTCGAATGCCATTTCGCCTCCTTTGCTCAGGCCGGATTCTTCCTTTTTTCACTGCCGAACCAGTCGTCGTTGTACCAGTAGCGCTCGCCGTTTTTCAGGTATTTCAGTTTCTCATCCCGACTTTCCAGTTTCTGGCGCCACCTGCCGGTATCCTCCCCCTTTGGCTCACCTGCATCATAGGTTTCCGCCAGGATGTCCACCTTCCCCCGCCCGGGCGCCTCCTTTTTTACTGTCTTATAGGTCATATTCCCTCCTCCTTTTTACATCAGGGGCGTTTTATTTAAGGCCGGCCGCTGATTTAGCGGCTCTAATCGTATTCAACATCAACATGATGTTCGTCATTGGTCCAGTGCCGCCGGGTACGGGCGTAATCATCCCTGCCACCTTAACTGCTTCTTCGAAGTCCACATCGCCCACCATTTTATCGCCTACAAAATTCACGCCGAAGTCGATCACTATTGCCCCCGGCTTTATCCAGTCACCCTTTATCATATTGGCTTTCCCCACCGCGGCGCAGAGGATATCTGCCGTTCGGCACATACCGGGCAGGTCCGCCGTTTGTGAATGGCATAGCGAGACACTGGCATTTTCCCGCAGCAGCAGGAGCGCCATCGGTTTTCCGACAATATTTGACCGCCCTACCACGACCGCGTGTTTTCCCTGAGGGTTTATTTTATTGCGTCTGAGGATTTCCATGCCGCCGGCCGGGGTTGCCGGCACGAAGAACGGCCCGACCATCGGCGGGCGTCCGGCCGGGGCCGCCTGTGCGAGCCGCCCGGTATTTACCGGGTGCACTCCGTCAACATCTTTGCCCGGGGATAGGGCTTCTTTGACGGCGGCTTCGTCGATTCCTTTGGGTAAAGGCTCCTGCACCATAATACCGTGCACTGAAGTATCGGCGTTGAGCTTTGCCACGAGCCCCACGATTTCTTTTTGGGATGCATTACCTGGGAGAGTATGAAGCTTGAATCCCAGCCCCCGCCCTCCGAGCGCTTTTTCCAGGGCATTGCCATAGCTGACAGAAGCAGGGTCTTCTCCCGCCCTGACGACGGCGGCCGTCGGCGCATAACCGTACGCCTTCACGAATGCCTGTACATCGGCTTCTATCTCCTGACGCATCGATTTAGCTAATTCGCTGCCGCTCAATATTATTGCGCTCATCTTTAATATCTCCTTTTGTTTTTATATCTTTAAAGCTTACTCGCCACGAATTCGTAAATTTCATCGCGTAAGGCCGGTTTGCCTTTAAGCAGGGCGTCAAGTTTCTTCCTGGTCTCGCTGACATACCGGGCATCTTTTATCCAGCCGAGATTGATTAGAACGTTCAGTGCCGCGCTTCTCAGTCCTGCCTCGGCCATCAATATCCCCACGCCGACGTCGCTGACCGCGTTGACATTGCCTTTCTCGGCCACCGGGCGGCACAGCTCCATGACGGAAACACATGCTTCGGCCACGCGCAGCGGCACATCGGCGGCCGCTTTAAGGTCCCTGTCCATGGCCTTAGCGCGGACATTCTTCTGCTCCTCGGTATCGCGGGGCATCTTCATCGTCTGCGCTAGCTTGGTGTAAACCGCGATGTCCTCTTCGAGCAGGTCGGCGAGTTTTTTACGCAGGCTTTCGGACTTTTTCAGTAATACAGAGATATCGTCTTGGACGCCGGCATATTTTTCTTTGCCAATAGTTAAGTTATTGACCATGCTGATCAAGGCCGCGCCGAGAGCCCCAGCAAGGGCGGCCACGCTGCCGCCGCCTGGAGCCGGTGCGGAACTGGCTAATTCGTCTAAAAAAGATCTTACGGGTTTTTCGGTTAGTTTTTCAGACATATTATCTCCTTCCTATCTTTACCCCCTTTTCATCAAAACATTATCGGCTTTCAATAGCCTTTTCATTAAATCGTTAACCGCCATTACCGCCCTGGACGTGTCAGGCAGGTTGAACAGCGGTTTTTGTTCCAGGTCGTATCTTTTCAGTTCCTCATCCACCGGTATGATGGCGGCAGGTACTATTCCCAGCCTGTCCATCTCTTGAGTCAGAAGAGGGTCTATCTCTCCGGGGACGAGGTTAATGATTATCGACTCCCGTTTGACCACCAATTTAAGCTCTTTAATCAGGTCCCTGATGCGCGCTACCGCCCGCAAGCCCTTGACCGAATGGTCGGATACCAGGAGCATTTCGTCGATGTTCTGCGTGGTGCGGCGGCTCAGGTGTTCCATGCCGGCCTCGTTGTCCATGACGACGAAACCATAGTTCTTCGCCCACTCGTCGATAAGTTTCCTGATAACGACGTTGGGATAGCAGTAGCATTCCGGGCCTTCACCCCGCCCCATGGTAATCAGGTCCAGGTCCTTGCTCTCTGTTAAAGCTATGTTGAGCTGGTACTCCAGGTAGGCTTCCTTGGTCGTTCCGGCTGGTATTTTAAGTTTTTCCCCCTGAAATTCGTTCAGTATCCGGCCGACCGTCTGTCTTACTTCAAGGCCAAGGTTCTCAGCCAGATTAGAGTTAGGGTCGGCATCGACGGCCAGTACCGTCCCCAGGTCATTCTTGAGCAGGTAGCGAATGACCAGGCTGGTTATCGAGGTCTTGCCGGTGCCTCCCTTGCCAGCTACAGCGATATTTATACTCAAAATAATTCCTTTTTATGTACTCAGTGTCATCCTGAGCGAAGCGAAGGATCTCGGCGGGATGGGGAGGTATTCCGGTTTTTCCCACCCTTCTGCTCCGAGATTCTTCAGTCGCTTCGCTCCTTCAGAATGACAATTAATTTCTAGTCTACCTCATGAAGGCCTTTGACCTTCCCGGTCTTCACATCGATATCGACCTTCCGGAAAGCCGGGTCGGAGCCGGTGCCGGGCATCAGGCTGATAGTTCCGGCCATCGGGCAGAGGAACTTGGCGCCGGAATATATCAGGATATCCCTGATGGGCAGCGTCCAGCCCTTGGGGGTGCCCTTTATGGTCGGGTCGTGGGTGAGGCTCAGGTGCGTCTTGACCATCATGGTGGCGTATTCATCATATTTCTTATCAGCCTCGAAGGTTTTCGCCTTGGCTTCGGCTTCCGGAGACCAGGACACGCCAGCCGCCCCGTAGACTACCTTGGCTATCTTATCGACTCTCTCTCTCAGCTTCATCTCAATAGGATAAAGGAATTTGAAGTCGTTTTTTTCCTTGCAGGCTTCCTTGACAGCGTCAGCCAGTTCCTGAGCACCATCGCCACCGTTGGCAAAATGAGTAGATACGGCACAGCGGGCTCCGGCGGCTTCGGCTGCCTTTCGAACTACAGCTACCTCTTCCTTGGTATCGGTCGGGAAGCTATTGATGCACACCACCGGATTGATGCCGGAAGTTCTAATGACATTGATATGATGCAACATGTTGCTGCAGCCCTTCTCTACTAAGCCTACATTTGGCTTCTTATAGGCATCTGGTAGGGCTACGCCGGCGACTACCTTTGGTCCGCCGCCGTGCATCTTCAGTGACCGGATTGAGGTGGTGAGTACTGACACATGCGGTTTGAGGCCGCTATAGCGGCACTTAACGTTCCAGAACTTCTCGAAGCCGATATCCGCGGCAAAGCCGCTTTCCGTGACATGGTAGTCGAACATCTTCAGGCCGAGGCGGTCCGCAATAATTGATGACTGGCCCACGGCGATATTGGCGAACGGTCCGGCATGCACCATGCAGGGCTGGTATTCCGCCGTGCAGCAGAGCGTGGGGTTAATGGTATTACGCATCCAGGCGGTCATGGCGCCGGCTACTTCGAGGTCGGTGGTGGTAATCGGATTCCCTTTCTTATCGAAGGCAACGGTAATTTCACCCAGTCTCTTTCGCAGGTCGGCTAGGTCTCTGACGATTGCGAGTATGGCCATGAGTTCGGAGCCTACGGCGATGCCGAACTTGGACTGCATTAAAAAGCCTTCCATGCGTCCGCCCATACCGATGATAATGTTGCGCAGGCTCTGGGCGCAGAAGTCCATTATCCAGCCCATCTCTACCCGGTTGGGGTCGATGTCCAGGCGGCGCATATGGCTGAGCCTGGCGAGCTGTTCATCATTGTAGTTACGCTCGTGCTGCATGCGGGAGGTAACGGCCACCATGGCCAGGTTGTGAGCGTTCATAATATCATTGATATCGCCGGTGAGGCCCATGGAGAACTCGGTATGCGGGATTAATATGGCGTTGCCGCCGCCGGCGGCCGTGCCTTTGACATTCATGGTCGGTCCGCCCGAGGGCTGGCGGATACACCCGCCCACGCTTTCACCCTGCTTGCCCAGGCCCTCCATCAGGCCCATCGTGGTTGTCGTCTTACCTTCGCCCAGTGGCGTGGGGGTTACCGCGGTTACCTCGATGTACTTGCCATCGGGTTTATTCTTGAGTCGCTCCATTACTTTGAGAAAGTCGACCCTAGCTACTTTACCGTAGGCGAGTATTTCATCCTTTTTCAGTCCGAGTTTAGTCCGCCACTCATCAGGGGTGGGCATTTTCTCTTCGGCTGCTTCTGCAATCTGCCAGTCTGCCATTTTTGACACGTCGTAAGCCACTTGAAAACCTCCTTGATATATTATTTTTTATTTCGGGCGTGCCATCATTTTCTGTTGAAATTCTTTTCTGGATTTATATAAAAATGAAACCATGCGCTGGCCAACTTTCCATGTGACCCGCCTCAGGCGGACTGTTCTGCCAGTTGCTATTATTTTGTTACTCTGCCTTTCTAGTGCCACCGACTGCTTTTACACCCGGCTGCCGGCTCGCGGACATGAGTTTATCATAGATGCTCTTGACCTCTTTCGCCGTCTGCGGGCTGGCTGTGAAAAGAGAGCGGTTGGCAAGGTCAGCTTCGTTAATGGCAGGGTCATAATCAATAAAGCCGAGGATTTCGATATCGGGCAGGTTTGACTTTATGAACGCCTTGTCCGATTCATTCCGTATTTTGTTGCCGACCACGGCGATGCTGCGCAGGCCGATGTCCTGCGCCAGTGTTTTTATCGTCCGGGCGGTCTCGATGCTCCGCCTGCCCGGCTCAACCACGATAATCAGCTTGTCCACGGCTTTGGTCGTGCCGCGGGACAGGTGCTCGATGCCTGCCTCCATATCCAGGATAACTACCTCATCTCTCTGTAAAAGCAAATGGCTGACAAGGGCCTGGAGCAGGGCGCCCTCCGGACAGTAGCATCCGGTGCCTCCCCTCTTTATCCGCCCCATGGACATTATTCTGATGCCGTCTATTTTTACAGAATAGTTCTCCGGCAGGTCATCGACCTTTGGATTTAGTTTGAAAAAGGAGCCGGAAGTTCCGGGGCGGACTCCCACGCGCTCTTCGATGAGGTCGCTCAGTTCGGATATCGGGGTGATTTTCTCCGGGTGGGGGAAACCGAGAGTAGCCGCCAGGTTGGCATCGGGGTCGGCATCAATAGCTATCACGGAATAGCCGGATTTGGCGAATGTTTGAGAAAGAAAAGCAGCCAGGAGAGTCTTGCCCACGCCGCCTTTTCCGCTTATCGCTATCTTCATGCGTACCTTGCTGTGGTATAACTGTATCGGTTACTTATAGGGGGAAGCACAGAAAAATGGGGTGTTATTTTACGTTGCTACCCAAGCAATTAGTTTATCTTATGATGATTTAAAAGTCAAGAAGAATAGTACTTACGGCCTAGAACTTATAGGCAATGGCATTTATCTCTAATGCACTGAACTGCGAAAAGAACTTGACCACCGGCAACGTGACAACCCATCACTTAACATAACACTAAAAACAAATCAAAGCTACCCACGCTCGATTTGTTTCCCTGAATATTTTTTTGGATATATCTCCTTATCGCTCAGGCTTGTTTGTCTTTTACTCACTGAGAAACTAGAATAGCATTAAGGTCAGCTAAAGGAGGCAGTCTATGGCTAAGAACCAGTATCCGCGGTGCGCTCGCTGTCCCACTAAAGTCTGTGAAAACCGGGGAAGTAAAGCGAGTGATGGCCCTCCCTCTCTTGAGAAGGCGCCTGCCTTCTGTCCCATGAAACTCGTGCCGGAGGAGTATAAAGCGGCAATGTCTGAGTATGATAAGACAGAGATAAAAGAGTTCGCCCGACTGGCCTCGGTGCAGGAGTTCCAGTGCTATGAACGACTTCCCGACGGACTCAGGACGAAGCTCCCCCGCATCGAAGAGTTGATTCAGTTCGCCCGGAAATGCGGCTATAAAAGGCTCGGCCTGGCCCACTGCGGGGGACTCGCCTGGGAGGGTGGTCTGGTGGCCGAGATTCTGGAGAACAACGGGTTCGAGGTTGTTTCCGTCCAGTGCAAGACGGGAGCTGTTCCCAAAGAGCGTATCGGCATCAAAGCCAACGAAAAAATCGCCGGGCCGGAGGCATGGGAGACCATGTGCAATCCCATTGCCCAGGCGATGATTATCAATAAAGCTAAAGTTGATATGGCCATTATGCTGGGACTCTGTATCGGCCACGATACGCTATTTATCAAGTACTGCAATGTCCCGCTGACGGTCCTGGCGGTGAAGGACAGGGTCCTGGGGCATAATCCGCTGGCAGCGCTTTATGCTTCGGAGACCTATTACAAGCGTTTGAGGAATAAAATAGATTGAGGATGTTTGGCTGATTTAATTGTTACTATCGATAACAGACCTCTCCTCCTAGCCCCCTCTCCGTCGACGGAGAGGGGAGAACAGGGGGTGAGGTAAGCAAATTAACCTCAATATTTTAGGAGGTACATCAAAATGGCGATGATTGATATCAGTGTCGTGCCGGTGGGGACGCAGTCTCCCTCGGTCAGCCAGTATGTCGCCGGCGCTGTCCGCATACTTCAGCATGAGCCGGGTATTAAATACGAACTGACGGCGATGAATACGATTATCGAAGGCGACCTTGATAAACTCCTGGCGCTGGCGCAAAAAATGCACCGGTCTGCCTTCGATGCCGGGGCGAAAAGGGTGGTGACTACCATCCGCATCGATGAGCGCCGCGATAAGCCCCTGACCATAGAGGGCAAGATAAAGGCGGTTAAGGAAAAACTGAAGTTATAATAAACAGTAAGTCCCTCTCCCGCGATGGGGAGAGGAAAGTATCAATAAATTTATACGTTTAATAGAAGGTTCATTAAAATTAATATAGAATCCTTTTAGTATGAAATAAGGAGGTCAGTACTATCATCTGGTTATTGCTGGCCTTTATCGGCCTCTTCGTAGGGGCCTTCGGCACACTTATCGGGGTGGCTGGTGGTTTTATTCTTGTGCCTATCCTGCTTTTCCTCTATCCTGACGAAACTCCGGCCACCATCACCAGTATTACCCTGACGGTAGCCTTTTTTAACGCCCTGTCTGGCTCTATCGCCTACAGCCGCCTGAAGCGCATCGACTATCGGTCGGGGCTTCTCTTTTCTCTGGTAGCCGTGCCGGGAGCCATCGTCGGCGCTTTTATTATTAATTTCCTGAGTCGCGGCGTATTTCAGTATGTCTTCGGGTCTCTTCTTCTCGTTATCGCCGCCTACCTGCTGGTACGCCCTGAAAAGAAGATAACCAGTAGCATCCTTCTCAAGTGGCAGACTGTCAGGAATATTACCGATAGCAATCATAACGTCCACCGTTATGTGTTTAATCTACCCCTCGGGATGACTATTGCTTTCTTTGTAGGCATAGTCTCGGGATTGCTTGGTATCGGTGGTGGCATTATTCATGTCCCCGCCATGACACAAATGCTGTCCTTCCCTATACATATTGCCACGGCCACATCCCATTTTGTCGTAGCCATCAGCACTTTTGCCGCCATTGATACCCATCTCGTTGCCGGGACCTTTATCCGTAACGAAATCAGTGACATCGGCAGGGTCATGGTACTCTCGGCCGGGGCAGTCATCGGGGCGCAGTTTGGCGCTCGCTTTTCTCAAAAAGTTAAAGGAAGCTTGATTGTCAGGCTGCTGGCGATAGGGCTGGTAATAGTGGCGTTACGGCTGTTAATCGCTCCGTTCTAGTTAGACATGGAGAATTAATGGAGGAAAAATATGGAAATAAAAATTACCACATTGAGTGAGAACACCGCCGAACTGGGTTATCTGGCGGAGTGGGGTCTCAGCATGTTTATCGAAGCTGATGGTGTTAAGGTTTTATTTGATACCGGGGCCGGCGTCGCGGCGGTTCATAATGCTCAGCTTTTCGGGATTGACCTCGCGACGGTCGACCGTATCGTGCTGAGCCACGGACATCGTGACCATACCGGCGGACTGCGTGAGGTGTTGCTGAGGATGAATAAGAATGTGGAAATTATTGCCCACCCGGATATCTGGGCGGCTAAGTACAGCCGCCGCGGTAAAAACCGGGAGCAGTTCAGTGGATTACCTTTCCGCCGCGAATTGCTGGAAAATCTCGGCGCCCGGTTCAATATGACCACTAAGCCGGTTCATATTACCAACCGTTTCTTCACGACCGGAGAAATACCCATGCTCTCAGCCTACGAAGAGATTGACAGCGGACTGTTCGATAAAGAGACCGGCGAGATGCTGCCGGATGAACTGAAAGACGACCTCGCCCTGGTTATCGATGCCGAGTACGGACTGGTGGTGATTCTGGGCTGCGCCCACCACGGTATCATTAACACGCTGAAACATGCTCAAAAGCTGGCCGGCAAAGAGCTAATTTATGCGGCCATCGGCGGTACGCACCTCCTTAACGCCTCCCGGGAGCGGTGGGAAAAAACATCGGCGGATTTGAAGGCTATGGGGGTGCAGTACCTGGGCGTCTCTCACTGCACCGGCTTCGAGGCTTCGGCCTACCTGGCACAGCAGTTCGGTGAAAAATTCTTTATGAATAACTCCGGTGGGTGCTTTACTTTGCCTTTCAAGTAAGGCAAGGCTTAAGGCATTTACCTGCTGTCTTTTTCAGCCACATATAACGCCCCCGCTGCCTTCGGCATCGCGAAGATGAGCGGAGTCGTTATCACCATGATTGCTGCCAGGCCGAAGCAGACCACGGTAAACCCGTGGTTCATGTCACGAAAATTTTGCAGAATAAGGGAAGTGACCGCAATGCTTATGGCACTCCCACTCTGGCGGAACATGCCTCTCACACCGGTTATCGTGGCTATCCGGTTAGGCATGAGCTCGATACAGGCGTTATTAGCCGCCGGGGCAGTCACACCCATACCAACGCCTGAAAGAAACATAATCGTTAACAGTATCATCGTACCACTCAGATGAATTCCCAGTACGTTTATACCCGTTAATTCGATACCGAGCAGGAAAAGGCTGAGCACCATGATGCCGGTGCCGAATAGCATTGGCCCGCGATATCCCCACTTTGGCAAGGAAATGCTGGTCACTATCGAGGCCGCCATCGTACCCACCGACCTCGGCGTCAGAATGAGGCCGCTTTCGAGGGTGGACATACCGTATATAGAGGTGGCGTAAAGAGGAATGAATGACATGAACCCCAGGACTGAGATGCCGTACAGGAGGTTAAACATATTGGCTGCCAGGAAAGGCCTTTCCTTAAGCACCTGCAGGTCAATGATAGGATTTTTAATTTTACCTTCGTGGCGGATAAAAACGACCATTAAGACAATCGCCGTCGCCAATAGCAGTCCCGATACTATCCATGATGACTCGCTATGTGTGCTACCCATCTGGCTGAGGGCAATGAGAAAGGCGGAGAGCGAACCGGTGAAAAGCCCGGCTCCGGCCAAGTCCAGTTTACCCTCTTCTCTTTTCCCGGGACGCAAGAGAAAAAACGAAGCGATGAAAACGATAATACCGAGAGGTATATTGAGCCAGAATACTGACCGCCATCCGAAGGCATCGACCAACCAGCCCCCTATGTTTGGCCCGATTATCATGCCGATAGGCATGATGCTGGTGAAAAGTCCTATCGCCTGTTGCCTCGCCTGGGGAAATTGGGCGCTGACTATAGCTGTACCCAGCGGAAGAAAACTGCCCAGACCGATAGCTTGGATGAAGCGGGCGGCGATGAGGAACTCAATGTTGGGGGCTATGGCGCCAAGAAGAGAACCGATGGTGAAAACGGCTATGGAAATCAGAAAGGTGAGTTTACCGCCGAAGATATCACCGGCCTTGCCGGCCAGGGGCATGATGGCTGTAGCCGCCAGCTGATTGACGCTCAGGACCCAGCCGGCTAAAATCAGGGAAACATTAAATGATGAAGTAATGATAGGAAAGGCTACAGAGACAGTGGTACCGCTGATGGCGACGAGCAGGAATGACAGGCTGGTGACCGCAAAAACGACATATTTCGTCACTGTCATAGTCTAGCATAGATTCCGTGCGGTGAAAAAATTATAGGAAGATATTGTTTACCCGTTCACTCTGTCATTGCGAGGAACGAAGTGACGAAGCAATCTCTGTTATTGTTTTATTATAGAGTTGGGGATTGCTTCGCCTCCCGACTTCGTCGGGATGGTCTCGCAATGACAATGGGATGCTTGTTTTTAGATATTATTATACACATTACTATTGTCTCATTTGCTTTCCAACCGTATTTCTGCTATAATTTAAGCACAATATCCGCTAGGGGTGCTCAGGGCTGAGAGTCCCGATAATATCGGGACGACCCTTGGAACCTGACCTCGGTAATACGAGCGTAGGGAAGCGGCCTTACTTAAAACCAGGGGTCAGTATAGCCCTTGGTTTTATTGTTTTTAAAGGGGGTGGTTGAAATGACACAGCTGGAAATAGCCAGGAAGGGCGATGTTTCTCCTCAGATGGAGGCAGTGGCGCGGGCTGAAGAACTGGACGCCGAATTTATCCGCCAAAATGTGGCTAAGGGGACGGTGGTGATTACGGCCAATGTCAGGCATTTAGGCCTTGTTCCCTGTGGTGTCGGCGAGGGACTAGCCACCAAGGTCAATGCCAATATCGGGACTTCCTCCGATTTCGGCGATGTTGATACCGAACTGGAGAAGCTCCAGGTGGCCGTTGCTGCCGGAGCCGATACGGTAATGGACCTGAGCACCGGCGGTGACATACCGGCCATCCGGCGGGCGATTATCGCCGCCAGTTCCCGACCCATAGGTACCGTGCCTGTTTACCAGTCGGGTATCCAGGCTATTGAAAAACATGGCGCCATTGTAAAGATGAGTGTTGACGATATTTTTTCCGCTATTGAAGATAATGCCTGTGACGGCGTCGATTTTATTACCGTGCACTGCGGAGTCACCCAGGCCGCCATTGCTCGTCTCAAACGGCAGGGCAGGGTGACGGATGTCGTCTCCCGCGGGGGCGCTTTTATGGTCGGCTGGATGCTGCACAACGATTGTGAAAACCCTCTCTTTGAGCAGTATGACCGCCTGCTGGATATCGCCCGTGAGTTTGATGTTACCCTGAGCCTCGGCGATGGTATGCGTCCCGGCAGTCTGGCCGACGCTACTGACCGGCCTCAGGTCGAGGAGTTGCTCACTCTTGGGGAACTGGTGCAGAGGGCGCAAGACGCCGGCGTTCAGGTGATGGTGGAAGGGCCGGGTCACATACCCCTGGACCAGGTCGAGACCAATGTCCGCCTGCAGAAGGCTATCTGCAAGGGTGCCCCGTTCTATGTGCTGGGCCCGCTGGTGACCGATATTGCCGCCGGGCACGACCATATCACCAGCGCTATCGGCGGGGCTATTGCCGCCATGGCTGGCGCCGACTTCCTCTGCTATGTGACGCCGTCCGAGCACCTCGCTATCCCCGATGTTGATGACGTCCGGGAAGGCGTCATCGCCTCACGCATCGCTGCCCATGCCGCCGATATTGTAAAAGGCGTTAAAGGAGCTGCCGAAAGGGATAAACAAATGTCTCTGGCGCGGAAACGACTCGACTGGGATGAGCAGGCCAGGCTGTCCCTGGACCCGGAAAGCTTCAATCGGATTCACCGGCAACGTGCTTCCACGGGGTCGGCCTGCAGCATGTGCGGGCAGTACTGCGCCATGGAACTGGTGGGACAGTACCTGGGCGTTAAAGCAACGAAGTGCTAGTGTCCCGTCTCGGAAATACGTTGACAAAGTCTTTTGACCTTTTGGAGGATTGAATCAGCTGTCGCTGTCCAGACAAAGGGGTGTGGAGCGCGGTTGTATTGACTGACAAATTGCTCGAT